>Ga0326727_10009893_pt1 | contig 23091 bp, 18 predicted proteins | sample MB2enrmetagenome_FD_207643 | JGI IMG/M metagenome (GOLD analysis project Ga0326727, IMG submission 207643) | Lab enriched peat soil microbial communities from McLean, Ithaca, NY, United States - MB29MY | ecosystem: Environmental > Terrestrial > Soil > Wetlands > Peat | place: USA: New York...
TGACTTATCCGCGCCTGGCAGCCGCACTGCGACAAGCCACGACGTGACGCTGAGTTCGATGGCAATATGGATGGTGTTCTCGGACGGCATGGTGGCGAGCTCCTCGATCTGGTTGCGGACGCTTGCCAGTTTGAACCCTCTGCCCGGGCAATGTCCTCCCTCATAGCATCTTAAACCATGCGCTTGGCCGAGATGGGCTTGCACTCCCCGCTCAAAACCACTCGTCGCGCATTTCCATGGGGATGGCGTCGACAGCGGTCAGAAGATCCAGTTGCGGCGCGGCCGCCGGCAACTCCCAGACAATGAAGTATCGCGCCGCTTGCAGCTTTCCGGCGTAGAAGGCGCGTTCGGCGTCGCAGGCGCTTTCGGACGCAGCATCCGCGGCCAGCGCCAGCCGCAACCAGATCCACGCGGCAACGATGCGACCGAACACATCCAGATAGACGGTGGCATTGGCAAGGGCGCGGTCGGGTTCCGTGGCCAACAGCGCGGTCAATTGCGTCGTCACGTTGTCGAGCCGGCTTAAAGGTACCGAGAAGCCGTCCGCGAGTTCCGCCAGCCGCTCAATATTTCGCGCCTCGGCGATGGTCGCATCGGCCTTGGTACGAAACAGCCGGTAGGCGGCGCCCGACTGCATGGACACCTTCCGCCCCAACAGATCGAGGCCGTGGATGCCCTCTGCTCCCTCGTGGATTGGGTTCAGCCGCTGGTCCCGGTAGAGCTGTTCCGGCAGATATCCGCGGATGTAGCCTGAGCCGCCCAGAATCTGAATTGCCAGGTCGTTGGCGGCACAGCCATATTTCGCCGGCCACGACTTGACCACCGGCGTCAGCAGGTCGAGCAGCAGCGCCGCCTCATGCCGCGCCTGCGCCTCCGGATGGGTGTGTTGGTCTTCGAACAACGACGACGCATACAGGCCGAGCGCTAGCGCCCCCTCGCTGTACGCCTTCTGGGCCAGCAGCATGCGGCGGATGTCGGCGTGCTCGACCAGCATCACCTGGGGTGACAACGGGTCCTTGTTGGACGGCAGCCGCCCCTGGGGGCGTTGCCGCGCATAGTCTAGGGCCAGCTGGTAGCCGCGGCTGGCGATGCACGCGGCGTAGAGCCCGATGCCGATGCGTGCCTCGTTCATCATCTGGAACATGTGGGCCAGGCCCTTGCCGGCCTCGCCCAGCAGATAGCCTACGGCCCCCTCGTTTTCACCGAAGGACAGCACGGTGGAGGTGGTGTTGCGCCAGCCCATCTTGTGCAGCAGTCCGGCCAGCGCCACGTCGTTGCGCGCGCCCAGGCTGCCGTCCTCGTTGACCAGCACCTTCGGCACCAGGAACAGCGAGATGCCCTTGGCCCCCAGCGGCCCGCCTTTGAGCCGCGCCAGGACCATGTGGACGATGTTCTCAGTCAGGCTCTGGTCGCCGCCCGAGATGAACATCTTCTGACCGAAGATGCGGTAGGTGCCGTCCGGCATCGGCTCGGCCGTGGTCCTGATGTCGCCGAGGGCCGAGCCTTGGCCCGGCTCGGTCAGGGCCATGGTGCCCGCGAAGCGGCCGTTGCCCATGGGGGCGAGATAACGGGCCTTCAACGCGCCGCTGCCGAAACTGCGCAACAGGTTGGCGGCGCCAATGGTCAGAAACGAATAGGCGCTGCTGCCCGCATTGGCCGCTTGGAACCACGCCATGGCCGCCCGCAGAACCACCTCCGGCATCTGCAGCCCACCTTCCTCGGCATCCCAATGGGCCGACAGGAAGCCGGCCTTGGCGAAGGCGTCCCATGCATCTTTGGCTTCGGGAATCATCTGGACCCGCCCACCCTCGAACTGCGGCTCGTTGGCATCGCCCTTGGCGTTGTGGGGGGCGAAAACCTCCTCGGCGATCTGCCGCGCCGTTTCCAGGGTGGTGTCGAATATTTCGCGCGAGTAATCGGCGTAGCGCGGCCGCTCCAACAACATCCCGGTGTCGAGGAATTCGTAGAGAAGGAACCGGAGATCCCGGTTGCTCAGCAGGGGCGCCGTCATTTCAGGCCACCTCGAACAGCCCGGCTGCCCCCTGGCCACCGCCGATGCACATGGTGACGACGACATATTTGACGCCGCGGCGGCGCCCCTCGATCAGCGCGTGCCCCACCAGGCGCGCGCCCGAGACGCCGTAGGGATGGCCGACGGCGATGGCCCCGCCATCGACGTTCAGGCGGTCCATCGGGATGCCCAGGCGGTCGGCGCAGTACAGCACCTGCACGGCGAAGGCCTCGTTAAGTTCCCAAAGACCGATGTCGTCGATCGAAAGGCCCGTGCGGCTGAGCAGCTTAGGGATGGCGAAGACCGGCCCGATCCCCATCTCATCGGGTTCGCAACCCGCCACCGCGAAGCCGCGGAAGATGCCCAGCGGCTTCAATCCCCTTTGCTCGGCGTGCTTGGCATTCATGACCACCACCGCCGAGGAGCCGTCGGAAAATTGGCTGGCGTTGCCCGCGCTGACCACGCCGCCGGGCATGGCCGTGCGGATATTGGACACCCCCTCCAGGGTGGTGTCTGAACGTATGCCTTCGTCAGCGGCGATTGTTACCTGTTTAGTGACGATTTGGCCGCTCGCCTTGTCCACCGCGCCCATGCTGACGGTCATCGGCACAATCTCGTCGTCGAACTTGCCGGCGGCCGCGGCGGCCGACGCGTTGAGCTGGCTGCGAACCCCGTATTCGTCCATGCGCTCCTTGAGGATGTTGTAGCGCTTGGCGACAGTCTCGGCGGTTTGCAGCATCGACCAGTAGATTTCCGGCTTGCTTGCCAGCAGCGCCGGGTCCTCAAGCATATGTGTGTTCATTTCATTCTGGACGCAGGAGATGCTCTCGACGCCACCGGCGACGAAAATATCGCCCTCGCCGGCGATGACCCTTTGGGCGGCCATGGCGATCGTCTGCAGGCCGGACGAGCAAAAGCGGTTCACGGTGGCTCCGGGCACCGTCACCGGCAGGCCGGCGGCCAAGGCCACCTGACGCGCGATGTTGGAGCCGCAGGCACCTTCGGTTAAGGCGCAACCCATCAGCACATCCTCGACCTCGGCCGGTTCGATCCCGGCACGGGCGACGGCGTGCTTGACGGCGTGCGCGCCCAGGGTCGCCCCGTGGGTCAGATTGAAGGCCCCTTTCCAGGACTTGGCCAATCCGGTGCGGGCGGTGGATACGATCACGGCGTCGGTCATGTTGGTCTCCAGAAACTTATATGGTGGCGGCTCAGGTCAGGGGCTTGCCTTCGGCAACCCGCTGGGCGATCAACGGGGCCGGGGTCCAGAAGTCGTCACCGGAACTGGCGGCGAACTCCTTCATCCGCCGGGCCACCCTGTACAGGCCAACCTCGTCGGCATAGAGCATCGGGCCGCCGCGATGGGCCGGAAACCCGTAGCCGCTGAGATAGACCACATCGATGTCCGAGGCACGCAGGGCAATGCCTTCCTCAAGGAGGCGGGCGCCCTCGTTGACCAGAGCATAGATGCAGCGTTCGACGATCTCGCTTTCCGAGACCTTGCGTGGCGTGATGCCGTTTTCCTTCCGGTAAGCGGCAAGCATCTCTTCGATCTCGGGGTCGGGAATGGCGTTGCGGTTGCCCGGCTGGTAGAGATACCAGCCCTTGCCCGTCTTCTGGCCGAAGCGGCCCATTTCGCACAGCCGGTCGGCGCACTGGGCGTAGCGGATATGCGGCATCTCCACGTAGCGGCGCTTGCGGATGGCCCAGGCGATGTCGTTACCGGCAAGGTCGAACATACGGAATGGCCCCATGGCCATGCCCCACTTCTCCAGCGCCTTGTCCACCTGCCACGGGGTGGCGCCCTCTTCCACCAGCAGGGCCGCCATGCGGCCGTAGTGCTCGATCATGCGGTTGCCGATGAAGCCATCGCAAACCCCGGCGACCACGGCGGTCTTCTTGATCTTCTTGGCCAGTTGCATGACCGTGGCCAGCACGTCCTTAGCCGTCGCCGCACCACGCACCACTTCCAGCAGCTTCATGACGTTGGCCGGGCTGAAGAAGTGCATGCCCACCACGTCGGCCGGCCGCTTGGTGAAGCCGGCGATCGTGTTAACATCCAAGGTCGAAGTGTTGGAGGCCAGGATGGCGCCCGGCTTGGCGACCTTGTCCAATTCCTTGAACACTACCTCCTTGACGGAGATGTCCTCGTAGACCGCCTCAATGATCAGGTCGCAATCACCCAGTTCGGCGTAGGACAGGGTGCCTTTCAGCAGATTAAGGCAGGCATTCATCTTGCCCTGGGACAGCCGCCCCTTCTTCACCGCGCCCTCGTAATTGGCGCTGATCTTGCCGAAGCCATTTTCGAGCGCCTCCTGCTTCATCTCCAGCACGGTGACCGGGATGCCGGCGCTCAGGAAATTCATGGCGATGCCGCCGCCCATGGTCCCCGCGCCGATTACGCCAACCTTGGCGATCTTGCGGACCGGGGTGTCTTCCGGGACGTCGGGGATCTTCGAGGCGGCTCGCTCGCCGAAGAAGGCGTGCCGCAGGGCGCGCGATTCCGGCGTGGCCATCAGGCTCAGGAACAGCGAACGCTCGACGGCCATTCCCTTCTCGAAGGGCTTTTCGGCGGCGACTGCCACCGCATCGACACATTTGAGCGGCGCCGGCAGCGGACCGGCAACGGCCCGCACGGTATTGCGGGCGAACTGAAAGAAGGCATCCCGCATCGGATGGTCGACATTGATGTCGCGCACCAGCGTCAGCGGCCGCTTCTCGGCCACCACCTTCTCAGCGAAAGCCAAGGCCGCGCCAAGGAGATCGCCCTCGACGAACTCGTCGAACAGCGCCGTCCCCTTGAAGCGCTCGGCCGGCGCCGGCGCGCCGCTGACGATGACGTTGAGCGCCGCCTCGACGCCGATGGCCCGCGGCAGGCGCTGTGTGCCGCCGGCCCCAGGCAGCAAGCCCAACTTCACTTCCGGCAGGGCGATCGAAGCGTCCGCCTTGGCGATACGGAAATGCGCCGCCAGCGCCAATTCCAGGCCGCCCCCCATGCAGATACCTCCGATGGCGGCGATGACCGGCTTAGTCGATTTCTCGACGATGTCGATGACCGTCCACAGACTCGGTTCGGCAGCCATCTTGGGCCCGCCGAATTCCCCGATATCCGCTCCGCCCGAAAACAGGCGATCGGAACCCATGATAATGACGGCCTTGACGGCCGGGTCGGCGGCAGCCTGGTCCAGGCCGGCGACGATACCTTGGCGCACAGCATGGTTCAGTCCGTTGACCGGCGGGTTGTTCAGGGCAATGACGGCGACGGCGCCGCGCGCTTCATAGACGGTGCTGGTCATGGGAAAGGTCCTTGTTTCCTGGCTTGGTGCACTAGATCGTTAGTCCGCCGTCCACGACGATGCATTCGCCGTTGGTGTAGCTGGCCGCATCCGACACCAGATACAGCACGGTGCCGGCCATCTCCCGCGGCTCGGCGTGACGCCGCAAGGGAATCCGCTTCATCCAGTTGTCGTAGACGTCTTTGTTGTCGAAGAGGGCGCCGGCGAACTTGGTCTTGGTCAGCCCTGGAAGCAGGGCGTTGACCCGAATCCCCAGGGGGCCGCATTCCTTGGCGAAGGCCTTGGTCATGTTGATGACCGCAGCCTTGCTGATCGAGTAGATTCCCTGCTTGTCGCCCGGCTGCAGGCCGTTGACCGAGGCGACGTTGACGATCGCCCCGCCGCCCTGCCGCTTCATCATCTTGCCGGCCGCCGCCGACATGAAAAAATAGCCGCGGATGTTGACGTCGACAGTCTTGTCATAGGCGGCTAGGTCGGTGTCCAGTATATGGCCGTAGTAGGGATTGGCCGCCGCGTTGTTGACTAGGATGTCCAGGCGGCCATAGGTCTTTTCGATATGGTCGAAAGCGGCCGAAATATCCTCCATCCTGCCCACATGGCAGGCCAGCGCATCGGCGTTGCCGCCGGCCGCGCGGATCTCGTCGGCGACAATCTGACAGTCGTCCAGCTTGCGGCTGGAGACGATGACGTGCGCCCCCTGCTCCGCCAGCAGCTCGGCAATGGCCTGGCCAATGCCGCGACTCGCCCCCGTTACCAGGGCGATTTTTCCACTCAGATCGAACAAGGCTGTACTCATTCCGTTTCTCCTGGCCGTGCCGTTTGACAACGGACTTATAGTTTTGTTGCCACCGCGCCGCCGCCCCAATCGGGGTCGAAAACGGGCATTAAATATTGCGAGCGATCGTTTTATAAAAATAGCACAACACATTGTCAAGCCGAGATTATCAGAGCAATAAACGTCAGCCAGAGCGGACAAGCCAGCCTTTACGGGGGCTATGCATTTCGACTACCCCCGGCGTCGAGGCGGTTGACAGCATTAGCATCATGAATCACCACTCTCCGGAAGGCGATTGCGGGGCGCTCTTCTGCAACGCGCGGGTGCGGCGGTCGAACCTGTTGTCCGAGAAAGGGGCCGGCTTCGCCCTAACCACTTCAATGCGGTTTCCCATCTGCGTGCGACAGAGTTTGCCGGACTCGTCACTTATTGGCAGCTCATTTCAGGCCAGCGACCGCGCAAGCCTGGGCGGCGTAGGCGATGCTCAGGGCCCCTACCTCCCTGGCATTCGCCGCAGTGGCAATGCCCTGGGCGGCCCGCGCGGCGATCACTTCCAGGATCAACGCGAAGCGGAACAGCGAAAAGGCAACATGAAAGGGACGCAGACCGTCACTGCGGCCGGCACGCCGGCAGTAGGCTGCCGCGTAATCCTCCAGGGATGGGATCCCCAGGGCCTCCAAGTCCAGCCCCATGATGCCGTCGCAGTGGCTGGGCGGCGAAAGCCAAATCATGCAGTTGTAGCCAAGGTCGGCCAAAGGGTGGCCAAGGGTCGACAATTCCCAGTCAAGGACGGCGATCACCCTGGGCTCGGTAGGATGAAACATCAGGTTGCCAAGCCGGTAGTCACCATGTGCAATGGTGGCCTCGTCCCCCGGGGGTATGTTCTCCGGCAACCAGGCGGCCAGGCGTTCGATGTCCGGAATGTCGTGGGTTTTGGAGGTCTGGTACTGGCGAACCCAGCGGGCGACTTGGCGCGAGAAATAGTTGCCCGGCTTGCCATAGTCCGCCAGGCCCAGGGCTTGCCAATCAACCCGGTGGAGCCGGACCAGAGTCTCGTTCATCGAGTCGTAAATGGCCGCCCGCTCCTCCGGCGTGCAGCCCGGCAGCTCCGACTGATGGAACACACGTCCATTCAGGCGTTCCATGACGTAGAAAGGGGTGCCGACGATCCCCCGGTCTTCACAGAAGAGAACCGCTTTGGGTACCGGCACGTCGGTCGCGCCAAGCGCCGTTAGAATACGGAATTCGCGATCCACCGCATGGGCCGAGGGAAGAAATTCCCCGGGCGGCTGCTTGCGTAGGACGAAATCGCCACCATCGGCGAAGGTAACAGCGTAGGTGGGATTGGACTGTCCGCCGCTGATGGCGGAAAGACGCATCTCTCCGCCGGCGCCTGGCAAGCGCGGGCGGAGGTAGTCCTTGAGCCTGTTGCTGTCGAAAGGCAATGAGGCCGGGGGTATCTCCACCATCAGACCCGTCATTGTCGGCGCCTCCCGGCAAAAATTGAGCACTCGATATCTATGAGCGGGGCGCATGGGCCCAATAGCGTGTTCCCGTCGGCGGCCTTTGGCCAACGGTAGGGAACGATCAACAAGGTGGAGGGATCGGCACGCCGTCCGCGTTAGGCCGAACTGCCGGATCGTACGATCGTCGCTTCGATAAAATCGCCGCTTCGATAAAAGAGGTTAGGAAGTCGGCGTACCCCTCGGGCGTGATCTTGCGGCGCCTATGCTTCCAGCGCTTGATGTACCAGTCTTGCAACATGGGTTTGATCAGCGCCGAAGTTATTTGAACATTGTCTATTTCAAAGACTCCCTTCCGCTTCCCCTCGTCCAGCGCATCGAAAAACAGGGATTCCGACACCACTTCGCTGTCCAAGATGAACTTGCGGGCCTGCTCGTCGAAGGCTCTCACCTCCATGAAGGAGAAGATGAACCAGGAGTGCATGGCTTCGGTTAGATAAACGTGAGTGCGAATCAGCCAACGAAGCCGTTGCACCGGATCATCTGCCAGTTCCGGCGGAACCTGAAGTACCCGCAGAACGACGGCATGGACCTCCCGCAGGATCATCATCAGCAAGGTTTCCTTGCTGTCGAAATAGGCGTACAGAGCCCCCATGCTGAGGTTGGCTTCCTTGGCCAGATCGCGCAGCGACATGGCGCGGAAGCCCCGCTCATTAGAAATCGACAGCACGGCTGAGATAATGCGGGCCAGCTTGGCTACGGCCACATGCCGTCTCTTGACACTAATAGTGTCCTGGTGACGCTCAAAAATCTCGCTGCACAGTGCTGGTATCGATAGGTCGTTTTCGGAAAGGAAGGCTTTTAGGCTGGTCATGGCGTCTCCTCATTGTGAGGAATTACCAGCAAAACCAGCTCGCAGGCCACCCGAAATTAACGGTTCAAATAAAGGGAGGCGGCAAAGGTGTGCACCAGCGCCGAATTTGGCCCCTCCCGAACTCATAATATCTCGCAAGCCCCCGAACGGCAATCCAAGCCCAATGTAGTTAATTGCACGGAGGCTAAATTGGTCTTGGTGTAGCCGGCTTCAGCAAGAAACTTGCGAGAGCCGGCAAGATGACAAGCGCACCCGCCATGTTCCAAATGAACATGAAGGCCAGCAGCAACCCCATGTCCGCCTGGAACTTGATGGGAGAGAATATCCAGGTGATAACGCCGAGAGCCAGGGTAAATCCGGTCAACATCACGATGCGTCCGGTAAATCGCAATGACTTCAGATAAGCCTCCTCGAGAGACTCCCCGGAGCGCAAATGCGTCATCATCACACCTAGAATATACAACGCATAGTCCACGCCGATACCAACACCAAGCGCGATGACCGGAAGCGTTGCCACCGTTACGCCGATATTCAACATAACCATCAGCGCCTGGCACATCAGAGATGTGAGGATAAGCGGTAAAATCGCGCAAATGACCGCCCTGAGGGAACGGAAGGCAATGAGGCACAAAAATGCAACGGCGCTGTAGATCCAGATCAGCATATGCGTATTGGCCTCAGCAATGACCCGATCCGTCGCCGCCGCGATGCCGCCATTCCCGCCGGCCAGCGACAATTTGAACGCCGGATTCTGATTTTTCGGGTCGTTGATGAACACTTGGATCGCCGACACAACATGACTAAGGGTCGCCGCCTTTAAGTCATACAAAGAAACATTCACTGGAACAAAGCTGCAATCAAGTGAATCGTAGCCCAGCGGTAGATTCGCGAAAAAATCATTGATCAAAGGCTGACTATCAACCAACTGGTTCCATGCAGGCGAATCATCAGTCATGATCTGGGTCATCAGCGTGATGATCGTCGACATCGACGTGACAGACTGAACTTCCGGCATCTGCGTCAAGCGCCACCCCAACCGGTCCAGCGTCTCAAGTTCAGCAAAATTCGTGCAGGAATAGGGCTGGGAATCCGCAAAGACCGTCAGCACGTTGCTGCTGATGTTGTAATGGTCGTTGATATACCTATTATCCATATTATACACAGAGTTCTGCCGCAGCTCCGGCGCTCCCTCGCCGACGATTCCGATCTGCGCGTGTCTGCCAATTGCGTATCCTCCTGCCCCCAGCGTCAGTGCGGCGAGCAATGTCGGAATTGCCCATCGGCGCCTGGTAAAACGGGAAAGGAAATCCCAAACCTCTAGATCTTTGCTGCCAAGACCGCCAGACATCAGACTGCGCAGCGCGGCCTTCTCGCTGATCCCCGTATAGCTGAGGAGCACAGGCAAAAGAATAAGATTCGTGAACACAAGTATCGCCACACCACAGCTTGCGGCGATTGCAAGCTCTCGGATCTCGGCAATATCAATGAGGTTAAGGACGCCAAATCCTACAGCATCGCAGATCAGCGCTGTGAAGCCGGCCATAAACAGGCGCCTGAATGTGTAGCGAGCTGCAATGAGCCGATGCGTTCCTCGCCCGATGTCCTGCATTACGCCATTCATTTTTTGCGCCCCATGGCTCATGCCAATCGCAAAAATCAGGAATGGAACAAGAACGGAATAGGGATCGAGATCGTAGCCCAAAAGCGGGAGAACCCCAAGCTGCCAGATGACTGCCACGATGGTGCAGCACAAGACAAGGAGTGTGCTGCGACCGCTACGCGTGAACCAATAGAGTATGCCACCGGCAATGATCGCGCTTATCGCAAAGAACGTCAGAATCTTGTGGATTCCGAGAATCATGTCTCCGACAACCATGGCGAAGCCGGTTATATAAAGCGTAACCCCTTGCTTGGCATATTCCGTGCGGAGCTGATTGAGATCTGCCGCCAGCTGACCATAATCGATCGGGCCACCTGTAATGCCATTATGATTCATCAGCGGCGCATAGATCATGCTGGAACGGAAATCCGTGCCGACAAGGTCACCCACCCGCCCTGTCTTCAAAATATTCTGCATCACGTCGGCAACCTGCGCCGGACTGCCATCGTACTGGTCAGTGACCACGGCGCCGCCAGTGAGCCCATTCCTGTCGACACCGATCCAGCGCGTGTTCGGCGTCCATAGCGAAGACGTGAACGGCTTATCGACACCCGGAAGATCCAGAACCGCGTTTGTAACGTCCTGAACAGTGGCAAGATATTTTGCGCTATCGATTGTTCCCTGGTTTTGCTTTACCACGATCCTGAGGGAGTTGCCCTTCGATTGAAGTTGATCGAAGTGCGCCAGGTAATTAACCATGAACGGATCGTGCGTCGGGATCGTACCTTCGTAATTGGCATTGAGCTTCAGACGCGTCGCTTCCGCCGCGAAGAAAATCGTCAGCAGCCCACAGACCAGCACTATAATCCGCCGGTTATTGAAAATCAGACGTTCAACGAAGCTGCCCGAACCATGATCAAAATCACCGATATCGGCAATTACTTCCTGACGGTTGACCGTATCTTTATGAAACACAACCAGACTCCCGACCTACTGAACCGCGCCAGGCGGTATAATTTTCGCTCCAATATCGCCAACGACGACCACCGCTCCATTCGGAGCGAGTGCCATGCCGGCTATTTGAAATGGCTCCTTCATCGGCAGTCTGCTGAAATGATCTATTTGTTTATCTCCAAGATATAGTTCTCCTCCCAGCGTTCCCAGCAGCACGTTTCCACTTGGCAGCACTAAGCCTGAGGTGACGTTGGCGTCCGTCGGAATCACCAGGCTTGTCCAGGTTTTTCCATAATCTTCAGATTTAAAAACGCCACCCGTGAGACCATAAACCAGCAGGTCATCTTCATTTACAGCCATTCCTCCAAAGAGTGTCTCATCGAGTGGAGGGGTTAATGACTTAAAATTTTCGCAGCCGGCATCACCGCTAAGCACCATGCCGTTCTCGCCAACCAGGAACGTTTGCCCGTCATGATTGAATATGCCGTAAATATTGGAATAATGTGGGTTGTCGATTTTCGACGTCCACTCATTCCAGGATTTACCGTTATCATTACTCAGCACCGCCATGTCCTGCTGACCTGCGGCGAGGATTCCGTGCCCACAACTTCCAACAGCCAGAAACGGCTTGCTCGGGCCAGCCGCTTGAAAGACTTGTGCAACGCGCTGCATTTTAGCAGCAGTTTCCGGAGGCGGCACAACTGTCTGCTCCCGGTTGGCTTCTGCGACCAGTGCGGCGATGACGTCGAGCCCACTCTGCTCCCGCGTCCAGTTGCGCCCCCCATCCTGCGTGGACAGGACCACCCCATAATGTCCGACGGCCCAACCTTGCCGGTCATTCTCAAAATAGACGGATGTCAATGTAACATCTACGGGCACATTCGCCTGGATCCAACTTTCCCCATTATCCTGAGATGTCACGATAACCCCGTGCAGACCAACCGCCACAAGCGTCTGGCCCGCACGGGTAACCGCGACAAGAGGAGTCTGCCCTGGGTTTTTTATCGTGATTGCCGCATCGTCAAGCGCATAATAGCCCGTTGCGGCACCTGCCACTTCGACCCCCAGAAACGTTGCAAGAAAGCAACCGAGCAATAGAACCGCCGCGCTTGCTTGCCCACGCCCGCATACTCTTTTTGAACTCATGATATTGGTGGCCGCCTTACTTACAAACCGCCGCTATTCGCCATGGATTGCGGATCAAACTTCGACGCATCAATTGGCGCGAAACCGACAGCCTTGCCTCCGATCGGATACGGCGTACCGAAGAATGTCCCCGCAAAGACATACTTGGCTTCCTGGAAGTTATACCACACGCTGCCCGTAATGATCGTGCCCGGCAGGTCAGGTTGGGCAATCAGAATATTTTCGGCATAGCGCCAGTAATTGTTCTGCGTATCGTATAGATCCGCTGCAACAACCGTCCAAGTATCTTCGTCGATATAAAACCGGCGGAACGGATCAGTCATTCTCGCGCCCGGCGCCAGCGATGCCTCAACAACCCAGCAGCGGTGAATTTCATAGCGCACGCGGTCCGGGTTCACAAATTGCAGCCCCAGAAGATCTTCCGGCGTTGTGTTCATCATTGTCTGCTGATTGTAGGGAATAATCATTTCCTTCTTGCCAACCAGCTTCCAGACATACCTATCCATCGCCCCCTGGAACAGATAGGCCTCGTCATAGTTGACTGCATCACCGAGTTGCGGCGCGGGAACGTCATATTCCGCTTGCGGCAACTGGCGGACGCGCCCTTCACCAACGAGATACTCATATGCCCTGTTTGGGTTCTGCTTCGGCTGAAGCGTATCAATCACCAGAAACTTGCCGCCGACAGCCGTGGGTGGTGCGGTATACTCGAGATATTCTTCCAGCAAGACACCGTTAAAGTCTTCCGGGGCAAGGGACGGATCGTAATATCTCTGCCGAATCGAGATCTGCTCGGCATTGGTCAGAGTCCGGGTGTTGTTGCCAACAACATACTGTGCCGTCAGCGAAGATTGAAAAGCGCCCTGCCACCGCGTCAGATGATTCCACATTGCCTGAGCGCCTGCCGCGGTCGGGTCATCACTGAGGATCGGAAACGGCACGCCGCCGAAAGCGCCAGTAATCCCTATCGTGAGTCCGCCATCAACAGCTTTGGCGCGTGCGATGTTTTTGGCTGTGTTGTCGTACACATATTGCGGAGCGCAGGCCGTGCGCTCACTCGGGAAAACATTGATATGAAAACCCGCCGCGCCAAACGTCTTAAACATCAGCTTCTGCCCGTCATTGAGCATGTCGGCATACTGCGACATATTGTCGGCGGTGACGGTAAACAAAGGCTTCTGCCCGGTGAACAGATCAGGCGGGAACATGCCTTGGCTCCAGCCCGCGGGCGGCGTGCTCACCCCCCCGGTCCAGGCCGGCACATGACCACTGGCGCTGGCGGCGCGCTCCGCACCCAGCGGCGTCAAATCCTGCGTCAGACGCTGGGGGTCGAGATTCGCCGCGGCGCGCGCGACATTGAATTTACCAAGCGTCTGCGCTGTCACAAGAGCTGCGCTGCCGAGAAGAATATTACGGCGTTTCATATTTTTTTTCCTCCGCTATTCGGACGTCTTAAAAAGTCTTCTGCACAAACACCGTGACAAAGTCACGATCGATCAGGGCCTGGCGATTCGGGGGGCCAGCGTAGCGCTGATAGTTAGCGCCAAGCGTAAGGCTGTTTTTGTAGATCGCCTGAACGCCCATATCGATCGTGCTCGAACCGGCCGTCGCCTGAGCCGCATAAATCGTCTGGCCGTATTGAGAATCGCCCAGGAAGGTATTGGTCCAGCCAATCGGCGTCTGGACCTCAATATCCGAACGCGGGTACCAGGCCGGCGTGAATGTCGCCTCAAAAGAACCGCCAACACTGTTATTGCCCGGAATGAGAGAGGACTTATGGCTCGTGACCGAGACCACCTTGTTCCAGGTCAGTTCCCCGGCAATGGTCGCGCCGTTGGGCATCAGCGGTAGCGGTTCCGTTAGATACAGCGCCGACAGATCCGCATTCACGACATCACCGCGGGCGTAGTCTGTGTTACCGTAACTAATATCCGATCCCGGCGAATTAATTGCCTCGCTCAACAGCGGCTGATTGGTCCGCCCGGAAATCTCACCTGCCACATTTGCGCCCATGAAGATCGTCGAAGCGCTGATCGCGTACGCGTTGACCGGCAGCCCATACTCAAGGGCGTAGCGCCCGAGACTGAGACCTGCGGCACCAGGCCCGGGCGCCGCTGGCGTAATGGAAATACTCGGCGTCTTCGGAACGGCACGAACGAAATAGGCACCAAGCGTGTAGCTGCCAATTGTATCGTGTGCCGAAAACCCAAACTGATCTAGCCCGTTTGTGGGACGAATATCCCCAGTACGATAGAAAGCTCCATACGGACCGTAGAGCATATTCGCTGGGGGCGGCAGCGGAACCAGAATCCTCTGCGCGCCCGGCCCGGCAAAGTCAAACTGCGAAAAATAAGAGCCGACACCAGGCAGGGTGGTCGGCTTGTACTCGAACTGCCAATATGCAGCCGCGGAAATGCCGCTACCGAAATCATAGGAGAGGGACGCCGCTCCCGTTGGCAAAAACAGCGCCTGCGCCTGTGGATTCGGCAAGAGCTGGGCCTGGTACAGATCGACCGGCGCCTGCAGCCCCGAGATCCCCTCGAGCGAGAACAGGGTCTCGCCCCATGTAATCGTCTGCCGACCGAGCTGCCAAGACAGCTTCTGCTCCCCGCCACCAAACGACTCGGCACCATACACAAAAATGGCCAGCGGCTCGAAGTCGCGCCCTTCATTGGCGACGGTGCCGCCCGGAAAACCCTTGGGGCCAAAACCAAAACCGTTCACCGTCGATGGTGAGTTATTCTTGTTATCCTGGAGGTATGTGGTATCAATGTACGCCAGGGCGCTGGCACGCAGGCCGTAATCGCCTTTCTTAATTCCAAACTGCTCAAGCGTCTGGAAGCGATCAGCCATTACGCCGGACTTGAAATTCCGGTCCCCGTCGTCGTCGTTAATGTTTATGGCTTCATTATCGAGAGGCGCTGTGCGATCGCCAAACGTGTAGCCCACCGTGGACTGCAGCGTGATGGTGTAATCACCAAGTTGCACCGTGGTTGCGCGCGCCGGGGACGCCCCCGACAGCAAGATACCCAGTGTTAAAAGCCCCCCAGTCAGAACCGTGCTTCGCAGCATGGCGACTTTGGCATACTGCTTGGCGGCAGCAGAGTGATCCGATCCTCGTGAAACCCCTTTTTTAGACATTCCGTTTTTTCCCATTTTTTAATGCTTTACTTGCCAGCCGCGTAGTCCCCGGCGACTGTTTACTTACCTTATAAAGGGTGATCAGCAATGTTCAATAGTGAATTTATATGTTCATTATGATTATGGAACCGCTGCATAACATGGTGATTCCCCAGCGGTTTTGAGTTTCATATCATGCCCCTGCATCGGCTGGGGCGATTTTGAAGCAGGCGGCATTTTCGACGACTGGATTTGATCGGTACACGAACACAACCAAGCGTACGGCATATTTGGCGGATGTGGAGCATATGGTTCCGTGGTCCGCACCATTCTGACGTTAACGTCATCTTCTGGAGAGGCATGAGGTAGGCCGCCAGATGTTTGAGCGCGTGCATGAACACCTGGAGCGCCAACGCCGCGGCTATCCAGCGGCACGATTATGGACGCGACGATCATCCATATGCCAAAGTCCACCAAGAACGAGGAGAAGGCACCAAGGGCGCGCGATCAGGCCAATCGGCGTTACCGGCCCCGCGACGTTGTAAATGAGGCCGAGTGGGCCAGGAACGGGGGGGAAGTCCACGGTGCGCCCACGCGTCGAGCATGGAAGCCAGTGGGAACCCCAGTCCAGGGGAGCACTATTGGGCGGATCGTGTCCCACCGCGTACAGACTTTAGCTCTTTGCCGATCCGCCATTCCATCCCGGCAGCCATGGCTGCGATGGGTCGCGGCCTCACTCGACCAGATAGCCGCCATCCACGTTAAGGCACACGCCGGTGCTGTAACTCGCCGCCGGCGAGACCAAGTAAAGCACCGCTCCCGCCATCTCCTCGGGCTTGGCCACGCGCCGCATGGACACATGGTCCAGCGCCTTGTCGAGGATCTCGGGGTTGCTGATCAGCGCCCCGGCGAACTTGGTGTCGGTTAGACCCGGCAGCAGGGCATTCACCCGCACGCCCTGGGTCGCGCATTCCTTGGCGAAAGCCTTCGTCATCGAGATGACGGCCGCCTTGGTGATGGAATAGATGCCTTGATACTTCCCCGGAATCACCCCGTTGACCGAAGCCACATTGACGATGGCACGGCCGCCGTTCCTGGCCATCAGTTTGGCCCCGGCCGCCGACATGAAAAAATAGCCGCGGATATTGACGTCGACCGTCTTCTGGAAGGAGGAAAGATCGGTGTCCACGATCGGGCCGAAATGGGGGTTGGTGGCGGCGTTGTTAACGAGGATGTCCAGACGCCCGTGCTTCGACTCGATTGCTGAGAATGCGCTGTCGATCTGCTCCATCTCGCCAATATGGCAGGGAAGCGCCTCAGCCGAACCGCCGGCCGCCAAGATGGCATCTGCCACGGCCCGGCAAGCATCGACCTTTCGGCTGGAGACGATGACATGGGCGCCGCGGGAGGCCAAAAGCTCGGCGATCGCTTGGCCGATACCGCGGCTGGCGCCGGTGACCAGGGCAATTTTTCCGGCGATATCGAACGGATCGTTATGGGACATGACGGGCACTCCTCATCTATCGATAAGTGATCAGACGAGCATCCCCGGATACTTCGAGATGCGCCGCCAGATTGAACGACCCCAGTCGCAGCCCCTTTCTGCGGTTGAACAGAACTGTCAGGCTGGTATTCAGGATCGACCAGTTCATTTCGATGGCCTTGACATCGGACAGACCAAGGACGTGCTGGCATATGGCGGAAATGGGCCCCCCTGAGGTAAAGATCGACAACTCCCCAGAGGGCTCGCATCCGTTGACCGCCGCCTCCAGGCCGGCGACACAGCGGCTGCGGAAACTCCCCCAGGTCTCCTCATAGTCGCTGTCATAGCGGCCACTGATCCAGCGCTCGACGCTAGCCAGGAACAGTTCCTGGAATTTCCGCTGCGGATTTTCGGCGGTTGCGAGCACGGTTTTCAAAGTGCCTGGCCCGCTCAGTTCCGGCCAACAACGGGCCAGCACCGCCTGATGATCGAACTCGTTGAGACGGGTATCCAGGGCCGGAGGCGGCGCCGTCTGTCCCCAAGCGGCCAAGCAGGCCGTTGCCGTCTGCCGATGGCGATCAAGAGTGCCACAAACGATGCGCCCAGGCTGTCGTCGCGTGGTGGAGAGCCATCTGCCGAGGACTTCGGACTGTAAGACGCCAAGCTCCGAGAGCTGGTCGTAATTCTCCTGATCGAGACGCGCTTGCGCGTGGCGGATGAGGCGAATCTCCGCCACGCGTCAGATCTCCGACTGGCCGATCAGGCGGAGGCAGCGCTGTTCCAGATACGCCGCCATTTCTCCGAAATTGGCGAATTTAGGGTTGCTCGTCTGGCCGTGATGATACCGGTAGTAGATCTGTTGCATGATCACAGCGAGGCGGAACAGGCCGTAGATCAGGTAGAAGTCAAAATTATTTACGGAATAGCCTGTTTTTTCCGCATAGTATGCGATGACTTCCTGCCGAGTCAGCATCCCGGGAAGGTGTGTCGGCTGCAACCTCATGGCCTTGAATGGTGCGTCGTCACCCGCCTCCACCCAATACGCCAAGCTGTTGCCCAGATCCATCAAGGGGTCGCCCAGTGTCGCCATTTCCCAGTCGAGAACGCCAATCACCTCAAGGGGATTGGCTGGGTTGAGGACAACATTGTCGAAGCGGTAATCGTTGTGAATGACACAGGTGGCGATGTCGTTGGGCGGCATCTTGGCGGCAAGCCAAGCCATCACCGTCTCGAAGTCGCCCGAGCCCTCCACGCGGGCCTTACGGCAGCGATCGCTCCATCCTTCGATCTGGCGGCGCACATAGCCTTCGCCCTTGCCCAACGCCTCGAGGCCGGCCGCCTTGAAATCGACCTGGTGCAATTCGATCAGCTTGTCGATGACGTTCCGGCAGAGCCTGCCGATGTCGGCCTCACTCAGGTTCAGGCCTTGCGGCAGGTCGCGGCGGGGAATGATCCCCGGAATGCGTTCCATGACATAGAAGCTGCAATCCATCACATCTGGCGAGTCACAGGTGGCGACGACGGTCGGCACGTACGGATAGACCGGCTTCAGCGCCGTCATGACGCGGGCTTCGCGCAGCATGTCATGCGCCCCTTTGGCACGATGGCCGAAGGGTGGACGGCGCAAGACCAGTTCGCGGCCGGGATAGCGCAGCAGATAGGTGAGATTCGACGCCCCTCCCGGAAACTGGGTGATCTCCAGGGCACCGGCGAGCGAAGAATCGATGGCCTTCAAGAAGGCATCGATTTTGGCCAGATCGATTTCTTCGCCGCGGCGGACGGCGCCCGCCTTGTCCAGCAGCTCGGCGCCACTCATGCCACGTCCCCCGGCCGCTCGTGGCTTGGCTTTTTTTCCGGGATAAGGCCATGCTTGATCACGTAAGGCTTCAGTTCCAGCTTGGCGACCAGGGCGCGATGGACCTCGTCGGGGCCATCGGCGAGACGAAGCGTCCGGGCATAGCCGAACAGGCCGGCCAGGGGCACATCGGAGCTGACTCCGGCACCGCCGTGGATCTGGATGGCGTGGTCGATGACCATTTGCGCCACCGATGGCGCAACCACCTTGATCTGCGAAATTTCGCTCATGGCGCCCTTGACGCCGACGGTATCCATCATCCAGGCGGCCTTCATCGTCAGCAGCCGCGCCTGCTCTATGCCGATGCGGCAGTTGGCCACCACGTCCACATTGCCGCCCAGATAGGCCAAAGGCTTGCCGAAGGCGGTCCGGGTCACGGCCCGCTCACACAAGTATTCCATCGCCCGCTCGGCAGCCCCGATCAGCCGCATGCAGTGATGAATGCGCCCCGGGCCAAGGCGCCCCTGGGCGATCTCGAACCCGCGGCCCGGACCGGCGATGATATTTTCGAGCGGCACCCGGACGTCGGTGAAACTGACCTCGCCGTGGCCGTACGGCTCATCCTTGTCGCCGAATACGGTCAGCATGCGCTCGATCTTCACGCCGGGCGTATCCAACGGCACGATCACCATCGAATGCCGGGCGTGCTTGGGTGCGTCCGGGTTGGTCACCCCCATGAAGATGACGAATTCGCAGTTGGGATGGCCGATCCCGGTGCTCCACCATTTGACACCGTTGCAAACCACCTGGTCGCCCTCGACGACCGCCGTGGCTTGCATGTTGGTGGCGTCGGACGACGCCACTGCCGGTTCGGTCATACAGAACGCCGAGCGGATGGTCCCATTAAGCAACGGCCTCAGCCAACGCTGCTTCTGCGCCTCCGACCCATACATCACCAGCACCTCCATATTGCCGGTATCGGGGGCATTGCAGTTGAACACCTCGGGCGCGATGGGGGAGCGGCCCATGACTTCCGCGAGCGGCGCGTATTCCAGGTTGGAAAGGCCGGCCCCGTATTCCGGGTCAGGCAAGAACAGGTTCCACAGGCCGGCGGCCTTGGCCTTCGCCTTTAGTTCCTCCATGACCGGAGGGTTGTTCCATGGCAGATCGCCCCGCTTGAGCTGGCGGCCATATTCGGGCTCGGCCGGGATGACATGCTCGGCCATGAAGGCCTTGAGCCGCTCCAGGTCGTCCTGCGCTTTGGCAGAAAGTGCGAAATCCATGTCGTTCGTCCATATTATGATTATGCGCCGCGAGGTGCGGCAGGGTTGCTTGTTCGCACTCTAGCGATGTGGTTAAATCCATCAAATGAATGTTTGTCATCATCGGTCATGAATGTGATGAATATAAATCGGCTGGATCTGAACCTGTTCGTCGTTCTCGATGCGATTTATACCGAGGGTAGCATCACCCGGGCGGCCAAGACCTTGAACCTCACCCAGCCGGCGCTTAGCCACGCCTTGGGCCGCCTCCGAGAGGTGTTCAACGACCCCCTGTTCACCCGTCAGGGCCATCGGATGATGCCTTCGCCGCTCACCCGCTCCCTGATCGGACCGGTGCGGCAGTCGCTGCAAACCCTCACCGCCAGCGTGCTAAAGGCCAGGCAGTTCGACCCCGCAGCGACGCAACGGGTATTCAATATCAGCTTCCGCGACGTCCTGGAGGCCAAGCTCCTGCCCGAGCTGGCCAGCCGAGTGCAGGACGTCGCGCCGATGGTCCAGATCGTTTCGGTCCGGACCGGGCGGGCCGATCTCGAATCCGAGCTGGCTGGCGGGTCCCTGGACTTCGCCATCGACGTGCTTCAGCCATTCTCGGAGAGCGTCCGGCGCAAGAGGCTATTCCGCGACACCCACGTTGTCGTCGCCCGCGAGGGGCATCCGCATGTGAAGGACCGGCTGGATCTCGACACTTATCTCGCTCAGGGGCACATCCTGGTGTCATCCAGGCGCACCGGCATGGGCATCGAGGATATGGAGTTGTCGCGCGTCGGCCTGCACCGCCGCATCGCCATGCGGTGCCAGCAATTCTTCGCCGCCTGCCAAGTGGTTACGCGGACGGACCTGCTTTTGACCATGCCCGAACAATATGCCTATTCGGCCAACCAGAACCTCCCCAACAAAATTTTCCCGCTGCCCATCGAGATCTCGCCGCTCGACATGTATCTTTACTGGCACGAGAACGTCGACGTGGATCCGGCAAATATCTGGTTCAGGGAGTTGCTGGTGTCGATTGCCGGGGAGGACGAGCGTCCATAGGGTGCGCTATATGCCGATGGCGCGGCGCACAAGCCTTCCGTAGCTGTTGGGAAGAAGTCTGGAGGCCCAGTACAACTGCTTGGAGCCACTGCCGACCAGCAGGCGTTTATCGCCGCGGATCAGCCCAGCCACGATCTGGCGAGCGCACTCCTCGGGCGGCGTTGTCAAAATGCGCGCGCTGCCCTGCGCCACGCGGCGTTCCATCTCCGTCGCAAACTTGGCCTCGGGCGTGTTCTTGCCGATGTTCGTCTTGATACCGCCCGGATGAACCAACACGGCGCGCACCCCGGTGCCTTCCAGCTCTTGCCACAAAGTTTCGGTCAGACCGCGCACCCCGAACTTGGAAATGGTGTAGGCCGACTGAGAATGCTGGGCGACCAGGCCGAGGACGCTCGAAATATTGACGATGCATCCTTCATTTTGCCGCAGCATGATGGGCAGGAAGGCTTTGGTGCCGTAGATCACGCCCCAGAGATTGATCGCCAGGATCTTTTCAATCTCCTCGAGGGTGATGCGTTCGAACATCGCGATGATGCTCGTCCCTGCATTGTTGATGACGAAGTGGGCAGCGCCGAAGTCGCGCAGCACGTCATCGGCGAATTGAAACACCGCCTCTCTTGACGACACGTCGAGAGTATAGCCCCGCGCCTCGACGCCCTGCGGGAGCAAAGTTATCGTTTCATCGAGAGTCGTCTGATTAACATCGGACAACGCCAGCCTGGCGCCCCGCACGGCCAACTCCATGGAAAGGGCTCGCCCTATCCCGGACCCGGCACCCGTAATGGCGACGACTTTGTTCTTGAACATCGATTTTTTCTTCCCTGATTCGGCGTGGGCGCCCGCGTTTATGCCACCTTCAGCACCAGCTTTCCGAAATTCTCTCCGCTGAATAACTTCAACAAGGTCTCGGGGAACGCTTCCAAGCCCTCGGCCACGTCTTCGCGGCTTTTCAGTTTTCCTTCGGCCATCCATTTCGCCATGTCGCGCACCGCGTGCTCAAAACGCCCGGCGTAATCCATGACCACCATGCCTTTCATTCGGCCGCGATTGACCAAGAGCGACAGGTAATTGGACGGCCCTTTGATGGGCGTGGTGGTGTTGTATTGCGAGATTGCGCCGCAGAGGACGATACGCCCCTTCATGGCCAAATGGGCGAGGCATGCGTCCAAGATATCTCCACCGACATTATCGAAATAGACATCGATCCTGTTCGGGCAAAGATCTTGCAGCCTCTTGGAAACGTCCTCGGATTTGTAGTCGATGGCCGCGTCAAAGCCCAATTCATCCACGATGTATTTGCACTTGTCGCGTCCACCGGCGATGCCGATGACCCTGCACCCGGTGATTTTCGCCAATTGCCCGACCGTCGCGCCTACTGCACCCGCGGCGCCGGAGACGACCACCGTCTCGCCCGCCTTCGGCTCACCGATGGCAAACAGGCCGAAATAGGCAGTCATCCCCGGCATGCCGAGAACATTGAGATGGACCGGCAACGGGGCCAACCGGGGATCCACCTTGGTCACATGCCTGGCCTTGAGCACGGCACATTCCTGCACACCGGTCAGGCCCGAAACGAAATCCCCCACCGCCAGCAACGGATCCCTGCTCGAAATCACTTGGCCAACGCCGAGCGCGCGCATCACCTCACCGATACCAACCGGCTCGATATAGGATCTCCCCTCGTTCATCCAGCCGCGCATCGCCGGATCGAGCGACAGGTACGACACCTTGACCAGGACCTCACCCTCGCCGGGCTCGGGTACGGGCTCCGCCGTGAACTCCCAGTCTGCCCGTTTCGGCAACCCCACGGGACGGCCGGCAAGCCGGACCTGTCGATTTTGGATATTCGTCATGGGCGGCTCCTCTTAAGCCTCCCAGACAATAACTATCGGCTCGACACAATCAAATGAATAGTCCTCATCAACTTTCATGAATCATGTGCATTAATTTTCGGGAACCATCCACGCACCATTGGCCAGAGGGAAGCTGTTGGCCCCGTCCAGCGGCTATCGTTCACGCCCCGGTCGCGTTCGGCCGGCCGATCGCGATGTCCACCACGGTCGACCGCGCTTCCCGCAACCACCCTTCGGGGCTGGAGCGCGGGCAGGAGAACCCGACGGTGGGGACCCTGGAGGGGATCGCGGCAGCGCTGTGGTCTGCCCCCTTAGAAGTGCTCCATCCTTGATGTAGTTTTTGGATGGAGATGGATTATGCCGCGGAAGATTTACAAGCCCGAGGAGATCATTGCGAAGCTTCGCC
>Ga0326727_10009895_pt1 | contig 23089 bp, 17 predicted proteins | sample MB2enrmetagenome_FD_207643 | JGI IMG/M metagenome (GOLD analysis project Ga0326727, IMG submission 207643) | Lab enriched peat soil microbial communities from McLean, Ithaca, NY, United States - MB29MY | ecosystem: Environmental > Terrestrial > Soil > Wetlands > Peat | place: USA: New York...
TGATCGGCGTCCCCTTCGTCAAGGGCGACGCCACCAAGTTCTCCGAAACAGGCTACGTCGGCGCCGATGTGGAAGATCTGGTCCGCGAACTGCTCCGCCGCGCCGATGGCGACATCGAAAAGGCCCAATACGGCATCGTTTATATTGATGAAATTGACAAGATCGCCGGCGCTCCCAACATGACCGGTCGCGACGTCAGCGGGCGCGGCGTCCAGACCAACCTGCTCAAACTTCTGGAAGAAACCGACGTTCCCGCCCGCTCGCCCAACGACATCACCGGCCAAATCCAGGCCATGATGGACCTTTCCCGACGAGGCAAGGAACAGCCCGCCACCATCAACACGCGCCACATCCTCTTCATCGTCAGCGGGGCCTTTGATGGATTGGAGAAACTGGTGCAGCGCCGCCTCCGCTCCACTACCATTGGCTTCGGCGCCGCCATCCAACCCGTCCCCGACGGCCCCTCCACACTCGACCAGGCGCAAACCCGCGATTTCATCGAGTTCGGCTTCGATCCCGAATTCATCGGACGCCTGCCTGTCCGCGTCGTCTGCCACCCCCTTTCCGCCGAGGACCTTTTTGCCATCCTCAAAACTTCCGAGGGAAGCATCATCCGTCAATACGAACAAACCTTCGCCGCCTACGGCATTGAAGTCCTGTTTCGCGACGACGGCCTGCGCCGCATCGCCGAACTGGCCTCGGCGGAAACGACCGGCGCGCGCGGGCTGATGACCATCTGCGAGCGCCTCTTCCGGGACTTTAAATTTGAACTCCCCTCCACCCAGGTCCGCCGCTTCGTCGTCACCCGAGAACTGGTGGACAACCCGGTGGTTGATCTGCAAAAACTCCTGGCGGAACACGAAAAAGAAGAACGCGTCGTCGCCCGCCAGTTGGTGCATGACTTTGCCCGGCGCTTCGGCGAAAACCACCAGCTCGCCCTTCAATTCACCGACGCCGCCGCCGACCGCCTGGTATCCCTCGCCCTGGAACAGCGCCTGCCCGTGCGCGAGCTTTGCGCCCTGCGTTTCAAGGATTTCCAGTTCGGCCTCAAACTCATCAGCAAGAACACGGGCCAGGCTGTTTTTACAATTGACGCGGATGCCGTCGAAGCCCCCGACAAAATTCTCAGCGACTGGGTCGTCAAGAGCTACCGGCCCGCCGGCCAAACGGCAGATTGACCAGCCTTGCCGGGCAGTCTTCTTGCAGCCGATCCGCAACATCAACTTCAACACCAACCTTATGAGCGAGTGGCAATCAGAGCAATTGGCGGAGCTTTTCCTCCGCGACGTCCGCGGCGCGATCCCGGGCGCAAGGCTGCAACTGGCGGCGTTGTCTCACATCCTCAAATTATGGCGTCCCGCTCCGGCGCGCATCCTGGACCTTGGCTGCGGCGACGGCATTCTTGGGCGCACGCTTTCCGCCGTCTTTCCTGACGCTCACGTGGTTTTCGCGGACTTTTCCGACCCAATGCTCAAAGCCGCGCGGACCAAACTGGGTCAGGCATCTCACGCTACGGTGGTCAAGGCCGATTTCGCCACCCCGGCGTGGATTGAAGCGGTGGGGAGTGAACCTCCCCTTGACATTGTTGTATCCGGCTTCGCCATCCACCATCAGCCCGACAATCGAAAGAAGCAGCTTTATGGGGAAATCTACCGCGCCCTGGCTCCGGACGGCGTCTTCTTGAACCTCGAACACGTCGCATCGCTCTCAAAGTCGGGAGCCGAACTGTTTGACGAGTTCTTCATAGACCACCTCTGGGACTTTCATCGTTCCAACGGTGGAACGCAATCCCGGCAATCCGTGGCAGCCAATTTCCATTGTCGCAGTGACAAGAAGGAGAACATCCTTGCCACCGTCGAGGAACAGTGCGGCTGGCTCCGGCAGATTGGTTTTGAAGACGTGGACTGTTTCTTGAAAGTCTTTGAGCTGGCCTTGTTCGGCGGGCGAAAAACCACCGACCATCCGCTCCCCTGAACTTCCTCAAAACAACTCTTTCATCAGTTCCGCCGGGCTTTTTTGGCGGCCCGGCGTAACGATCTCACATGGACCGCGAATCTGGAATCAAAGCGTGCTCTTGCCGGCGGCCTTGGCTTTTGCCCAGCGCGCCTTGGCGATCTCGGAGAACTTCGCTCTGGCGGCGGCGCTCATCTTGCGGCGCTTTCTTGGCCCGGCTTCTCCCTTATCCGCCTTTAATTTCGCCCAGCGGGCCTTGGTGCCCGCGATGATGGCCGCGCGCCCCGCCGCGCTCAAACGCCTCTTGCCCTTCCCGGGGGGCCGGCCAACCCTTCCCCTGGTCACTTTGGTCCCCGCCCAGCGCGCCCGTTGCGCGGCCGCCATGCGCGCCCTGGCCGCGGCGGACCTCTTATATTTGCCACGGCCGGAGGGCCGGACGGATGACGGAGCCGGCGCCGCGTCGCCGCCTGTGATGGCTTCGAGTTGGGCTTGCAGACTCTCGATTTGTTCTTTGATTGAGATGATTTCTCTCAATTGTCCAGTAGTCAGATTGATTAATTCTGTCATAGGTTGAGTCAAATTGCATTACTGTGACTTTCTCGTCAACAAAAAATGCGTCTTTTTTTTAACCGGCCCAAATTCTCAATGACAAATTACAAATTCTCAATGACCAATTCTCAATCGAAGTCTCAAATCATAGAGCATTTCCTCGCCATCATGACTCTTCGAACAAGTGGAATGCTCCGTTATCCGGCCATCCTTCGCGGCGCACCGCAAGCCAGTCAAACCACCTTTGATAGGAGTTGTCTTAACTTTGCCGGAAAGTGATGCGCGCCTTGCCCAGGTCGTAGGGGGACATTTCCACGTTCACCTTGTCGCCCACGCTGATGCGGATGAAATTCTTGCGCATCTTGCCGGAGATATGAGCGAGCACCTCGTGGCCGTTGGGCAACGCCACGCGAAACATCGTCCCCGGCAAGACTTGAGTCACCTTGCCGTTCAATTCGATTGGCTCTTCTTTCGCCACGCTTCGAGATTCGTTTCAGTCTTCCAATGTCGCCAGACACCCGGGCTGTCCGAGGCCAGCCTGCGAACCTTGCCATTTGCACGGCCTGAAATCAAGCCTGTTTTTCGCTCCTGATATATGGTTCTGTCCCGCCATGATTTTGTCATCGGTTTTTCTAGGAAAATGAATACAGCCTCCGCGTCAGACGGTGGCGCAGGAGGTAAAAAGCCGCCAGGGCGAGGGCCAGGTTGGCCAATGGCAGCGCCACGGTTCCCACGAAATCCGGCATGTTGAAATCAGGCAGAAATCCAATTTGAACCACCCAAGCCAGCAGGCACATGGACAGATAGGGAAGGAGCAATAGAAACCACGTCAGCGCCAACGCGGCAATTTGATTTTTGAGACGCAGGGCGGAATAGAGAGCAAAGACCGGAAGGGTGAAAAGAACGCAGATGCAAGGAAACGCGCTCACGAGGTAACGGCAACAGTTTTCCCAACCCCGGGGGTTCTCGATGAACCAACGGAGACAGGCATCCAGGAAGCCCAAGAGAAGCACTACAGGCAGATACTGTTCCCACACACCCAACAGGCGCCCCAAGATGATTTTGTTGATTGGTATGGGAGTGACCAATATCAATTCCAGCGCGCCGCTGCGTTTTTCCTCCGCGAAACTGTTGATCCCGGCAAAAGTCATGCCCGCCACGATTGCCAGGAATAATACTGGCTCGGTGGTTTCTACGAAGGTGTCGGGATTGATGCCGCCATCAAGGAGCGCTGTTGCAAGGATCATGAAAACCAGGAAAAGGACCCATTTGATCAGGCGCGCCTTCCAGGAATACTGTTGCAGCCAGACAATTGGATTGCGGTCAAGAACGCGCCCCATTCTGCGCGCGAACCAGCCTTTGAATACAGGCGTGCAATATCTTCGGAGCAAGTTCTCTTGACGAAGGGAGGGGATTCTGTCCTGCCATGACCCCGCCAATCTCCACGCCGCAAAGCCGACCACCAGAACAAACAAAAGCAAAGCCGGAAGCGGACTAATCCATAGAGTTCGGTGCCAGATGTTGGCTATAGCAGCGGTGCTGTAACCCCTCCTTCCCCAGGGCAATACGTAATCCTGCCACAGTTCCATTGGAAGGCCGGAAAGCGGCAAGGCGTAGCCAACGGGCAAATCCGCCATCAAAGATGCTGCATTTAGAAAACAGAAGCAGACTAACAAACAAAACACAGCCACGAATAGCACTCCCAAGAACAGCGCCAGCACGAAGGCCGCGCCGCGCCCTCTGACCAGGGTCGAGGCCAGCAAACCGGCTGCCAGACATAACACCAGGGCGGAAAACTCCAGTGCGAAAAAGGCCGAGGCATCAGCCCACTCAACGCCCCCCGTCAAGAATGGAATCGTCAGCATGGGCGCGACTGAAACCCACAACAGCAGCGCGCGCAACGCTTGGGCCAATCCTTTGCCCACCACAATCCCTCCAGCCGTCAATGGAGTCAAAAATAACAATCCCAGGGTTCCCTCCCTCTTCTCCCGCGCGATGCAATCCGCCGTCATCAAAGGCACCACCAGGCAAATCAGGCCCATCAAGGCAACGTGCAATCCTGCGAATAGATACTGGCCCATCACCTTTTCCCCCGTAATACGGCTTAGGCTTGTGATATGAACCACCCAGGAAAGCCCGGCGCCGGCGGCGCCCACGCGCAGCCAATAATTAAAGGGACGCCGCGCCCCTTCGCGCAACTCCCGCTGCACGACCGGCCAGATGCCTCCTAAGAATGTTGCCGATTTTAGCGACACAGATTTCTGTGCAGTCCAATAGCCCGCCACTGAAATTCACCGTCATGTCCAGTCCGCAATGAGCAGGTTGGGCACGCGGGAGAATTCACCCGTGTTATTGGTCACCAGAGTTCCCCCGGCGACCAGCGCCGTTGCGGCAATCCATAAGTCGGCTTCGCTAATGGGTGTTCCCTGCGCTTCCAGGAACGTCCGGATGGTCACGTAGTGATCCTCGACCTGGTGATCGGGCCAGACGATGCGAAATGGCGCCAGGAATGCCAGCACGCGGTTCTTTGTTGTCTGTGGATTCGCGCTCTTGGCCGCGCCCACCAGCAATTCTGCATGGACCTGGAGCGGAATGGAAACTTCAGCCGCCGGCACGGCATGAAGTTGGCGCATGGCGGCAAGAGACCGTCCACGCAGGCAGAAGACGATGATATTGGTGTCGAGAAAAAAGTTCAAACGAACCACTCAGTTGCCGTCAAGCGGTTTTAGCGGCGGGGTGGTGGTTCGCGCCGGAGCAGCGAAGCCTTCGTCATCGGCCAGCGAACCATACAAGGCCAGCCATCCCGGAGGGTAGCCGTTGGCCGCAGCGCGGGATTCCAAACCCGCCATGCGTTCCGCATCCAGCCTGATCCGCTCGCTAATCCAATCGGAAACAGACTTCTGTTCGCGCTTGGCGGATTCTTCGATCCGGCGCGCAAGACTGTCGTCAAGACTTATCGTGAGCGTTGACATGCTATTATTATCGCCGATTCAGCCTGCCGGTGCAAGGCGTGAAAATCGTCTCTCATTGGGAAACACGCGGCCGTCCTCTATTGCGTCTCGCCGCGAGTCACGCGGAGGAAGACCTCCTCCAGCCCCAGCTCGTCCTCCCACAAACCTGTGAACTTGACACCACCGCGCACCAGCTCGACCGCCAGAATCGAAGGGTCCACGTCCGGGTTGGCGAAGGTCACTTTCACCTGCCCGTCCACGGAGACGGCATCGGCCACGGCGGGAATGGCCTTCAGAACGGCGATGGCGGCGGCGGGATCGCCGTCCGGCAGCACCCAATAAATCAGGCCGGTGGACATCTGCTGGCGCACCCCCTGCACCGGGCCGCTGTAAATCAACTTTCCCTTCTCGATGATGGCCACGCGATTGCACAGCGTTTGCAGCTCGCTCAAAATGTGGGAGGAAATGATGATCGTTTTGCCCATGCGCTGCAATTCCTGGAGAATGGCCATCATCTCGATGCGGGCGCGCGGGTCCAGGCCGCTGGCCGGTTCGTCCAGCAAAAGCAATCTGGGGTCGTGGATGAGCACGCGGGCCAGGCCGAGCCGTTGTTGCATGCCCCGGCTCAAGGCCCCGATGATCGAGCCGCGTTTCTCGCTCAATCCCACCAGTTCCAGCACGTCGGCCACCGTCTTTTCGCGCTGCGCCGTCGGAATTTTGTAGCACGCTCCGAAGAAATCCAGGTATTCCGTCACCTCCATGTCCTTATAGACGCCGAAGAAATCCGGCATGTAGCCGATGACATGCCGCACCGCGTCCGCTTCGCGCACCACGTCGTGGCCGAGAATTTTCGCCGTGCCGGCCGAGGGCGCAAGGAACGTCGCCAGAATGCGCAGCGTGGTCGTCTTGCCCGCGCCGTTGGAGCCGATGAAGCCGAACAGATCCCCCTGGTTAATTGTCAAGTCAAGGGAATTGAGCGCGACGATGTTGCCGAAGACGCGGGTCAGGCCGACGGCGGCCACGGCGGGAATGGGCGGTGCGTCCATGACGGGATGGTTTGACGGTTGCTGGGAAGGAGCGTTGGTTTCCATTAGTTGACAGGCGCGACCAGGCGGAAAAGCGTATCGCGATGGGTTCGTTTGGCCGTAAAATGATTGAGCGGGGCGGCCGGGGAATGGCCGGCATCCCAGGCCAGCAGAATGGCGTGGTCCGCGTCGGCAAACCGGCTCAGGTCCCGGCTGCGGAACACCTCGAAACTCTGCATTCCTCCCGGCGACGTGTTCATCTCGCCCAGAAAGGAGGCCGCCATCGCCCCTTCGGTGACATTGCCGATGGCCACGTTGTTGTTGCCGAAATTTTGCGTAAGACTCGACACGGCCATGCGAAACGGCTGGGCGTATTGATTAACAAAGGCGGACAGCGCCGTGCCGGTGCTGGCGCCCACATCGAAGGTCCGGCCCTGGTGCGGCGCCAGCGCGCCCAATGGATACAGGCGCTGGCCGAGCACCAGCCGCGCGTCGGGCAAATTGCGCTCCGTGTTGTTCTGGACGGTCGCGCTCCAACCCGCTCCCCGCCGGGCCACCGACAGGGTCAGCGGGGCCGGTTGCGCCCGTTGCATCCATTCGCTCACGTAACGCTGGCTCGTCCAGACCGGCACATAAGCCTCGGCATCGAACCAGTTGCCCGTTTGCACAATCGAAGCGCCGCCCGCCTCCGAGCCGTTGCCGTAATTTCCGCCGTACTGGCCGCGCAAGGTGGCAAAAGTCTGGACGCTGCCCATCGGGTAGTGGGCGTTGACCGGCGAATAAATGGAAATGTAGGTTTCGCCGCGCAACACCGCGACGGGACCCTCCGGCTGAAGGTCCGGCAGCACGTCCACCACGTTCATTTCGTTCCATTCCAATTCGCCGGCCCGCAAATGATAGCCGATCAAATAGATCAGCCCGGAAAAACCGACGACATAGAGCGGGAAAGTCACCCAGGTCAGCATCTGCCGGTTGATTTTCTTCAGCCAGTACTGGTCCAACGGCCCGATCACCGCCAGATAGGCCACCAGCAGCGCCAGCAGCCACGGCAGCGGCAGCTTGCGCACCTGCTTGCTGTCAATCATTGAATCAAAAATGCCGTCGCTGCCCAACCGGGCGTTGTTCATCGCCGTGTTGGCGGAAGTCAGCCGCGCCAGCGGAATTTCCGCCAGTTTCGCCCAAAACCATCCGCGATTCTGCCACGAGAGGAACGGCTCCCGCTCCGGGCTGAACAGCAGCACGGTGATCCGCCCGCGTCCGCGCCCGGCGGTGACGGCCAGCGGCGCGGAGTCATCCCCGATCAAAACGGTTCCGTCCCGCAGCGTCCCGGAAACCACGGGCAGCGGCGCGCCTTCAAAGGCCGGATCGTCAACCACATTGGCGGAAAACCCCGCCGCCGGCTGACCGCCCATGTTGCCTGGGATCGCGGCGTTGGGCGGCTGGTTGGCTGAAAAGCCCCGCCGCCCCGGCGTCGCGACGTAGGGCTGGGCGGGATTCTGGAAGCGCGAGCTGGTCCAAAGGCTGCGCAGCCATTGCTGCAACCGCGGATGTTCATTGAGCAGGCGCGTGTCGGCCAGCTCGCACGGCATCATTTCGCGCAGCCAGGGGTTGCCGGAGATGTCGGAAATCTGCTCCACTCCCACAACCAGATGTCCGCCGTTTTGCAGCCAGGCCCGCAAGGCCTGCGCCTGCGGCTCCTTCAGTTCCAGCGCCTTGGCCGAATTGAGATACAACAGGTCAATGCTCTCCATCGCCAGCGGGTTGTCCGGGAACGTGTCCGCCTGCAACCGCGCCGCCCCATAAGTGGAAGCAGTTTGAAACTGCACCGCCATCGGCAATTCGGGGAACGTGGGCAAACCTTGCGCCGTGCGGCACAGCCCCACCACCAGCGGCAATTCATGCGAGGTCAACCTGGCCGTCAGCCCTGTCTGCTCGTAGCGGACCTTTCCACGTTCATCCAGCAAGCGGACGTCCCAGGACCTGGAGGCGGTGAATACCGGGATGACTACGCGCTTCAACGTTCCTGTCGGCAGGTCCACCTTCACCCGGCGGACTTGGCCCCGGCCAATCTGCGACGCGCTGATTTCAATGAGGCCGTTGAACCCAGGCCCGTCGTTTTGCAGCTCGAAAGTGATGGGAAACCAGCCCTCATCGGGCACCAGCCCGCCGTAGCCCAGAAAAGGGTCGCAACGCAGTGCCGCCGCCTGGGTGCCTGTGCCCGCCAGCGCCAGCAGCAGCGCGGCGGCAAAAGGCAAAAAGAGGCGCTTGCCACAATTCAGACCGCGCAACATGAGCTGGTTTGGCGTCATTACAGGCCCGTGACTGTTCGATTTATAGACCCCTTTCCGCTCATTTCAAGGCCAATTGTGGGAATTGTGGCGGGTATGCCGGCGGAATTGCTTGTGACAAACGCGGCTGCATTCACCCGCTTTCGCCGGTTTTGGAGGATGAATGAAAAAAACCGAACTCCAGATCAAATCCACTCAATATTGATAACGCGGAGTTCCCTAACCAAAGTATCGGGCCAAAAAGAGATCAAGAATGACCCGGCGACCTTGATCTGAATTGACCGACCGGCGTCGTCCTCGCCCACAAAATCACCTCTTTGCATGGGGTCGGCGGCGATGATTTGGAGGGCTCGGATAAGTGCTTGGCGATGGCGGGGCTTGGTTCCCAGCAGGAAATGAACCGATGTTTCATTGAGTACGAACTGCCAGCTATCCCTCACAAGCCTTCCGCCTTCAGGGTTTCATGCAAACGTTTCGCCTGGGCGAGAGAAAACTTTTTGCCGCGGTCAATTTCCTGGTTCAACCGGGTGAGTTCAGACCGATAAGCAGGATCATCTTTTCGGGCAAGATGCTTGAGAAATGCGGCCAGATAGGCTCGCTCCTCCGTGGAGCTTTGCTCGATGCCGCTCTTTATTTCCATCACCGTCATATCGCGAAATTAAGTCAAACCGGGCGGCTTTTCAAGCTGATTTCGTTCGGTAGAAGCTCAGTACTTGCGGGAATTGTGGCCAGTGTGGCGCATCTCGCATTTGTTGACATTTTGATTTGACGGAAAGCCCGGAAGAAGCTGAACAGAAGCTTTCAACAGAAGCTCTGAGGAGCTTCGTTCTCCCGAAATCTTTCTCGACAAGCAAGCCAAGGGTCGCTAAAATGCTCTTATCCACATTGCCCTTCTTCAATGTGGATAAGAGTGGATTCATCCAAACCGCCTGCTTTCTCGGCCATTTCGCTGAACGCATCTCCAATTGCTCGAGATTCTCTGTCGGCATCTCATTTCCTCCAGGCTGGATTTTGGACTGTTTTCTCCCGCCGCAAACCGAGCCAGGAGGAAGCCTCGACAAAGGCGGGATGCGCCCCGCCCGGTGAGGCGGAGGCGTTTTTTCTGGAATTGCCCCGCCTCTGTTTGTAATGTGAGCCGCGCTTCAGGGATCAACATCTCTTGGCGCGCGCAATTATGAAATCCGCTTCACCTTGTGTTCTGACGATTAACGGCGGCTCTTCGAGCATCAAGTTTGCCCTCTGGCAGGCGCATCCGGGCCGGCGCTTGTTCCAAGGCAAGGTGGATCGCATTGGCTTGAGCGGCGCCAATTTGGCCGTCGTTGACGCCTCCGGCCGTCCGCAACCGGCCCTCCCCATCAAGGCCGCCAATCACCGCACGGCGGCCGATTGTCTCCTGGACTGGCTGGAGGCGCAGCCGGGCTGGGCCGACATCGCCGGCGTGGGGCACCGCGTCGTTCACGGCATGATGCATTCCGAGCCGGAGCGGGTCACGCCCGCCCTGCTCGCGGAATTGCATCGCACCACGCCTTATGATCCTGACCATTTGCCGCGGGAGATTGAACTGATCCAGGCCATCCGCCGGCGTCATCCCAAATTGCCCCAGGTCGCCTGTTTCGACACCGCGTTTCACCGCACCATGCCGCGCGTCGCCAAATTGCTGCCGATTCCGCGCCGTTACACGACCAAGGGGATGCAGCGTTACGGGTTCCATGGTTTGTCCTACTCCTATCTTATGGAAGAACTCAAGCGCCTGGGAGACCCGGCGGCAAGGAAAGGCCGGGTCATCCTCGCCCACTTGGGCAATGGCGCCAGCCTCGCTGCGGTGCGCGACGGCAAGAGCATGGACACCAGCATGGGCTTCACCCCCGCCGCCGGCCTGGTCATGAGTTCCCGCTCCGGTGATTTGGACCCGGGCCTGCTCTCCTTTTTGTCCCGCACCCGCAAAATGACCTCGTGGGAATTTGAGCGGATGGTCAACCACGAGTCCGGCCTGCTCGGAGTCTCGGAAACCAGCCCTGACATGCGCGACTTGCTCGTGTGCGAAGACCGCGATGTCCGGGCGGCGGAAGCCGTGGAATTGTTTTGTTATCAGGCCAGGAAGTGGATCGGCTCCTTCGCCGCCGTGCTGGGGGGAGTGGACACGCTGGTTTTTTCCGCCGGCATTGGAGAAAACTGTCCGTCCATTCGCCGCCGGATATGCGCCGCGCTTGGCTTCCTTGGAATTGAATTGGACCCGGCGCGCAATGCCCGGAACGCCCCGCAAATTTCCTCCGCCGCCGGCCGGGTCACGGTGCGGGTCATTCGCACCGACGAAGAAAGCATGATCGCCCGATACGTCACCCGCCTCCTCCACCTCGGAAAATTCAACCCCGTTGAACCATGAACACAAACACGCTGACTCCCGAACTGCTGCGCAACATGGACGCCTACTGGCGCGCCGCCAATTACCTCGCCGTCGGGCAGATTTATCTGCTGGACAATCCGCTCCTCAAGCGGCCCCTGCGGCTGGCGGACGTCAAACACATGCTGCTCGGCCACTGGGGCACCACGCCCGGCCAGAACTTCATCTACACCCACTTGAACCGGGTGATCAAAAAATACGATCTCGACATGATCTATCTGTCCGGCCCCGGCCACGGCGGCCCGGCGGTGGTGGCCCACACTTACCTCGAAGGCACTTACAGCGAAATCTATCCCGACATCAGCCGGGATGAGGCCGGCCTGCAAAAGCTCTTCCAGCAGTTCTCCTTTCCCGGCGGGATTCCCAGCCACGCCTCGCCCGAATGCCCCGGCTCCATCCACGAGGGCGGCGAACTGGGCTATTCCCTCAGCCACGCCTTCGGAGCTGTATTTGACAACCCGGACCTGGTGGCCGCCTGCGTGGTGGGCGATGGCGAGGCCGAAACCGGCCCGCTCGCCACCGCCTGGCATTCCAACAAGTTTCTCAATCCGGCCACCGATGGCGTGGTGCTGCCTATTCTGCACCTCAACGGCTACAAGATTTCCAACCCCACCGTCCTGGCCCGCATCTCTCACGAGGAATTGGACCAGTTCCTGCGCGGCTGCGGCTGGGAACCGCATTTTGTCGAGGGCCACGAACCCGATCTGATGCACCAGGCCATGGCCGCCGCCCTGGACACCGTCGTGGAGCGCATCCAGGAGATTCTGCGCGGCGCGCGCCTTGACCACAACACCGCCCGTCCGCGCTGGCCGATGATCGTCCTCAATTCGCCCAAGGGCTGGACCGGCCCGAAGACCGTGGACGGCCTGCCCAACGAAGGCACCTTCCGTTCTCATCAGGTGCCGCTCTCCGTCTCCGCCGCGTCCCCGCCCGAACATCTGCAACAGCTTGAGGCCTGGTTGAAAAGTTATCGTCCCGAGGAATTGTTTGACAACCAGGGCCGCCTCAAACCGGAATTGGCCGAACTGGCCCCCGCCGGCCGCCGCCGCATGGGCGACAATCCCCACGCCAACGGCGGCATCCTGCTGCGCGATCTCCGCATGCCCGATTTCCGCAATTACGCCCTGGACGTGCCGGCCCCGGGCGCGCCCGGTCCTGGCGACACCCATATCCTTGGCCGTTTCCTCCGCGACATCACCAAACTGAATGCGGAGCAGCGCAATTTCCGCATCTTTGGCCCGGATGAGACGCTCTCCAACGGGTTGGAAGCCGTCTTCGAAGTGACACAGCGCCAGTGGCACGCCGCCACCCTCCCGAACGACCAATTCCTGGCCCCCGACGGGCGCGTCCTGGAAATGCTGAGCGAGCATCAATGCGAAGGCTGGCTGGAAGGCTACCTGCTGACCGGGCGGCACGGCCTGTTCAATTGCTACGAGGCCTTCATCCACATCGTGGATTCGATGTTCAACCAGCACGCCAAATGGTTGAAGGTCTCCGCCGGCCTGCCCTGGCGGCGCAAAATCGCCTCGCTCAATTATCTCCTGGCCTCCCACGTCTGGCGGCAGGACCACAACGGCTTCACCCATCAGGATCCCGGCTTCATTGACCACGTTGTCAATAAGAAGGCCGAAATCGTCCGCGTTTACCTTCCCCCCGATGCCAACTGCCTCCTCTCCGTCATGGACCACTGCCTGCGCAGCCGCCATTACGTCAACGTCGTCATCGCCGGCAAGCACCCCGCCCCGCAATGGCTCGACATGGCCGCCGCTGTCAAACATTGCACCCGCGGCATCGGCCTCTGGCCCTGGGCCGGCAACGACCTGGAGGCGGCTCCCGACGTCGTTATGGCCTGCTGCGGCGACGTGCCCACCCTGGAAACCCTCGCCGCCGTCTCCATTCTGCGCGAGCATTTGCCGGCCCTGAAAATCCGGGTGGTCAATGTGGTTGATTTGATGAAACTTGAGCCGGACACTGAACATCCCCACGGCCTCAGCGAGACAGAATTTGACGAGCTTTTCACCAGGGACAAGCCGGTCATTTTCGCCTTCCACGGCTATCCGTGGCTCATCCACCGGCTGACCTACCGCCGCGCCAACCACAACAACATCCACGTCCGCGGCTACAAGGAAGAGGGCACCATCACCACCCCCTTCGACATGACCGTCCTCAACGACCTGGATCGTTTCCATCTGGTCATGGACACCATTGACCGCCTGCCCCAAACCGGCGAGAAGGGCGTCTATCTCAAGCAGCAACTTCAGGACAAGCTCATCGAGCACAAGCAATACATCGCCAAAAACGGCGAAGACCTGCCCGAAATCCGCAACTGGAAATGGAGCCGGCCCTGAGCGGGCACCAGGCTGTTGTGCCCCGCCAAAACGTCAAAGCTCTTCAAAAGATGGAGGGCGTCGCACCACAATGCCCCGAGGCATCCGGCTGACGCGCCGTGCCAATGGGTTCTTGCGCGAAGCGATCTTTGTTGCGAGACGGCGATCTTGCCAACCAAGAAGCTCACCGGTATGCTTTTCTTCAGACCAAATTCGAGGTGAGAAAACCGATCACACGGCTGGTGGCAGTGGCCTTGGTTATTGTGCTTGGCATTGTGATTTGGAGATTTACTTCGCACCGCTCCAAATTCTCAATCGGCGCGCCATTGCCACCTGGTATCGTGTCTCCGCAACTCGCCATTAGTTACGGTGGGGCCACTCTGCTCGCCCCCAACGGCTCTTTATGGGTTTGGGGCTATACTGGTACCATAGTGCGCAAGGGGACCAATACCGAGGTTCCGATTCAACTTGGTTCAGAAACGAATTGGTCCCAAATTGCAATGGGCTGGTGGCATAACACGTTCGCCCTCAAAACCAACGGCACTCTCTGGGGCTGGGGGGGTTACGAGTACGAATCTCATGGCTTCCCGAATCCAATGAAACGTTACACCAAATCAGCTCAACCCGCGCAGGTCGGAAACGATACAAATTGGACACAGATCCGCGCTGGGCTGGCTCACAATCTTGCGCTAAAGGCGGATGGCTCTCTCTGGGCGTGGGGCGCAAATGACTGTGGCCAGGTAGGGGATGGCACCACCAATGATTTCCAGCCGGAGATTACGCAGATCACAGCAGATCACGATTGGAAGGCGATTGCCGTAGGTGACAACTACAACGACAACTACAGCTTCGCATTGAAACAAAATGGAACACTTTGGGGCTGGGGAGCAAATTTTTTCGATACGCCTTGGGATGTTAACCGGAAAAGGCTCGTCCTTGCGCCCCGCCAGATTGATCCAGGCACAAACTGGACGGCCATTTCGTTGAGTTCCTTTTATCTCTTCGCATTGAAGGATGACCATACACTTTGGGTCTGCGACCGCTATCGGAAAGAAGGCCGTAAGGATTACTGGACGTCCAACAGTACCGGCAATCAATCCAGCATTTTTGCTCAACTCGAACAAGCCCGGGATTGGGAGAGTATTTATGGTTTCGAGACGGGCTTGCTCGCGGTGAAACGTGACGGCAGCCGTTGGTTGTTCGGCAATTACAAGATGGAACTGCTCGGCGTGCGTAACGCTCCTTCACCGGGAGCAAAACCATTATTGCGCTGTCGTGTGGAGCCGTGGGCGTTCGCCGAACTGGGCCAAACCACCCTGTTATTAGCAAAGGATGGCACGCTCTGGTCTTTGGGCGAACGCATAGGAATCGATGAGGCCATTCTTGTGAAGGCCAAGAACACCCGCGAACGTATTCTTGGAGATCATTGGCCAAGTCTGGGGGATTGGGTATTTAAGAAGCTCGCCGTCGATCAAGCCCCACACAAAATCTGGGAACTTCCACCTGAGATACGAAAATCATCGGGTCGTCCTTCCAAGCTTAACACCCATGGGACCAACGATCATTCGCTTTGATTGACGCTACAAATACGGAGGCAGAATAATGGGAGAACAACCAACCGGAATTTGCGCAAGCCCGCCGCAAAATATGTTGCATTTTCCACGCATCCCGATGGCTGGCGCAAACGTCTAACTTGCATTATAGTAGGTTATACAATCGCCACGGCCCGAGCAACCGTAGCCTTGCCATGAAAGCGTTCTTGATTTTAGGAGGCCTGATCCTCGCGGCGTGCAGCGGCCTGGCCGGCGCACAACGCCCGGCTGGTGTTTTTGAAGGCTACTCCGCCCTCGCCACCCGGAACCAGAACCCCATTGACGATCTCGTTTTCGCCCGCCTGAAAGAATTGAACATCCAGCCGGCCCGCGTTTGCTCGGACAGCGTTTTTGTCCGCCGCGTCTATCTGGACGTGATCGGCACGCTGCCGAAAGGATACGAGGCGGAGCAGTTCCTGGCCAGCGCCGATCCGAACAAGCGCCGCGCCTTGATTGACCGCCTGCTGCAACGGAGCGAATTTGCCGATTATTGGGCCATGAAATGGAGCGACCTGCTGCGCATCAAGGCCGAATTCCCCATCAATTTGTGGCCCAACGCCGCCCAGGCCTATCACCACTGGATTCGCGACAGCCTCCGCGACAACATGCCTTACGACCAGTTCGCCCGCCAACTCCTCACCTCCAGCGGCAGCAATTTCCGCGTCCCGCCGGTCAACTTCTACCGCGCCATGCAAAGCAAGGACCCCTCCACCATCGCCCGCACCGTCGCCTTGACATTCATGGGAACCCGCGCCGAAAAATGGCCCTCCAACCAGCTCGCCGGCCTGACCGCCTTCTTTTCCGCCATCGGCTACAAGCACACCTCGGAATGGAAGGAGGAAATCGTCATTTTCGATCAATCCCTCGCCACCAACCTGCCGGCCCAAACCGCCGTTTTTCCGGATGGCACCCGCGCCCGCTTGTCGCCGGATCGCGATCCTCGCGAGGTTTTTGCCGACTGGCTGGTGGATCCGAAGAATCCGTGGTTCACGCAAAACATCGCCAACCGCGCCTGGTCCTGGCTCCTGGGCCGCGGCGTCGTTCAGGAGCCGGACGACATCCGCCCGGACAACCCGCCGTCGGATCCCAAACTTCTGGCGTTGCTGGGAAAGGAACTGATCGCCTCCCATTACGACCTCAAGCAACTCTTCCGCCTGATTCTCAACTCCAAAACCTACCAACTCTCCTCCGTGGCCGCGTCGGACAATCCCGAAGCGGCGGCCCATTTCGCTTTCTATCCCTTGCGCCGCCTGGAAGCGGAAGTTCTGATTGACGCTCTGGACCAGATCACCGGCGGCGCCGAGACCTATTCCAGCGCCATCCCGGAACCGTTCACTTTCGTTCCCAAGGACGTCCGCTCCATCGCCTTGGAGGATGGCAGCATCAGCAGTTCGTTCCTGGATATGTTCGGGCATTCGCCGCGCGACACCGGCCTGGAGGACGAGCGCAACAACCACCCCAGCGCCGAGCAGCGCCTCCATCTCCTCAATTCCAGCCACATTGAACAGAAGCTGGAGCAAAGCCGCCTCATCCCGGCCCTGGTTCAATCCACCAAAACTCCGCGCCAGATTGCCGACGCGCTCTATTTGGGGATTCTCTCCCGCTTTCCCACCGCGGATGAAGTGAACATTTCGACAAACTATTACCAGACCGTCGGCCTCAACCGGCGTCAAGCCACCATTGACCTTGGCTGGGCGCTGATCAACACTTCGGAGTTCCTTTACCGGCATTGAGCAGAAACTCCGCGGCAGCTCCTGCCGATATAAATGAAAGCGAAATGAAAATATGAAAACGCAACCCGGCGCGGAAAGCGGACCCTTCCAACCCTGTTCGGACCGCCTGATTTCACGGATGCGCGACAGCGCCATTTCCCGGCGCGAAGCCGTGCGCCGCGCCCTTCTCGGCGCGGGCGGCCTGATGCTCGGACGTCACCTGGATTTGCGGGTGCTGGCGGACGTCCCCTCGCCCCAGGCCAGGGCCAAGTCCGTCATCCAGATTTGGATGTGGGGCGGCCCGTCTCACCTCGACACATTCGATCCCAAACCCGAAGCCGGTTCCGATTACAGCGGCCCGCTCGACAAACCCATTCCCACCAATGTGGACGGCGTCCGCATCTGCGAACTCATGCCCCTTCTGGCCAAACAGGCCGACAAGTATTCCGTCATCCGCAGCATGACCCACGGCAACAACGGCCACGAAACCGCCTCCTACATGGTCCAGACGGCCCGCCCGCCGGGAGGGCGCGATGTCTATCCCTGCATCGGCGCTGTCGTTTCGCTTTTCAAGGGCTACAACGCCGGTTATCAAGGCCTGATTCCGCCCTACGTCGTGCTGACCGAACCGCAGGGGCGCTTTCCTGAAGAGGGCTTTTTGGCGTCGCGCTACAAACCCTTCGCCACCGGGGGCGATCCCGCCAGAACACCCTTCGCCGTGGAAGGCGTGGTCAGCGGCAGCATCTCCGAGCAGCGCCAGAAGGGCCGGCGCGAGTTGCTGCATCAGTTGGACACTCTCGCCCACGCCCAACCGGGCAACCCGGAACTGGCCGCCTCCGCGCAGTGCGAGAAGCAGGCCTACGACCTCATTCTCGGCGACGCCGGCAAAGTCTTTGACTTGACACAGGAAAAGGACGACTTGCGCGACCGCTACGGCCGCAGCACCTTCGGCCAATCCTGCCTCGTCGCCCGCCGGCTCATTGAACGCGGCGTTCCTTACGTCACTATCAACTACAATGGCGGCTGGGACACCCACAAGGAGAATTTCCAGACCATGCGCCGCCGCGTGCCCGAAATGGACAAGGGCATGGCCACGCTGCTCCAGGACTTGACCGATCACGGCCTCCTTGACAAAACCATCGTCTGGTGGGGAGGCGAGTTCGGCCGCACGCCCAAGGTCATGTGGGAAGCGCCTTGGAATGGCGGACGCGGCCATCATGGCGAAGTCTTCTGCGCCGTGGTCGCCGGCGGTGGTTTCAAGGGCGGCCAGATGGTCGGCTCGTCCGACGCCAAAGGCGAAGAAGTCAGGGACCGGCCGGTCTATCCCTGCGATCTTTTGGGCAGCATGTATCAACTTCTCGGCATTGACCCGCAAGCCAAACTGCCCCATCCGCAAGGTCTGGATGTCCGCGTCACCGCCTGCGCCGCCGACGGCCAGCCCAGCGGCGGCCTCCTGAAAGAAATCATGTGACCCGCCGAGTTAATCTTAATCTTCCGCGGTATTTCCTCTTGACTCTGACGTGCGTTCTCGCTCTGGTCTGTCCCGCAAGGGCGCAACAACCAAACACCCCCCACGCCGGCTATGTCTTCCCCGCCGGCGGCCGGCAAGGAACTACGGTTGAGGTCAAAGTCGGCGGCCAGTATCTGGGCAACGTCACCAACGCCTTTGTCTCCGGCAGCGGCGTTCAGGCCGCCCTCGTCGAATACATCAAGCCGCTCACCCAGCAGCAGGTCAACGATTTGCGCCAGGAGCAGAAGCAGCTTCAGGACAAACGGGCCGCCGCCCAGCAGGCCAGAAACGGCGCTCCGCCCGCCCCAGACAAGCCCCGCCCCGTTTTCACCGCCGAGGACACGAAACGCATCGCCGAAATCCGCGAAAAACTCGCCCAGTTCCAAAAAAGAACGGCCAATCCCGTCATCGGCGAAACCGTCACCCTCAAGATCACCATCGCGCCCGACGCCGATCCGGGCGAACGCGAGCTAAGACTCGGCGCGCCCAATTCATTGTCCCAGCCGCTCATCTTTTGCGTCGGCCAACTGCCCGAAATCAACAAACCCGAACCGCCCGCCGACCTCCAACCAGCCGCTCCCAACCGCGCCGGCAACCCAAACACCCCGGCGCCCCCGCCCGTCGAAACGCGCATCAAACTGCCCTGCGTCGTCAATGGTCAGATTCTGCCCGGCGGCGTGGACCGTTACCGCTTCGAAGCCGGCAAAGGCCAGAAGCTCGTCATTTCCGCCGCCGCCCGCGACCTCATGCCCTATCTGGCTGACGCCGTTCCCGGCTGGTTCCAGGCCGCCATCTCCCTTTACGACTGGCAGGGCAAGGAAGTCGCCTTTGCCGACCACTACCGTTTCCAGCCCGACCCGGTTCTCTTTTACGAGATTCCCAGGGACGGCGAATACGTTCTTCAGATCAGGGATTCCATTTACCGTGGACGCGAGGATTTCGTCTATCGCCTCACGGCGGGCGAAGTGCCCTATGTCACCGGCATTTTCCCGCTCGGCGGCCCGGCGGGCGCGGAAACCACCGTACAATTGACAGGTTGGAATCTTCCCGCCGCCACCGTGACCCAGGACGACCGAAGCCTTGCGCCGGGAACCTATCCGCTCCGCGTGCGCACGGAAACCAACGTTTCCAATCACCTCCCCTTTGCCGTGGACACCTTGCCGGAAATTATGGCGGGCGAAGGAATCCATTCGCAGTCCACCGCCCAACCCGTCACCCTTCCCGTCATCGTCAACGGCCGCATCGAAAAGCCGGGCCAGTGGGACGTGTTCCGTTTCCAGGGCCGCGCCGGGGATGAAGTCGTCGCCGAAACCATGGCGCGCCGCCTTGATTCCCCGCTGGATTCCGTCATCAAACTCACCGACGCCGCCGGCAAACAACTCGCCTTCAACGACGACTTCGAGGACAAGGGCGCCGGCCTGCAAACCCATTACGCCGATTCCTGGTTCCGCGCCAAACTTCCCGCCAACGGCGCCTATTACCTTTACGTCGGCGACGCCCAACATCAGGGCGGCCCTGACTACGCCTACCGCCTGCGCCTCAGCCCGCCCCGGCCCGACTTCGATCTGCGCGTCGTTCCCTCCAGCGTCACCGTGCGCGGCGGCATGGCCGTGCCTTTGACAGTCTATGCCCTGCGCCACGACGGCTTTTCCAACGAGATCACACTGGCATTGAAAGGCGCGCCGCCCGGATACGCCCTCAGCGGCAACACCGTCCCGGCCAACGAGAACCAGGTCCGCGTCACCCTCACCGCTCCCGCCGAAACGAACGACACCCCCGTCAACCTCACCGTGGAAGGATTCGCGCGCATTGACGGCCAGGCCGTGATCCGTCAGGCCGTCCCGGCGGACAACATGATGCAAGCCTTCGCCTACTGGCATCTCGTCCCGTCGAAGGAACTGGACGTCACCCTCTCCAGCCGCGGCCAGCTTCGCATCCCCTTGAAAATCCTCGGCCCGGACCTGGTGCAAATTCCCGTTGGAGGAACGGCCGGATTCAGAATGCGCGTGCCCGGCGTTCAATTCACCAACAACTTCGAACTCCAACTCAGCGACCCGCCCGACGGCCTCACCATCCAAGACGTTTCCGCCGTCGGCACCGAAGCGCAAATCACCCTCCACACCGACGCGAAAAAAATCAAACCCGGCGTCAAAGGCAACCTCATCATCAACCTCCTAAACAAACGCCCGCCGCAGCAGCCCGCCCGCGCCGGCGCCCCCGCCCGCAACAACCAGCAGCGCCCCGTCCTCGGCGTCCTCCCCGCCATCCCCTTCGAAGTCGTGGCTCCTTGATCGGGGTGCCAATATAAGTCATGGAGTTCGCCGTCTTGACACCCATAGGCAGGCTTGTTGCGTGCAACGCCTTCTGAGTCCTACTTTTGATCGCGGATAAGCTCATCAAGAACGTCTCGAATTTTCATGCGTTGTGGAAACATGAAATCGTCTGGAAGCATCTCATACTCAACTCCTGGCTGAAATCCAGATCCAACACTATTCGTGGCAATATAAGCGACAACCAAAGGCAGGACTTTGCGGGCATAACTCTTGTCCTTCTCAGAAACATGAGGATCTGAAAGGCAAATATCGAGGCGCAGCGCGTCTTCAATAATTAGTTGATCCAGTAACGCAGTCGTACCTGCCTCCACGTCGGGATTGGCGCGTCGGGTCTTTTCCGCACTCTTAACAAGAACCGCCGATTCGTAAGGCAACGTTGCCCGTATGTAGTCCGCTCGAATGTGAGTCTGAGTTGCACATCCACAGAGAATCACTATGGAGCCAATAGCCAGATGAGCAATTATGCGCATGATTAGATTATCAATTAACATGCAACAACGAAAGTGTCAAAACCATAGCTTCGCCCTAAGCGGAGAACCTCTTCCACGTAACTGCACATTATTGTTTTCTTCCCGCATGGCGCATGCGGTTCACCAAGGAATTCTTTCGTCCCTGACAGGACTTGATTGATTCCGCCGAACGATGACCCGGCCATAAATGGCCGGGCTATTTTCAAAGGCGCGCCCCGACCGGAGAGGCCGGTCCCGGCCCGTGCGCCGGGAAGCTGGCCGCGCCGGCGTTGACCTTGTTTGCCATTGAAAATAGCCCGGCGCTTCAGCGCCGGGTCAAGCGCCCAGGCAACCAAAGCAAGTCCCGCCAGGGACGAAAGAAATTCAAACGAGAGCTTTGGGCTTGCGGCTAACTTGGTCCCAATGGTGCAGCGTGCGAACGCTGATGCCCAACAACCGGGCGAACCGGATCCTCATCCGTGAAATCCGTGCCATCCGTGGTTCCCGCAATCCCAGAAAAACTTTTGCCGCAAGGGGACTTGACGGAATCCAATCAGCGGACTATTGAATCGGCCATGAATCCGCGCAAATGTTTTTCAATTTCGGTGCTACTGTCCATGATGCTCGCGCCGCTGGTCGCGTGCGCCCAAACCTTGACGCGTCTTGAGGAGCACGAATTCGGCAAGATGCCCGACGGCACTTCAGTCCAGCAATTCACCCTGCGCAATGCCAAAGGCATGCTGGTCCGGGTGATGGGTTATGGGGCGATCCTCAATGAGATAGAGGTCCCCGACCGAAACGGTGTCATGACCAATGTGGTGCTCGGAGCCAGTTCTCTGGATCGGTATTTGAACGGGTTCCAAGCTTCGGCGGCGGTCATTGGACGGGTGGCCAACCGCATCGCCAACGCTCAGTTCACCCTGGATGGGGTGGACTACAAGCTGGAAGCCAACCTCGGCCCCCACACTCTTCACGGCGGCAGAAAAAACTATGGCTCGGTGGTCTGGCAGGGCAAAGAGGTTCCCGCCGGCGAGCACGCCGCCGCCGTCAAATTCACCTATTTCAGCAAGGACGGCGAGCAGGGCTTTCCCGGAAATCTGACCGTGAGTGTCACTTATACGGTGAACGATGACAACCAGATGCGCCTGGATTATGAGGCCACCACGGACAAGCCGACCCTGGTGAATCTCACCAGCCATGCCTACTACAATTTGGCCGGCGGCGGCAATGTTTCAGGCTTTGAACTGTGGCTGGCGGCGGACCGTTACACGGTGATGGACAACCAGTTGATTCCGACGGGTGAGATCGCCAGCGTCACCGGCACGACGCTGGATTTCACGACTCCGGCGCTGATCGGCGGCCGCACCAGCCAGCTCACGCCGCGCGCCGGCTCTTATGACAACAGTTTCGTCATCAACGGAGGCGGCACGAACCTGGTCCTGGCCGCGCGAGTCCGGGACCCGCAGAGCGGGCGGGTGATGGAAATGAGCACGACCCAGCCCGGCGTGCAATTCTACACCGGCAATCCCCGCGGATTCTGCCTGGAAACACAGCATTATCCCGACTCCATCCATCATACCAACTTCCCTTCGACGGTCTTAAGGCCGGGGGAGACGTTCAAGAGTACCACCGTCTTCGCTTTTTCCGCGCGTTAGCCATCAAGGTTCAGCCCATTTTCCACGGCGCGCGATACGGCCGCGCCATGAGTTTGCCCGCCTCGGCGTCGCCTATGATCTTTTCGCGCTTGGCGTCCCACCGGATTTTGCGGCCCACCAGCATCGAGATTAAACCGAGATGGCCGGGGATGGTGGAATGATGGCCGGTTTCCACCGGGCAAATCGTCGGTTGGCGCGACTTCACGCAGTCCAGGAAGTTTTGCTGGTGATCCCTCGAATGATACAATTTGACCTTGCGCAGCGACTCCGGCAAGTCCCGCACGTCCTCCCAATCGGTGTTGGACGCGCTGAATTGTTTGCGATCCACATGCACCCAGCCGTCG
>Ga0326727_10009896_pt1 | contig 23089 bp, 20 predicted proteins | sample MB2enrmetagenome_FD_207643 | JGI IMG/M metagenome (GOLD analysis project Ga0326727, IMG submission 207643) | Lab enriched peat soil microbial communities from McLean, Ithaca, NY, United States - MB29MY | ecosystem: Environmental > Terrestrial > Soil > Wetlands > Peat | place: USA: New York...
CCGTTCGACGTGCCAGTCCCCGGGCTCCGCATTGAAGAAGCCCTGGACATTCTCGCCAGCCTGGCAGTTCCGAACCACGTAGACCCGGTCGGGTACGACCAGGTCACGTCCACCGCGGCGGCGATCGGCACAATGGTCCGGACATGCGCCGCAGGCGGCGAGGGCGTGATGCTGCGCAAGCCAGGTTCCCAGTACTGGGGTCTCTGCCGGTCCATCAAGCTGCTCAAGCTCACGCCCCGCGCGTTCGATCTGGCGAGGCGGCTGCCGGCTGCCGGCGCTATTACTCGCGCGCTGGGAGGCGCGTATAGGCATTTTTAGGCCGCTCGCCTGGCTAGATGGTGGGGGTCATGGGGGAAGCGGCTGGAATCGAGGCCTGCCTGCGGGGCTGGCCCTGTTTTCGGCCCTTTGGCGCATCTCAGGGGTGGCATATTTTTTCCGAAATTCCTATACCTGGACAGATTCGGCCAGCTTGGTCACCTGTTGCCCAGGGGCGCAGGAAGGACCCGGGATCCGCCCTCCTCCCGCTGCGCTTCAGAGTCCACGGTATTTCTCTGGGTACCGCAGCCGGTCGTCTCTGTCCTGGCGCCACCGGCGATGCCCGGCGGCTTGCCTTCGCAGAAAGCCGCGGGCCGTGAGCTGCAGCCGGATCAAGCACCAAACCCACAGGACAGCTACCAGCGGAAGCAAGAGGAGCTGAAGCAGTCTCCACGGAAAGCCCCGGACCCCGTAAAACCGCGCGAGCAGGCGGACGATCGGACTATGCTCGCCTGGCTTCAACGCTCAATGCGTCGGCACGAACACGGCGTAAGGATCAGACATCATCCCCGCCGCCATGCCCAGCCGTGACGACGTCGGGCCGCCCCGCATCGCGTGATGCGCCGTATTCTGTGCGATCTGCCGCAGATACTGCGTCCGCTGTTCCGCGAGCCGCATGATCGCGTTCTGGCTCCCGCCCAAGAAATTTCCGACGCGCGTCAATGAATCGGAAGGCACCTCCAACGCTTTGACAGATAGCTTCTGTGCACCGCCTGGGAAGCCGCCCTCCGGAGGTTCTGGATTCTCTAGCGTGGCCGCGAGTGCCTTCATTTGCGCTTCCCATTGGGCCCGGGCAGCGTCAAAGGTGGCTTTGAACCCCGGGGCACCCTGATTCATTTTGCTGACCATCCTGTCCGCCGCCTCCCCAAGCCAGCCCTCTGGCAGCCCCGCGGATTTAAACCAGCCCATTGTCTGAATCAAGCGGTCCTCTGCCCTTTCCCTATCTCCTATGAGCTCATCCCAGAGCCCAAAAATCCCCGTAATGCCACCCATGATTCCAGAGCCAACCCGGCCGGAAAGGCGCCAGAGCCCTCCAGCCGAATTCCGTTTCTGCCCGGGCTCTTCCCCGGGCGTTTCTGGACGCGCTCGGTTATCGAGCCAGCCAAGAAAGTGGCTGATGCCGTCCATAAGCCCTTCTGTAGCCTTGATGATGGACCTGCCAAGATAAGCCACCATAAAGTCACCTATTATTTTGAACTGGTCGCCCAGGTGCTTGAGCTTTACGATCGTCTCAGCGTCGATCAAAGACCCGAAGCGGTTCATCCTGTCTTCAAGCTCAACGAAGTTTGTCTTCAACACTGGGATGGTCTGTCCAAAACCTTTGAGTCCCAGTTCGCCAGATAGTCCATTGATTTCCGCTGGGCTCCGGGATCTTGCCATCTGCGCCATGGGCCCCATGAACAATTGCGAGGCCGTCATGCTGCGCAGCATCTCCGGACTGATTCCCATTTGTTGGAACGCGCGCCGGGCACCCTGGCCTTCGCTGCCGGGCGTCAGAGCTTTGAATCGCGCCACATCGATGCGCTCGAATGTCCGCTCCAGTTTCTCGAACTCCACGCCGGCCTCGTTGGCTGCCTTCCGCAGGAGCTGCAGATTTTTGGTCCCGACTCCCAGCCGTTCAGAAGCGTTCGCCAGTTCCTTGACCGATTGTACCGTCTTTGAAATGGCAAGGCTAATCGTCCCGATCCCAATCATCCCAACGAGCGCGTCGCGGATCTCATGCCCAGCGCTCGCAGCCAGGCCCTCGGCTTTCTTGAGCCCGGCAGCGAAACCGGACCCGTCCAGGCCCAGTTCGCCAATAAGCCTAAGCCCTCCGGCCATAGATCAATACCAGCCCCGCTGTTCTTCTGGCGTGGGCCATCGGCCACGCTCAAATAGGAACTTGATTTTGGTCTCGTCAGACATGCGCTTATGGCGGGGTAGCGGCACCACGTAAAACGGCTCGCCTTCCCGGTTAGCCGTGGCTTTGCTGGCCCGTGCCAGTAGCTGCCGGGTGCGTTCAATGGCTTGCTCAGGCGAGAGGTTAAGTCCCATCTCGTTGCCGAGCACAGACACGGTCACAGGTAAAGGCTTTTGCTTCATTCAAAGTTTGCCCGCGCGGCGCCGATTCCGTTACAGATACCGCGCGAGCTGGAGGCGCCAAGAACAGCTTGGCGAAACCTGATCGCTGGGAAATCGCTAAACCCAGCGATGCCCCCAAATTGGTTATTGGTTGCCGGCATCGGCGGACCAGCAGAATGACTGGGCATGGCGCACCGCTACATCAACGTAGCTATTGCCCGTCAACCGGATTTTGCCCTGAGTGTCCAGGCTGTACGGATTCAGTATCCAATCTGTTCCGCTGCCCCACAGCGCAAACACCAGGTCTGCCCAATGGCCGAAGACAACACTATTGTTCAAAATCTGATTTGTGCTCACGGCCCGGTAGCCGTTGACCTTGCCGTCCCCAGTGCCGTCGTTGAAGTCTTCCCAGAGAGCAACGGATGATACCGTAGTGGCGCCCGTGAGCGCGCGGGCAACCGATTTCCACGCGGCCTTGACCGCTGGCGTTGTCGCATAGGCGAGCGTGCCAACGTCCGCATTCATGACGGCGAGTGCGGTCTCGAAGCTGATAATCTTCGGGTATGTCGCCGAGCCGGCAAAGAGCACCGATCCGATTCCCGGTGTGTTGAGGATGCCCATGGGCTCATCGTTGGCCCCGGCGCCCTGAAGTATAATACTGTCCCACTTTAAGGCCAATAGCGCGAAAAGGTGCTGCCGTATCCAGGTATCCAGGCGAGGCGAGGATTGGAGGAAAAGCTGGCGCGTGTAGGTGTTCGTGACGCCAATTCTGTGAGGCGTTAACGGGACCTGGTCGAGCGACGGGTCAGACTCCTGGAGCTGGCCGGCCTCGGGTACAGCCATCGGAGTTACTGCCCCAGTCTCCCGCGGAATTGCCAAATTGCCCTGCAGGCCATCCAAGTAAACCGCGCCCATGCGGAAGCAAATGCTTTTGTTGAGCAATAATTTGATGGGCTCTTTCGCAATGTCCGTTTGGACCAGCGCGCCGCCGGCGTCGAATGTCCCGACGCTCAAATCACGCCGGCCCGGCTGTAGCAGGACGTCGTTGGGTATCCAGACCCCTTCCGATTTGTTAGGCATGATGCCGTTGAGCTCGTCGTGTATCTCGCGCTCGAGGCCGTCAAGGTTTCCGCCGCTCAATTGGGAGCGGAGAGCGCGCGTGATGCTATAGCTTCGGATTTGGTCTGCGGACATGCCCACAAAGGGCTTTCGAGAAACTTCAGTTCGGTTCATATAGTTGCTGCACAGAGCATCGCCGCCCGCGTGCCAGGCGGCTAGGTAGCCGAAGAGCGTACGCTTAACGTGTACGCGTCACGCGGTACCAGAAGAGCGCCGCGCCGACGCGACCGGGCCGATGCATCTTGCGCATGAGGCTTTGCCAGTGCTTGCGGACAGTGCCGGTGTTGATTCCCAGCCGGTCGGCGATTTGCTTATTCACCAGGTCTGCGAGCTCGATCACCTGGCGCTCGCGCGGGCTCAGGAGCCGTTCCACCGTCTGCGCCATCAGCTTGAACTTGGCCGGCGTGTAAGCCGTAATCCGGCCCGCCATCTGCAAGGCCAAGGCCGTTTCGCTATCCAGCTCGAGGACCTGGCCCCAGTACACCGGCTGCCCCCGCAAGAGGCAGTCGCTGGTCACCAGCCACCGGCCGCCGCGTTTCATACTCGCGGGCCAGCGGTGTAAGCGCATACAAGGCCGCCAGGGTGCTGTGAACCTGCAACTTGTGCCGGATCTTCTCGAGCGTGTGGCGCGCGGTGTGGTATGAAAGCCCCAGCTCGGCAGCGACCTGTTTCACCGCCAGGCCCCGCCGGCAGCGATCCAGGACCTGGATTTCGCGCGAAGTGAGATGTGGCCGCATTCGGCATTTCTAGCTTGACGCGCGGCAAAAGCAAGGCCAGAAGCTGCTGAGCACGTATGCTGCCCGGCTCACTTTCCATCAATCTCCCTGCGTATCGCGTCCAACAATTCCTTCTTCTTCTCCTCAGTCAAAGGAACAGGAGGGACCGGCTCAGCGGTCGGCGTGGGTTTGGCGGCCTGCAAGCGTACCGCTTTTTCCTCACTGGTTTCCGCAGGTAACCCCGCGAATTCACGTTCCAAGTTGCCCTCTTTCAGGCGCAACGATTTGACGATCTTCGCGGTTGTCTCAGGATCATGCCTCGCTGGCTTTGCGCCGGTAAGTTCTTTGATCATCTCGCGCACACGTCCTAGCTGCTTTTCTATTTGCCAGTGTTCCCGCTTCACGAAAGGTGGAGATCCCTCGTTCACACTCTCCTGGGTCACAGACAATTCACACATAGTATAGGGTGTGCCTCTTGGGGCAGTCTTGGCGCCCGATGGGGCAGTCTTGGCGGACTCAGTTGTGCCCGCCGGGGCAGTCTTGGCGGACTCAGTTGTGCCCGTCGGGGCAGTCTTGGCGGATGCTGCTGGCATGATGAACGGCAGGTCCTGCTGCGCACCGTCCTTAGGCAGTTTGGGTTTTCCAATGAATACCCTGTAAACATGGTGGCAGTGTGCGGCGACGCGCCAGGTCAAATAACCGCAGTCGGAGAGCAACTGAATCATGGCGTAAACGGTTGCGGGCTTCCAGCCGTGCTTTCGGGCTATGTACCATGCCTCAGTGCGAAACCCGCCCGTTTCCCCGAACGTATCTTTGCAGTTGTGGAGCCAGTGCCACAATTTGAATGCCGCATCTTTCTTGCGAAGCCGACAGTCATTCAGAAGGCGTCGCCACACGTCCCACTCGTACCATTCCTTCCAAGTGGGCTTGGCGTCCGGGTCGGGCTTTCGCGCATAGGCCTGCCGAGGATCATCGCCGATTAGCTCAGGCTGGCTCGAAATAGGGTCTTGACGCTCTGCCGGTTGTGGGTTTCCTTGCATCGTTCAGATTCAGTTTGGCCCACGGCTCCAACGTGGGCTTTTTTTCTAGGCTGCGAAGCGGCGGTCATCGAAGCGTTGCACGGAAAGGGGAAGCATTTTCACGCGCCACACTGTCCCGCCTGGTGAACGTATTGCCTTCCCCTTGGGGCCGGCGGTCGGGTCGTCCGCCCATTCAAACCCGGCCTGCTGGGCGCGGACCAGGACCGCCAGGCGGATTGGGCGCCAACGCGGAATGCTCATTCCGCCTTGGGGTTGAGGAATTCCTCGATTGAAGCCAGAGGGATAACCTTGTGCCGCAGCTCTGGGCAACAACGCAGCTTTTCCCGTTCAATCAGCCGGTAGACGGAAGTCTGACTTATGCCCAGAATCTTGGCCGTCTCTTTCAAATTGTAAGCCAGGCGCGGCAACCCGCCTCTGGCCCGATTGACCTTTGCTTGTGGCGTTTTTCCCATCGCGCCACAATTATGCCCGACTCATCGCTTAGTCGGCCTCACATTTTTGAGACACCAGTGGTACGTGAGATTGATTCGTGACGGGCGGCTGGTTCATCCGGGGCGAGCTGCACGAAGGACTGCACAATGCATTTCCAGATTGCATCCTGTTTGTCGCCTTCCGTCTTCCTCCCATTCTCGATCGCCTTCCGGATATACGGCTCAAACTCCCTGCGCTTTTGGAAATCGGCGCCGTACCCGGCACGGAATAGCGGTTTTAGAACCTTGGCCCATGTGCGAGCATTGGCCTTGCACCAAGGGCGCCGTCGCGTGAACTCATTCCACGCCTTGGCAAATCCAGGCGATAGGCCCCCAGTTCGAGATTCCACCTGCATTTGGGCCAGCATCCTGAAAGCAATAGAGGTCGGGAGCGCAGCTCTGTAAAGAGGCCTCCGCGAAATGAGGCAACCTGGATCTTCGCTCGGACTTTCCCCTGGGCCCAGCTTCAAATGATCTGGCCAATCGCGATCAATCTGCTGAATGATTGGCTTTATGTCTTTGAGCAGGTTCACACTGGCACGCATGGCTGCAGGGTCGTAGCCACGTTTGAGCAGTTCTGAAAAACACTGCCAGGCCATCCAGCGTAAGAAATCGGGGTCGCAAGTGTGAAGCCATCGCGATACTTCGGGATTGCGATAAGGACGCAGGCCTTTTTTGACTTTGGCCTTCATGCCGCTCCCTGTGAAATCCCGAGTTGAAGCTGCAGGACCTGCCCGGGCGCCGGCCGGGTGAACGTTACGCGCTGCGCCATCGTCGCGCTGTGCTCCCGTCGCAGATGCCCATAGACCCGCATGGCGAGGGCGCCGCCGTCGCTGTGTCCAAGCCAACGCGAGACCGTAGGCACGTCCACGCCGGCCTCGATGCACTGTGTTGCGAAGAGGTGCCGCAGGTCATGCTGCGAAATGTGGGGAAGTCCATTGAGCTTGCAGGCCCGCTTTAGCGAGAAAAGGCATTCGGTCATTACGCAAACGCAATCCGCCCGCTCCGGGTCCTGTTCTGCCCGCACCAATTTGCTCTCGCGATATTCACGCTGCAGCCGCTCCAGCAGCTCACGCATCGGCGGAATGATGGGAACAAAGCGCAAGGCATCCTCGCTCGACGTCTTTGGCCGCTTGGCGTTTCGCACCCGGATCTCGCCCTTCTCGAAGTCCACGTCCGGCCAGGTCACTTGAGCGGCCTCGCTGATTCGGCAGCCGGAGTACGCCAAGAAGCGTGCCAGGTTCGCGCAGTGCCTGGACGTCCACCGGCCAGCCGTCTCCATGGTCCTGAGTATCTGGTCAAACTGGTCCGGTTCTGGCAGATGCAGTTCCTTTCGCTTGACTCCAAGGCGCTTGATCTTGAAGGCCGGGTTATCCTCCTGTCGCACGCCGCCCGTCTCCAGAATGCGACGCAGCGTGCCGAGTGTGTTATTGAAGTATTGCTCATCGTACTTGGCGCAAAACCGCTGTGCCCATTCCTTGCAGCCGGCGGCCGTGATCTTGCCCAGCGGCAATCCACCCAGCGCCGGCCAGGTCGCGGCGAGGGCCTGCAGGCAGTTGCGCCGGTACTTCAGGGTATTCGGGAGGATGGTGTGGTCGTGCTCCATTTCAGCAACGTACCGCTCGAGCGCCTCGCCAAAGCTGCCCAAGGGCGCGCGGGGCTTTCGGATCTCCTTGAGCTTGTCAGCAAGCTTCAGCTTGGCCACGCTGAAGACGGTCGTTTCGAGGCTTCGCCGGACACTATTGCCATTGAGCTTGGCCCGTGCGTAGTATGTGCCGGTGCTGGTGTACTGGACCAGATTCGGGACCTTGGGGAAGTACCGCCACTTGCCATCTTTGGACAGGTGCCGGTCTTGAATCGCTTTCGGGGCCTTGCACCCCGCCGTTGTTGCTTCGCTGGTTGGATCAGGCATGACCCGATTATGCGGGGTGCAACGGCGGGGTGCAACGCCAAAATGCAAAATGGGGCGAAATGAGAAAATAGCTATTGGAGGCCATGTTTACAGGCGTTTCTAGCTTTGAGCCTCAGCTCACAAACTCCAACTCCGTTTGGCAGGGGATCAAACCCCGTTGAAAGGCTTGCCCGAGAAGCCGGCGGATCGCTTCGCGGCCCTTTGCCCCGTAATCCAGCGTCCAGTGGTTCACATACATCCCGACGAACTTGTCGGCCAGCTCCCGCCCCATATCGCGGGCGTACTGGAGGGCATGCTCGACCGCCTCGGGGCGATGATCCAGGCTGTACTGGATGCTGGCGGCCAGCACCTCGGATACGGCCCGGCGGGTGGCCGGCGGGAAGCGCTTATGGATGACGTTGCCCCCCAGAGGCAGCGGCAGCCCTTCGTTCTCGCGGCCCCACCAGACGCCCAGGTCCTCGCAGACCTGCAAGCCTTCCTGCTGATACGTGAGCTGGCCCTCGTGGATGATGAGACCGACGTCCGCCTGGCCAGAGCGGACGGTGGCGAAGATCTGATCGAACGGGACGACCCGGTAATTGAATTCTGTCGCTGGCTTGCCCAGCCATAGTTGTAGCGCGAGGAAGGCGCTGGTCATCGTGCCCGGCACGGCAATCGTCTTCCGGGCGATTTCAGACCCCGAGAACCTTTGTTTCGCCACGAGCATGGGTCCATAGCCGTCGCCCATGCTGGCGCCGTTCGGCAGCAAGGCGTATTGGCCACTCACGTAAGCGTAGGCGTGAATGCTGATGGCGGTGATGTCGAGTTCGCCCCGCGTGGCGCGTTCGTTGAGTGTCTGGATGTCCTGGAGGATATGCTGGAACCGAAAGCCGTGTGTGGGGATTAGTTCCCGCGCCAGCGCGTAAAACATGAACGCATCGTCCGGGTCAGGTGAGTGGCCGAGCGTGAGAGTGGTTTGCGACATGCGCGCAGGCTAGCCCGCGTGCGGGGTGGCTGTCACGAGGAGATGCCGCGCGGGGAAATCCGAAGGCCGAAGGCCGAAGCTCGAAAGAAGGCCGAAACCCGAAGGCCGAATGGGCTGGGGGTCGGCAGGTTGCTGCTTGGACGTGGCGGCTTGGAGTTCGGATCCCGGGGCTCGGGTTTCCTTTGGGTTTCGGCCTTCGGGTTTCGGATTTCCCCCGCCCGGCGAATAACCGCGGAAAAGGTAGAGGAAGCCGGGCTCAGGGTTTGTGCACGGCGGGTCCCGGCGCCAACTCGAACAGTTCGCGGGTGTAGGGAATGCCGCGGCGGGGCTTGACCACTAGCCGCATCATCTGCCTGAACACAGGCTGCAGGTCGGGGAGGCGCGAATTGAGCCGGCCTTGAGGCAGTGAGGCAACCATCACCCGGACGAACGCTTCCAGCGAGACGACGTTTCCGTGGAGGGCCATGTTGGAGATCACCACATGCGGCCAATAGCCAGGAATGATGCTGCAGGTAAGGCTGCAACGCACGTCACGCTGCGAGAAGCCGAGCACCGGGAAACCGCCGCGCCGCAGGACGCTGACCAGTTGCTCCAGCTCGGAGGCGAGCAGGCCAAAGACCGCCCGGGTGATTTCGGGAGATTTATCCGGGCCGACGATGCCGTAGTCATAGTCCACCGGGAGCGGCAGATAGACCTGTTCCCCGGTCACTTCCTCGTCTCCGGCGAGCCGCTCCAGGCGCAGGCAACCGAACTCGGCGGTCAGCGCCCAACTGTGGGAAACATCCTCCCGGCTGAAGGCAGCCAAGCCGAGGGGCGTGGCCTTCCCCAGCAAAGCGAAGACGCGCTGCCCCTTGCGCAGCAGGCATCCCGGCACCGGGGTGGTCAGTTTGCTCAAGCACAAGGCCATAGGTTCATTCTGAAACGACTGCGGGCAGCTTGCCTGCTCCCGGAGGGGATGAAAATCCGTACTATTAGCAGAGTCGTGTCGGGTACTTCCGGGTGGTGAAGGGACGCTGATGGACGGAGGGCGCGTGTGATTGAGCAGGATCGGGGCGGGAAGGCCGAAGCCCGAAGGCCGAAACCAGAAAGAAGGCCGAGACCCGAAGACCGAAATCCGAAGGAAATCCGAAACCAATGGCCCGCTCGCTGCCCTGAGCAGTGCTATCCCTGGGAGCGCTGTGGCCAGCCTACCTGGTCCCCAGAAATGCCCATACTACAAGAGCGGCGCTTTGCGTGTCCGGATTTCGGGTTTCGGGCTTCCCTCGGGTTTCGGACTTTGGGCGTCGGATTCCTCCCCTGCGGCGCTCGCACTCGGAAAATGTCCAAGAACCGCTTGCCTTCACTCACTCGCACCCTAGACTGCGCGCCCGATGTTCGATTTGAGCACGCTCAACCCGCAGCAGAGAATGGCCGTCGAGACCATGCACGGCCCGGTCTTGATTCTGGCCGGCGCCGGGACCGGCAAGACGCGGGTCATAACGTTCCGTGTGGCGCACCTGGTGGCGCGCGGGGTGGCGCCCGGGCACATCCTTGCCGTCACGTTCACCAATAAGGCGGCGCGGGAGATGCAGGAGCGCGTCGCAAAGCTGCTCCCTCGGAAAGTCCAAAGTCCAAAGTCCAAAGTCCAAAGTCACGGGGCAGGCGCTCAACCTTCAACGACCAACGCGCAACCTACCATCTGCACGTTCCACTCGCTGTGCGTGCGCATTCTGCGGCAGCATATCGAGAAGCTGGGGTACAAGCGTAACTTCGTCATCTATGACGAGTCGGAACAACTCGGGGCTATTAAGAAGATACTGGCGCAGATTTCTGCCAAGGGGGAGAAGACGGACCCGGCGGCGATCCTCGCCCTGCTGAGCCGGTTCCGGAACGGGGGCGAGCGCGCGGCGGTCTTCGGCGATCCCAGCGTCCGCGCGATGGCCGAGCATGTCCGGTCTCGCTACGAATCCGCTTTGCGGGCGTGCAACGCGGTGGATTTCGACGACCTGATCCTGCTCACGCTCCGGCTCTTCAAGGAACATCCCGGCGCGCTGGAGGCGTGCCGTGCCAAATACCGCTACGTGATGGTGGACGAATACCAGGACACCAATGCAGCACAGTTCCAACTCGTGAAAGCCCTTACCCAGGAGCATCGGAACCTGTGCGTGGTCGGCGATGACGACCAGAGCATTTACGGCTGGCGCGGGGCGGAGATAGCCAACCTGCTCGACATGGAGAAGCATTTCCCGGAGACCAAGGTCATCAAGCTCGAACAGAACTACCGCTCGACCAACACCATCTTGAATGCGGCGAACGCCATCATTAAACACAACGTCCGCCGCCGCGGGAAGAAGCTTTGGTCGCAGAAAGGGGACGGGCCCAAGATCCTGCTGCAGGCCTTCGCCAACGACGAGGAGGAGGCGCGGACCATCGCCGAGCAAATCGAATACGCACGGCTGGCCCATCGCGTGCCGTGGGCGGAGCAGGCGATCCTGTTTCGCACCAACGTGCAGTCTCGCCCGCTGGAAACCGCCTTTCGCCAGGCCGGCATCCGCTATCACCTGATTGGCGGGCAGAGCTTCTTCGACCGGCGTGAGATTCGCGATTTCCTGGCTTACCTGAAGGCCCTGGTCAGTCCGAACGACGATGTGAGCCTGCTGCGGATCGCGAACGTGCCGGCGCGGGGTATGAGCGACGTAACGATGGAGCGTCTGCTGGCGGCGAGCCAGGAGCGGAAGTGCCCGGTGTTCGCGGCAATGAAGAACGCGGCGGTGACGGCGACCTTCCAGGCCAAGACACGTGAGAACATCGAGGGATTCGTGGGGTTGATCGAGCGCACGCGGGGGCGACTGCACACTGAGAGCCTGTCACGCGACCCGCGAGCCTTGCAAACTCTGGCTGACCACTTCCTGGAGGAGATTGGCTACTTCGCCGAGCTGCGCCGTTCCGAGAAGAATCCCGAAGCGGCGGAAAACCGCATCCGCAACCTCAAAGACCTGGTTGCGACGCTGGACGGTGACGAGCCTGCCGCGCAGCCGCCCTTCGATCGGCTGCAATCCTTCCTGGAGCAGATTACGCTGGATACCGAACGCGAAGAGGAGGAAGACGAGGCCCCAGGCGAGGCGGTGACCCTGATCACGATGCATAGTTGCAAGGGGCTGGAGTTTCCCAACGTGTTTATTGTCGGCTTGGAAGACGGCCTGTTGCCGCATGCGCGCTCGAAGGCGGAGGGCACGCTGGATGAGGAGCGGCGGCTGTTTTACGTGGCGGTGACGCGTGCCATGAGGACACTTACGATCAGCCATTGTGGGGGGCGGAAGAAGTACGGGAGCGTCGTGCCGTGCCATCCTTCGCCCTTCCTGAAGGAACTGCCGCCCGAGCTAGTGGAGCACGCCGACGAGAAGGCGAAGCAGCCTGTCGCGCCCGAGTCCGGCAAAGCTAGATTCGACCTACTCCGGTCCTCGTTGGGGTGAGCGGCCGCCTGCGAGCGCAGGGCTAGCCTGTTGGTCGCTTGGGGGTCGGTTGTTGTTCGGTTGTTGTTCGGTTGCATTTCGGTTGCATTTCGCTTGTACGTCGGTTCCCCACGCAGGGTGGGGAGGAAGGCAGTGGAGCGGTGTTTTGTCGTCTTGTGCGCGGGGGCATCCGCCCGAGGCGGGGGCGCTCCGCGCTTCTGAGACGGCCAGGGTGGTGCCGCCGAGGTCCAAATCGAATGAGTTCGACATACGCGTGGATTAGACGGTCACGACCGCTCAGGCGTTTCCATTATTCCCGGGGGCAGAAGCTATACGGCCACGCTTGAGGGCGGGGTGTAGAAACTGTTCAGCGGCGGGCTTGCTCAGCCGTCCCTCCGGGACTTGGCGCCCTGGGGTAACGGTCCCAGCGTTGAAACGCTGGGCTATTATCAACCATCCCTCCGGGATGAGGCGGTTGGAGGCATGATGTCACCCGGTTGGAGGTATGATGACACTGGAATAATCCTCAGCATTCCGGCCCGCCGTGAGCGACCGGTGGGCGAGCGAAATGCACCGCCGGCTGGGTGGCAGAGGGCGGGGACTGGGGTTAGTTTCCAGCGTGAGATCCATTGTCAGGGTCGCCTCGCCCCCGGCGAAGGCGGTGATGGTATATGACGGCGACTGCAACTTCTGCTCGCTGTGGATTCACCGCTGGCAGCAAAAGACGGGCAAGCGCCTTGATTATATCCCGTTTCAGGATCCGTCGGTGGGGGCGCGTTTTCCCGAGGTGCCGCGAGGCCAATTTGAGACGGCGGTGCAACTGGTTGAGCCGGATGGCGGCGTGTATGGCGGCGCGGAGGCCGTGTTCCGCGCGCTCGCCCTGAACCCCCATGAGGGCTGGCTGCTGGATTGGTATGAACATTCGCCGGTCTTCGCTCACGCTAGCGAGTGGGGGTATCGGCTGGTCGCGCGGCATCGGCGGTTTTTCTCGGCTGTGACACGCCTGGGCTGGGGCCGACACCTCGACCCGCCGACGCATAACCTGGTGCGTTGGGTCTTCCTGCGGTCGCTGGGCTTGATTTACCTGGTCGCGTTTGCGTCCTTGTGGATGCAGATCATCGGCCTGGTCGGCAAGGAGGGCATCCTGCCCGCGAACTCGGCGATGGACTCCATGCGCCAAATGGCCGACGCACAACACCTGGGTGTGGGCCGCTACCACCTGGTGCCGACGCTGTGCTGGTTCAACACGAGCGATGGGTTTCTGAAGCTTCAATGCGCCGCGGGGACCGTGCTGGCGGTGCTTTTGATCGTCGGCATTGCCCCCGCTCCATGCTTCTTCTTGCTGTGGCTGATTTACCTTTCGCTGTGCACAGTTTGCCGTGAGTTTCTTAGCTTTCAGTGGGACATCCTGCTGCTAGAGACAGGTTTTCTGGCGATCTTCCTGGCTCCCTTACAACTGGGGCCCCGATGGTCCGGCACCGCGCCGCCCCCGCGCCTGGTGCTGTGGTTGCTCCGGTGGCTGCTGTTCAAGCTGATGTTCCAGTCCGGGTGCGTGAAGCTTCTCAGCGGCGACCCGGCGTGGCGCAATTTAACGGCGCTTACCTTCCATTATGAAACCCAGCCGCTGCCGACGTGGATTGGCTGGTACGCGCACCAGTTGCCGGCGTGGGCACAGATGGCCTCGGCGCTGGCCATGTTCGGAATTGAGCTATTCGTTCCGTTCCTGATTTTCGCCCCGCGGCGCCCGCGCCAGTTTGCGTGCGTGGTGCTGGTCTGCTTCCAGGGGCTGATTTTCCTCACCGGCAACTACTGCTTCTTCAACCTGCTGACCATCGCGCTCTGCCTGCTACTGCTGGATGACGCGGCGCTCAAGGGGCTCCTACCGTCCAGGGTGCGCAATTGGTTGTTTCAGGAAAAAGGCGAGCGGACGGGGACGCAGTGGAATGCGTCCCTACCCGATACCGGGGACTCACAATCAGGTTCGCTCGGTCACGAGTCCCCTGCCCTACCGTCAGCTCCCCAACTGGCCGCTTCCTCGCCTTTCGAGCCTCCCCGCTCGCCGCACAAGCTTCGTCACTGGCCGGTCCAAATCACTGTGCCGCTCGCCTGCATCGCGGTCGCCACGGCGCTCATGCAATTCGCAGGCATGTTCCGGGTTCCGGTTTCCTGGCCGAGGCCGATGGTCGCCGTATATGGGTGGCTGGCGCCTTTCCGCTCCTTTAACAGCTATGGCCTGTTCGCGGTTATGACCACGTCGCGGCCGGAGATCATCATCGAAGGCAGCAATGACGGCAGAACCTGGCGGCCGTATGAGTTCAAGTACAAGCCGGGCGGTGTAAAAAGGCGGCCGATGTTCGTTGAGCCCCACCAGCCGAGGCTGGACTGGCAGATGTGGTTCGCCGCCCTGGGCGGTTATCCGCAGAATCCCTGGCTGGTCAATTTCTGCGTGCGCCTGCTGGAAGGCTCGCGCCCGGTGCTGGCATTGCTCGAGCGCAATCCTTTTCCAAACTCACCGCCGCACTATATACGCGCGCTGGTCTATGAGTACCATTTCACCGATTTCGCCACGCGCCGCCGGACCGGGGCGTGGTGGAGCCGGCAGGAAAAGGGGCTGTATCTGCCCCCGCTGTCTTTGCCCACCCGCGGAGAACCGAAGGAGGGGCGGCACTTGGAGCGCGACCGTGCCGCCAGCCCCTGGACGGGCCGTTTGTTGGCGGCGGAGCAGGCGAGACGCCTGGCCCCCCTGCCGCCCTGTTTTTGAGGGCGCCCAATACGGAGCGGCTGGCGTTCTTGCGCGGGCGCTTTCGGAGAAAGCGCCCTACCTGATAGGGCCGGCTGGGGGAGGCAGCGGGGGTTAGGACGCCGGGTATAAACTCAGTGCCGACGATGCAAGAGGCGCTCGCTGGCCCTTTTCAGGCGGTTGATTGGTTCGCGTTCGATGTCCAGGTCAGCCGCTTTCCAGGCGGCGAAGCCGCCTTCCATTTCCATCACCGGATAGCCCCGGCCGGCGAACTTGGCGCAGGCCTTGGCGGCGAGGTGGCACATCTGTGTGTAGCAATAGAAGATGTGCGTCTTGTCGCGACTCATCCCTTCCAGGTCGTCCCATTTGTCCTGCGGGAGGTTCAGCGCGCCGGGCACGTGGCCCTTGGCGAAATCGTCAGGTTCGCGGACGTCCACGACGACGATGTGTTCATTGGATTTCAGCATGTGATCCAGCTCGACCGGGCCGGTAGTAAAGGCGAGCTTGTCCTCGAACCAGGCCCGGGCCCGTGCCGCATCGTGTGACCGATCATTCGTAATCTGCATAATTTTCCTTTCGTATAGTCTCGTTACATGCCGAGGTCTGAGGTCCATATCGGCATCAGTAATCTAGGCCATAGGCATCCTTTATCAAGGGAGGTTGTCCTTTTGACAAACGCCGCTGGCAGGGTAACCTTGGAACCGGCGGGGGCTCAGAAGGTTGACTTGGGCGTCTCCCGAGGGACAGTGGCCTGGGCGCCGCCAAGCAGAATGGATAAACAGCTAAATGACATGAACAGGATTTCGCGATTCTCCCTGGCCAGGCAGTCGGCAGCGCTGACCAGCTTGGCCGTATTGGTGGCGCTCGAGGCGGCCAGCCTCGCCAGCGCCGCACCGGCAGCGGCTGGAACGAACCCGACGCCGAGGCTCAACATCCAGGAAACACCCATCAACAGGGAACTTAAGGCCGCCACTAGCGTCGCACCGGTCGTGAAGAAGGTAGCGCCCAGCGTGGTGAACATTTATTCGACACTGACGGTCCGTGAGCGGCCCAACCCGCTTTTCAGCGACCCGTTCTTCCGGCGGTTCTTCGGGGGGGATGCTGAAGGCCAGTCCCAGCCGCGGACGCGCCGGGAGCAGAGCCTGGGCTCCGGGGTGATCGTTTCGCCGGACGGCTACATCCTGACTGCCAACCATGTGGTCGAGGGCGCAGACAAGGTGAAGGTGGCGCTGGCTTCAGGGGAGAAGGAATTCGACGCCAAGATCATTGGCACTGACTCGGCTACGGACACGGCGGTGCTCAAGGTGGACGGAAAGAACCTGCCGGCAGTCACGATTGCGGACAGCGACAAGTTGGAAGTGGGCGATGTGGTCCTGGCTATCGGCAATCCTTTCGGCGTGGGGCAGACGGTCACGATGGGCATCGTCAGCGGGCTGGGCCGGGGTGGGTTTGGCATCAATAACTACGAGAATTTCATTCAGACCGATGCGGCGATTAACTTAGGGAATTCGGGAGGGCCGTTGGTAGATGCCGAAGGGCGGCTGGTGGGCATCAACACCTGGATTATCAGCGGGAGCGGCGGCTCGCAGGGCCTTGGATTTGCGGTGCCGATCAACATGGCGCGCTACGCGATGGAACGCCTTATCCGCGAGGGCAAAGTCACGCGCGGCTACCTGGGCCTGGAGTTGCAGCCGGAAATGACGCCGGAGCTCGCCAAGCAGTTTAATTTGCCGAGCATCAATGGAGCGCTAGTGACGAAGGTGGAGCCGGATTCGCCCGCCGGGAAGGCCGGATTCGAGGAGGGCGATTTCGTCACGGAGTTCAACGGCCAACCGGTCAAGGACATGCGGCACCTGCGGCTGATGGTCTCCCAGACCGTGCCGGGCAAGAAGGTGACATTGAAGCTGGTGCGGAACGGCAAGGAGAAGACCCTCACCGCGACGCTCGGGGAAATACCCAGGGAAGCGCTGGCGCGCAGCAATTCGGCGCAGCCGCGCGGACGCGGGGAGTCCAAGACGGACGCGCTGGACGGGGTGGAAGTGACTGATCTTGACGCGCAGGCGCGGCGCGAAGCGGGGGTGCCCGGGAATATCCGCGGCGCGCTGGTCACTGCGGTGGAACCGGACTCCAACGCGGCTGAGGCCGAACTGCGCGCAGGCGACGTTATCGTGGGAATCAACCGACAGCCGGTGCACAACGCCGATGAGGCAGTGGCTTTGAGCGACAAGGCCAAGGGCGAGCGCATCCTGTTGCGCATCTGGCGCGGCGGCGAAGGAGGGGGCGGGATACTCTGGCTGTCCGTGGACAACACCAAACGGAAATAGGCGCTGGGCTTGAAACGTGAAACGTGAGGCGTAAGGCGTGAGGCGCAAGACGAGTGGGGTGAGCTATGACATTGAAGTGGAACCTGGTTACCAAAGGGATGCGCCCGCGGGCGCAATTGCAGGCCAAGCTGGCGCAGAAGATCGCAAAGCTGGAAACGCACCTGCAGCACTTCCCATCCGATGCGGTCCATTTGCAGGTCAATCTGGAGCGGCATCCGAAGAAGGAGTGGTTCGCCACCGCGCTGACGCTGCGCTTGCCTTCGAACGTACTGGAGAGCAAGAAGTCGGGCCCGGACCCCGTGCCGGCGTTTGACCAGGCGGTAAAGGCCCTCCTGCGCGAGGTGGTGGTGCTCAAGTCCGCCTTGCGGCGCGAGAGCGACTGGGAACGGGTGGCGCGCCGGAAGCTTTGACAGCTTGCACCGGAATGAGCAGGATTGGTTATGCCGGTGCAATATAAAGATTACTACGAAAGCCTGCGGGTGCCCCGCAGCGCCAGCGATTCCGACATCAAGAAGGCCTTTCGCAAGCTGGCGCGCGAATACCATCCTGACGTTGCCAAGAACAAGAAGCAGGCGGAGGAGAAGTTCAAGGAGATCAACGAGGCCTACGAAGTCCTGGGCGACCCGGCCAAGCGCAAGCGGTATGACGAGCTGGGCGCTAATTGGCAATCCGGCGCCGAGTTTCGTATGCCGCCCGGCTGGGAATCGTTCGGGCGAGGCCGGACTGCCGCAGGCGGTGGGCCCGGTGGCGGGGAATACGAGTTTCACTTCGGGGGCACCGGCTTCAGCGATTTCTTTGAGCAGCTCTTCGGCTCGACGGGGGGCCGTGGCGCAGCGGGATTTGGTCGAGGCGGTGGGTTTGGCGAACAAGAAGCGGGCGCCGAACGCGGCCAGGACATCGAGGGCGACATCATGGTAACGCTGGAGGAAGCGACGCGCGGGTCGGTCCGGTCGGTTTCGGTGCGACACGCGGTTCCCTGCGAGCAATGCGGCGGCACCGGGCAGCGCAACCGCCGGGTCTGCACGACCTGCGGCGGCACCGGACAGGTTGCAAAGACTGACACCTACCAGGTGAAGGTCCCGGCGGGCGTTACCGAAGGCCAACGGTTACGCATTGCGGGACGCGGTGAGGCGGGCGTCGGTGGCGGCGTGGCCGGCGATCTTTTCCTGCGCGTGCGCCTGGCCCGGCATCCTGATTTTGAGGTAGAAGGGCACAATCTGGTTTACGAGGCTGAGGTCGCCCCGTGGGAGGCCGTTCTGGGGGCGAACATATCCGTGCCGACGCTCAATGGGCAGGTGAGCATCAAAGTCCCTCCCGGAACACAGAATGGTCAGAAACTGCGCGTTCGCGGGCGCGGTCTGCCGCAGCGCGGCGGCGAGAGTGGTGACCTGATTGTCGAGACCCGCATCGAGGTACCGAAGCGGGTCACGGAATCCGAGCGCAAGCTATGGGAGCAACTAGCGCGGGATTCGCGGTTCAACCCGCGGGAGTAATGCCAGCGTAAGAGCGCGCGGCCCGGCTCCTCGTGTAACGTGACGCGCTATTTCGTGGACGGGGTTACTGTTTGAGTTCGTGGTGATTGCCCGCGCTGTGGCGGATTGGTTCGTGGAATTACCACTTCAAGGCGGCCCTCCAGCCCCCGGTTCCTCCCGCCCTGCACCAGACCCTGCCGGGAGCCTCAGGGTAGCCTCGGGGTAGCCTGAGGGTAGCCTCAGGGTAGCCTCAGGGTGGCCTCGGGGTGCCTACCGGTTGGCTACCACATGGCCTGAGGGTGGCCTCGGGGTGGCCTCGGGGGCAGCCCGGCACGCTATTCCGCCCGTTCCACCGAAAACGGCCAAGAGTGGCCCGCAGCCACCTAAGTCCGCTATGGAGAGTCATTTGAGATTTGCAGAATCCTTCCGTGTCCACGGACCTATTTCCACGAGCGAATCCGCTGCCGTCTCGACTCCGCCCCCACGAAACAATTCGCTGCGTTACACTCCTCGTAGCACAACACGGTCGCCGATTCTTATCCCCAGAAGGTTCTGCGCAGAAGCGCCATTTGCGGCTATCTCCAGGAAGCCGCTTGAACCTAGAAGCGCAACCAGGGTTTTAGGCGCTACGGCTTGATAAAAGGTTTTCAGCGGACAAACCCGGCGGCGCTTCGCATGAACCTCGCATGAGGCCCCAGCGGAATATTGCAACAGGCGGCTTTCCAGGTTCGTGACCGCGTTGCCGAAGCGGTCAATATAGACGACCTCACCTTCAATCCCGCCCCGCTGCCGCCGGGGCTCCGGCCACTCCAGCCGCACAAAGTCCTTGAGGGCTGGGCCGAGCTTCTGGATCGGGACGCCGCGGCTCAAATGCGCGGCCACCGGGGCAAACACGTCCCGCCCGTGGAATGTCTGGCTGACCGGTTGCAAAAAATAGGCCTCGTTCTCCAGGGCGTGAATGGCTGTGACCTTTTCTTTGGCCAGTGCCCGGGACAGCACCCCATTGTCCGGGCCGACGAAGGAACCGCTGACCGTTTTTGCGGCGATGGCCTTGCGACGGCTGCCGACACCCGGGTCAACGACTGCAACGTGAACTGTGCCCCTGGGGAAAAAGCGGCAGCTCGCTGCGAGCGCGAATGCCCCGCCGCGAATGTCACCTGGCGGCAGGTCATGGGTGAGGTCAATGACCCTGGCCTTTGGCGTGATACACGCAATGACACCCTTCATTGTGCCGACGAACCAGTCGCGCGTGCCGAAATCCGTGATGAGTGTAATGACGCTCACGCCCCGGAGAGTAGCTCGAATCCCGGGCCGGGGAAACAGAGAACCTTGTGCGGCGGGCCGAACGGGGCGCCAATCGGGTTTGGCGTAACAGTTGTTCTCGGCCCTGCTCCTTTGCCGGTTGCCAGAGTCTGGATTGACGCCTCCGGCCCAGATTGGCTCCCCAAAAAGGCCCGCCTCTGGCCCCTGGCCCACCGTCACCCTCCCGGCCCATGGCTGCGGATCGGGCGGCGGTCCCCCTGGAGTCTCATGGGAGTCTCGCCGTAGTACCCTCGATCTGGATCGAGGGTACTACGGCGCGAGGCGAGTATCCGGTGAGACTCCCATGACTCTCCCCGGCTCCCACAATCGGTCCCACCTATAGAACTGAGGCCTCAGTGGGGTGTCCAAATATAGGACACTTGGGGAGACGGGACCTTGCCGTCCATATCGCCGGTGATGCCTGCACACCCCGATTTATCGCAGCGTGACCGATAGTTGACGCGCCTTGCGCCCCTGAACCTGGTAAGGACGCGTTGCACCGCGTCCCCGACTCCGACCGGAATGAATGGGACGCGGTGGAACGCGTCCTTACCATCTCTCTATTGCGTGGAACGACGAGTTCTCGACGCTCGAAACCTTTCTGCGCCATCTCCCCGCGTGCCTCAATCCCGGCGGGCGTGTGGCCGTGCTCATCTTTCATTCCGGCGAAGATCGTCGCGTGAAGAAAGCCTTCGCCGCAGGCTGGCGCGAAGGTCTGTACGCCGAAATCGCCCAGGAGGTCATCCGCCCCACCGCCGCCGAACGCCACGCCAACCCCCGCTCCACGCCCGCGAAGCTCCGCTGGGCCCGCAAGACAGCAGCGTGCGCAACGCCACCGCCTCGTCCTCGCGCGGCAGGCGTTTGAAATCCTGGTAATCCAAATCCCCGGCAAGCAACTGCGTTCTCTCACACTACGCGAACCCGAGCAGCTTGGATGGATTGTGTCTGTTTCAGGGCAGGAACAACAATGAATGCAACGCGAACTCCCGGAGCGAGGCGGCTCAATTCGGCTTCTGCAGTGTTCTCGAAGTGGAAGAAGACGGCGGGTCTGCGTGTGTCAGCCTGAATGAAACCAAATCTTCGCTCAGGAAGGATTTCCTTGACTGTCCCTCTCTCTTCAACTTGGGCAAGTTTGGAAACCTTAACGGCTTCGAAATCCTTCTTGGGCTTTCGGCCTGTTGCTACTTCAAACTCAACTGCGTCAAAGATGGCGAGAGGAGTCGAATCCCAGACCTCCTTTTGGTGGAGGAAATAAAAGTACTGCGTCTCGTCGCACCAAATAGAACCAATCCCTCGCGCAGCATCCAAGAGCATTATTACTCCTCGAAAGCGCTGTCCCTTTAACGCCTTGTAGACGCACATCTGCCGCTTTATCATCTGGCTTGCATCCTCGGCGCGGGAAGCGCGTAGCAGTTCGATCAGCGGATCACGCAGAAGGCCGCCAAGACCATACTTCTCAATCTGATTGAGGGTAGATCGGGTTTGCCCCTGCGACCACCCGGAGCTGAGCAATGACACAACGTGGGCAGCAGAATCGAGCGATGCACGAACGACACTTTCCTCCACTCCAATGTAGTCACCAAGGGGTTTCGACAAGAGCTGCTGTATTGTAATTGTGCCCCGCGAAAGAAGTTGGAGGGCGGCTTCAGAGACTCGTGGTTTTCCGTAATGCGATAAAACCGCCAAAAGATGCCCTCTTTCAGAATGCTCCCCGGAGGCGCATCTTTGGATGAGGAATTGGAGGACGGATTCATCATTAGTATCTGCGAGCCGGATGGCTGCGGCGAGCCGAAGGGGATTGTAGTCCTCCGAAAAAACCCGTCGCAGGAACGTAGCGTGTTTTTCGGGCCTCACCAACGAAAACAGCTTTCGCAACGATTTCGCCTCGAGATTCAGCCTAAACGGGTTAATGTCGCGTAACGCCACTTCTGGATCGAAACCACAGGCAATCTGTACGGAAAGAGCTGAACCCACACTGCGGCAAAGTGCGATCGCTCTTTCTATGTCCGCGACGGACGTCAAATCTTCGATGGCCCTAAACCAGAGCTTCATAAGGTAGTCCCCCTTTTGGCCGGCGGTTAGCCGTTCGAACACAGCAGGGTCGAGAAGCACCCTGTGAAGCACAGACCTATCGCAGGAAGCAAGGCCCTCCAAAAGTGCGTCATGCGAAGCGAGTGGAAAGCTCGGAAGCTGCTCACAAAGGTACTGGATCGCCGTTTCGTCACGCAGGATCGAAACTCCACCTACAACTTCTCGAATGTTCCTTCGTGTAAAACCTAAGCTCTTAACATCCCTGCACATTTGCCGTAGGGACTCAGCTCCCTTACCCTTGACGAGGTCGAATAAATCGGGTGACTCGTCTCGCAACGGAGCAACACACTTGGCTGCTAGAAGTAAATTGACGTCGCACAGCGTTTGGATAAGTTGTCCCTTTCTCGCTAGAAAGCCGGCCATCAAAATGACAGGTTCCTCCCACCGAGTATCCGGCAGGAGCTCAGCAATCGAAGCAGTGTCCAACAGGAAAAGGCGTGTGAGTTCCCGCGCTGCAAAATACTCCTGAATCAGTTCATGGAAGAAGCGCACTTCGTCATGCTGAGTCCGCTTCAACAGTTGGTTCTCCACCAGTTCCTGAAACAAGTCGTTCGCCCCAACACCGGGTGACAAATGAACGAGCTTCTCGCGGATCAGTTCAACTGCGACGGGCTTCTCGACGGCGGTGTTTCCCGCTTTGCGCATCTCAAAAGCAAGGTGGGCTAGAACATCTTCCTTTGTCTCGATGTTCGTTGGTTGCGTCTTCCGTTCACGACTCAGAATCCAACAAACGAACCGCTTGAGCATTTGCCCTCGGTTACGCGGAATCTCTCCCCTTCCGGCAACCTTGGTGAGCATCCGCAGCAGCAGAGGGTTGCGCGCCCACTCCATAAGCTGCGGGTTCTCTTTGAGCTTCTCATAGAGGTGTCGGCCGAGTTGGAGGTCGGCGAAGGACAGGCTGAGAAAGTTTTCGATCTGCGCGTCACTTAGCTCTTGGAGTTCAAACGTGGGAATCCCCAGCAGATTCTGATATCCGGACTTCCTTGAAGACACGATCACACGAGGCTTAGCCTGATCTTTTCATAAACCAGCCATGGACTTCTCGACGTGATGGATTGAAGGCGTTAGCCGTCGGCTCAAAGCGTCTGCTTTTCAGAATTGCGATAGTGCCCAAGCCGTTAGGTGGTTTTGT
>Ga0326727_10009897_pt1 | contig 23087 bp, 23 predicted proteins | sample MB2enrmetagenome_FD_207643 | JGI IMG/M metagenome (GOLD analysis project Ga0326727, IMG submission 207643) | Lab enriched peat soil microbial communities from McLean, Ithaca, NY, United States - MB29MY | ecosystem: Environmental > Terrestrial > Soil > Wetlands > Peat | place: USA: New York...
TTATTAAGCCCAAATGACAACATTTGTACTCCTGCCCTAGTAGCTCAGACTGGGAGAGCGCCAGACTGAAGATCTGGTTGTCCCCGGTTCAAATCCGGGCTGGGGCACTCTTTATTTTGAGATTCTGACTTTGATTTACGTTACACGGTTTTCGTATTTTCCGAGAGATTCCAAGAACGGAAACGGTGAGTTTTAGTCCCCTGCCTTTCCCATTTCAGAATTTTTCATCTGGGGCAGGCATACTTTTACGTATATAATCACCGATGGACGGGGAACCGGCCAACGGGGCATGCTGTGCACTTCTCAAAATGTAAAAAAGGTACTATCCTTCAAAATGAGATAAAACTCCTGTAACCTCAACTGACACGGGAGTATACCAGAGCCGGGTACGCAGCATTGTAGGCCGTATTGGTGGTGGCATCAAGCACCCAGTTCGCGGGTGCAGCCTGACCTGTGATCGTTACGGTATATTTGCCGCTACCGACACTCTGCCATGTTCCGGATTTCATTACCTGGCTTCCTCCGTTGAGATACCCGGTGAAACTTCCGTCAGCGCCAAAGACGACCTGTGCGCTGTTACCTTGAACGGTAGGAGTTGACCATGTGCCGACAATGGGATCCTGCGATGCAGCTGTCATCCCTGAAGAGGCTGCCGGTGTTGAAACCTGTGTCGTGGTAACAACCGGCCCCGCACCGGCCTGGGCATTGGAGGTTGTCGTGCTGCTGGTGCAACCAGCCACGAGAATCACAGCAAGACAAACAAGGGCAAGAAAAACAATGGCATTTCTATTCGACATATTCTGGGATTGATCATTTTCCCCGATAACGGTTTCTATTTTTACCTGTCTTTTAACACGGGAGCGTTGCCCGCCACCCGCTCCGATCACACCTCTCCCCCCTCGGCATAACGTTAGGGAGAGATATCTTCAGGTGTCCGGCAGAGAGGAACGCCGGAACCTATAATTGTTCTCATGCCGGTACCTGTATATCGCGTTTACCTGTCGTTAGGTGTTTTTCATGGATCTCATGATTGCCCTTGTCTGTGTTGTTGTCCTGGTCATCGCCCTCCTGTACATCGGCCAGCGGTTCAGGCTGCCCAGCATCGTGAGTTTCCTTGTGATCGGGATGCTGGTCGGCCCGTTCGGCTTTGCGCTTATCACCGACCAGTCACTCATCAATACGATAGGTGAAATCGGTATTGTCCTTTTGCTCTTTACGATCGGCCTTGAATTCTCGTTCCAGACACTACTCCGATCGTGGCGTGCGGTCATTATCGGGGGTACCGTCCAGATCTGCACGACGATCGTCGCAATTACCCTGATCACACTTGCATTCCAGATGCCCTTTAACGAGGCCCTGATCTTCGGCTTTGTTGTATCCCTCTCAAGCACGGCTATCGTGATGAAGGTCCTCCAGGAAAAAGGCGAGGTGGATACGATCCAGGGCAGGACGTTGTTTGGAATCCTGATCTTCCAGGACCTGGCAATTATACCGATGATGCTCGTTCTGCCTCTCCTCTCCGGGAGCGGAGGAGGCCTGAATCTCTCCTCCCTGCCATTCCAGATAACAAAAATCGCCCTGATCATCCTTGTGATCATCGTTCTGGGGTACTGGGTTATCCCGCGGCTGCTTTTTAAGGTGGCAAAGGAACGGAGCCGCGAGCTCTTCCTCTTTACCATAGCAGGTATCTGCGTCATCATTGCCTGGCTGACGAGCGAGGCCGGACTGTCGTTTACGCTGGGAGCATTCATTGGCGGCCTGATCATCGGGGAGTCGGATTATAATATCGATGCACTGGGCCACATCATCCCGTTCCGCGATGTCTTTGCGGCCATTTTCTTCCTCTCGATAGGGATGCTCCTCAACACGGCTACTGTTCTTAACAATTTCGGCTATGTTGCCCTGATTATTCTGAGTATTTTCTGTGTCAAGATCCTGACCGGTGCCTTCTCTACAGCGGTGCTCGGGATGCCCACCCGCGTCTGCGTTTTCTGCGGGCTTGCACTGGCTCAGATCGGGGAATTCTCGTTTGTGCTCGCGAAAAGCGGCCTTGATGCCGGGATCATACAGGCGTCTGCCTACCAGCTCTTCCTTGCCGGGGCTATCGTCACGATGGCGATTACCCCGTTCACCATGGGTGCATCGCCGAAGGTTGTCGATCTGCTCTACCGGCTGTTCCCGACGAGAATAGCGCGGGGAACTGTTTCGCCGGAGGAGATTGCACCCGAAGAAGGACTCTCAAACCACATCATTATCGCTGGATACGGGATCACCGGAAAAAGCGTGGCACGGGCGGCAACCCTTGCCGGCATCCCCTATATGGTCATCGAACTCAATCCCGAGATCATTCGGCAGGAGCGATCCCAGTACCGGCCCAATTTCATCTTCGGAGATGCCGTGCAGGAGGAAGTGCTCGAACATGCGGGCATCCGTCATGCACGGACGCTTGTTGTGGCAGTCTCTGAGGAAGAGGCAATCCCCCGTATTATCCATACGGCCCGGCAGCTTGCCCCCGGCGTGCATATCCTTGCGCGGACCAGGCATGTCAGGAACGCCCAGCACCTCCTTGATCTCGGTGCAGACGAGGTTATCTCAGAAGAGTTTGAATCGGCCCTCGAAATTTTCACCCGAGCCCTGAAACGCTACGAGATCCCGGACGATGAGGTTGCAAGGATCATACAACGGACGAAACGCATGGGCGCAGCCCTCTTTACCCGGTGCACCGACCAGAATCAGCACCAGAAGATCCAGAATTTCGAGACGCTTTTCAAGGCGACACATATTCATTCCGTCCGGGTGGAGGCCGGGTCGGTAGCAGAGGGAAAGACCATCGGAGAACTGGGCCTGAAAGACCGGTTCGGCATCCGGGAATTCGGGTTCCGCCGGGGGTCGATGCGATTTACCGTGCCCGAGCCGGCCCTGCGCCTTGAGGCAGGAGATACACTGGTCTTCTTTATCACCGATGAAAAGGCAGGAAAGATCATCCCGCTCTTTTCGGCAGGGAAATAATACCCCGACCGGGGAGTTTGCCGGGACGCAGGGCAGCATCTCTTTTCCAGACAGGGTGCCCCGGGCAATGGCCCGGTGCTTTAGGTGAACATGCGGGGCCGGGATCCGGCACCGTTCTTTCATACGGCCTGACTACCTATGGAGGGGTATAAAAATTACGACCGCAAGAATAGTATTCATATGCACCCCTCGGTCGTGGTCAATGTGGCGATGAGTGCGGACGGGAAACTATCGACCCGTGAACGCCGTCAGGTGAAAATTTCAGGCAACGAAGACTTTGCCCGGGTTGACCGGCTCAAGGCCGGCTCCGACGCGGTGATGGTAGGAATCGGGACGGTGCTCTCCGACGACCCCTCGCTCACGGTAAAGAACCCGGAGTACAAAGCAGAGCGGCAGCGCAACGGCCGGCCGGAGCACCCGGTCCGGGTTGTCATCGACAGCGAGGCGCGGACCCCCCCGGGATCCGCGGTACTGAATAAGGGGGACGGGATGCGGGTGGTGGCTGTATCGGAGCGGGCCGACCCGGAACGAGTGCGCGTGCTCCGGACAAAGGCAACGGTCATCGTTGCCGGTAAGACCGAGGTGGACCTCTCCCGGGTGCTTGACGAGCTCGGCGCGATGGGTATCCGGCAGCTGATGGTGGAAGGCGGGGGAACGCTGATCGCCGGGATGGTCCGGGCCGGGCTCGTCAACGAGATCTATACGTATATCGGAAGCATCGTCATCGGCGGGAAGGATGCACCGACTCTTGCAGACGGCCCGGGCTGGACACGGGAAACAGATTTTGCCCGGCTCACGCTCGCGGATGTTGCCCGTATGGATGACGGCATTCTCCTCCACTGGGCGGTAAAGCGTGTGTAAACGGGTTGCACCGTACTTTTTCCTCCCTGTTCTTTTTCTTTTCCGGCCCAGTACCGGACGCGGTTTCCCCGGATGCCAAGACTCATGTCCCGGCATGGGAAAATGATCTGCTACGTATATCGCAATCATTGTCCTTGCCGCGGTCTTTCTCCTCATCGCTGTGCGGCAGGTGGGCAGGTTCACGCTGCGGATCTGGCAGATCATGCTCGGCGGAGCAATTGCAGTCCTCCTCCTCGGTCAGATCGCACCGTCCGATGCCCTTACAGCGATCAATGTTGACGTAATGGTCTTTCTCTTCTGCATGTTTGTCGTAGGGGAAGCGCTCTGCCGGAGCGGGTACCTCGATGTGCTCGCCCATCGCTTTTTCCGGCATGCGCACACTCCCGGTGAGCTCGTCTTTTTGGTGATCTTCGGCTTTGGGGCGCTTTCGGCGCTGCTCATGAACGATACGATCGCCATCATCGGAACGCCGCTTGTACTGGGGCTTGCCGGCCGATGCCGTATCCCGGCAAAACTGATGCTGCTTGCCCTTGCCTTTGCAATCACTACCGGGAGCGTGGCAAGCCCGATCGGGAATCCGCAGAACCTGCTCATTGCTGTCAACAGCGGGATGAGCACACCTTTTGTCACATTTGCCGCGTGGCTCCTCCTTCCGACGATCGCAAGCCTCGTTGCCGCGTGGCTGGTGCTCTTTTTGTTCTACCGTAAGGACTTCCCCGCCACGTTTGCCTGCGAGCCGGCATCAGAAACCCTGCCGGATCCAGCACTCACCCGGATCGTCAAATGTTCGCTTGCGATCCTGATCGGGCTTGCCCTCGCCAACATAACTGCTTCGCTCATCACCGGAGCGATTATCATCCCCCTTCCGCTGATCGGGGTTGCGGCGGCCCTCCCCACCCTTCTCTTCTCATCCCAGCGTTTTCTTGTGCTCCGGTCCATCGACTGGTGCACGCTCGTCTTTTTTGCCGCTCTGTTCGTCCTGATGGCGGCTGTCTGGGAGACCGGTTTTTTCCAGTCGCTTGCCGGAGCCGTGGGAGTAACTGCAGTCCCGGCAATCCTCGGAACCAGCGTTGTCATCAGCCAGTTCATCTCGAACGTCCCCTTTGTCGCACTCTTCCAGCCGCTCATCCTGCAGGCCGGGGGCGGGGCCGCCCGGCTCATGGCGCTTGCTGCCGGGAGCACGATCGCCGGTAACCTCACGATCCTTGGCGCGGCGAGCAACGTGATCATCATCCAGCAGGCAGAGTCGCGGGGCGAGACCCTCACGTTTGCGGAGTTTGCAAAGATCGGAGTGCCGCTGACGCTGATACAGGTTGGGATCTACGCGGTGTTCCTCGGGGTGGTGTAAATGGAAAAATTCGATAACGAAAACCGGCCCACAAAACACTCAGGGGGTAGAGAGAATTCATTGGTATCAGCGACGTGTGTTCTTGGGGGTTCCACCCCCGCCGCACAGGCATCCCCTGAATACGATAGTGCCTCATAAGGTTGGGAGGAATTTGCAGCAAGAAAGTTTTCACCAGAAATGTTTTGTCATGATTCAGAACCCATTTTTCACTCTCCGATCCGCCGCGGGAGCGCCCTTTCGGGGGCGGCGGAACCAATCGCTACCGGGGGTATGGGGGCATCAGCCCCCATAATCAAAAAGGACGGACAATAACCCACGATCTAAAAGAGGAAGAGGATACCACTCGTTCATGATAATAACACAAATAATATCAGAAAACGTAGGGGGATTTATGCCGTTTTCCGGGGAAGATCACACTTTGTTCGATACATCTCCCTTCATGATGTACTTCACAAGCAGGAAAATCACCAGCGCAATGATAATGAAATTGATCAGGGCACCGGCAAAGTCACCGGGCATGAATTTGATCGGCCCTACCTGAAGTACCATGGACTGCCAGTCCCCGCCGGGGATAATGACCCCGACAAAGGGCATGATAATATCCTTTACCAGTGCGGTGACCAGCGTCGATGCTGCCGAGCCGATGACAAATGCAACGGCAAGCCCGATGACCTGGTACTTCTTCAGAAATTCCATGAATTCTTCACTGAACCCCTGCGCACCTTTGCTCAGGTTCATGACACCGGCCTTGAGCTCCTTTTCCGTAACTTCGGGTTTCTTTATATCCATCGTATATCACCAGAGAGATGAAGACATCCCTGAGGGTTGATGGTTTTTATTCACTATTAATATAATTTTTTTTCTGGAAGACTCGTATGAGTCGCATGACAAGGGACTCTCTCATAATTATGGAGAGAATTGGTTATGGGCCCGATTGTTGTGGTATCACAATACCCGCAGATGACAGGAAAAAACTACGCGACCTGGGAAGATCGGTGGAAAAAAGTTCAGAGCCGGACCAGCTCGTAATCGCGGGTGCCCATGCCGAGCTCTTCCGCGTACCGCAGCTGGCGCGGGCCATCCGTGTTCGGCCGCATCCCGGCAAACTTGTCCTCGCCCGGGTGACGGTGCCGGACAAGGAACGACTCCGTGAAGCCCTGCTGCTGGTTGACGAGGTCACAGGCCGCCGCATCGATCGCTACCGGATCTTTAGAGGCGAGGATGCCAATATCCGGGACGATCGACGCATCGCTCCACGGCACGCAATCACAGTCCGGCGTGATCCGGGTTAAAAAACTGATGTAGCCAATCTTTCCTGCCTTGCCCTGTACTGCCCCGTATGCGTACTCGATCAGACGTTCGGTGAAGAGCGGGATTTCGGTCTCCCAGTCTATATCGATCGCGTGCGCCGGGCAGACCGTCATGCACTCAAAGCAGCCGATGCAGAGGTTCTTGTCGATACTGGATTTCTCATTAACAAGTGTGATTGCCGATTTCGGGCAGACCTCAACGCACCGCCCGCACCCGGTGCAGATATCGCGGATGGAGAACGGATTAGCCTGGTGCTGCGCCCGTTTCCCCTGCGGAGGCGCACAACCCATCGCGAGGTTTTTGAGCGCACCGCCAAACCCGGCCACCTCGTGCCCCTTGAAATGGGTCATCACGATCATGCTCTCCGCAGCCACAATATCGCCGGCGATCGTGACCATCTTGAAATGTTTTTTATTGATCGCGACATGAGCGACATTCTTTCCGCAGAGGCCGTCAGCGATGATCACCGGCGCCCCCACCACCGCGTAGTCGAAACCATGGTGCACTGCGGTCGTGATATGATCGACCGCATTTGAACGGCTGCCGAGATAGAGCGTATTCGTATCCGTCACAAAAGGCAGGGCACCTGCCGCTTTTACCTTCTCCACCACCTGCCGGACATAGACCGGGCTGATGTATGAATCGTTGCCCTGCTCCCCGAAATGGAGCTTGATCGCCGTGCGATCCCGTGCCTGCAGACAGGACGCAAAATCCGCAACCTCAAAAAGCCGCCTGACCTTCGCTTCGGTGCTCTCACCGGGCGACCGTGCCCGGAGACTGGCAAACCATACGGTGCTTTTCATTACCGGATCATCCCCGGAAAATCATTGTCGCAGCAGCTATCTAAAGTTCGTGCCCGGTCAGACAATGGTGTCGAGATTGCGCTTCCGGCTCCGGTCCTTGTTGTAGCGTTTGAGATCCCGGGCCCGCTCGAAGTACTGGCGCGATCGGTCGTCCTGTCCCATTTCCTGGACACAGATGCCCATGTTGTTCCAGGCCTCAGCATTTGCCGGGTTCTTCTCCAGCAGGTGGTTGTAGGCATCCACCGCTGCCGAGAGAATCTGGAGATCATCCCTGAGGATCCCCATCTTCTGGAGAGTCGTTCCGCAAGTAAAGAGGATCTCCTCATCGGCCGGCGCAAGTTCGAGCGCCTTTGTGATGGACGCAAGTGCCTCGTCGTCTCTCTCCAGTGCCTGGAGGCAGAGACCCCGGTCATGCCATGCAAAGGCATGCGAGGGATCGATCTCAATCGCCCGGTCAAAAGCGGCGATCGCCTCCTCGTACTTCCCTTCCCGGTAGTAGAGCCGGAGCCCTTCCTGGTACTGCGACTTGGACTTGCCAAGCAACCGGTCAAACATCTTTCCTTGGCCGGAGGGCGCCTCGGTTTTCCCCGCCTTTTCGGATACGTCAGACTCCTGACGGAGCAGCAGATCGGTCCCCACGGAATGGGAGATATCACGGATGGCCCCAATGATGCCGACAAAGCTACCGCGTCCGTCGTACAGGGGAGTTGCCTTCATCCAGAGGGTCCGCTCGCCGCCTTCTTTTGCCGGTGCCTTTGTCCACGCGGTGATCGTCCCGTCCTTCTTTGCGATGACAGAATAGTTGTTCTTCCGGATGACCTTTTCGTCCTCAAATATCATGTCCACCAGGAGTGGCACCTTGCGACCGAAGAAGGGGACTGCATACTCGTGATCTTTTTTCCCGACCATGTCCGCAGCACCGACCCCGGAGAGCGTGGCAATACTATTGTTCCAGGCAATCACCTGGCCATCCCGGTCAAGGGCAAAGGCAGGCTCGGAGAAGAAGGCAACGGCGTCGCTTAAGATTTTCTGGGAGGTCCCGATGCCCTTTCCCATCATTTTTCCTTCGACCGCCCGCCGGATCATGTGCACCATCTCCCGGAGCTGGGGCTGGATCTCCTCGCCTTTTTTTAAGTAAAAGTTCGCGCCGTTGTTGAGCGCCTCGATAGCGGCATATTCCCGTCCCACCCCCGTAAAGATGATGACCGGCGTCGCATCGCCTTTGGTGCGGAGGATCTTCAAAAACTCGATCCCGTTGATCTCGGGCATATCGTAATCGACGATGATCGCATCAAAGGTCTGGTCATTTAAAAGGGCGAGGGATTCCTTGGCGGATTTTGAGGTTACAACCTTCATGTCGCCAAAGCGCTCCAGGAACAACCGGGTGACGCTGAGAACCTCTTCCTCATCGTCGATAATAAGCACGGAGAGCATATTAACCGTTGTGTCGTTCATTAGACGGCAAAAGATAAAAAAGGATGTATCATTATTTGCGCTTGGAGAGCTCGTGGTCGAGGCAGAAGAGGTGCCCCGGAACGTCCCCGACGGTTTTGATTATGGCGACGATCCTCGCTGCATTTTCTTCCTCCTCAACCTGCTCCTTGACAAACCACTGGAGCATCTCGAAGGTTGCGTGGTCTTTTTCCCTGACCGCAAGGTCAACCAGCGCATTGATCATACCGGTCACCTTCTGCTCGTGCGCATACACCTCGTCAAAGACCTTGCCGGCCGAGGTCCATTTTGCCTTGGGTGCCTCAATGGCATCGAGGACGACCTTGCCCTGCCGGGCGAGAATGTAATCGTAGATCTTCATCGCATGCCCCCGCTCCTCGTTAGACTGGACCAGAAGCCAGCCGGCAAATCCCTTCATGTTGATGGTCTCAAACCAGGCAGACATCGCGAGGTAGAGGTACGAAGAGTAGAGTTCGCGGTTGACCTGTCGGTTCAGTGCATCTTCCATGGTTTTGGATAACATACAAAAACCCTCCTGTATGCGCTTGAGATTGGTTTGTTTTTTAATAAGGGTATCGCAGGTGACAACCATCCGGTGGCAACATGGGCAGGATTTAGGATCTTCTGCTGTACCGTGTAAAAAAGATCGCCCCTCCTGTCGGGGAGGTAACGGTATTCCGGAGACACTCCCTGGGGTGCAACTACCTCATGGGAGAGCATTTGGGCCAGGATCCCCTGCCTCTGCCCCGTCCCGGTTTCGGCCCTTATTTCCGGATCCGGTTCTTCTCTTCCTTGATGTCGAGGAGGATCTCCAGTTCGAGCGATTTTGCGTACGCGATCTCCGCTTCCTCGCTCCTGCCCGTCTCTTCAAGGCAGATCCCTTTCACGTACCATGCGGCGGCGTCGTTTGCGTTAAGCGTGGTTGCCCGGGTTGCGGCGGCAAGGGCCGGCACATATTGCCCGATCTGGTACAGCGCAAGTCCCTTCTTTGACCAGGCATCGGCATGGTTCGGGTTGATCAAAAGTGCCTGATCACAGTCGGCGATCGCCTCCGCGTACCGCTCCATCTCGATCTTTGCCGCTGCCCGCTGGCTCCAGCCTTCGGCGTTTCGGGGTTCGAGCCGGATTGCCTGGTCGTACAGGGCAAGGGCCTCCCGGTACTTGGTCTGCCGGACATACTGATCTGCCCTTTTTAAGAGCCTGGGGACTTCGCTCACTGGCATAACGCCCTCCCTTCCGGGCAACTCTTTTCCGGGTTATTGTGCAGGTCGATCATAACTACTGGTCTTCAATCAGGTCGCCGAAGATCTTTTTTAATGCTGCTTTCTCATACACGGCTGCCTGCTCCTGTGCGGCAAGCAGGTGTTGGGGGTTCTCCCAGATAAACCAGTCCTTCATTGTCATGTAGGCGAGGAGGGCATTGGTCAGGTTGACCCCGACCTTGTACAGGTTCTCGTAATACTCAAGCGTGGCATCGGAGCCCCAGTCAACGGCAAGGTGCTTTTCCATGATCGTGAGCATGGCATCGCCAAAGACCTTGGACTGGTACCAGGCCGTATGCGTCCACCGGGTCGTGAGCATCTCCTTTACTTCGAGATGGTCGAATTTTTTCATCTGGGGGATGTTGATCACCGGCATGAGCTTGTCGGAGGGGAGGGTCTTAGCCAGGTAGAGGTCCCGGGCATAGAACATGGACTTATCGAGCACGAAGTACCTCCGGGGGATGATCTCCATCATATCCATCATCTCATCCATGTCCTGCTTACCGTCTTTAAGGAGAGTATAGAGCTGTGTTTTCCGGAGCTGCTCCATCCTGTGGTAGATCCGGGCATTGACGATCGGGTTCCAAGGGAGTTCGTTGATATCCTCGTGAAACTGCCGGTACAGGATAAAAAGCATCTCGATAAGTTTTTTGACCGGGAGCTTCTTCTCCTTCTTTGCCTCGTCCTTGAGGGCATCCAGATAGACCTGGCGCATCCCGGTATAGACCGAATCCTCTGTGTACGAGAGGACGCGGTACCCGGATCCCTGTGCTGCCGCCCCTTTGATGAGCAGGTGAGTGCACTGTTTTGCGATGACAAAATCCTTTAACAGGCCGATGTAGCTTGCGGGGAAGATGATGATGTTCTTATCGAGGTTATAGGTATAGATATCGAGGAGCGTCCCGCCTGGGGCTGCTTCCGGTTTCCGAAGAAGGGTGACTTCAGTGTCGAGGAGCCGCTCGGTCTCGCTGATGAACCGGCGGATGGGCTTGGTGAGCGGCATGTTGGTCTTCATGGCCCATCACCAGCCTTCCCTCGTATACCATCGCAAAACCGCATGTACGCTCACACTTCGGACGCGTAGTTTTTACCTTAAACAGGGAAAAACGTTAGGATTGTGCGCCACCCCGCATTCCGCCGGGCGGTCCCCGGGTTTTCAGGCTTTCTTCCGCGGCCGGGCGAGCGTGTGCAAAAAACCGGTGAACGGGTTGAGCTTGCGGGGCTTAAAGATCCCCTGGTTGACGTACCGCACGTCTTCTATGGAGAAGAAGGCCCCGGGGTTGGTCTCCTCGATATGCCGGGTGATCCGCGGGACGTCGTCGCGGTTGACAAGGGAGATGATCATCATAACGCCGCCACGTGCACCCTTCGCGTCGAGACAGGTGGTACCGTACTGCTCGGCCTGCAAAAACTCCGCGATACCGGCGCTGGTTTCAGCGGTAGTGATGATACGCATGATCACCATGCCGATCGAGAGCCGTTCCTCGATCTCCAGGCCCACGAACGTCCCAAGGGCAAACCCGAAGGCATAGGCGAAGAAGTTTGCGACGTTTGAGAGATTGCTCATCACGCCCACGATGGCAAGCAGCCAGATGATGATCTCAAAAAATGCGATGAAAGGGGCGAGGTACTTGATCCCCTTGGAGAGAAAAACGATCCTGAGCGTCTCAAGGCAAACGTTTGCGATCTGCGCAAGGAAGATCAGGGCCGGCAGGATGACCCAGTTATAGAGATCAGGGCTTATGATAAAAAACGCCATACATGCACCTTTGGCTGAGTTTTCCCATGCCGGTACGACCGGCGGTAAAAAAACGTTGCCTCGGTTGGTATATCAAGGTTGTTTAAAAACCCGGGGAAAATACGGGGAAAACGGATAGATAAGAGTAATCGCGCGGACGTAGGTGCCCGGTTTCTCTTTTCGCCTTTACGCGTACTTCGCGGGATCGGCATCGAATTTCTTCTTGCAGCCTGGGGCGCAGAAATAATATTTCTTCCCCTTGTACTCGCTCGTGAACTTCGCCGTCTTTTCATCGACGGTCATGCCGCAGATCGGGTCGATCGCCATTTTCTTCACCTCTGATCTCTCTTTTTAGATTCCGGTATATACCCTTTGAGAAGGAGCGAAAGGGTGACGACAGTGACCGAACTTGCGGCCATCGCAAGGGCTGCAAGCTCCGGCCGGAACATATAACCGGTAAACGGGTAGAGGATGCCGGCGCCTACCGGGATCAGGGCAGCGTTGTAGGCAAAGGCCCAGAAGATGTTCCCCCGGATCCGGCCCATCACCTTTTTTGAGAGTTCAATCGCCGCAACTGCATCGAGCAGGTCGTCGCGCACGAGCACGATCTCCCCGCTCTCGATGGCCACATCGGTCCCGCTCCCGATCGCGATCCCGACATCGGCCTGCGCAAGCGCCGGGGCATCGTTGATCCCATCGCCGACAAATGCCACGACCTCTCCCTCATCCTGCAGGGATTTTACCACCGCTGCCTTCTGGTCCGGGAGAACCCCGGCTATCACGCGGTCGATACCGAGCGTCCGCGCAATGGCCTCCGCCGTCCGCCGGTTGTCGCCGGTCACCATGAGAGTCGCAATACCGTGGGCCCTGAAACGCCGGACTGCGTCGGCGCTTGTCTCCTTGAGGGTGTCTGCGATTGCGATTATCCCGGCCAGCCCGCCACCCGAAGCGACCAGAACAACAGTTTTTCCGTCCTGCTCAAAGGCGCTCATCCGGGCATCAAGGCCGGCCGGGAACGCGACGCTGTGGTCCTGCATGAGCGCACGGTTGCCCGCGAGCACCTGCTCGCCCAGCACCTCAGCTATAACGCCCTTCCCCCCGATAGTATCAAACTTTTCTGCCGGTTCAAAGATAACGCCCCGCTTTTCTGCGGCGCGGACAACGGCCTGTGCCAGCGGGTGGGCGGAATTCTTCTCAACGGCCGCGGCAAGGGCAAGGAGCGTCTCTTCCGTGACGCCTGCAGCGACGAGATCGGTCACCTCCGGCCGACCCTTCGTGAGCGTGCCGGTCTTGTCGAAGATCACGGCGGTCACCTTTTCCCCGGTCTCCAGCGCCTCGCCGTTCCGGATCAGGATCCCCAGCTCCGCTCCTCTCCCGACCCCCACGGTCACCGCTGTTGGCGTGGCAAGGCCGAGCGCACATGGGCATGCAATCACAAGCACCGAGATGAGCGCCGTGAGAGCAAGGAGGAGCGTTGCATGGAGCACGAAGTACCACACGATAAAGGCAGACGCAGCAATCAGGAGGACCGCAGGGATAAAGTACGTAACCGCCACATCTGCGATCCGCTGCACGGGCGGTTTTGACCCCTGCGCCTCCTCCACGAGCCGGATGATCTGCGCAAGCACCGTGTCCCGGCCGATCTTTGTCGCCTTCACCGAGAGGATACCGTTCGTACTGATCGTGCCGCCGACCACCCGGCTCCCCTTCGCCTTCAGGGGCGGAACCGGTTCGCCGGTGAGCATCGCCTCGTCCACGTAGCTCCCACCCGCCACGACCTCGCCATCGACCGGGATCCTGCTGCCGGGCTTAACCACGACAATATCTCCGACCGCGAGATCCCCGACCGCCACCTCGACCTCTTTTCCCTCGCGGATGATGGTTGCGGTCTTTGCCTGCATACCGGCCAGTTTTTTGATTGCATCCGAGGTCCGGCCCTTTGCCCGGGCCTCAAGGTACCGGCCGAGCATTAAAAACGCGGCGAGCATGATCGCGGTGTCGTAGAACATGTACTCGCTCGTGAGCACGATCGAAAATGTTCCCATCACGCTTGCCACGAACGCGACGCCGGTTCCCATCGCGTACATGACATCCATGGAGAGGGTCTTGTTTTTGAGCGACACCCATGCGGCCCGGAATATGGGGTAGGCAACCCAGGCAAAGACCGGCGTTGAGACCACGAGCATGCCGTACGCGAGCTCCTGCATGCGGATACCCAGTGGCACCCACATGAGGATCATGAGCGGAATACTGACTGCAAAGCCGATGGAGAACCGCATCAGCTTGTCGTGGAGGTCGGCCTCCCGCACGGCCTTCTCTGCCTCATCGCTCGTCTCCCCCGCGATGCCAAGGTACTGGTACCCCGCGTCCTCGATCGCCTTCTTCATGTCCGCGACCGCTGAAAGCGACGGGTTGTAGGTGACGTACGCCTGCTCGTTTCCGAGGTTGACGTTCGCGCTCACGACCCCGGGCAGCGCCCGGAGTGCTGCCTCGATGGTCTGTACACAGGTGGCGCACATCATGCCGCCGACCCGGATCACCACCTCCCGGTTGGTCACGTCGTATCCTGCATCACGCACAGCCTGTTCGAGCTCCCTGATGGAGACCTTCAACGGGTCAAACTCCACCCGGGCGGTATCGGTCCCGAAATTCACCTGCGCTTTTGAAACGTCTTTGACGTTTGAAAGCGCTTCTTCCACCGTGGCCGCACAGGTCGCGCAGTGCATCCCGGTAATTTTGAGTTCCGCGTTTTTCTTCTCCGGTTCCGGCACAGAAACAACCTCTCATGCAACAGGGTTTCCTGTCCTGCATCTCTCTTTTTTGTGTTTATAACGGTTATGAAGGGGACAGATGGTACGGGTGGAACGTTTATTGCGCAGCACGCCAACATGCAGGACTGAGTACGGATACAGGAGATACCATGAAGGTGACCATCGACCGGATGCAGTGCGTGAGCTGCGGTTCATGCTGGGACTCGTGCCCGGCACTCTTTGTGCAGAATGAAAAGGACTCGTTTTCTCAGATCGTTCCCGAGTACCAGGAGAAGGGTGATCTGGCGGCAAGCATAGAGCTCCCCGAAGATATAGACTGTGCACGCGATGCCGCCGACCTCTGCCCAGCGACGATCATCACCATCGTGGAGTAAGCGACACGGACACGGCAGTACTATCCCTCTGAAAGCTCTCTTTTATAAAAAACGCGGTGCACGGATCTTATTACTACAAACATTGCTGACCCGATATCCTGTATTCCCGGAATAATTTGTATGTCATACCGTAGTATTGCATATATTTTTCAGGCTATATCTATATAGAATGATTATAAATCATCTCCCGTAAACCATGAATGCAATACCAGATAATCTCCGGAATTTTTGCCGATCACTGTGGAGGTATCGTGCTGATCCGCTACCAGCGGACATGTCCGGATCGGGTGACAGGTTTGATATTGTCATCCCCGACGGACAGTACCGACAGAATTCCGGCGAGGTGTAAGATGGACGATATTAAAACCCAGTTATTCCAGTCATCAGTGCTCGGAATCGTCGTCTTCACATTCATCCTTGCTGAAATCGGGACATTCCTCCTGGGCGGGCAAATTGAGGTCATCATAAGCCAGATCTTCTACTTCCCGATCATCATCATTGCGTTCATGTACCCCCGTAAGGCCGTGTTGTTGGGCCTTGGCGTGGGTATCCTTTACCTCGTTCTTTCCCTGATAGTGCCCGTTTCCCGGGCCGGTCTCCTCGCGTCGTTTATGCAGTTTTATGTCTATGTCAGCCTTGCTGTCCTGCTGGCATCGTTCTTCACCCGGTTTATTCTCAACGAAACAAAATACGAGGAACTTTTCAGGCATTCCTATAACGCTATCTGTATCGTGGATCGGGTAACCCACACCATCATCGAGATGAACCCCCGGTTCCAGGAAGTAATGGGGACCGGGGACAGGAAAGCGGGTGCGTTCCGGCTGGAAGATCTCTTCACGGATACAGTCCCCTTCCCGCTGCCGGATCCACAGAGGGGGGAGCAGGAAACAGGTTATAAGGAGATATCCATCAAAAAGGCCGATGGTACCGAACGGAACTTTCTCATCAATTTCCGGGCACTTGCCCGGAGAGATGCCGAAGGGGACATTACCGGGTACGTGGGAACCATCGTGGATATCACCGACCGGAAAAGATATGAGGAGGCCCTCAAGTCGTCGCTTGATGAGAAATCCCTCCTGATCATGGAGGTCCACCACCGGGTGAAAAACAACCTCCAGATCATCTCCGGCCTGATCCGGCTTCAGGCGCGGGAGATCACGACGAACGAGCAGGCGCTCGCCGCACTCCATGAATGCGAGTCCCGGGTGATCACAATGGCGCTCGTGCATGAGAGCCTGTACCAGTCAGGTAACCTGACGAATATCAACGCAAAACAGCACATCACCAATCTCGTCAACACCCTCGTGATGTCTGACAACCACGAGTTGCATATAGATATGAACATCGATGTGGACGATATGTCTCTCGATATGAACACGGCAGTCCCGGCAAGCCTGATCATCAACGAACTGGTGATAAACTCTCTTAAACATGCGTTTGTAGGGCGAAACCATGGCACGATCCGGATCTCTTTTCACCGGGAACCGGACAATATGCTGGCGCTCATCGTAAGTGACGATGGTGTGGGTATTCCCCCAAACATGAACATCAATGAGACCCGTAGCCTCGGGCTGAAGCTGGTCACAAGGCTGGTGCGGGACCAGCTCAAGGGGAGTTTCACGATACAGTCTGATAAGGGCACATCGTTTGGGATGCAGTTCCCGAGCGCACCGGCCACTGCTTCAGCGACCTTTGAGGGTAAAGGTGGGAACAATGCCGGATAAACGTATCCTGATTGTCGAAGATGAGACCATCGTTGCGATGACGCTTGAGGATGCGCTGCAGGGGATGGGATATTCGGTGGCGGGCACAGTCTCCACTGCAGAGGACGCAATAAAAATGGCCGGTGAGGCCCGGCCAGACCTGATCCTGATGGATATCAGGATCCAGGGAGAAAAAGACGGTATTGCCGCCGCAGAGATGATCAACAGTCTCTACCACATCCCGATTGTGTATCTCACGGCCCACTCGGATGATAAGACGCTTGAACGGGCGGTAAAGACCCAGCCGTACGGCTTCCTGATAAAGCCGTTCCGGGAGCGGGAACTCCATTCAACCATCGAGATTGCCCTGTACAAACACCGGTTACGGAACCGGGAGAATGACGGGCACGGCAATCAGGTCGAAGCGCCGGTCCCTGCTGCACCAGCGCCAGCTCATGAAGCACCCCCACAAAAAGAGGACCAGCTCCTGCCGGAAGCGTTTGAAAAAATGATTCTTGAGGTCATCGACACCCCGGTTTTCGTGCTCAACCGTGACTTGCGCCCGGTGTATTTCAACGCCGCTTTTGAACGATTCTTTCGGAAGATGGGGTATCTCACCTCTGGGAGGGACCTGGCGGTTTTCAAGTTCGCACCCCCTTCGTTCCTGGGAACTCCAAAAGAGTACCGGGAGGTCTTAGAAACCGGGCTGATAAGCCGTACGGAAAAGATGATCACAATTGACCACCACTGGGCGATATATTCCCTGGTACGCATGCCGCTCCTGGAAGGGGATGCGGTCTGGTTCGTGGCAGTGATCCTCCGCGATGTGTCCCGGGAACGAGGCAACGAGCAGAAACTCCGCGAGATACGCGAGAGTTACGAGAAACTGCTGGAGCAGATTGGGCAGATAACGCAGATTACCAGAGATAACGAAGATCCAAAAATGCAGAAGATTGCCGGCCTCATCAGTGAGATGGTTATAACGATGGCAAAGATGAACCCGCAGAGGCTAAATTACGGGTGAATGGGGGGCAATCAGGATAAAATCGTACTATTTCTTTTTTAAACCGTTTAACGAGAGGAAACTCTTCCCGGACATCAGGATGGCTGTCAACAAATACCGGACGTTCGCGAGATCGCTTGCCATGCACTTCCATGTTCGACCTGATGAGCGACAGTACCGTCTCCACGGATCGCGATAGGAATGCCGGCTGGATCAACGCCATGCTTGACCAGATTACCGGCATGAACCGGTATGATGTGATCGCCTAAACCGTTCCGGGACTCCTGTCCGTGACCGGAATTACTCGCGGATCATCGTTAAGATCATCCGGAACCGTTCGTGTGCGAAAACCGCGTGAGGCTTGTTCGCTGGCAGGATGATCATATCCCCGGTCTTCACCGTGTACGGCGTTCCCGCGATCTGCACCCCGGCAGTGCCATCGGTCACCATCAGCACCGCGTCGTACGGGGCGGTGTGTTCGGAGAGGCCTTCTCCCGCATCAAATGAGAAAGCGGTGATCGTGCCGGCTTTTTTAAAGACGATCATCCGGCTCGCGACCGTGCCGGGCTGGTACGCGACAAGGTCGTTGACACTCAGGACTTTCTCTTTGAGATCTTCTCGCCCGTTCCCGGTCATGACAGGTCCCTGCAGAGTGTTTTCTCCTGCCACCAGATATCAGTGCCTGTCCTGCACAAAGCCCTCCCGCACCGGCACTGTCACGTTCCTTTCGCGCCGACCCGCTCGTGCGCTGTAAAAACGGACCCCGGGACTGCAGGCGCACAAAGAGAGAGAAGAATAGAGTGTCCTATACAGCCCATGCTCCGCAAGCCACCCAAAAATGAAGGGGGGATGCCTGCCCTCTGGTGTTACAGGGACGCAGGAGGATTTACGATCGTCCGCGGCGCCCGGATCTCCCGGATGATCAGATAGAGGATATCAGTGAGATACCCGAAGAAGGGGAGGATTGCTAATATGGTCCAGACGGGTGCGAGCATCTTCTGTTCCTTTGCGTCCCGATAGATCAGGAACGCAATGAGCAGCTGGATGGCCCAGAGCCCGATCATCAGGATCGGCCCGGCAAACGAGTGCCCAAACGAATGCGTATGATACATCATGTACGGTGCCATTGTAAAGTATACATTACTTGATCGTATATAGGTTCAGCTGCAGGCAGCGACCGGATTTTTCGGAGCGTTATGGATTCTCCGGCTAAAGAACACATAGCGTTAAGTGATCTTCCTGGTGCGGATCGCCGCGATACCACCCGCCACAATTATTTTCCCTGCACAGTGACTCATGAAATATGATGGCCACTACAATCGTCCGGCTCCTTCCCGGGATCCTCATCGTATTCGTGCTCCTCTCGGCCGGATGCACCGGCACCGGGCCCGCGGAAAATAATACAGGGCAGCCGGCCGTTTCCCTGGCTGTAGCCACCGGGACACCGGGACCACTCACCATTACTGAGGTCACCACCACTCTGATGCAGCCAACGGCGACAACTCCTCCTCCGGTTACGCCAGAACCGGAACCGGTCGTCGCGCTGACAACAAAACCCATCCCTCCACCCACAACATCATCAATCTACATCGAAGGTGTCAATGATTACATCTTTCCGCTTTCCTTTGACAGCACAGGTGTTCCCACAAAAGGAAATATCACGATATCCGGAGTGATCGAATCCCTCTCCTTTTATCCCTTAAAAGTCGTTATGAGAGCAGAAGCCTATGACCCCTTAGCCCCAAATGTGCCAAAAGCCACGGCCTTCGACACGGTGATAATCACTCCTCATGGTATTTCGGGATTTAATCTCGAAATGGATGACTATGTTTTTAACGACCGGCCCGATTATGCGACACTTCCCGACACCTACAACCTGACTATCATGAATGTCTCTGTGGCGTCAACGTAGATGAGGAAAAGATCTTTCGGGAAGGGATCCGGTTTTTTTGGCCACCAACCTGTCACGACCTCCCCACACAATCAATATATGCAGCTTCACGCGGAGCAGCGGGTACGCAGATGCGGTTGACGGGGATCCCCGTTACTCCACGAACCGCTCCTGCCAGACATATGTTTTCCCGGTCACAAGGCCGCACGTCCCAAAATACCCGGCAAGGAACGGGTCCGATTCGGCAACGAGCGTGGACAGGTACGCAATCTTCTTCACCCGCAAAAGATCGAGCAGGGCCTGCATCAGCAGGTGCCCGTGCCCGTGTCCCCGCGAGGAGGGGCTGACGTAGAAATTATCGAGATACGCCCAGTGCGAGGACATGACCTTACAGAAGCAAAAGCCGACAACCTCCCCGCCGTCGTCAAGCACGAGCAGGATATTGTCCTCCGGCGCTGTGATCCACCCGGCAAGCTCCTCCCGCTCGTAAAACCGGATCCGGAGGCTCACGCCAAAGGCCGGTTCCCCGGAGCCCAGGGAAAAGAGCGCATCGATATCGGCGGGGGTTGCACGGCGGATGATCGCGGTCATATGTGCAGTACGGTTGGAGGTGGGGGCAATGAAGGTTTCTTTACCGGATCTTCCTGATTTTTTATGAGAGGGCAGGGGCCCCATGCCCCAATTCATCCCGTGGGGTGCGAACGAGACTACGGTCAGGCTCTGCAGGTTGCATTGTTTTTCCACCGGGGTTGTTTTGTACCCGGCTTATTCCCATGATCGTTTGGACTGCACGCCTCACAGTACCTGAGAGAAGATCAGAGCGCACTACTATAATATTCCCGGGTTTACCGGATCCGGCGAATATCCAAAAGTTCCCTGATGCCTTCACATGACCGGGCTGGATTCCCGTTCATCATGCCATCGTGAAAACCCATGTCTTTTTTTCGGATTTTCAAAAAAACATCCGGTTACTCTGCCAGCACTCACCCGTTTATCTCAGTTTTTTAATCCGTACCATTGCTATGATGCCGGCAACCGAGGGGAGGGCAGTACTTGCAAGCGCTCCCTGCCACCCGATCACCGGCACGAGGCTTTCAGTGACCAGGGGGGCCGAAAGGGCGGCAAGCCCGACCATCAGGTTCAGGATGCCGGATGCAGGACCAGCATGTTCCGGGCCGACGATCTCCCGGGGCGAGGCAAAAACCGTTGCGGGCGCCATCCCCCACACGATCCCAAGCACGACAAAAAAGAGTGCCCAGGGCAGGAGACCCGAACCAAGGAAAAACATCACCGGGCAGAGGAAGAGCCCCGCCGCCATAGACACGAGGATAAAGGTTCTCCGGGTGCCGGACCGGTCCGATACCATGCCGGTGACCGGGGCTGACCAGATGATCATCGCGACAGGGAGGATCGCAAGCGCTGACGCCGTGAACAGGTTAAACCCCAGGACCGTCGTGAAATAAGCGGGTGCAAGCGAGGTTACCCCGAGCAGGTAGTAGTTGAGCGCGAACCATGCGACCGCCACAAGCCACATCCCGCGGTCGAGAAACGCGGACCCGATGCAGTCGTGGGAGAGGCAGACTGACCGTTCTTCAGCAAAATACCCGCCGGGCCGCGATCCGTCGTCAGCCGGTTGTTTTGCGAGGAGCGTCCATACGACAAGGGACGCGATCGCAAAGAGGAGAGTGAACCAGAGAACCGATATCCAGCCGTACGAAGCGATGAGGACCGGGGCGAGCACGAAGATAAGCAGCCCCGAGACGGGGAGTGTTATCGACCAGATACCTGTTGCAAGGCCCATCTCGTCCTTGCGGAACCAGACCGAGAGGGCGCCCACCGGCCACGTGAATGCCATCCCAAAGCCCAGCCCCGCGATGAACCGGCCGATGAAAATCCCCCAGAACATCGGGAACCCCAAGGTGATGAGGGCGCCGAGCGTGATCGTTCCAAGACATGCAATCCCCGCAGTTTTCCAGCCGAGCCGGGGGGAAAGGATCGCAAACGGGATCGCCATGACCGAGATACCGATACCGAAACTGGTCATTGCGGCGAACCCGATACCGGAGAGGGATACGCCCAGAAAAGCGGTCAGGGAGGGGAAGAGCGGCGGCATCGCAAAGAGTGCGATCGGCCCGGCCATGCCTGCGACGAATGCAGCAAAAAGAATTGCCCAACGATACCGGTAATTCCCGCTCTCCGGCACAGGTACACCCCGTAATGCATGACCATGGTCACTAGGAATATTTGGCAGTTTCGCCGATCCGGGTCACTTCCCGGGAGAGGAGATAATCCCTATTCATCATGCCGTCTTGAAAATCCATGCTTTCCCTGATTATCTCCACGAAGATCCGTCCTTTTACCAGAACTGTTTTGAGTGAAATTGGGTTAATTTCCATCGCTAACCGGATGCGGTGAAATCGGATTACGCCGGTCGGAACCTTATCGGCACCGGAAAGAGGGTGTTATTTTCTCCGTAAAATAACGAACGCGATAAAAAGCACCAGAGGGGGTACCAGGACAACAGATGTTTCACTTGGCGTCAGGGTTGGAATGGATATTGCGGGGGAAGTTGTGGGGGCAACGGTCACTTTCTGGGGCACAACAGAGACCAGTGCGAACATGGAAAGTCCCCCGGGCGATTCTCCGGTAAAGACCATATTGAAAGAGTTATCCAGGCCGGAAAATTGTGTATCGAGCAGCTGAGATGTTCCGTCATCTGCCAGCCGGAAGATCTTCACACCTGAGATCCCTCCGTGGTTCAGGACCCATGACGGCGCAATACTCATAGTAACAACCGATTGGCCAATATAGGCCTTATCTTCAAGGTCCGTCTTTTTCACCTGCGCAGTATAGGCGACCGCATCCAACCGGTATCCATTTTCATTGACGGTATTCCCGATTATGGTCATAGTATGTGTATCCGGTTGTTCAGCGAGAGAAAACCCGATCGCGGCATCATCAGGAGGCATATTGTTCATTTCAGAATGGAATGTTGCAGAAACCGTACCTTTTCCAGAAAACCGCGCGGTAACGGGGGAACTTTGCATTGAAACTGAGGTGATTTTTGCAGAAAGTTGTCCATTATTCACTGTCGGGGCTGATTGCGTTGTAATGGTGATGTCAACCGGGCCCTTCTCTAACGAAATAGCATTATTTTGTTGTGAAATTTTCTCACCTGAAAACTGGGCTTCCTGCACATTTATTGTGATCTGGTGGCTGTTACCAACAGGACTTACTGTTGATCCCTGTACCCCTACTGCAACGTTATAGGATCCCTCACTTTGAGTTGCTGTTTGAGCCTGTCCCTGATTCCCGCCGGAATTGCCTCCTCCGGAGTTACCGGCACCCGAATTGCCTCCTCCGGAGTTACCGACACCCGAATTGCCTCCTCCGGAGTTACCGACACCCGAATTGCCTCCTCCGGAGTTACCGACACCCGAACTGCCTCCTCCGGAGTTACCGGCACCCGAACTGCCTCCTCCGGAGTTACCGACACCCGAATTGCCTCCTCCGGAATTACCAGCACCCGAATTGCCTCCTCCGGAGTTACCGGCACCCGAA
>Ga0326727_10009903_pt1 | contig 23073 bp, 14 predicted proteins | sample MB2enrmetagenome_FD_207643 | JGI IMG/M metagenome (GOLD analysis project Ga0326727, IMG submission 207643) | Lab enriched peat soil microbial communities from McLean, Ithaca, NY, United States - MB29MY | ecosystem: Environmental > Terrestrial > Soil > Wetlands > Peat | place: USA: New York...
ACGTGCGCTACGATGACAAGACCGAGTTCAAGAGTGACGACGGCAGTCCCGCCAGCAGCAAAGATTTGCGCGTCGGTTTAAGGATCAGGGTGGAGGGCGATCTAACCGAAAGCGGTGAGATTGTTGCTCAGCGGATTGAATTGCTGAAGACACCGCCCAAGAAGTAAGTCACGTGACACTCAGTGCGGGAGGCCGAGCTCCTCTGCGCGGTGGTCAAGAGCTACGTTAATTTCATGCAGCAAATCCTTGCGCAGGCGTTTGGTCTTCGCAGTCTCCGCAGAGAGATTCAGGGAAAGAAACGCGAAGCGAGTTCGATGGCGCAGCAGCCAAGCGTAGCGCCAAAGGTATAGGCCCGAGAGAGGAAGGGTGGGCGCGTAGTACCCCGCCGCGCGCCGACCCCAAAAGCGGGCGACCAGGAAAACCTCGAACGCATAACATCCCAACACCACCAAGCCGCGCGCCAGCCATTCGATGATTCTGTCTCGGTCGCTTTCTTTCTTAAGTAATCCCGTCAAATAGAGGAGCGCGATGGCCAGGAGATGATTGAGCAGGCCGTAAAAGGCGACGGCAAACCCTGCCACACTTTCAAGCCAGACTATGCCTCGGCCCACCGGCCGGTCCAACCAGGCGCCAGCCTCTTCGACTTCGAGGCGATGCAGCGAGCTGAGTCGACGGGCCTCGCGCCATGCCTCCAGTGACTCACGCAACGAAACCAGCAGGCCCGGATGCAAGTAATTCATTTGCTCCGCCCATTCGACCACAAACCGGCTCAGTTCAAACCCATCCTGCTTCTGTTTCCCTGCCGGGTGCGCTGCGCGTTCTTCCTGAAACTCATCGCGTAGCGCCTGTTCCAGGTCGCCCAGGAATTCCGCCAGGTCCGCGGGCTGGAGCCGGAAGGAGTTCTCCTGACATCTTCTTTCCAAAAGCCTGGCAATTTCTTGTACCTGATCGTGCGGAGTGCCGCCAGCGCGAGAAATGTAATCTTGTGCACTCTCCGGCTGATCTATGTCGATCAGTAACTCTCTGGCGTGGGTGTGTCCCACCGGCAGGAAGAGGTAGACGGGGAACAACATGAGTCCTAGGCCGCCGGCATGGCGACATTCCGCTTCCACAGCTATGGAGGCGGCAGCGGAGGTGAGCCTGCTCTCCCCGGCACGATGCGCTGGGCCGGGCTCAACGAAGGTCACAAGGGCTGCCCTCTCCGGCAAGACGGCACAGCACTTTTCCAGAGCCGCCTGCCGGTCTTCGGGGAGGAACCTAATCATGCCCAAGCCTCGCGCCATGAGAGCCTGGAGCAGACCCTTGATCAATCTTGCGGGGATGACGCACCGCACATAACGCTCGAATCCCGCCACCAGAATGAGGGCGTCAAGAAAGCTCTCCGGGTGGCAAACCACCAGGAGGGCTGGATCTGGCCTCTTCAACCGCTCCTCATGGAGCACACGGATTTTGCGAAAGGTGAGGGCAAACCACAGCCGGATTACTCCCCGCCAGAACCTGTAAACCATAGGTTTGGTTGGAGCCGGAATCGGAGGAGGAGTGTCTTGTGACATAGAACTTTCCATCCTAACTGCTCTCAGACGAACTTCTCTTGCAGGTTGCCGAAGCAAGCCGTTCCCGTGTATTGGCGAGAATCACGCGCCCGCACTATTTTTCCGCAGCCTTCTGATCCGTTAATGGCGGCGCCGGCCACGTCGTGAGAAAGACTGAGTCGGCATGGCATCGCTCTCCCATCCTTCTACGATCCCCAGTGGCCGCGTGATAGTATTAAACAGACCGTACACCTTTTGAATTCTGTTCGCGTCCTTATCAACCAAGTGCAGGCGGAAATACGGGACGTTGCCTGTCTGCACAACGCGAATGGGAAAGTAGCCTTGAAGCCCGCTTTCGACGTAGGCCGTAACGTAGCGGTGATTCTTGACCCACCATGTGAAGACCCGAATGTGGGTGAAATCCACATCCTGGTTGCCCATACGGTCAGCAACCAGATATTGAGGCACCTGGCGGTCCTCGTCGGGCACGGTGTTGAGCACCAGCCAAGCCACCACGTTGGAGCCTTGGGCATAAGCGCCAAGAGCCTCTGGGATATCGAGTGAAACGAATCGGCCCAGAACCCAACCCGCATGCGTGCCAGCCCGAACGAGATACCATGCTTCCTTGACCGGGGGTGAGGAAGGCTGATCAAGTTGGGAAGGCCTTTCCACGATCTTCCGCCCGAACACCTCCAGTTTCTGGTTATTGGGAAGTTGAGCCAATGGCGTTGAGTCACGGGAGGGTTCGAACCTCAGATTGACCGACTCTGGCGTGTGACCCTCAGCCTGCACGGGAAGGCCCTCCATGTCTTTCAGCAGCTTCTGCGAGGCTTCGTAGGTCTGTGAGTCCAGTAGATCCTTGCACTCTACCCAACCGGTGCGGCCGTCCGCCAGCTTGACTTTTGCCCAGTTGCGCGTGCGCAGAAGCACTTGCACTTGGTCGCCTGCCTTCAGGTATTCGACTGTGAGGCGAATCTCCGCAGGGGTATCCACCACCTCGAGCGCGGTGGGCAGGACATACGCCACCTCCGTGGGGGAGCCTTGCTTGCGCCGGGAGGAGTAATAATAGAATGCGAAGACCCCGGCGGCAATCAGTATAAGGAGGGCAAGTAACTTGAGTCGGATACGAAGTCTCCCTAGATTCAGGATTCAGTCATCACGCAGGCGCGCCTGGCGATTGACTCGTGACCACCCTTTCGGACCGGACTGCAACCGCTGGCTCGGAATCCGAAAAGTGCTTGAAATCTTGACGCTCATTCTACACTATTTCGGGTGGCAGATGAGAATGACTGCGCTCAAGGGTAGTGGGTCAATTTGATGCTGTAGCGGCGAGTTTACCTCGCCAAATGGCGGCGTAAAGCCGCCTCTACATCAAATTGACCCACTGCCTGCTCCAGCAGGGCCACAAGTCGCGCCTCGCAGTTGGAGCAAACGATTAATCTGGCCGCTGGAGGTGAATTACGAAAGTCGAACATCTTCTCATCCCCAGGATCGACGGGGCACTGGAAGCCATGCTTGAATGGGACCCGCGGGGAAAGCCACGCCTTGCTGCGGTGGTGTGCCATCCCCACCCGCTCCACGGCGGGACGATGCACAACAAAGTGGTTTTCCGAGCCGCGAAGGCCGCTCGGCAGGCAGGTCTTCCCACGCTGCGCTTCAATTTTCGGGGGGTTGGGAAAAGCACCGGAAGTTTCAGCGATGGCATCGGCGAATGTGAAGACGTCACGGCGGCCCTGGATTATCTTGGCACTCGCTTCCCTGCTGTTCGTGTTTGTCTTATTGGATACTCTTTCGGCGCGAGCGTTGGACTTCGTGTGGGAGCGAACGATCCGCGCGTGGTCGCTCTGGTAGGGCTGGGCGTTCCCGTATCCTCCGCGAACATGGACTTCCTCCGTGGCGTTCTGAAACCCAAGCTCATCATTCAGGGAACTCGAGACCAATTTGGGTCACGCGCCCAGGTGGAATCGTTTTATGGTATGTTGGCGGAGCCCAAACAACTCTATTGGGTGCAGGATGCGGATCATTTCTTCACGGGGAAGCTCGAGGAAGTCCAGCGCGCTATCCGTGAATTCCTGAGGTCGGAGTTGATCCTGCCAGCCGGAGAATAGATCGCCCGTCACTCCGAGAGCAAATCCCCTTGTCATTCCGAGCGTAGCGAGGAATCTCGCTCTGGTTTTCGGAGGAAAGGATCAAAGCGAGATTCCTCGCTACGCTCGGAATGACACGGAGGCGAGAGGCAAACAAATGCATGAAAACGAAGGCCAGGAAAGCCAGCCCCTCTATTGCCCCACTTGTGGCGAGGTTGTTCCGGAGCCGCTCGTATGCGGCGACTGCGCTGCGGTTATCTGTCGCAAATGCGGAACGCCGCTAGAGAAAGTAGATGAGTTGGGGATCGGGTTGCAAGGGGGAAAGTTTTCCCGAATAGCTCCCCTCCTCGGCGGAGGAGGGGCTAGGGGTGGTGGACAAGCGAAACCGTGCGCGCCAACCACCCCCTGGCCCCCTCCTTAACCAAGGAGGGGAGTGAGTGGCAGGCAGATTATCGACCGAAGACACTTTCTCAGTAGGCCGCAAGCTCCCTTGCCGCGCGCACGATATCTGCCGGCTGCGGCAGCACGGCGTCCTCGAGCACGGGGTGATAAGGAACGAAAACGTCTTTTCCTGCCAGTCGCCGCACCGGAGCGTCGAGAAACTCAAAGAGCTCATCGGCGATGCGCGCGGCGATCTCCGCCCCATACCCCCAGGAGATATTATCCTCGTGCAGGACCAAAGCGCGGTTGGTCTTCTTCACTGAGGCAGCGATCAATTCCCAGTCGTAAGGATTGAGAGAACGCAGATCGAGTATTTCGGGCTGGATCCCTTCCTGCTCCAGGGTCTTTAACGACTGAACAGCACGGTGAACGAGCGAGCCATACGTCACCATCGTCAGCGTTGTCCCCTCCTGGACCAGCCTGGCCTTGCCGAAGGGAATCATGTATTCGCGTCCGGGATAAGGAGCGCGGTTATGGGTCTGGCGATAGAGATGCTTCGGCTCGAGAAACAGCACAGGATCGTCACACCGAATGGCGGTGCGCAGCAAGCCATTAGCATCCAGTGCGGTGGCAGGCATCACCACCCGCAGGCCCGGCAGGTGAGCGAAGATTGATTCTCCGGACTGGCTGTGATAAATCGCGCCTCCAGCCAAGTAGCCTCCGATAGGAGCGCGTATGACGATCGGGCAGGAAAACGTGTTGTTGGAACGCCAGCGCATGGTGGTGAGCTCGTCGCGAATCTGCAACATCGCCGGCCAGATATAGTCGAAGAACTGGATTTCCACCACCGGTTTCAAGCCGCGCGTGGCCATGCCTGTGGCCCGGCCTACAATGCTCGCCTCCGCCAGAGGAGTGTTGTAACAGCGCGCGCTCCCGAAGTGGCGTTGCAATCCGTGGGTGACCTTGAAAACGCCGCCTTTCCCCTTCACCTTGGGGAGTTCGTCTTCGTGGCTGCAATCCGCCACGTCCTCGCCGAAAACCACGACGCGCGGGTCACGGGCCATCTCGTCGCGCAGGGCGGCATTAATGAGATCGACCATGGTCTTGGGCTCGCCATGGAATTTGGGCGGCTGGTCGAAGAGCTCGGAAGTGGGGTCCACGCTGGGCGAGTAAAGGTATCGCAAGACCGTGTCGGGTGAGGCGGGCTCAGCGGCCAGCGCTTGATCCACCGCTTCCCGGATTTCGCCGTCCACTTCGGCCTCGACGTCTTTCAACTCTTTCTCGCTAGCCAGCCCTTCCTGCCGCAGCAGGTTGCCAAGTCGAAGCAGAGGATCTCGACGTGCTTCCTGTTGACGCACCTCTTCTGACTTGTAAAGTCGTTCGTCGTCGGATAGCGAGTGGGAATAAGGCCTCACCACGTGGGCATGAATCAGCGCCGGCCCTTTCCGCTGCCGGACGTACTGCACCGCTTTCCCGGCGACTTCGTAGCTGGCGGGAAAATCCGTCCCATCACATTCCAGCACCAGCAGATGAGGAAAGCTCTTCACCAAACGCGAAATGCTGCCGCCGGCGGTTTGCACATCAACCGGCACAGAAATCGCATACCCGTTGTCTTCCACCACGTAGAGGACTGGCAACTTGCGGCCACAAGCCCAGTTGAGCGATTCCCAGAATTCGCCCTCGCTCGAGGCCCCGTCGCCAAGTGAAACGTATACGACTTCATCGGAATGAAAACTGGTGGCGAGTTCTGCGGCTTCTTTCACCAGAGCGAAATACTGGCTGGCTTCGGCGGCCCCCACGGCCTGAAGGATTTGCGTGCCCGTTGGGCTGGACTGGGAAACAATGTGGAGCTTTCTGGAACCCCAATGCGAAGGCATCTGCCGGCCGGCCGAGGCTGGGTCATCCTTGGCGCCGACGGAAGCCAAGAACATCTCGTAAGGTGTCACTCCCAGTTGTAGGCATAGCGCGCGGTCGCGGTAGTAAGGATATATCCAGTCGTAACTGGGCTTCAGGTGAAGGGCCGCCGCAAGACTAACGGTTTCGTGACCCACCCCGCTGATCTGGAAGAAGGCCCGATTTTGACGCTTGAGCTGAATCTCCTTGTCGTCCACTCGCCGCGACATGTAGACCATCCGGTAAGCGCCGACGAGCAACTCCTTGTCAAGCTTTGCAGCTTTCACAACCTGGTTTGTCGCAGTGGACATGTATCCTCGCAGGAACGACGTGACAGCTACAATGAAATTGCCTGTGATTCCACTTCTTCCCCGCGAACCTCTTCGCGCTCCCTCACGAACTCAAGGCCGCGGAACAGACCGTATTCAGGCCGCTTGGGAATTATCAGATTGTGAAAAGCCAAAGTCAACCGACTCAATAACCCATAGGTACTGGACGGTCGGGCCAATCGGCGGGTGCCGGTGAAGCGAGTAGCGCGGACCTGTTCTTCAAGGTCCGCGGCCCTTGGGCGCGGTCGGCGAGCAAAGCCGCGGACCTTGCCCTGTACCGTACGGTGCAGGGCCTTGAGAAACAGGTCTGCCCTACCTCCTCTTGGCTCACTAGGGCTTGACGGTAATCAGCACGACCCCATGCGCGGGCACCACGGCTGAGAACTGATTAGCTATTGCGCCCCTATCCTTGTGAGCCCACAAATCGCGCACGCTCAGCTTGCCGTGCAATCCGAGATCAGCCCAGCGGACGGCCACGGTTGCAGTGGCCTCACCCCGATTGAAAAGGCCCACGGCCACCACGTTGCCCTTGAGGGGCCGCGCCACGACCAGCGTCGATCCCAGCTCGGAGATCTTCTTCGCGGGCTTGGCCTCGGGGTCCTGGTCAATTGCGATAATCTCGGTATTCATCAGGATAGATTTTGTCTCATCGCTCATGGCGCGCAGGTCGTTGCCGGCCAGCAGCGGGGCTGCCAACAGCGACCAGAGGGCCATGTGGGTGCGGTATTCGTCGCCGGTCATGCCGCCGTTGCCGATTTCCAGCATGTCCGGATCGTTCCAGTGGCCCGGCCCGATATAGGGAGCGATGTTGAACTGCTTGAAGCCAATGTTTTCCATCGACTTCCAGTTGTCGCTGATGTCTCCGGTAGTCCGCCAAAGGTTCCCGCCGACTTTGGGCCCCCACTTCCATACCTCGGCCCATCCGTACTGGCAGAGACTGAAAACGATAGGCCGGCCGGTCGCCAGCAGCGCATCACCCATCTTCTGATAGACGGCCTGCATATCCTCATTCTTGTAAATGCCGCCGGCGCTGCACCAATCGTACTTGAGATAATCATAGCCCCAGGCGGCGTAAGTTTTCGCGTCCTGCTCTTCGTGTCCGAAGCTGCCTCCGTAGCCCGCGCAGGTCTTGGGCCCCGGCGAGGAGTAAATTCCGATCTTCAATCCCTTGGAGTGAACGTAATCGGCCAGCGCCTTCATATCCGGGAATTTGCGATTGCCGGTGATGTTTCCCTGCGCGTCGCGGAGGCCCTGCCAGGTGTCGTCAATGTTGACGTAGGTGTAGCCCACATCCTTCATGCCCGTGGCGACCATGGCGTCGGCCATGCCCCGCACGGCCGCGTCGTCCACTTTGCCCGCGAACTTGTTCCAACTGTTCCAGCCCATGGGAGGCGTGCGCGCCAGGCCGTTGTCGGGAACATCATGCAGCGCCGGCAGGGGCAGGCGCGGTGGAGGAAGCGCCGCTTCCGGTGTGGTGCGCTCGGCAATGCCCGCGACCGGGTCGCGCCCGGGAAACAGCCTGGTCATTGAGATCTTGTCGCCCTCCATCGTGCCTTCGTAGTTCACGGTGCGTTCCTGGTTCTGAAACCGGAAGATAACGACCAAGTGTAGTTTGCCATTGCTGAAAGTCCCGTCGCTGATCGGCGTTTCACGAGGACCCATCAGAATCTTGCCGGTAACTTTCTCGCCGGACTGTTTGAGATCGAAGAACGACTCGCGGTAGTTGCCGTCTCCGGTGGGCACGCGCAGAACCCAGAAGCCTGTCACATCCGTTTGCGCTGCAAGGGGAATCACGCCCAACAAAAGTATGGAAAATGCCAGAAGTAGGGGGTAAAAGATCAGGCGTCGTTCTGACCTGACCCGTCGATGCTCTGTGAGTTTCATGTTTCCCTCCGTGGTAACAACCTTCGTTTCGTCGCGTCTTTCTTCACTCATCTGCGTCATCTGCGCAATCTGCGGATATGTTTTTGCCCGCTTATTATAATCCGCAGATTACGCAGATCACACAGATTACCACTGATAGCAGCCGGGGTCTTTGCAGCCTGACTCATCTGCGTTATCGACGCAATCTGCGGATTTGCTTTTGCGGCGAATTGTAGTATATTGAGCGAATAAAAGGCGAAGCCGAGGAGGCGACACGTGTCACGGAAAAGCGAGGCACTGGCAAACGTGGGGACGCCCGCCGAAGAGGGCTTGGCGCGGATCCAAAGCGCCCTGGAAGAAATCCGGGAGAAGTTCAAGGGCTCACCCGCCCGTGGCGGAGTGACGGTCCTTAAACACTTCCCGGCACGAGAGGCACAGACAGCCCCAATTCCCGAGTTTCTGCCCGCCCGGCTTCTGGAGGCGCTCAAGGCGCGTGGCATGGCTTCTCTTTACATACATCAGGCGCGCGCCTGTGAGTTGGCCCATGAAGGCAGAAACGTGGTGGTAGTCACGCCCACGGCATCCGGGAAGACCCTCTGTTACAACCTGCCGATTCTGGGCGAGTTGGTCGAGAACCCCGAGGCCCGGGCACTGTACCTGTTTCCCACCAAGGCGCTTTCGCAAGACCAGTTGGTGGAACTGAACCGGTGGACGGAGAAGCTGGGAGAGGAAATCCGCACGTTCACTTACGACGGAGACACGCCCCAGGACGCCCGCAAGGCCATTCGCGCTCGGGGAAACCTGGTGATCACCAACCCCGACATGCTTCACGCCGGCATTCTGCCCCACCACACCAAATGGCAGAGGCTGTTTGAGAACCTGCGCTACGTGGTGATCGACGAGCTGCATTACTACCGGGGAGTTTTCGGCAGTCATCTGGCCAACGTTCTGCGCCGTTTGAAGCGCATTGCGCAGTTCTACGGCAGCCAACCCCAATTCATCTGCACCTCAGCGACCATCGCCAATCCGGCGGAATTAGCTACTCGCATCATCGAGGAAGACGTTTTTCTGGTGGACGAAAGCGGTGCGCCCTCGGCAGAGAAGTATCTCGTGTTTTACAATCCGCCGGTCGTGAACCTGCAACTCGGCATCCGGCGTTCGTATCTGAACGAAACCCGGCGCATTGCCCGCACATTCCTTGCGCGCGGCCTTCAGACGATCGTTTTCGCCAACAGCCGACTTGCCACGGAGATTTTGGTGACCTACCTGAAGGAGGATTTTTCGCGAGCCCCCCTGGCCCCGGAAGCGGTCCGAGGCTACCGGGGCGGTTATCTGCCGCTGGAGCGGCGCGCGATTGAACGCGACCTGCGCAACGGCCGCCTGCTGGGCGTGGTGGCGACCAACGCGCTCGAGCTTGGCATTGACATCGGAAGCCTGGACGTAGCCGTGCTGGCGGCATACCCGGGAACCATCGCCTCCACCTGGCAACGCGTCGGCAGGGCAGGCCGCCGCCAGGGAACTTCCGCCGCCGTGCTGGTGGCCTCCAGTGCTCCGCTCGACCAATTCATGGTGCAGAACCCCGACTATTTCTTTGGCCGATCGCCTGAACATGGTTACGTCAATCCTGACAATCTACTTATCCTGCTCAATCACCTGAAGTGTGCTGCCTTCGAGCTGCCCTTGCGGGAGGATGAGCAATTCGGCTCGCTCAACTTACGGCGGCTCTGCGAGCACCTCGAGGAAGTCGGCTTTCTGCACCACGCTACCGACGGTTGGCATTGGGTTTCGGAGAGTTACCCCGCCGACGCGATCAGCTTGCGCTCGGTCTCTTCGGACAACTTCGTTATCGTGGACACCACCGGCGAACCCAAAGTGATCGGTGAAGTGGATTTTTCCAGCGCCCTGACCACCCTCCACGAGAAGGCCATCTACATGCAGGATGGCCAACAGTACCACGTCGAGCGCCTCGATTATGACGACCGGAAAGCTTACGTCCACCAGGTGGCGAGCGAGTATTTCACTGACGCCATCTCTTACACGAGAATCAAGGTCCTCGAAAAGTTCGACTCGGCGCCGCTCGGCCCGGCCAGCAAGAATCACGGCGAGGTGCAAGTGAATACCCAGGTGGTGGGGTTCAAGAAGATTAAGTTCCACACTATGGAGAATGTCGGCGATGGCAAGCTGACACTGCCCGAGCAGGAGATGCATACCACCGCCTTCTGGCTCACCCTCCCCCGCGACTTGATGGAAAGCCTTCCCTACGGTTCGACGGAACGAATGGATGGGGTGAATGGCCTGGCCAACGCCCTTGTGGCTATTGCCACGCTGCTGGTGATGTGTGACGCTCGAGACTTGGGTGTGGCCGTGGGGGAGAACGAAGAAAGCAGGATTCAGGATTCAGGATTCAGGATTCAGGATAAGGAGCAAGACCCCTCATCCTTGGCGGGCAATGGTGACCAATCCAAAATCCAAAATCTAAAGCCCAAGATCGGCGGTTCTGAGGCAAGAGTTGCCGTCGTTGCTTTCGAACCCAACATCTACCTCTACGACAAATATCCTGGCGGAGTTGGGCTTAGCGAATCGCTCTTCCGCATGAGCCAGTCTTTGCTGGAAAAGACTCAGAAACTGATCGCAGACTGTCCCTGCGCATCGGGCTGCCCCTCCTGCGTAGGCCCGATGGGCGAGGTTGGAGGAAAGGGAAAAGAAGTAGCTCTGGAGATTTTGCGAAGGGTGTCCGTTATCAGTGGTCCGTAGTCCGTTGGCTTTTTCGGATCGGAGTTGTGTGGACCCCCTCACCCGGCCCGCCCCGGCTGATGAAAACGCCAGCGGCGGCCCACCCTCTCCCCCAAGGGGGAGAGGGTAGAGTCGATTTGAGTTCTATTGCCATCGTGGCAATCGACGACGGACAACTGACTACTTTTGTGAATCGCTTCCAGCAATGAATCTCGAACAGAAACTCCGCCAGCTTAAGCAGGCCTCAGGATCCCGGGACCGTGACAAGGAACTGGAGCAGACCCTCGAGTACCTGCGCCGCCTGGAGACTCCGCAGCCCACCCGCAAGCTGCCAGCCCAGAGGTTCGCCAAGGGGATCGAGGAATACGTGAAGGGCGAGGTGTTGAAGAACTCTGGGGGCGAGTTCTTCCTGGCGCGCGAGGCATTTCCTTTCGGGCGGCCTTATGGGAAGCTCCGCATCGGCGATATTCCTTCGGCGGACCTCAGTCCCCTGAACCTGGTTCTAAGTGATGCGGCGATGCCCGATGCATCGCGGCTGATTTTTCTGGATACGGAAACTACGGGCCTTGCGGGTGGAACCGGAACCTGCGCGTTCCTCATCGGCATTGGCAATGTCGAAGGCATGAAATTTGTGGTGCGGCAGTTCTTCCTTCGTGACTATCCTGAGGAAAAAGCCATGCTTGAGGCGCTGGCTGAGGCGCTGGAGCCTTGCCAAGGAATCGTCACCTTCAATGGAAAGACCTTTGATGTGCCTCTGCTCGAGACCCGGTACGCGCTGGCTCGCATGAAATCGCCCCTGGGCCGCTTGATCCACTTTGACGCGCTCCACCCCGCGCGCCGCCTGTGGAAACTGCGCCTGGAAAGCTGCAAACTCACTGACCTCGAGGAAGCAATTTTAGGAATCAGCCGGGAGGGCGATGTGCCGGGATCGGAGATTCCGGCTATCTATTTCGACTACTTGCGCACCGGCGATGCGCGAGGCTTGCAGCCGGTTTTTTACCACAATGCTCTGGATGTCGTGTCGCTCGCCGCGCTTACCGTGGAGCTGGCTCGTACGCTCGGCGACGGCGGGGCCGAAGCGCTGGCGTCGCCACTCGACCTCTTCAGCCTCAGCCGCATTTTGGGGACGGCAGGCTCGCAGGAAAAATCCATCTCCACCTGCCGTCAAGCCCTGGCGGCGGGACTTCCCCAGAAAGTCGAAAGCCTGGCATTGAAGCACCTCGCCGCCGAGTTCAAGCGAAAACGCCAGCATGAGCCCGCGGTCGAGTTATGGCTGGAGCTTTCGCAGCGCGAGCCACCACTGGCTGTGGAAGCGCTCGAGGAGCTTGCCATCCATTATGAGCATCACATTCGCGACCTCCGGCAAGCGCTCGAATTTACCCTCGCGGCTCTCGCCCGGCTCGAGGGACAGGTCCCTTCCCTTGCTCACCGCAAGCGATTTGCCCGGCGCATGGAACGGCTGCAAAGGAAACTGGCACGGGCGTCCAGCGCGGCCCACCTCCCTCTGAACTGATTTCGCCTTCACTCTTCAACACGCTCGGACTTGCCGAAGGACTTCAAGATCAGATGTTTCTTCTCCACCGACTCTTGCCCGCTGTCCCCCTTGACAGTCACAGTTTCCAAGTCTCCGATCAGGCGAAGGTAATCAGGGTCAGCCGGTTCGTGGCCTGCGCCCCGCTCTACCTTGCCGGAAAAGCGGTAATATCTGCGGTGGATCGTGTTGGTCTTGAATTCCACGTGGTCTTTCTTGCGCGACCCTAAGATAATGTCGTAGCTGAGCACGTCGTCAGATTCTTCCTCACCCTGGAGGACTTCAATGTACCCCTTCAACTTCCCCTCTTCCTCCAGAAGCCCCAAGGTGTCATCGGCGGAAAGGAAATGGTACTTGCCGGTGATGTCATCGATGTTTTCGGCGTTCTGTGCAGAGCAGCGGCCCACGCCTGCATAAAGAAGCAGAAGCATGCTGAGTGGCCACAAGGTTTGCTTCCGATGACTTTCAGGACTTCCAACCATAAGCCGAAACCACCTTTCGCAGGCTGTCATCCTGAGGAGCCGGAGGCGACGAAGGATCTCTGCAGTTCGATTCCTCGGGTGAGCAGCCTACGATGGGCTGCAGAGATGCTTCGCTGCGCTCAGCATGACACGGTGCGCATTCGGGCCGATTGCAAGGCCGTACACAAGTGTATGCCGCGTTATGCGCGACCGCAAGAGAGGCAAACCGACTTGACAGCCCAGTGCTTTTTGGAGACGATGGCCACAGACTTCTTTAGGGGCATGTCCAAGTCAGAGGGGGAGGACCATCGATGGTTTGTTCGCGAGCTTTCACGAAGTTCTGCACATTCGTTCTCATGGCTGGGGTTTACTTGCCTGGGGTCGTCAGTTCGGCAGCGACCCTCAAGCCCTTGGTGGCGGGCAAGCGCGGCGTAGTGGCGGCAGGCCATCCGCTGGTCGCCGAGGCAGGCCTGAGAATCCTGGAAAGGGGCGGAAACGCTGTGGACGCAGGTGTCGCCACGCTCTTCGCCGCATCCGTAGTGGAAATGGCCAGCTTTGGCGCGGGTGGCGAGTGTCCGATCCTCATCAAGCTGAAGAATGGTCCGGTGGTGGCTATCAACGGAAATGGAATCGCGCCTGAACTTGCCACCGTGGAGTTCTACGAACACCTTCGCCGGGATGACCCCAGGCTGGTCACCTCCGGCACCATCGGTAACGCTCGCGGCGGGATCATTCCCTCTTTCGGCCCACTCAGCGCCCTCGTCCCCAGCGCCATGGATTCCATCCTCCTGGCGCTGGAGAAATACGGGACCATGAGCCTCAGCGAAGTCATCCAGCCTGCCGTTGAACTCGCCCAGGGCTGTCCGCTTGATGACCGTCTGGCGCTGGCTATGGCTCGCACTCAGCCGGTGTGGGAGAAGTGGCCCACCACAGCGCGAGTTTATATGCTGGGCGGACATGTGGCGAAGGCCGGTGAACTCTTCGTTCAGGGCGATCTTGCGCGAACCTTCCAAAGTCTGGCGGAGGTCGAGCGGCAGAACGCCGGGCAGGGACGTGTGGCCGCCCTCGAAGCTGTCCGGGACTACTTTTATCGTGGGCCCATGGCAAAGCGGATGAGCGATTTCTGCAAGCAGGCGGGATGCTTGCTGCGCGAAGGAGACTTCGCTGCCTACCACGCGCGGGTTGAAGAACCTCTCAGGACCACTTATCGAGGCATCGAGGTTTACAAGGTGGGCTTCTGGAGCCAGTCGCCGGTTTTTCTCCAGAACCTCAACCTCCTGGAGGGATTCGACCTCAAGGCAATGGGCCACAACTCTGTCGATTATATTCACACCGTTGTGGAGGCAATGAAACTGGGATATGCCGACCGCGACGCATACTACGGTGATCCCGACTTCAGCCAGATTCCCATGCAGCTCATCTCCAAGGAATATGCCAGCGTCCGCCGTCCGCTCATCAATCCGGAAAAGGCATCGGCGGAGCACATTCCCGGCGACCCGCTCCATTTGCAAGCGCGCGCTTCTGCGGACTTCATTCGGGCGAGATACAGCCACCGCAACGACGAACACCAGGACACGACTTGCGTGAACGTGATCGACAAGGACGGAAACATGCTCTCGGCTACGCCCAGCGGGGCTTGGATTCCGGCCCTCATCGCGGGTGATACCGGCATCCCACTGACACAGCGCGCGCAGGCTTTTGTTCTGACGCCGGGCCATCCCAATCAACTGGCCCCCCACAAGCAGCCGCGCATTACGCTCACCCCGACCATCGCCCTTCGCGATGGCAAGCCCTGGCTGGCGTTCTCAACACCCGGCGGCGACAGCCAGGACCAGACGCTGCTTCAGATCTTCTTGAATGTTGCGGAATTTGGCATGAACCCTCAAGAGGCCGTGGAAGCTGCACGCTTCAACTCCGAGGCGATGTACAGCTCCTTTGACGACCACCGCGACCAGCCTCTGGCTCTGGACGTAGAAAGTCGAATCAGCGAGACAGTCCTCAAAGTGCTTCGGGCGCGCGGGCAATTGCTGGTCATGCAGGGTGAATGGGGTAATCCTACGGCGCCCACCATGGTCAGGTACGACCCCGCCACAGGTGTGAGCACGGCAGGCGCGGACGTGCGCGGACATCGCTATGCGCTGGGGTGGTGAATCAGTGGTCAGTTGTCAGTTGTCAGTTGTCAGTAGCTCCCTTGTCAGTGGCCGGCAGTCGCTTGTGATGAAGTCGTCGAAGAAAGGCATTTAGTAACTTCAAAATACTCTATTGAATATCACCCTAAGTAATGATACTAACTAAGGAGAGGACGGAGAGGCACTTGCCGCGTTACAAAGCGTGGGGACAGGAGCCACCCAACCTTGCGCCAACTGACCTGCCGTAACGGGACCACTGATGACTGACCACTGATGACTGATGACTGACAACTGATAACTGACGGCTGACCACTGACAACGGACAACTGGCCACTAACCACTAGCCACTGCGCTCGTAACACCCCAGCACTCGCAACAGATTCGTCACCTCTGCCAAGTGGGAGAGGGCATTCCGGCAGCGCTCTTCCTTCAGGTGGCCCAGGAAATCGAGATAGAAGAGATACTCGAAGGGGCGGCCACGAAGGGGACGCGATTCGAGTTTGGTCAGATCAATATCCCGCAGGGCGAATACGCTGAGGCACTTGTAAAGGGCGCCGGGAGCGTTCCGGGTGGAAAAGACAATCGAGACTTTGTTGGCCTTCGCGGACACGTGGGCGCTTCTGGAGAGCAGCAGAAAGCGCGTGTAATTCTCGCGATGGTCTTCGAGGTGGGTAGCCAGGATGCGGGCTTGGTAGATTTCGGCGGCGATGCGGCCGGCGATGGCAGCGGCCCCGGGCAGGCGCCGCTCAGCCAGCATTTTCACCGCTCCGGCCGTGTCGTAGAAAGGGATTTTCTCAATCTTGGGGTGACGCTTGAAGAACTCCCCGCATTGCGCTAACGCCACGGGGTGGGAGTAAACCTGAGTTACGTCTTTGAGCGTGGTGCCGGGTGGAGCGATGAGGTTGTGGACAATGCGCAGGCTCACTTCGCCCACGATGTGCAGGTCATTAGATAGCAGGAGGTCGTAGTTCTCGTAGACGGAGCCCGCCAAAGTATTTTCAATCGGCGCCAGGCAGTACTTTGTCTTTCGGCTCACCACGCTCTCGAAAATGGCCCCAAAGGTCTCGCAAGGCTTTACCGCGATGCGCCTTCCCAGCAGTTTATAGGCGGCTTCTTCACTGAACGAGCCGCGCTCACCTTGAAACGCAATGGTTGGATTAGCCATTTTCACCTTCAGGGATTGCCGAGCAGGCCGCGGAAGAAGAAGTCCGCGTAGGCGCTGGAGATTTCCTCTTGCTTGACGGCCCCTTCCATGTGGTACCACTGGTAGAGCCAGTTGATCATCCCGAGGACGGCGAAGGCGGCGATATGGGGAGAGAGCTTGGGCGGCATACCTGACTGTTCCTGCACCCGAGCGATCAGGTCTTCGAGATACTCGATGTAAGCTCTCTTCCGGGCGTTGATCTTCTTGCGCAAAGTGCCTTTCAAGGAGCGGTTCTCGTGCAGGATAACGGTAATCTCCATGTCCCGGGCGCGGACCACTAAATCGATGTGTCCAAGGATGGTCCGGCGCAGCCTCTCACGCGGGTCCGCTATTTCCTTCACCTTGGCGAGCACGGTTTCATCCAGGATATCCATTCCATAGTTCATGATTTCAAATAGCAGCGTACCTTTGCTGCTTACGTGATGGTACAGACCCGCTTTGGTCAGGCCGACTGCCTCCGCAATATCCTGCATCGAAGCGCCGTCGTAGCCTTTTTCGTAAAACACCTTCGCTGCAACCCTGCAGATTTCGCGTAGCTTTTTTCGAGCTTCAGGCGTTCGAGCCATGGCAGAAGGAATAATACCCCCAACGCGGCCAGAGTCTATCACAGTATGCGGCAGGCGGGAAGGAGCAGGAAGATATCAGTAGTCAGTAGTCAGTAGTCAGTTGTCAGTTGTCCCGCCGCCGCGGGTCAGTGGGCGGTCGTCGGTTGTTCGTGATCCATCCCCACCTACCGCCTGCGACATAGGACCTACCGTCTTCTACCTGGGACACTGCTCTTCCCCACCTACGGCCTACCACCTACTATCTACGCCCTTTCTTTTCAACGATATTCCCGCTTTTCAACGCGTAACTAGCTTTGTTTTCTACGACGTTCCGGCTTTCCACTCAGTTTTCCACAGCGGCCCTTTGTTTTCATAGATATTCCCGTGTTGTTCGTTTAATTTTGAAGAATTCTTTTTTCTTTCCCGTCCGATTGCAGACTTATTGTCCATGGAAAATTAGGAAACTTCGCGGACTTTTTGGCGCCGCCCGGCGCACTTTCGACTTCGCGCCTCGCGCTTGCATGGGAGCAAAATGTTTCCTTGAGGCCATGACCTCCTGCAAGGCTTCAACTGACTATCCTAGCCTATCATTTTAGGTTTGTCAAGAGACAGGGTGTCCGCCAAGATCCTCGCAGGGTTGCCTTTCGTAGCAAACCACGGCGGGAAGTTCATGTGGCGCAGGAGGTCTTGGAAGCACGGCCCCGAGTGAAAGCCGCCGGCTACGGTGCTTCCCAGTCTGGGGCGTAAATCTCCTGGGTGCCCGTGTCGCGAAGCAGAAGAGGTGAATCGTCGGGAGCCATACCTAGCCAAAAACCGAAGAAGCCTGCTTGCGGGAAGTTTTTCAAATCGGCCACGCGCTCGAGCTTCCGGTCGCGAACGCGCACTCGCATCACGGACGGCTGGTCCTCCTCATGCAAGAAGTAAACATAGTCTCCGGTTTTCGACCAATTGGGATAACCCGCTGTTACCTTAGCGATTTCCTCCCACCTTTGGCCGGCGAAATCGAAAAGCATAAGGCTGTGGGAATCGAGAGGCATGGCGACGACATAGCGCCCATCGGGCGACCAGCGGGGCGAGAAGAGGCCTTTTGAGCCGGGCAGGGTCGAAATTTGATGAGCCCTAACGTCGAGGATCCGGATGGTGCTGTTGGGATCACCTGAAGGGCCACCGAAGGCAATTCTTGTTCCGTCCGGCGACCAGTTGGGGTCCCATTGTGCTTGGAGGTCTTCGGGTATCATTTCGCGCGGCGTTCCCCCATCGGTCGAAACCGTATACAACTTCTGCTTCTGGCCGGGCGAGAGGCCGTAGAAAGTGATCTGCTTGCCATCGGGCGACCAGCGAGGCAGCAAGGCATTGAGCGGCGGGTAGGTGAGCTGGAGTCGCCGGCTGCCGTCCAATTTGCTTGTCCAGAGTGTCGCCTCCGGGTAGCTGACATAGGCCACCCACTGCCCGTCCCTAGAGAAGCTGACGCTATCCGCCGAAATTCCGGAAAGGAATGGAACGAACTCTGCGGACTTCGCATCGTAGCGCGCCAGTTCCCCGCGCGCCAGTGCTCCCACCACGAACAGCTTCTTGCCATCCTTGCCGGGCAGAGGCGAGAAGAAAGTCACCGGCCCGGAGGTCAATTGCAGAGGTTGGCCCTTGGCTTTTCCAAATAAATTCCCCTTTTCAGCAAGGGCCCAGATATTGCCTTGTGACTGAAAAACGAAATATTTCCCATCTGGAGTCCATTTGCCGCAACATTCGTCGGGAGGAGTGTGCCAGGCGGGGAACAGGGGATGCAGGCTCGTCCCGTTGATCGAAACCTGCCAAAGCGACCTTTGAGGAGTCACATAACCCCCCACGCTGAATCGAATCACCGTGCCGTCCGGCGACCAAGCGGGATCAGAAGCTTGATCGGGCGCGGAGACAAGCTTGTGGGGTTCGGCGCCGTCGCTCTTCGCCAGGAATAGATCTTGTCCGTTGGCATAAACGATCATTTGGCCGTCGGGAGACCAGGCGGCGGCGTGTCCAACGGCTTCTCCCAGTCTGCGAGGCGACCCGCCGAGCACGGGCAATGCCCAAAGCGGTCCACTGGATGCTGTGCCCACCTCGTCCGCGACGAGCAGTCTTGCCCCGTCGGGGGAAACGGCAAGCAGCCACATAGTTGGGGCGGGAACCGGCACGCGCGCCACCTCTCCGCCGGAGCCGGACACCTGCGCGATGCCCGACCCCGTAGAGGCAGATTCGTTAAAGTAGAGCCGTGCCCCGTCCGTCCCGATGAGGCGTTTCTGACTGCCGTTGTGAGTGACCTGGACGTAGGCTGATACTTTGGGTGGCGGGAGGGGACGAGATTGAAAATAGATGAGCAACGCGATGACCACGAGACCCAAGCCGCTGACCGCGACCGCCCGCCCTTTCCATTGAGGCCGCCCGGGTTTGGAGACGACCGCCGCAGCCCCAAGGCCGCCTGTCCCCGCCGCTGAGGAAAGTCCGGCACTCCCCGCAAATGTTGTGGCGGACCGCCCCGAGTCCGTGTCACGCTTTAGGCGCTTGAGGTCGGCGCGCAATGCTGCGGCGCTCTGGCAGCGCAACTCGCGGTCCTTCTCCAGAGCCTCGTTGATGATTTCTTCCAGCTTGACGGGCAACTCCGGATTCAATTGCAGGGGCGAGGTGGGCGCCTTGTGGAGAATCCCGTCGAAGATGGCCGCCGTGGTACTGCCCGAGAAGGCTTGCCGCCCGGTGGCCATCTCGTAGAGCACGACGCCCAGACTGAAAAGATCCGTGCGCGCGTCGAGTTCCTTGCCCAGCGCCTGTTCGGGCGACATGTAGGCCACCGTCCCCATCGCCGTCCCCGGGCTGGTCAGGTGTTCTTCGGGCGCCCCCATCGTCAGCATTGCCGTCGCGCCAACGGCCTCGGCCACCGGCGAGTGTCGCGGGGAGAGCTTGGCCAATCCGAAATCCAGAATCTTGGCCTGTCCACGCTCGGTCACGAAGATGTTCGCCGGCTTGATGTCCCGATGGATGATGCCCCTCGAGTGCGCCGCATCCAGCGCGTCGGTGAGCTGGATGGCGAGGTCGAGCAGTTCGTCTGTGGGTAGGGGCACGGCGCGCCCTGCCCCTACAGCGAGCCGCTGCTTCAGCGTCCGCCCCTCCAGCAATTCCATGGCGATGAACGGCCGGCCCTCATGCTCGTCAACGTCGTAGATGGTACAGATATTGGGGTGATTGAGGGCGGAGGCAGCCTGAGCCTCGCGCTGGAAGCGCTCCAAGGCTTGATGGTCTTTGGACATCTCTTCCGGCAGGAACTTGAGCGCGACGAAGCGCCCGAGCTTGGTGTCCTTGGCCTTATAAACTATCCCCATGCCGCCGCCGCCCAGTTCCTCCACGATGCGGTAATGGGAAACCGTCTTCCCCACCAGGCGGGCGACAACTTCGCCGGATTGGGTCGAGGTGGCCCCGCTCAAAGGCAGCGACCGGGCCGCCTCTTCCAGCGCCGGGGCTTCGATGAAGCTTTTGGCTTGCTGGTGAAAACTGAGCAGCGACTCGACCTCGCGGCGCAGGCCTTCGTCTCCGGCGCAGGCTTGCTCCAAGAAGCCAGTCCGCTCGCTCTCCGCGCGCTCCAGCGCGGCGTGATACAGGTCCTCGATTTGTCGCCACCGCTCAGGCGTCATCACGCCCCTCACCGCTCAGTTCGCGCAACAGCCAAGCCTTGGCCAGTTTCCAATCGCGCATCACCGTCTCCGGCGAAACCTTCAGAACTTCGCCCGTTTCCTCCACGCTCAGTCCCCCGAAGTAGCGCAGCTCCACCACCCGACTCTTCCGCTCGTCAACCGCGGCCAAGCGCTTGAGCGCGTCGTCCAGCGCCACCAGATCGGCGTGCGGCTTTGGAGAAACTTCCGGAGCTTCATCCAGAGATACCACCTGCGCTCCCCCGCCCCGCTTGGCGTATTGGCGGGCGCGCGCGTGATCGGTCAGGATGCGACGCATCATCTGGGCGCTGATGGCGAAAAAGTGAACGCGGTCCTGCCAGCGCATCTCCCGCGCCTTCGCCAGCCGCACGTAAACTTCGTTGACCAGCGCTGTGGTCTGAAGGGTGTGGCCCCGCCGTTCTCGGGCCATGTAACGGTGGGCCGCTTGGCGCAATTGCGCGTAGACCAGCGGCATCAACCTGTCGAGCGCTGCCTGATTCCCATCGCTCCAGGCTCGCAGCAGTTGCGTTATGTCGTCCCCTGACGGCGACACCATGTTGCCCTCTGAGCCGACCTCGCTTAAACCGTATTCACTTGAATCTTATCACACCCGTGGGAGCGCGGGCGTCTCGCCCGCTCTTGACCGCAACCTGAAATTGGACCGCCATTGCAGCGGCCCCCGCGGGAGGGAGGGAAGAGCGGGCGAGACGCCCGCGCTCCCAGGCCAAATTAGGATTCCACCCCCTGGGCAGGCAAAAAATCTTTGTCCGGCCTTTACAGTTTTTGCCCCCGGTTCTCGCTTATACAAGTGAAGGCGGAAAGATGCCCCTGCGGCAATCGCCACATTCAACTTGGAGGTGAGTTATGAAGTCGACCCGAAGTCTAAAGTCCGTGAGAATCCTGCTCCTGGCGGTGCTGGCGGCCGCACTCAGCGCCAGCCTGGCTAGTGCGCAAGAGTACGAAGGCAAATTCACGCTGCCCTTCGAAGCACGTTGGGGTAAGGCGGTTCTGCCGGCTGGCGATTACACATTCCGCGTCGACCCCAACCAGGCGCCTCGCATGGTTTTGGTGAGTCAAGGCCTGCAGGGCAAGGCCTTCATCCTGACCAGCAGTACGGCCAGGGGTGAGGTGGCGGGTTCCAGCGCGTTGATCGCGGTGCCCAGCGCGGGAAGCTACCGCATCCGAGCCTTGCAACTGGCAGAGGCGGGGGTGGTTCTCGAGTACAGTCCCCCCAAGGCCGAGCGTCAGATCCTGGCTCAACAGCCTGTGCTTTTCCAGCGTGTTCCCGTGATCGCCGCTGGGAAATGAAGCTCCTGTGGCACCCTTCCCTTTCGGGGGCGGACTCCCTGGCGATGACTCCATCGCAAAGACGGTCCGCCCCCCGAGCTTTTCTTGCTGCTTACCGACCCGCCCCTTCGGCGGCTTGGAACGTGCCGCGATCTAAAAAATGAAATCTCAAATGGCGCGGCTCAATTGACGTCTGCCGACCGGTCACCCTGGTAATGCGTGATGTGGTAGTAGGCTTCCCAGCCATCCCAGAAGACCGGCGGGGGCAAATGAGAAAGGTGATCGCTGAGGAATTGTGAGAAGATTTCAAGCATCTGGCGGGTGCGGTAAACCCCGGTCAGCCAGTCTCCCCTGTACCAGTTTTTCCATTTGCCGTATTCGGCTGCCGTCTCTGCCCTGTTGATCTCATCGAGTGCCTGAAGAGCCAGCGTCGCCTCCTGGCGAGCCTCGCTGCTCTCCCCGCTTTGAGCTTGCTGGATGGCCTTGGCAACTTCGAGGAGCATCCGGTTGCTCTCGCGATTGATGGCAACCATGGCCAGGACGTGGGCGCGGTAAAAGGGCCGGCGCTCCATGGCTACGAGCGGCTCGGCTTCGAGGGCCTTTTTCCACACCGCATCCCATCGAGGTTGGGCATCACCGCATTGCACAATCTCCTGCTGGACGGTCTCCCCCAGCCACCCGCTGTCTGTTTGCTTCTCGTACGCGCCATACCCGAAGATGTGGGGTGGAATCCACTTGGGCGACTGACTGGGCAGGCCATAGAGTGGGGGAGCAATCATGTAGGTCAGCATCATCCGCCGGGCTTCCGTATGATAAAGTTGGTCGCCGTACTCGCGCGCGGGTTCACGAAAATGCGCTGGCGCACGGAAGTATTCCTTATAAACCTCCGCAACCTTAAGAGCCGCCGGTGCGCCAAACTCGGCGCGCGCCCAGCCTCGAATATAGTCGTCAGCGGCTTCCGGTCCGCCGGAGGGCGGACCCTTCCATGCGGTATCCATCACGGCTCGAATGGTCAATGGGACCGGACGTATGTCGCTGGTATTGAGAAGCACATATTGCGTAGCCCCGGCCTTGATGTATCGACCCAACTCGGAAAAAATACGCTCGACCGGAACCATCTCGGTGAGCTGATTGGCGCGTCCATTCATCACCGCCACATGATAGTAAGCGCCCTGCCCCTTCGTCACTTGGCCCTTGTCCTGAAGGTAGCCGTAACCGTCATCAGCCCAGACGGTGCTGACTTCGGAGGGAATGGTAAGGTCGCCTTGTTGCACCAGTCTTGCCCCTTCCATCCAGAGGCTGGTGATGAACTGGGCGTCGGGGTGGGTGGAACGGACGATCTGCATTTGGTCCGCGATCGCCTTGCTGATGAGTTGGCCGAGCGCCTTATTGTTACCCTGAACGCTCGGATCCATTGAGGCATAAGT
>Ga0326727_10009904_pt1 | contig 23072 bp, 26 predicted proteins | sample MB2enrmetagenome_FD_207643 | JGI IMG/M metagenome (GOLD analysis project Ga0326727, IMG submission 207643) | Lab enriched peat soil microbial communities from McLean, Ithaca, NY, United States - MB29MY | ecosystem: Environmental > Terrestrial > Soil > Wetlands > Peat | place: USA: New York...
GCTGCACTTCAATCAGGTTGGGTATCTGCGTTGCGGTGGGAATCTTTGAAAAATCGAGTCGGCTGCGAATCGCGCGCTTCTCGTTCGGCATGCTTTACTCCTGAGCCTCTTCGCTCCGGCGCCAAAGTCGGGCCGGGCCAGCGCCTGAGTCTCTTCGGCGCCCGCAAATTACGGTAAGTAAGTCGATAAAACGGACTGGCACGATGCCCTCTCCAGTCCCCGCCCCGGCAACCTCCAAAACTTGCACCCCAGCGATGAATACACCGGGAATTCCCCAGGGCCACGTATGTCCCGTGAGAAGCAGAAAAACGCGTGTTGGCATTGCCGTACATCCGGCACGTGCGCTAAATGCGCACAATCGAGGAAGCCAGCGCTACGATTGAAACTGTTTACAATCCTGGTACACCCTGGAATGATGTTCCTGATAAAATCACTCTGCCGCAGCCCGGACACACGAAACGCCCGCAAGACACAATGCCTCACGAGCGCGGCTTATCGCCTGTGCCCACATCCGAATTGTTTTGCGCTGTCTCGCCGATCCCAAAGCTCGCTTCTGCCGCTCGCTCGCCAGCCACCCACAACGTCAACGGAAACTCAGCCTGCCGCCTAAGTAAGCCGATGACTCTAAGGCACTTAACTACAGCTCAAACCTCGTCGCCTGAGGGCTTGGCTCTGCCCCGGCCTGAGGACGCCTGCGTGCCCATCCACAACTCTCAGTACGCGCCAACCAAACCAGTCTCATTCCCTGAAAAAATACGGAATAAGCCGAAAAGACGCGCACTATTTATTGTAGCGCGTCCCGGCCAGCCGTGCAAGCTGCCCGGCTTCGCGGCAGGGCAGCTTGATCACGCCTACTTGATCTCGATCGTTGCGATGCCTTCGAACTTCTTCTTGATCGCCTCGGCCTCTTCCTTGGTCGCGCTTTCCTTCAGCGGCTTGGGAGCGCCATCCACCAGGTCCTTGGCTTCCTTCAGGCCGAGTGAGGTAATCTCGCGCACGGCCTTGATGGTGTTGATCTTGTTGGCGCCGAAGTCCTTTAGAATCACCTGGAACTCCGTCTGCTCTTCGGCCGCCGGAGCTGCCGCGCCGCCACCGGCCGCAACCGCCACCGGAGCCGCCGCTGCAGCCGAAACTCCAAGCCGTTCTTCCAGCTTCTTCACCAGAGCCGCTGCTTCCAACAGGCTCAGGGACACTATTTGCTCTTCCAACTTCTCCAGATCCGCCATTTTCTTCTCCATTCAGAATCGTTTTTGAAATTCCTGTCCGAGCCAAATACTCTCGTCCAAAAGGCCGCTCCATGCAGTGGAAAGTTTCCGATGCGCCAGACCCGCGCCCTTCCCGCCTGCTTCCCGGCCAAAACCCTTGAAAACTACGCCCCGTCAACAAACCGGGGACTGAAGCTAGGCCGCAGCCGCTCCGGCAAACTTTCCCTTCTCCACGCCCTGGCCCAGAACCACGGCCACATCGCGTCCCGCTGCGTTGATCACCGTCGCCAGACGTTGCGCCGGCGCATTGATCAGGAACAGCAGCTTGGAGAACAGCTCATCCTTGCCCGGCATCGTCGACAGAGCCTTGATCTCGGCTACTGTCAGCAGCTTGCCGTCCACAATGCCCAGCTTGAACTGGAACTCCGCGTTCTCGCTTGCCCACTTGGCAAAAACCTTGGCCAGCGCCACCGGGTCACCCTTGGTGAACGCCACCGAGTTCACGCCCTTGAGCCCCTGCAGCGCGGCCTCTACCTTGGTGCCCTTGCCAGACACGGCCGCAAGCGAGTTCTTCACCACGCGATACTTGCCGCCCGCCTCGCGGATGACCTTGCGCAGTTGAAAATCCTTGGCCACCGTCAGCTTGGAAAAAGTTCCTATAATTGCCGTCGTCGAACTCTCCAGCTCACGCGCCAGCGCCTGTACCTTCTCCGTCTTTTTCGCCCTTGAAATCGCCATGTATTCGCTCCGCTCCGGTAGGGACTAGGGACTAGGGACTAGGGACTAGAGTCCCCGGTTCACGCCTATCCTCTTGTCTCCACCTCGCTCTACCACGCGCCACCCGGCGCTCATCTCGTAAATCTTTGCCACGAAACTCTCGGGACCAGCACATCGCTCGCAGAACCACCGGACTAGCTAGTCCCTATTCCCTATTCCCTGCCTTTAATGCTTTCCCGCCGCATCGGCAACCGCCGAATCCAGCGGCACTCCAGGGCCCATCGTCGAGCTCAGCGTAGTGCTCTTGATGTACTTGCCCTTGGCCGCCGAAGGCTTGGCGCGCACAATCGCCGCAATCACCGTGGTCGCGTTGTCCACCAGTTTCTGCGGCTCAAAACTCAGCTTGCCCACCGGCACATGCACCAGGCTGGTCTTGTCAGCGCGAAACTCCACCTTGCCGGCCTTGATCTCTTTTACCGCTGCCGCCACGTCCATGGTCACGGTTCCGGTCTTGGGATTGGGCATCAATCCCTTCGGTCCTAGCACCTTGCCCAGCCTGCCGACAACCTTCATCATGTCCGGCGTGGCGATCAGCGCGTCGAAGGCGGTCCAGTTTTCCTTCTGGATCTTCTCCACCATCTCCTCGCCGCCCACAAAGTCCGCTCCGGCGTCCTTGGCTTCCTTTTGGCGGTCGCCGGCGGCAATCACCGCCACCGTCTTGGTCTTGCCCAGCCCATGCGGCAACACCACCGTCCCGCGCACCATCTGGTCGGCGTGGCGCGTGTCCACGCCCAGCCGCAGCGTCAGGTCCACGGTCTCGTCAAACTTGGCGTACTTCACCTGCTTCAGAAGCCCCACCGCCTCGGGCAGCGGATACACGGGCTTGACCACAGCCGCGCGCGCCTTCGTAATATTTTTGCTGGATTTAGCCATTCATCCCTCGTCTCCCACCGCCTCTGCCAGCCCGCCTGTTGCGGGAGCCTGGTGCTGGCCGCACGGGCAATCTTTTCTTTTGCCCGGTGTGCGCCAAATCGAACAGGCCCAGAAACCGTGGTGCTATTGACGGCCCAGGGATCTCCCCGGACAGTTATTAGAATCATAACCAAACGGCACGGGAATTGCAAATCAATGGTAAACGATGGTGTCGCGTGGCAGTTTCATGCGACGGCAACCACTTCGTCGCGAATCAGATGAAGGCGGATCGAGTCCGGTGCAGCGGAGTCGAAGTAGAAGGCTTGCACGGCCTCGCGGACGTTGGCCTTCAACTCATCCCAGCTATCGGCCTGGGTGAAGATGCTCTCGCCCAGAGCTTCGGCGGTGTAGCCGCCATCGGCCTCCTGCATCACTTCAAAGACGAGTTCCTTCATACGCTTTACACCCCCTGGCGGACTTCCTCTCATCATACCGCGACTTTGGATAGGAAGCGAAGGATGAGGTTCATCAGCAGTTCCACGCAGTTGGCCTTCCTTATACCAGCTCAATCGAGACCCGCCGCCCCACCATCGCCGCCGCCCGCTGCAAGCTGGACAACGTAATGTCGTTCTTCGGATCAAGCAGCCGGTCCACCTGCGTGCGGCTGGTCTTCAGCAGCATGGCCATCCTGTTCTTGGAGATTTTCTGCTTCTTCATGGCCTCGGCCAATTGCCACGCAACCACTTCCTTGATCGCCTCTGCCTGCGCCTCCTCGAAGATTCCCTCCTGCTTGAGAAAATCGTCGATGCTCGAACCCATATGCTTTTTGCTCATCGCTCCAGCTCCTGCACCTTATTTAGTACTACTGTACCATAAAATGTACAGCAAAACAAACAATAAAAATCCCCCTCCAGCCCTAGTGATAATCTGAAAAACCTACCACTTGAGGCACATTTCGCGATGTCATCCTCTGCTTCCGCTCCGTCGCTCGTCCCCCTCCACATGATCGACATAATCCGCAAGAAGCGCGACGTCGGCTAGTTGGATGCCCGCTCGCCCGGATGGCTGCCACTGCGCGCGTAGACCCACAGATAGAAGACGCTCATGACCAGCAGAATGAGTGGAACTGGAAAAACCTGCATAGCCGCCAGCACCTGACCGCCAACGCCGATGGCAGGCAGGTGCAGTTTGCCAATGAGAGAGAGAATAACCGTCCATGAAATATCTCCGGTCAACACAAATCCCGCTGTATTCACCAGGAGTGCTAACCGGCCGATCCGTCCGCCCTTGGCCCACAACATTGCACAGGCAGGGACTGTGAGCAACAGCAGCTTGGCGTCATAGAAATGGTGATAGACAGGCAGCAGGGTGAGGGCCGAGATGGCCGCGATTGCCATGCAGGCCCTTGCGGGCGAAGGGCGGGATCGCAAAGTGACAAAGACCCATACGAGCAGCAGCGCGGCGCAAATAAAGTAGCTGAACGGATTGTAGAAGCGCGGATCGTCGCGGAAGAAACTGATAACCGTTTGCAGATTGATCATCATACCGGTGCCATGGGCGCCCGTTGAAGCAGGGCCAGGATCGGTGATGCCGCCGTGTACTGAGAATGCCTGTATATTCGAGTGCAATTCCTCAATCCAGTGGGGAGCCACACGCCAGACCCACAAGAGGCCCGGCAGACTGATCGCCGCCGTCGCGATGAGGGTTTGTAGTGCGCGTTTGCGGTAAACTCCGCCCGCCAGCAAGAAGTAGAGCCAGACAAGTCCCGCATCATGCGGTTTGACTGCAAGACTGAAGGCAAGACACAGGATGCCGGCTGGAACAAATCGCTTTCTCAGGAAGCACCACACGGCCACTACACAAAGACTGATCGCAATTCCAGATGCATTGCTCAGCACAAGAATCACTTCACTGTTGGCGAGAAGAAAGCCAATCAGTATGCCCGAAAGAATTGGCGCGTGATCTGCCCCGAGATTCCAAGCCAGCAGCGAGGCGAAGATGAGGCTCCCGAAGGTGAGCATCAACCACAATATGCGCGCTATTCCGTAGGGCAGCATTGCGAAGGGAGCCGTCAACGCAAACGAGGTCGGCAGATAGACATGGCGCGTCACAATCTGGCGATCTGCCGTGGTCTCCAACGGTTTCTCTCCTCTCTCCGCCCGATAGATGCGCAATACTTCACCCTCTTTATAGGGGTCGCCGTGTTGAATCAGGCATCGCGCGGGGTAGTAGATCACTCTGAAGTCCTGCATAGGAATCGGCGAGTTGGTCACGAAAAGGAAGCCCAGCAAAAGAAATACCGGGATCGTCCCCAACAGCAGCAGGTACAAGCCATCGAGCCGCTCTCTTGTCATCCTGAGCTTCCCTCTGCTATCGGCGATGCGCTGGCTTGAAATCATACTTTTGAAAACCTTTGAGGTGCATGCGTGAATCGCGCGGAGCCGGGTGCGATCGGCTTCACTCCGGGCTACTGCGCTCCGCTCAGTTTATCGCGGCCATGCCGGACAATGTACAGCCTTGGTAATCGGGTAATCTCCTTCGCCCACTTCTTGTGATAATCTGAAAAACCTACCACTGCGAGGCACATTTCGGTATGTCGTCTTCCGCTTCCGCGCCGCCGCCCACCCCCCTTCACATGATCGACCTGATCCGCAAAAAACGAGACGGCGGCTCGCTGGACGCGCGCGAGATCGGCTTTCTCGTCACTGGCGCGGCCAACGAATCGATTCCCCACGATCAGCTTGCCGCCTGGTTGATGGCCGCCTGGTTGCGCGGCCTCTCGCTCGAAGAAGCGCGCTCTCTGACCCTGGCCATGCGCGACTCCGGAGAAAAATTCTCCCCTGCCCGCCTCGGCAAAGTGGCCGTCGACAAGCACTCCACCGGCGGCGTGGGCGACAAGACCAGCTTTCTCATCGCCCCTCTGGCCGCGGCCTGCGGCGTCGCCGTGCCCATGATCAGCGGCCGGGCGTTGGGCCACACCGGCGGAACTCTGGATAAATTGGAATCCATTCCCGGCTATCGCACCGCCCTCACATTGCAAGAGTTTGAAGCCGTGCTGCTGAAGTGCGGCGCCTCCATCATCAGTCAGACCCAGTCGCTGGTCCCCGCCGACCGCGTCCTCTATGCCCTGCGCGACCGCACCGGCACCGTCGAAAGCCCCGGCCTCATCTGCGCATCGATTCTCAGCAAAAAGCTGGCCGCCGGCCTCGACGCCCTGGTGCTCGACGTGAAAACAGGCTCCGGCGCATTCCTGCGCAACCCGGAGGACTCCGCCTACCTCGCCGCCCTGATGGTAGCCACCGCCGAGGCCGCCGGTACCCGCACCGTCGCACTCATGACCGATATGGGCCAGCCGCTCGGCCAAAGAGCCGGCAACTGGATTGAGCTGGTCGAGGCAGTCGAGTTGCTGCGCGGCCATCGCCCCGCCCAAAGTGAGGACCTGCGCCATTTGTCGCTCATACTGGCCGGCTGGATGATCCACCTCGGCGGCCAAGCCGCCACACCGGAGCTTGGCTACGCCCGCGCCGAAGCAGCCCTCGCCGACGGCTCCGCCCTGCGCGCCTTCTTCGCCATGATCGAAGCCCAGGGCGGCGACATTACGGTTTTCGACAATCCCGGCTTCCACAGGCCCGGCGCAACCAAGGTAGTCTCAGCCTGCGAGAGCGGTTTCATCTCCACTATGGACACCACCGCCCTCGGCTGGGCCGTGCAGCGCACCGGCGCGGGACGTGAAAAAGCCGGTGAGCCAGTCGATCCTCATGCCGGTATCGACTTCCACGCCCGCCGCGGCGAGCATCTCGAAAAAGGCCAGCCGCTGGCCACTCTCTACGCCACCAGCCCCGCGCTTCTCGCTGAGCCAGAAGAAATTCTCAAGCAGGCCATTCACTTTTCCAAAGCTCCTCCGCAAGAAGTGCCCCTGGTCAGCCGCATCTTCACCCGCGCATCGGCGGAAGCTCACCTGCGCGATGTTGTAAGGTAGTTTCCAGTTGTCAGCTTTCAGTTGTCAGTGGTCAGGAACTAGGTTTGCAGGTATGAGCTATTCTTCACGGTTAACGGCCAGAACTCGGCAGGGATGATCCACAAATATCTTCCCTGCACAGCGCCCATCGCCGAAAACTGATCACTGACCACTGTTCACTGACCACTGTTCTTCAAGGAGATTCACCGTGGTTCGATACACCGGAATGCTGGGAATTCTGGCCGTGCTGCTGACGGCCTATTTGTTCTCCACCGACCGCAAGCGCATCCGCTGGCGCACCGTCGCCTGGGGCCTCGGCCTGCAACTCACCTTTGCCTTCCTGGTGCTGCGCTACGACTACGGGCGAGGCGCCATGACCTGGGCCGGCAGCGTGGTCAACTCCATGCTGGCCTGCACCTTCGCTGGCTCCAAAATGCTCTTCGGCCAGCTGGGCCTGCCCAACTCCGGGGCCTTCGGCAATCTGCTGCCGCCCAACGCCGGCGCCATCTTCGCTTTTCAGGTGCTTCCCACCATCATCTTCATCTCCGCCTTCTTCGCGTTGATGTACCACATCGGCGTCATGCAGCTCGTCATCCGCGGTTTTGCCTGGGTCATGCTCAAGACCATGCGCATCTCCGGCGCGGAAAGCCTGAACGTAGCCGCATCCGTCTTTATGGGCCAGACCGAGGCCCCGCTCACCATCCGCCCGTTTCTCTCTAAGGCCACGCGTAGCGAGCTGATGACCATCATGACCAGCGGCATGGCTCACGTCTCCGGCGGCATTATGGCGGCCTACATCGCTTATGGCGTCGAGGCCCGCCATCTGCTTGCCGCCGTCATCATGACCTCGCCCGGAACCATCCTGCTGGCCAAGATAATGGTCCCGGAAACCGAAGTCCCCGCCACCGAGGGCAAGGTCGTCATTCCCGAGGACGAGACGCACAAGGATGAGAATTTCATTGGCGCCATCGCCCGCGGCACCATCGACGGCGGCAAGCTGGCCATGAACGTGGCCATCATGCTCATCAGCTTCATCGCCCTCGTCGCCCTGCTCGACAGTGTGCTCGGTTGGACGAACGGACTGGCGTATATGCACTGGTTTCCCAGCTCGCTCGGCCAGATACTCGGCTTTCTCTTCGCTCCCGTCGCCTGGCTCATTGGGGTTCCCTGGCACGATTGCCCCGCCATCGGCAACCTCCTCGGTATGCGCATGGCGCTCAATGAATTGCTCGCCTACGTCTCGCTGGGCGCGCAGAAGGCCACTCTCGACCCGCGCTCCTTTACCATCGCCACCTTTGCCCTGTGCGGCTTCGCCAACCTGGGCTCCATCGGCATGCAGATCGGCGGCATCGGCGCGCTGGTTCCCGAGCGCCGCAACGATCTGGCCAAGCTCGGCTTCCGCGCCATGTTCGCCGGCACCATGGCCAACCTCATCTCCGCCTCCATTGCCGGGATTTTTCTGGGGTAGTAATGCGGAGAACCTCGGCGCGAATGGTAGGGACTTAGCCCCTGAAGGATTCTCCGAAGATCCGGAGATCAGTCGTCTGTTTCGAGTCGTTTTGAACAGACGATTTGCTTATCGCAAGTAGAACATCAGTTTCGTTGCACACAGGCGGTGGCTATGACACGTCTGAGGATGGCAAGGCTGATCATTTGCGTTGTACTCGGGATTCTGGCGGGTTGCGCCAAGCCCCTCGCACAGCCGGAGATGAAGCCGGCACCGCAAACACCAATGGCGAAGAAAAAGGCGGCGCTTGGCAAGCCAACCTGGGATCCGAAGTGGGACCGGATCGTCGAGCAGGCGCTGCCGCCGGAGATGCTTTCCGCCAGGGTGGTGAGGGATGTAAGGCCATTCTGTCCGCGCTTTAACGTCCTGAGTGATGCCGATAAGCGCGCCTACTGGGCATACTTCTTCCAGGCTCTTGCCGGCGCGGAAGCAGGGTTGAAGCCGACCGCGAATGTGCGAGGATCAGGGACAGCAAAGAAAGACACTGTGACGCATCGGATGGTGCGAAGCGAAGGTCTGCTGCAACTGGCCTATATGGACGCCGATCGCTATGGCTGCGATTTCGATTGGGATATGGACAAGCTGTTGCCGGTGAAAGATCCGGCCAGGACCATTCTGCAGCCGGAGAACAATCTGACGTGTGGAGTGAAGATTCTCTATCATCAACTCATTGAGAAGCAACAGCCGCTGCTGAGCCGTTCGAGCTATTGGTCTACGCTGCGCCCCGGAAGATCAGGCTACCGCGTCTTCGCACGGCAGATGACGAATGTGCCGGCGGTGTGCCGCCATGACCCATCTCTCGGTGATGCAAAAATGGCAACCGCTCGCGTGGCGCCTGCAACCAATGCGGCGCGTATAGCGAAACCAGAGTAGCTGTACCCTGAAGCAACTCCGCCAAGTGGCTTTTTCCTGACCAGGGTCCCCGCGGACAGGTCTTCGTCTGTGGGGTGGAAGTAAAAGCCGCCATAAACACTCTCGACAAAGGCACGTTTACTCTGGTTTCGCTCTAAGCCGGCAATCGGTTTGAAATGAGCAATCCCTTCTAGTGAATCATCTGGGCGTACCACAGCACGGGAGCCGCAATCAGCAACGCGTCAATGCGGTCCAGTACGCCGCCATGGCCCGGCAGCAGCGAGCCCGAGTCCTTGACGCCGGCAGAGCGCTTGAGGGCAGATTCAGCCAGATCACCCACCTGGGCAGCCACATTGACCACCACGGCCAACCCCAGCCAATACCACCATCCCGCGCCGGAATAGGAGAGCCCGCCTACGTCCCACCGTTGCAGCAGTTGCGCGAGGCCAAGCAGGAAGCAGGTAGACAGCAGGCTGCCGCCTACCGAGCCCAACGCGCCCTCCCAGGTTTTGTTGGGGCTAAGTGTGGGCGCCAACTTGTGGCGTCCCCAGGCGCGACCAATGTAGAGGGCGGCCGTGTCTCCGGCCCACACCGCGCACAGCAGGAAGGTGACCAGCGAGGGACCGTTGCCCTCGGGATTCTCGCGCAGGGCGGGCAGAACAAGAAGGGTGAATCCTATGTAGAACAAGCAGAAGATGGAGGCAGAAACGTCGGCCATGATCTGCTCCACGGGCCTGAAGAACGTGCAATAGACCAGCAGGCCCAGACTCAGGATGCCGAGCGTTCCGAGTGTGGCTGGGTTTTGGATCGGCCATATTAAGCTGCTGGCAAAGAGCGCCAGAACGGCCAGCACCACCGCGATGCGCGGCGGTGTGGCGCCGGCCTTCTCTGCCAGGCCAAGAAACTCCCACGCGGCCACTGCGGCCACCGCCGCAACGGCCATGGTAAACAGCCACTGCCACCATGGCCCAAGGAAGACCAGAAGCAGAACCATGGGGATCAGGATGAGAGCGGTATAGACACGTTTCATTACGGATGAGGATACACCGCCGGGCCGGGATTTGTACCTGTAGTGGGACCATAATCTTCTGGTTCCGATGGGAATGAAGCGAAATGTATATGGACAGGCCTGTTCCATACGCTATTTGTGCCGTCATAGGGTTGTCAGCGAAGAAAACACTCAGTTTGCCACGATCTTGATTTGATCGGCGTTCTCTTCCACCTCGCCGACGCTGTCGCTCAGGCCACCGTAGCGGCGCTCGCGCTGCTGGAATTCGGCGATGGCCTCCAGCAGATGGATGCCTTTGAAATCCGGCCACAGCCGCTCGGTGACGAAGATCTCGGTGTAGGCAATCTGCCACAACAAATAATTCGACAGCCGCATCTCGCCCGAGGTCCGGATCAGCAAGTCGGGGTCAGGCATATCGGCGGTGTAGAGATGGCGGTGAATATCTTCTTCTGTGATTTGGGCGGGACTGATGTGCCTGGCCTTCATCTCTGCCGCCAGGCCGTGAAAGGCGTCCACCAATTCGGAGCGCCCGCCGTAGTTGAGTGCCAGGGTGAGGGTGGTTCCGGTGTTCGCCGCCGTCGCTTGCTCGGCCCAGCGCATCTTCTCCTGGACGTCGGCGGGCAGCTCGTGTGTGCGGCCGATGTACTTCATGCGGACGTTGTTGTCCATCATGCGCTGTAGGTTGGACTCGAGATAAGTTTTGAGCAGGCGCATCAGGAAGCTGACCTCGGCGCGGGGGCGGCGGAGGTTGTTTTCCAGCGAGAAGGCGTAGAGGGTGAGCCAGGGCAAGCCGATGCGGGAGGCTGTTTCGGTCACCAGTTGCACGCTGTTGGCGCCCTGCTGGTGGCCCAGGAAGCGCTTGAGCGAGCGATGCCCCGCCCAGCGGCCATTGCCGTCCATGATGATGGCCACATGCTGGGGCAGGCGCTCCGGCTTGAGGGTCGCGTAGACGGCGCGCTCCTCGGGGGGCAGCTCATCGATGCGCAGCTTGGCAGCAGGAAACAAGGGGGTTTGCCTCAATCAATGCTATCGAGCCTTCGGGCGGCACACTGACCTCTGGGCGCCGTGAGCCGAGGCGTCTCTCCCTCGACCGTAGCACAAGCGTACCTGCGCTGCAATTGCCTCGGCAACCGGGGCAGAGAGCGCTTGCCGTGCACTCGCCTGCCGGCGGAGAGCGCGGCGCCATTCGGCCCAAAACCGGAAACGATTACTTCCCCGCCGAACTCCGCTACGCGATACGCCGGTGGCCCATGGCCATGTCATGCGCCGCATTCACGATCAGTGAGCGGTGGAGCGAATCCAGGCAAGGCAGCGAAGCCGCAATCTCGGCCAGCAACGGGTCGGCCAGGATCATCGCTTCCTCCTCCTCGCGGAGACTGCGGGCGTCGCGAACCAGTTGGCGAACATCCACGCCCAGCGCGCCGGCCAGACGCTCCAGCGAGCTGAGGGTAGGAATGGCCTTGCCGTTCTCGATCTTTGAGATATAGGTGCGGGGCACCTGCATCCGCCCGGCCAGTTGCCGCTGGCTCAGGTGTCGCGCGCGGCGGATCTCCTTCACCAGGCCAGCCACTCTCAGGCCAGCTTCAGTGGCAGGGTCCGCGGGCTGACGATTGATCGGAATGGGCTCTGATCGAACCGGATCCTCGACATGCAAAGGCCTGTGGCACCTGCGGCAAAGGGAGTTGGATGTCTTGAATTGGATGATGTTGCAGTCGGCGTATGAGCAGCGCACAACTTCACGTGTTTCCACGCTTGCCAGCGTAGTTGCCATGTGTGATGCGCGGAGTGTCAGAGCAGGTACTCCGCAGTGCATCGCTGCACCACGTTATGTGATACTTTCGGGGGTGTGAACCATAACTGTCAAGTGAAAAGTTGGATGCAAGCCCAACTTTCATGGATCAGACCCGATTAAGGCCTGAAAAACCTTAGAATGCACGAATCAAGTGAGTAAACATCGAGGTCAAGGAAACAATGAATAACTGCACCGGAAATGATGCAAAAGAAAGCGGTTCCTGCTACAACCGCGCACAGGCCTGGCAGTTGCTGACCGAGTGGACCCGGAGCGAGAACCTGCGCAAGCACGCGCTGGCCGTGGAGGCCTGCGTCACGGCGATGGGCGAGGCGGAGGCTGCCCGTTTGGGTCTGGCCGGAGAAGAACGTGCTGCGTTCGTCGAGCTGTACACAACCACGGCCCTGCTGCACGATTTTGACTACGAGCGCCATCCCACCGCCGCGGAGCATCCCTACGTCGGCGTCCGCGAGCTGGAGCGGCTGGGCTGGCCAGAAGCTTTGCGCACCGCCATTCTGGGCCACGCGCAGTACACCGGCGTGCCGCGCGTCTCGCACCTGGCCAAATCCCTTTTTGCCTGCGACGAGCTGGCCGGCTTTCTGACCGCCTGCGCGCTGGTCAAGCCGACCAAAGCGATTGCCGAGGTCGAAGTGGCCGGGGTGCGCAAGAAGATGAAGGACAAGGCATTCGCCCGCGGCGTCAACCGCGAGGACATCGTGCAGGGCGCGGCGGAGTTGGGCGTGGAGCTAGACGCACATATCGCGTTTTGCATTGAGGCTATGAAGAAGCGGGCTGGGGAGTTGGGGCTGTAGAAGAATGAATTTTTCCGCCAATGCGCATAAAGCCAGGAACTCAGGACAAAGAGCGAGAGAAGAAAAATCACCCAACAGCAGCTAAAAATCTCAACTACTCAGTATTTACATGGTGCAGCACAAACTACCGGCCTAATATAGGGCCTGGAAGGATACAAAATGTCAAACGAAGAAATGAAACAGAAAATCGAGCAGATATGCGAGGAGCTTGGAATCAAACTTGAATGGATTAAGGTCGGCGAAAACTGCGCTAATCGGCACAAGAGGAGCGTGTGGGTCAAGGATATCAGCGACTCAGGAGATTTCGCAGTTGCACTCCACGAAATAGGACATACGCAATGCGACCCACACAACAAGCATGCCACTCCAAGGGAAGAACTTGATACTGATACGAACGCATGGAAGTGGGCACGGGAGCGCAACGGTGGTAATTTTGATGCGGAAGGCTGGAAGAGGCTGCACGAAAGCCTGATTGAGTACTACCATCTCGTTATGGACACCAGCCACCCCGCACACCAATTACTGATGGAAGCAGAGAGGCAAAACGATGCCATTCGACCGCGGGTCTCTTCTTTCGCGGTCAAGATTAACTTCGGCCGCAAGAAATAGGGGTCCGCTCACGAAACGGGTAGAGTCGGAAAAACGAGTGAAATTAGTGATAAAATTGATGCAGTCGAAGGGTGCAAAATCGCCTGAGATGCGGAGGTTCCCCATGCTGCAACCGGACGAAAAGGAAAAGCTGGAACGGGGGTTTGCGGAGGCGGAGGCCAGCTTGCGCCTGGAAGGACTGACGCCCACGGACAATTTCTTTGCCGTGAAGGCACGCATCCTTGCCGGCGAAATAACATTCGAGCAGGGACAAGAGGAAATCCTTGCCTACCACCGGGCAAAGATTCCTGCCGTCGCATGAGCCCATCCGCTCGTGATCCGTACGTCTATCCCGGCACCAATATTCTCCGAAACCTGGAGAATATTCGCGACCAGAATGCCCTTAATCGCTTCGAGGCCGACGCGGTCGCGGTAGGCCTTATCAATCTCCAGCAAAACCCCATCCAAGGCCCCTTCGACGTCCGCCGTTTGCAGGAGACGCATCGCCGCATCTTCGGTCGTGTCTACCCCTGGGCCGGAGAATTCCGCAAAGACATCGGCATGTTGGCGAAAAACCGTTCCGGCTTTGTGGTTGCCTACGGGCCTTCGCAAAATATTCCCGGCGCTCTGGCCAGCACCTTTGCGGCCTTGAAGGCCGAAAACGATTTACAGGGCATGGATGCCGATGCGATGGCAAAACGGTTGGCCTTCTATTACAGCGAACTTGACGCCATCCACGCCTTCCGCGACGGGAACTCGAGAACCCTGCGTGTGTTCACTTCTGACCTCGCTGAAGCGGCTGGCCATCGGCTGGATTGGGCTCGGGTGGCGCATGCGGAAGAGGATCGGCAGCGCCTCTACCATGCTCGTGACCTGGCCGTGATGCGTGGCGATCTCTCCGAGCTGGACGCGATCATCCGGACCGCTCTGAGTGTTTGATGCCGCGCTCTTCCTTCGTAAAATGCCGCAAAACAAACGGTGATCCAAATCACCTGCCAGGCAGGGCAATTCTGCGCTACGATAAACCTTCAGCGCAGGTGCGCGTTTTGGGTCCGGCGCATGCAGGAGGTTCCCATGTCCCGCTTCGAGCACATCCTGGTCCATTTCGTGAATGGGGTCAAAACCATCACGCTGAACCGGCCGGAGAAACGCAACGCGCTTTCGCCGGAGCTGATTGTGGAACTGATCGCGGCCCTCGAGGAGGCCGAGAGCGGCGATTGTGGCGCCGTGGTCCTCACCGGAGCCGGTCAAGCCTTCTGCGCCGGCCTGGATTTTGAACACGTAAGCGCCTCGCATGGCCGCACGCCGGAGCAGGATCGCCGCGACGCGAAAAATATAGCTCATGTATTACGCATGCTCTATGACTTTCCCAAGCCGGTCATTGCCGCGGTGAACGGCCCGGCCATCGGCAGCGGCATGAGCCTGGCCACCATCCCCGCTTTTACTTTGGCCACACCCTGGGCCCGGTTTGCGTTGAACGAAGTGCGGATGGGCTTTATGCCGGCGGTTGGAGCTTCGTTTCTGCTGCGCCAGGTGGGAGAAAAGCGCACCCGCGAACTGCTGTTGACCGGCAGGATGCTGAAGGCGCAGGAGGCGATGCACATGGGGCTGGTAACCGAGGTTGTAGCCGCCGAGGAGCTGATGCAATCCGCCCACTCCCTGGCCCAGACGCTGCTGCTGAACAGCCCCCAGGCCATGCTGGCGCTCAAACAATTGCTTGCCCGGCACGCCCATCGCCAACTCGACGAGGAGATCGAGGATGCTATCGAGGTGAACGCCCAGCAGAGCTTGACAGCGGACTTTGAAGAAGGCGTCAAGGCATTTCTGGAGCAACGCCGGCCCGAGTGGCCGAGCTTAAAAGGCAGGACGTAAAAACCTGTTCAAAAACTGGCTTGTGTAGAGTACAGACTATCGCTCATGTCCTTTACAGCACAATCAATACTTAGCTTTCCCTGGTCTCTCCTCACCCCATCGGATTCTTCGCCCTCAGTTCGGCCACAATCTCTGCCGCCGCCTCACGTGCCTGCTCCGCCTGGCCGGGCGGAAAGCTGACAGCGCCCACGCGAGCGTGTCCGCCGCCGCCGTAGCGCTCGCAGATTTGCGCCAGATTGGTCATTTTTGCCGGGTCCGCCTTGGTCCAGGGGTTGGAGCCGACCGAGACTTTGGTGCGGAAGCTGGAGCTGGACAGGCCGATGGAATACGTCGCCTGCGGGTGCAGATAGTAAGGGATGAACTTGTTGTAGCCCTCTTGCGGCTGGTCGGTGATGTCGAAGAAGATGGTGCCGTCGCGCTCTACGGCGCGCTGGCGGATCAGCTGGATGGCCTGCTGATGGCGATCCAGCAGGGGCGGCAGCAACTCGGCGACAAAAGGCTGGCGGAGCACCTCGGCCAGGGGCATCTCAGTGAGCAGTGGAATCAGCCGCGGGATGAAAGCATCGTCCTGTGTGGACTCGATGATGAGGGTCAGCTTCATGGCCGGAGCGGCCATCTCCACGGCGGCCTCGGCGCTCTCATATTTGGCGCCATCCACAATGTCGGCCCACTGAATCAGCTCGGCCACCGGCGCTGTATCGAAGCCGAAATGCGTGGAGGCGATGTGCGCCAGAAAGCTGGTGCAGGAGGTGTAGTCGGGGTCGAAAAACTTGCGGCCGCCGCAGGCCGGATCCTGCTGGCAGGCCAGAAAATTCTCCTGGTCCTGCACAGTGAGAAAGGCCGAGAGGTGGTGGTCAAACCACCAGGTAATCCGCGGCGAGGCGCAGTACTTAAAGTCGACTATGGCGTTCTCGTCGCCGGTAAACTCCTTCTCGTCGAACAGGGCGCCGGCGCGATGGACCAGGCCGTGGTAGGTGTAGCTGGCCGCCGGTGAGATGCACGTGCGATGGAAGCGCGTGAAGAGCGAGGCTGAGCAGGCTCCGTCGAAGCATTTGTCGTGATAAAAAACGCGAACTTGCAAGACCTGGGCTCTCCCGTGCGTGGAAATACTCAATAACCGGAACTGTCTAGCATCAAGGCAGCGGGCGATTGTGTCAAGTTGTGAAGTGAAATTTTCCTCAGGCTTGTTTCAATCTGTCGTCAGATCTGCCTTGGAACCTCCCTGCCGGCATCTGCGTAGAGTATCTTGTCCTCAGGGCAATTCAGCGCACAAATCTGTATTTTAAGGAGGCTCGATGGAGCCGGAGATCACCCCATCCCAGCCGGAAGCGCCGCTCGTTGGCAACGACGCGGCTCATGCGCCTGAGATAGTTGCCCCTTCTCTGGGAGAGCGCTTCTTTCACTGGATGAACTGGACCTTCTACGGCCCTCAGGGCCTGCGATCCGGCTGGTCGGCGCTGATCTGGTTTCTTCTACTGGGTCTGTTTACCGCCGCGGTTGGGTTCGCATTTCAGTTATTCCATCTTGTCGATTTCAGCAAGGGGAATAACCTTACTGCCACTTCGGCGTTCTTTGGAGAGTTGATTGGCTTTCTGGCGCTAGTAGGTGCGGCAGCGGTGATGGCGCTGATCGAACGCCGCCGCATCCTCGACTACAACCTGACCGGCCTGCGGCGCATTCCCCACTTTCTCAGCGGCCTGACGGCGGGATTCCTGGCGCTCTCGGCGTTGGTGGGAGCCTTGAATTGGGGCGGCTGGCTGCACTTTGGTCCCGTGGCTCTCTCCGGCGCGGCGATCTTCCGGTTTGGCGCTATCTGGGCTGCCGCTTTTCTGCTGGTGGGCTGCGTGGAAGAAGGCATGTTCCGCTGCTACCTGCAATTCACGCTGACCCGGGGCATTAACTTCTGGTGGGCGGCAGGAATCGTCGGCGCCTTGTGTTTACCTCTGATCTTCCATAGCAAGGGCAATGGCGTCTGGGGCGTCTATGCCATCGCTCTGTTGGGGCTTTTCCCCTGCCTCTGGCTGCATTTGAAGAAGATTCCGGGGGCAAACTTCTGGCAGGCGGCCTGGGTTACCTCGACGATCTTCGGCTACATTCACACTAACAACGGCGGCGAAAACTATGTCGGCATCTTTGCCGCGGCGCTCATCGGCTTTGCCTTCTGCGTCAGCGTGCGGGTCACCGGCTCGGCCTGGTGGGCCATCGGCTGCCACGCCTCCTGGGACTGGGCGGAGACCTACTTCTACGGCACCGCTGACAGTGGCATGGTCGCTCCTGGCCACTACCTGACCACCAACTCATCGGGCAATGTGCTGTGGAGCGGCGGCACGGACGGCCCCGAGGGCAGCCTGCTGGTGATCGGCGTCATTCTTCTTCTGCTGGCGGCGTTGCTGGTGATCTACGGCCGCAAGAGGCCAGCTGCGCATCCCGTGGAACTTGCATCGGGATAGTTCCGTAAAGAGCCACAGCGGCACTTTCTTATCAGGAGTGAGCCATGAGAAATTCCTTGCTTTTCGCATTGCTCATATGCGGCTTGTCGAGCGCCGCATCTGCCAAGACCCTGCCCCACGTAAATCGCAAAACGCTGGACCAGCCCACCGAGATTCAGGGCTATCCCTGCGACAAAGGCTATGCGTGGTTCTTTGACGATGGTCGCCTGAACCGTTGCGTTATCACGCACGAGATTCCCTTCGGCGAAGCGCGCATCCCGGCCGGATCGTACATCGCTCTACATCCTGACGGCACTCCGAATTTAGTTCAGATGAGCCATGACGCGCCGATTCTGGGTATGACCTGTACGGGCGGAAGTTGGCTGGGCACGGGAGAAGGTTCTGTGGTGGCCTTTTATCCCAGCGGCAAGCTCAAGCAGTGCTACCTCGCCGGCGACCAGACCGTGCAGGGAGTTCCCTGCATGAGCGGCGGATTTTTCGCCGATGGCCGCGGCGGCGGCGCCAAGTTTCACGAAAACGGAAAGCTTGCATCCTGCAAGCTGACCAGGGATTTCGGCGCGTGGCATAAGGGTGATCGATTCGTGCAGGGGCCGTGAGTCCAGGCTGATTAAGTATCGTGGATTCCCAGGTCCGAGAAGCCGGAGCTGGGGCAACCGTTGATTTGTGGATGGTCAGAGCTGGCCACCTGCCAGCCATGTGCGGAGCGCCTCATCCGCGCGGCCTTGCCAGCCGTTGCCGGTGGCGCGCAGCCCCTCGGCCACATCCGGGGAGAGCCGAATCGAGATGGGAACCTTTTTGGGCGACTTCTGCGGGCCGCGCTTGCGGAGTTTGAGCAATACTTTTTGTTCCGATGCGGGCAGCGCGGAGAAGGGCTTGAAGCGGGCAACGTCCTCGGCGGTGATCTCTCGGACCTCGCCGTTCTCGGCAATTAGCGGTTTAGGCAATGGTTTGCGGTTTGCCATAGAGCTTCGCCTCCCTCTTGTTGGTTTTGCGGAAACTGATCACGCGGATTCCGTCCGGTTTAGGGATGTAACAGAGCAGGTGCAATCGCCTGTCCAGATAGCCAACCGCAACACGCCGCTTCTCGCCGTGCCGGGAATAATCCGCAATCAATGCGGTCTCGAAATCAAAATCCGCAGCCCGCTCGAAGGAGAGTCCGCGTTCACGGATATTACGCTCATTCTTGGCGGGATCGTACGTGATTCCCATATGCTTATTGTATATACTATTTGATAGAAGTCAAGCATAAACCCTAGTCCAATAATCCGGAGCTGGGGCAGTAGGTTTCTATTTATGTTCCTCTTTCAATGTCTTTGTCACAATCTGCAGCTTATAAACCTCGCCCACATCATCATGTAGATAGAGGTCCATTCCTTCCACGGCGAACTTTGCTGGTTCGTTGATCGTGACATTTAATGGTTTGTCGCGCCGACGCGTTATCCGATCGGCTTGATAAATGTACTGTGCGTCTTCTATGGTGTAGTGTCATACGATTCGTATCTGTTCTCCCATCATGCCTTGACCGTTGTTGTACATGCCGATCAAACGAGAGTGAGTGTCGTTGGTCACGCCGCGTAGGGTGCCTGTTTCCGATGCCGAGTCTAGGATTTTTTCAGCGATGGCGTCAGTAAACGCGAGAAGGAATATAGTGATCAAAATACTTTCCAGGCATGTAATGCGGTGTCTCGAGGTCATGCGGACATTATAGTGTAGATTGCACGCCTAGTGGAACGTCGGGTACCGAGTGCTCCAGGTCTCAATGTCGAGATTATGGATTTCCGCAGCTACGGTTTGCGCGCCGCCACATCGAAAATCGCCGGGTCGGGGTCTTTGAAGAACGCTGCGTGGAGCGAGCGGACGGCTTCGTCGGCGTCGTCCTCGTCGATCATGTAGCTCATGTTGATCTCGCCGCGTCCTGCTCTTGCTCCGTACGATCACGATTGGCCTTCCCATAGAATTAACGCGGAGCGCCAATCTCCTGTTCGTTGGAACTGCCCATGCTCTTGATAATCTTGTCCAGCTGAGCATTGATCGCGTCGAGTTTGTCCTGTTCATTTCGCAGTTGCTGTTCGCACTCATTTTCTATCGCCTGGGCTTGCTGCTCCGCGGCCGTCGATGCTTCAAGTTCGGATTTGAAGTGGACGATTTCATCCTGGAGCATTTTCTGTTGCGCCGGATTCTCTTCGCTGCTTAGTGAATCTTCCAGCCGCTTAAACTCGATGGCTTCATGCTGCCGGCGGTTTTGCGCGGCATCAAACTTCGCGCGTGCTTCGTCTAAACGGTCTGACGCGTGCGTAACGACTGATTGCTGAGTTTGCAGGCGAGAGAGCAAAATCTGGGCAACTTGTATTCTTGCCAGCGAAGACCGCAACTCCTGACGAAGCTCGCGGACTTCCGTTAAGAGAGACTGCATTGTCTGCGGATCGTTTGGCGCCGCCTGGCCAAAAGCGGTTGCTGATAATCCGAAAACTGCGAGGACGAGAAATACTGTTTGCCGCATTGAAAAACCTCCTGACCTGAAATCTCCCGAATGGTGAGGTTTGAGCTTCTTCCACCCGATCGGAAAACGATGGCTTCAGAACAAACCAGGAGCGCGAATTTGAGAATTGCAATCCATTGAAATAGATTTTTCAATCATCCCTGGTTTGTCTTGTTCCGGTTTACTTGTTGCGGCAGACACGAAAACCCTGGTCGGGGCCCTTGCCATTGGCGGCCAGGCTGCTCCGGAATGCCGGCTCGGTGCAGTATTCGGCGCCCATCCAACCGCCGCCCTTCCAAACCCGGCGAAAGCCGCTCTGACTTCCTTTAGGGTCAGTTACATTGGCCTCCAACTCCCCGTGCCAGTCCCAGCACCATTCCCTTACATTACCTGACATATCGTAAAGCCCTAACTCGTTGGGCTTCTTTCCGCCAACGGGCTTCGATTGATTGTGATTTTGTTCCAGGGCGGGCCAGCTCCAAAACCCGATCAAGTATTTATCTCCGGAGTTTCTCCAGTACCATGCGACTTCTTCCACATAATCGCTCCCGCTATACGTATAACTCTTGCTCAACTGGCCTCCACCCGCGGCATATTCCCACTCTGCTTCCGTCGGCAACCGGTATCCATTGGCTCCCGCATTGATCGTTACTGTCCATTTCACATCGTCGAGATCGCCAAATTTGGGGTCCGGCAAATTATTCGGATCTTTCTTATTCTTGTTGATGTTGTAATATGGCTTCAGGCCCTCTTTGATACTCCTTTTATTGCAGTACTCGATACTGTCATACCAATTGACCATCTCTACCGGCAAATTATCGCCAATGAACTTTGAGGGATTGCTTCCCATTACCTCGATCCACTCTTTTTGAGTTACGATGTATTTGCCAATATAGAAATCCGATACGGTTACTCCTTTTCCATAGTAGTTGGATTTTGTGTTCTTGAAACTTCCGCCTTTGACGAAAACTAAGTTATCGGGCACTGCTCCCGAGCAAGCGCTGGCAACTACCATCATTACCGCTAAAATGAATAGCTTTCTCATGGAAATGTCTCGTTTCTTCAGATCAAAGAATCATATGCATCTGGATCAGAAATATTCAGTTAAGCTCAAAATCCGCATGGCCGCGAAGGCGGTCCCACCCGCGCACCTTAATTATTTCAAATCGTTTTTGAATTACGCAATGCCGGGCCGGCGGCCGTGAGACCTGCCGGCCCGGGCGTTATCGAACGATTTGCAGAAGGATTCATTACCACACTGTCGCGTTAACGGACCCGCTTGCGCCGTTATATGCCTCTGTCCCGAGAATCTGGTAGTTGAAATTCCCTACCGTCATCCCAAGGCTCTTCCAGTGGTTAAAGTGGTTGGCCGTGGTGACTGAGTGGTTTGATCCGGTCCCAGCCCCGCCCCAGTTATCCAGGTACTGTTCGAAAGTCGCAGTGCCTTGAATGGAAGGCTGGTTGACTTGCTGATGCTCGTAGGTGCTGTAGGTGTGCCCATCGCTGGAAACACTGCCCTTATACGTCGCATTCCCGGTATACAGCGAACCCAGCTCGCAGATGTAATACTCGACGAGCGGGTTGGTAAGCCACCCATAGATGGAAATGTTGTTGTAGCCGCTGGCGTAGCCGACATTGTAGCCGATAGTCTGAGCGCTGCCGGTGCTCCAGCCTTTGCCGCCGACCACGTCACTGACGCCAGACCAGGAAAGGGCGTAATTGCCGCCGCCGTACGGGCATGAAGAATTGAATGTCATGGTTGCCGACCCGCCACTGGAATACAACGAATACCAGTAGCCGCAATTGGTACCGGTTCCATTGTTGTAAACCGTCTGGGCGTTGGCCGCCATGGTTACGCAACCCGCCGCGATGAGAGCGCAGAGGATTACTAACGATACTAACCTCACTGAGTGCATACGAATCTCCTTTTCGTTTTTGGGTTTTGGTTTTTGGATGCCAAACTGGCGCGATTCCTGCAGCCGTCACCCCCGGTCGTTCCGGGGACCGGCCATCTTGGGAGCAGGCAGACAAGTACGGATCGCAATGCTACGCCGCATATTGGGGAATGCAAAAAAGAAACGAGGTGCGTGCAGAAACCGATTCCTGAACTGCACACTGCCTGCGACGGGCTTGAACGCTGCACATGTCAGCAAGGTTCAAGACCAAGGGTCGTTCATTTGACGAACACGATGAAAAATACAGAAATTTCCTGCACTGTGTCAAGAAAAAATGTTATTTTAGTAACGTTTTTACTAAAACGATTGAGGACTAGATTTAGTTACTACTGCGGTGAAACCTCCACCTTCTACGTCCATATTTCCACAGTTTTGCCTGTTTTTCCACAGTTTTCGATGAACGCCCCTACCTTTACCTGGCGTTAAGCGGATGAATGCCCCAGATCTCGATCTTGAGGCATGGGATTTCAGCAGCCTATGTCTTGCGCGCCGCCACGTCAAAAATCTCCGGGTCGGGATTCTTGAAGAACGTTGCGTGCAGCGAGCGCACCGCCTCATCGGCATCGTCTTCGTCGATCATAAAGCTCATATTAATCTCGCTGGCGCCCTGGGAGATCATGCGGATGTTGATGTGGCGGATGGCGGTGAAGACCTGAGAGGCCATGCCGCTGCGGCCGCGGATGTCGTCGCCCACCAGGCAGATCAGGGCCTTGCGGCCTTCATATTTCACATCGGCTAGCTTGCCGAGATCGGCGGCGATGGCCGGCAGCTTTTCGTTGGAGTCGACGGTGAGCGAGACGGAGACTTCGCTGGTCGAAACCATATCGACGGGGCACTTGTGATTGTCGAAGACGGTGAAGATTTCCTTCATATAGCCGTGGGTCATCAACATGCGGCCGGCCACCACGTCGATGATGCTGAGCTTCTTTTTGACGGCGATGGATTTGAAGGGGCTCTTGCAGTGCGG
>Ga0326727_10009905_pt1 | contig 23069 bp, 17 predicted proteins | sample MB2enrmetagenome_FD_207643 | JGI IMG/M metagenome (GOLD analysis project Ga0326727, IMG submission 207643) | Lab enriched peat soil microbial communities from McLean, Ithaca, NY, United States - MB29MY | ecosystem: Environmental > Terrestrial > Soil > Wetlands > Peat | place: USA: New York...
CAGCAACGCGACGGACGCAACCGAGGCTATCGAGCTCTCAAACAGCGCCCGGAAGTTCTCCCTCTCCCCGGGGGAGAGGGCCGGGGTGAGGGCGAGCCTCCCTCTGACTTTTCCCCGGCTCCAGCACGCTGTCGGGGCGAGTCTCCTTCTGACTTTTGGTGACGCCAACTATCCCGGGCCGAGTATAAGCGGGCAGGGGGTGCGGCGCCCGTTGCTGCAAGGCATTGAAAATCGCATCCCGCACGCTCTGGCCCTCGCGGCGCAATCGAGAGTTCCAAAAACGCAATTCCTTGATCCCGAGAGTCTCGAGGAACTGGGCTCGTTTTGTATCATAGGCTTGTCGAACCGGATGGCCATGCTGGAATCCGTCGAGCTCAATCGACAGCCGGGCCTCCTCGCAGAAGAAGTCCAGAACGTATGCTCCGGTGGGATGTTGGCGTCGGAACTTGTAGCCGGTGAAACGCCGGTCCCGCAGCCAACGCCAAACGAGTTTCTCGGCCCAAGTGGGTTTCTTGCGGAGCGCGCGGGCGAGGTCGGTGTTGGGCATCGAGGAGAGCCTACGCCGGCGGAGCGGAACCGCAAGAATGGATTACATGCTCGCCCTCACCCCGGCCCTCTCCCCCAGGAGAGGGGGAGGTGGGCGCGGTTTGGGCGGGTGTTGGGCATCGAGGAGAGCCTACGCCGGCGGAGCGGAACCGCAAGAATGGATTACACGCTCGCCCTCACCCCGGCCCTCTCCCCCAGGAGAGGGGGAGGCGCGCGCGGCGCTTGTGGAAAACGACGCGCCCGGGTGTTTGCAGCTCCTCTCGGACAGGCGGTCGGGGATCGCGACCGAGTTCGACTTCAGGGGAAAACCCATTGACAGAGGGCTGCGATCCTTTGCAGGTTGTGGCTGCAAGATATGATGAATCATTCAGACACACCCCTTCTGCACCTCTTCAAGACATGTTTCGCGAAAAACAGACAGTTCTTGACCGCCGATTAAGCATAGTCCTGTTCATGGCCGCCGCGTCTTTCTATGCTGGGGCAGCCGAACCGGAAATGGTTCAAGCTCCGGGGCAGCCCCACGCTGGGTTGCGCGTGGCCCTGGCTCAGCTCCCGATCGAGGATGGCAACCTGGATCACAACATGCGCCTGGCCGAGGAGGCTGCCAGAGAGGCGGCGCGGCAAAAGGCCGATTTTCTCAACCTGCCGGAAGCCGCCGATTGGGGATGGCTCTACCAACAGGCCCGCCGGGATGCCCTGCCCATCCCAGGGAAATACACGGACTTCCTTGCCGCCTTGGCCAGGCGCCACCGGATGTGGATTTCTGCCGGTTGCCTGGAAAAGGAGGGAGATAGGGTCTATAACTCGGCGGTCATTATTGACCGCGCCGGCCGGATCGTGCTCAAGCACCGCAAAATCGACACCCTGCCATGGTTGACCAAAGACCTCTACGACTGCGGCAGCCCTGAAGACATCAGGACAGCCGATACAGAGTTCGGTCGCCTCGGCCTGACCATCTGTGCGGATAACTTCAATCTCAAGAATCCGCAAAGGGTGGCCGATCAAGGGGCTTGGCTGTTGATTGCTCCGCACGGTTTTGCGGACCAGGCGAGCAAGCTCGAGCTGAACTCCAAAGCTTACCAAGACCACATCCGCAAGGTGGCGGGAACGACCAGGCTCTGGGTGGTTGGGACCGATGCGGTCCTGGGCGCCGTTCAAGGCGGGGCCTGGAAAGGCCGGCTCCACTCCGGCTGCTCCGTGGTCGCTCGCCCGGACGGAACTGCGGCCATCGTGGGGAAGTTCAGGCAACCCGACCTCATCGTCTTCGACATTCCGCCTCGGCAGTAGCTCTGCGTTCTCTGCGTTCTCTGCGGTCGCGAAATGAAAAAGAACTGTTGCCTGGTTTTGTTTGCCCTGTGGTGCGGCCCTATGTTGAAGGCGGACGGGTCGCAAATCCCCGCCGTGCTCTTTGCCGGGTCGGACGGTGGCGGCTGCGGCCATGAAGTCGCCAATCAACTGGCGCAGGCAGGTTTCGCGCTGCGGGCTGACCACGCCTCCTTGAGCGAGCATCCGCTGGCCTGGAGCCAAGTCGCCGACTTCAACGTGGTGGTGCTCTCCGGCCTGGGCCAGGCCAATGCCGACATGTCCCTGGGGCGCACCCGCGAAACCATTGACGTGCTCAACCGCTACCTCGAAGCCGGTGGGGGCGTGCTGATGCTGGGCGCTTTCGGCCAGATGGCCACGACTAAGCCGCCCCAGGATGCGTTCCTCAAACCGCTTGGCCTCACCCCGCTCTTCGATGAACTGCCGGATGATCCCAAGACGGCGGTCACCGCCACCGCCTGGGAGCTCCCCTTCGCGGTCACCGGGAATATCGCCGAGTCACCGCTCAGCGCCGGTGTGAAATCGCTCTGGTATCCCGTTCCGCGCACGCGGGTCGGCGGCCAGAATCATACGATCCCCTTTGTGGCCGAATCTTCATGGCAAATTGTCGTTCGTGGTTCGGCCTCATCGCTCACCTGGAAGGGGGCGTTGCAGGAGTCTCGGCCCGACCAGCCTGGCACCTACCGGGAAAAGGTCCCGCTGCTGGCCGCGCGCTCGGTTGGCAAAGGGCGAATCATCTATTTCGGCATCACTCCGGAGTATCTCCTCGGCCCCAACGCCAAGAGCACGCTCGAAGGGATTGTGCTGGACAAGGGCCTGAACGGGACGCCTTCGGATGGCTTCAAGCTCCTGGTCAACGGGCTGCGCTGGCTGGCGGGAGCGTCGCTTGAGGCCGGCTCGCTGGGTGGGGCGAAGACCGAGGAATCGCTGTTGCGTAATCCGAACAAGGCGCGCTTCACTGAACCTTATCACTGGCCCGAGAGGGTCGGCTTTGCCCGAGCCGAACCGGCGCTGCCGGGGGTAGTTGGTCCGCGCACGAGCTACTCGAGTGGCAAGGCCACCGCCGAGCAATGGGTCGAAAGGGCCAGGGCCTCCGGTCTGGCCTGGGTCGTTTTCCTCGAGGACTTCGCCAGCCTCCCCAACGATAATTTTCAAAAGCTCAAGGCGGATTGCGCGCGTTTGTCCTCTGCCCAGTTTGAGGCGGTTCCCGGATTCACCATCGATGACGAGGTTGGGAATCACTATTTCTATTTCGGAACCAGCTTTCCCTATCCGGATGCGAAGTTCCTGACGCCCGATGGCAAGAGGTTCCGTTCGAGGGATGCCGAGTTGAACGCCCGGCAGCCCTACATTCCCGGCCAGTTGGCCATGACCACGCTCGACTATGCCTACTCGATTTCAAGCTTCAAGCTCACCGCCGGCAACTACCTGTTTAAGCAAGGCGCCGCTCCCTTTGCCGACTTCTTTTCGGACTATGACGCGATGGGGGTTGTCACGGCGCGCAACGGCCAGGTCGTCGAAGATGCGAGCGAGGATTACCTCAAACTTTGCGCCTCGGGCCAGACGCCGGTGCCGCTGGTGGTCGACCTGATGGACGAGCCCGGGCAACTGGGCAAATCACGCTGGCGCACGATACTGACCTTGCCCGAGCGCGGCGGCGGCATCATCGGCGGCACGCTCCGTCCCGAGCGCAGGGTCCGCGATTACTTCGATATCTGGCATACCTATCCCGATAATCCGGTCAAACCGCAGGTCACTTCCGGTCCGCGCATCGAGACCTGGTCGCATACGGGGCCTCGCGATTACGAGGGCAGTTCACCGGGAGACTTCGTGTGGCAGAATTATCGCTGGGTAGTTCGCGGGCAAGCCAGTTCGCCCGCCGGTCTCAAGGAGGTCGCGGTCTATGACGGTCCGCGCCTGTTCCGCCGGTTTCTCCCCCGGGGAAAACCCGAATTCGACTTCTCCCTGGATTTGACCCACGACCGGCAGCACTGCCTGGTGCTGGTCGCCACGGACAAGGATGGCGGCCGCGCGGTCAGCGGCGATCAATGGGACCGGAACCACCGCGCCGAGGAGTTTATGTGCGGCGACCGCAATAACCAGCTCACCTACGGTTACGTCATCAACAAAGACGGGATCGGCATCCTGCTGGGCGGCAACCAGACCCTCGGCACGACGATCAAGCGCATCTCATGCGGCATCTCCCCTTCGGGAACCTTCAAAAACGATCGGCTCCTGGGCGCCCCCGCCTTCGACGGCGCGGCGGGGGGCGAGCCCGAGGTTTGGGAAAACACCAGCCCGATCTCGCCCGCCCATGAGGTCTCAAACCCGGTGGTGACTGAGGCGCGCCGTCTGTTGATCACCCGCGACGTGATGATCGGCGACGGCCTCCGCGAGTATTGCTTCGCCGACAATGTTCCCGTCCATAACGTCTGGCACACACTGTGGCGCACGCAGCCCGTCAGGGAATACAGCGTCAACCGCCGCAACCACTTCTTCCAAATCGATCCGGACAGCCCGCTGGCGGTGTTCCTGTGGCAGATCGACATCGCGATGAAAGAAGACCTGCCCAACCAGGGATTCGAGGTCGCCACGCTGCAATCGCGCCGTGCCCGCGCCTGGGCAGTGCGAACGGATGCCGGCGCCTTGCGCGCTGGACAGTGGGATCAGCCGGAGCAGGCGGCCGAGCCCGTTTCCAGCCGCTTCGGATTGAACTCCTACGCGGCCTTCCTGGACTCGCCGCTGGGCGGGGCGGCGGTGTTCCCCTTGACCGATGGACTCATCATGCGAACCAGCCTTCCCAAGCGCGGCGACGTGCAAGTCATCGTTCCCGCCGAAACAGCGCCGCAGAGGAAGGGCGAAGCCAAACAGGTGAACTTGCTGATTCTCGGCGTTCCCCGGCGCTGCGCGCTCACGGAGAATTGGCCTCCCTCCAAAGAGGTCGTCGAGCGTTTTTATCGCGATTTCGCTCTGGATGGTGGAAAGGGCGGTTATACCGCGCGCCTGGACCAGGGGACCGTTCTTTCCCGGCGCTACGTCCTCTCCATTGATGGCCGGCCCACCGGCGGCATGAGCGGCCAACTCGAAGGCAAACTCATCTCCAGCCTGCCCATCGCCGTTTCGGGCCTGAACGATCGCTGGTCCGCTTTTCTCTACGATCGGCAACTCAAGAAGAGCCGCCCCGTCGGCGTGCTGGAGGGCAACGCTTGGGCTACCGTCAGCCTGGCCGGCCAGGCCGATCTTTTCGTCGGCCATCCCGTCCTGGCGGACCAGCCGGAGCTGTTCGTGCAATTGACGCAATCCGGCGAGGAGAGATGGACCTTGGAAATCCACAACCCGACCGACGCGCCGATCAGCACGCGCATCCGTATTCACCCCGGCTTTGACCCGCTCAAGGGCAAGGCCCTCCCCGCCGGCCCCATCGCAATCCCATCGGGGGAATCCTGGATTGGCAATTACTGAGGTTTATCAATGCGTTATGAAGCCCATTAGACCCAGGGCACCTCCGGGGACCAGGCCTTTCCCCCTGCTGTGCCTGGCCGCCCCTCCCCGCGCCTTCACCGACCACCATTGGAGCTGTAAAATGGGCTTCCAATTGCGCGCTTCACCGGCTATAAAAGAACCGTGAAGCGTGAACCACTACCGCCCCTAATTGCCGGGGAATCCATCCCCCCGCCCATTCGGTGCATACCCGGCCAACGCGTGATTGTCGACGCCGACCTGGGGAGGATCTATGGCGTGCAAACGAGGAACCTCAAGCAGGCCATCGGGCGCAATCCAGGCCGCTTTCCTGGCGACTTCATCTTCGACCTGACCCGCCAGGAGATGCTCAACGCGCGCACTCTCGCAAACAACCCAAGCCCAGTCTCAATTCCTGCCGATCGACCGAAGCCGAGCCGGGGAATCGATGCCATCAAAAACCAACACCGCAGCGCAATTCCACGATTATGAGTAATACGAAAGCGAAATTTCTGCAGTCCGAGATCGTAGCCAAAGCAAAACAGATCCACGCGGATGCGTATCCAATGTCCATTGGGGAGCTGATAAGCCTTTATCGAGATGGCGAACTCGACATCCACCCTGAGTTTCAGCGGTTCTTCCGCTGGACACAACTGCAAAAGTCAAAGTTCATTGAATCTATCCTCCTCGGGATCCCAATCCCGTCCATTTTCGTCTCCCAGCGGGAGGACGGCGTGTGGGACGTCGTTGATGGCGTCCAGCGGCTTTCGACCATATTCGAGTTTGTGGGCATCCTGCGCGACGAGACTGGGGCAACGGTCCCGGCGAGCACATTGGTTGGCACTGACTACCTCCCGTCCTTGGAGGGCAAAACCTGGGAAAACGGCTCGCGGCCAACAAACGAGTTCCCGAGTTCTCTGCGCCTTGACTTCAAGAGGCAAAAACTGGATCTCAAAATCATCAAGAAGGAAAGCGACCCGAACACGAAATATGATCTCTTCGAGCGCCTCAACACCTTAGGATCCCAACTGTCGGATCAAGAAGTGCGGAACTGCCTGTTGGTCATGATCAACCGGGATTTCTTCAAATGGCTTCAACACCTCGCGCAGAATAGGGACTTTCAAGAAACGATCGGATTGACGGACACAGCCTCCCAGCAACGCTACGATATGGAACTGGCTCTGCGCTTTCTGATCTTCCACAAAGCGCCAGACCGTTCCTTGGGCGGCATTAAGGACGTTGGTGACTTCGTTACGCGCAACATGCGCGCCCTCGCCACAAGTAGAGACTTCGATCTCGATCAGGAGGAGCGTGTGTTTAGCCGGACCTTTGGGGCGATAAACAGAACGCTGGGCGAGGACGCCTTTCGGCGGCAGGATGGCGGCCGTGGGCGCGGCGGCTTCCTTGTCTCCGTTTTCGAGGTTGTCGCTATCGGCCTTGGCACGAACATCGCCCGCAGCCCAGCGGCGCCCGTTGACCCTGGTAAGCTGAAGGCAGCGCTCAAGGCGCTCTGGAATGAGCCAGAGTTCCGCCGCTACGCGGCAAGCGGTGTCTCGGCAAGCAGTCGCGTTCCTGCCCTCATCCCGTTGGGGCGCAGGCTATTCAACATTCTGTGAAGTATGAAGGTGAGGACCCTAGAGGCACTCTCCTCGTCTCTGGATGACGAGCTTGCCTGGCGAATAAAGGAGTTGCACGAGCTGCATGCCGACGTAAGGAACGCGGCGTCCCTCTCGAAAAACGGCCGGTTGCGGGCTGGTGTCGCACTTCTTTATGCCCATTGGGAGGGATTTGTCCACAATGCTGCCCATGCGTACCTCCAGTACGTTGCCGGTCGTGGAGCGCGTCTCGAGCAACTGTCGGCTGGCCTCCTCGCGCTGGCGGTCAGAGGGCGGCTCAAAGAGTTTATTGCTAACAACGACGTCGAGCAGCATATCGGCCTCGTGAACCTATTCAGGAGTAGACTTGGCGAAGCAGCAAAGTTGCCAACCGCTGAGGTTCTGAGCACAGGAGGGAACCTTAACTCTGAGAGGGTAAGGAGGATGACACTAACGCTTGGGCTCGACTATGCCCCTTACGAACTCAAAGAGAATCTCCTTGATGCCCAGCTGCTTTATTTGCGTAACAATATAGCCCACGGCAAGGGCCTTTGCCCTACTGAGGGCGAATTCGAGAGCCTATTCGCGGAGGTGCTCGGCCTTTTGCGGTGCTTTAAGAACCAGATAGAGAACGCCGCCGCCCTCAGGCTCTACGAGGCCCGGCCCTAGAAACAACGCGCCTTCTGCCTTGGCCTCAGTTCCAAATGACGCCGCCCAAACCCTATTTCCTCCGAACCCTCCGGTGTTCCTTGGCCACCTGCGACGGTCACAGATGGAGTTCAACGCTCTCGCGGCGACAGGTGACGATCGGCAAGACCGAGCCCAAATAACCGGAGACAGCTTGGCGAAGGAACACCGATGAACAATCCATCCTCTGAAGACCCTCAGTGGGCCAGATTAAGGCCGCCCGCCACGGCGGGTTCCCCCCTCACGCGCCGGCGGTTTCCGGCCGGCGCCGGGATCATCCTCACAGGCCGGCATGAAAATCGAAGTGGATGCCGAAGAAACTGTCTGCTCGCTTGAGCCGCTTGGGCGCAGCCGCGCCGGCCCCCTCGCGCAGGACCGCCCGGATGGCTTTAACCTGTCTCACCTGGTCTGGCGCCAACTGGCCCACCGGCCCGGCGGCGGGATCGTAGTTGGGGCCCATGTCAAGGGTGAGCACGAGATACCCTGCCCCCACCTCTTCCAACTGGCCGGCCAGGGCCTTGACGTCGAACTGGTCAACCTGTTTGAGGCCCGCCTGGCCGGAGGGCAGGAAATGGATGAAGACCCCGTATTTCGCCTGGCTGAACCAGCCGGTGTTTGCGTTGGAGGGTTCTGCCCGCGTGCTCCAGTGCAAGGCGAGCAATAGTCCAACGAGTAGTTTTAGCGCGGCTGTTTTCACTCTTAATTCGGTTGAATTCGTTTCACCCGCAGGTTGCGGAAGGCGACCGGGCCGTGGTCGCCTTGCAGCAAGACCGGTCCCAGGGCGCTTTCGTCGGCCCAATGCGCGCTGCGGGTTGGACCTTTCAAATCGACGTTCTCCTGGACAATTTGTCCGTTGTGCCAGACGCGGACCATCCGTGCATCGGCGAGCTTGCGCCCCGCCGCATCGAATCGCGGCGCTCGGAAAAGAATGTCGAAGGTTTGCCACTCTCCGGGGGGCTTGCTCGCATTGACACGCGGAGAGTGGCCATCCACGTTTTGCTCATTAATCCATCGCGGGTAGATCCCGCCGCACTCGATTCCGGGGTAAGCGTCCTTCTGCACGCCATAGCTGTCGTACACCTGGACCTCATAGCGGGAGTTTATAGACTGGATTTCCCATGGCCGAGGCATACAGGATGCGGTGAATCGGGTCCCAGGCGTAGCAACCGAACCAGTTTGGGCTGAAGACATAATCGCCTTCCTTGGGCTTGAGGCCGGCCGCGCGTGTCCAGGTCTGGCCCGCGTCTTGCGTCGTAAATACGCCGTCCTTCCCGATGACCAGGATTTCTCTCTCATCGTTGCCGAAAAAGGGGCCTTGCCAGACATTAACCACGGCTCCCTGTGACCGCCAACTCGCGCCTTTGTCCTTGCTGACGAGCAGCCCGGCGGCGCCACCTAAGTAGTGCGTTCCCCGAAAGAAGGCGGGTATCCTGGTCTGTGGATTGTCGGCAGAGACCTTGGTCCAGGTGGCCCCGGTGTCGGTGCTGCGATAAATGCCGTCGCCTCGGCTGTAAACGAAGGTTGCCGCATCCAGGGCGCCTACCATGGAAATGCGGTCGCGGTTGCCATTGAGGTAGATAGCCAGTTTCTTCCAGGTGATGCCTCCGTCGGTCGTGGCATAGACTTCGCCGGGCGGATTGGTCTCGTGTTTGGCAGCGATAATGGTTCTTGGGACCTCGGCACTCCAATCCACCGAGCCGAAATCCCAGTTGCGGCCAAGGCTGGTGAAGCTTTTCCAGTGGCGTCCATCAGTGGTCCAGCCCGCTAATCCATCCAAGGAGAAACTGGCCATCCGGGTTGGGGTGTTCTGGTCCGCGCTGGTGGCCCAGCCTGTTTCGTCCCGGCCGGAAACGTGGTCCTCATCAATGCGCTCCCAAGTTGCCCCTTGGTCGGAACTGCGCCAAAGGCCGCAACCGACGACTTTGATAATTATCGCCCCGGTTTTGCGATTGGCCACGACCCCGGAACAGCCCCCCGGCCAAGCCGGCTTGGCGCCGCTGTTGGTCAACCGTTCCAGCAGGGCGCCGGAGATTTCCATCCAGCCGGCCGCTTGGGCCGAAGTGACGATCAGCACGGCGACGCCGCCCAGGACCAGCAGAGCATGCCGCCGTAACGTTCGGGCCGTGCGAGGAAGATCGTGCATTTTCATTTTGTTATCCGGGCCTGTTCTGGCCGTTAAGGTAAAGGCGGAGCACTCAGCGGTCGAGCACCACCGCGATGCGCTGGGACAGACGGCGTCGGCGGTTTGGCCGGCTGCGGCTGACAGACCGCTACGTCGTTCTTCCGCGATGCGGGAACAATGTCCCACGCGCTCAGCCTGCCATCCTTGACGGTTCCGGTGACCACAGCGCCGCTCGTCAGGTGCAGTTTGAAATCGGCGTCCCAGTCGGCCGGCCAGGCCGGAAGGAGAAGTATCTTGCGGCCGGCTTCCTGTACGAGCATCCGCTGCAAGGCGACGGAGCCGGCGCCGAAATGATCGAAGTCCGGACAGGAGTCGGGGCCTTCTTTGCCATAGAGCGGGAAACGGCACATGCTGGAGGCGGTGCGGAACCGGCGCACCAGGCCCTCGGCCGCCTCGGCGGCGTTGCCTGCGCACGCCCAGTGGATTTGATCCTGTGTCCAGCAGGCGCAGCCGAACATGTCCGGGCAGGAGCGATGCCTCATCGTCCAATTCACGAGGTCGGCGCTCCCGAGGGCCAGGCCAAAGCGGCGAAATGGAAAGACCGGGTAGAGTTCGCCATTCTCGGCGTTGCTTTGCTTCTCCCACTGCTGGGCCGGCGCGATCGCCTGGCGGCCTTCGATTGTCCGGAGGAAGACCTCCGGAATCTCGGCAAGAAACCTCTGCCAGCGGCCCTGGTCTTCCGCCGTGCCGGCTTTCATGCTCAGCAACTCATCCAGGCAGAAGCGCAGGCCCGCGATGTCGGGCGCTGGGTTCAGGGCGATCCACCACGTTTCGATCACTTGGGCAGGCTCGAGGCGGAGCTTGCCATCCGCGCCCCGCGGGTAGTGTTGGTCGAAGAAGAGCAGGATTTCGCGCGCGAATGGCACGAGCACGCCCTCGCGAAACGCCGGATCGCCAGTGAAGTTGACGTAGTCCAGCATCATCGCCAGGGTTTCGAGGCCGCTGGTAAAATAATAATCGTGATACCATCCCTCGTATTTCTGGCCCGGCTTGGTCTTGGGCGGCTTTCCCCCGTGATCGCAGTCGCGCTCGGCGCCGGTCGGCTCAATATTCTCGCGGTAATAGGCCCCTTCATGCCCGAACCAGGCCCGGGTGATCGCCTTGCGCATCGGCAGCAGGTTCCAGTAGTAATCGAAAAACGGCTTCATCAGATCGAAGTCCCCGCTGGCCAGCAGCGGCCAATAGAGCAATCGCTGGTTCTGAAACGTGAACCGGCGGCCCCAGAGCCTGTCGTCCTCGTGCGTGAGCCACGTGCCGTCGGCCTGTTTGACCGCGCCGGGCCGGCCATTTCCGCCGCGCAGGCGCAGTTGCTGAGTGAAAAGCCCGCCGTTGAACTTGGTCTGAATGCGTCCGCGGCTTTGGCAAGCCATCAGGAACCGGAAGACGTTGTAGCTCTGTGCCGCCAGGGCCGCGCCGTCCTTCTCGTCGCGGTTGCCGCCTGAGGCCGGTTCACCGCTGAACTTCTCTCGTTGTTCGGGCGGCAAGGTCCGGTCGGAAGCGGTAATCCAACTCCGCTCCCAAAAGCTGGCCCACCACGCGCGGTGTTTATCCCAATCGCGCGCCGCATCCGCGGGAGGCGACGCCCGTTGTTCGAGCGTCTGGACCCACGTCTCGGGGTTTGGCGTCTGCATCGAGAGCGCATGGATGCGAAGGTCGAAGCTCCTGCCGGCGCCGCGAAGTGTACCCTCCTTCGGCGTCATCGTTGGGCTTTCAAGCAGGTTGCCGAAGGTGTTGAACCGAAACGGGTCCGCAAACCGCGCCGCCATTTGCTGGACCTCGTAAAACTTGAGGTCATCGGCATAGACGCTGTGGTCACCGACCGGGAAATACCAGAGCAGTTTTCCGTTTCGTTCCAGCAGCACATCCTGGGGCGGGTCCCCGGTCCCAACCACGCCCCGGGAATAGGTGCTGACGCAGTTAAAATCGCAGTGGTCGAAACGCTTCCAGAACTCCGGTCGCGCCGTGACCGCCACTGGGCGGGGCGAATGGATTTGGATGTGATAGACGGGCTGGTGCGCATCCGCCCATACGCGGATGTCCGTCCCGTCCGCCTGGATGCGGATCGAGCCGGTGGGCAAATCGAGTGTCTGCCGGAACGGCTTTCCCGCTCCGAACGGATTGGGGTCGAGCGCGAGCCGCACCCGCCCGGTCTTGTAGAGGTCGCCCATGTAATTGAAGGCATCGTTCTTGGACAGCAGCAGAAACAAGTCGCCGTTCTCGATGGCGTAAACGCCGGCAGCAATGTCCCCGTTGCCGATAGGCATTACCCCGGTGGCGTCCTTCGAGGGGGAGGTCCAGACAACGTTGTATCGGCTCATCCGTTCGACTGAGTCGCTCTCTGCCCGGTTCCGGCCCATGGCTTCGGCGGCGCGCAATGGCGCCGCAGGCGTCATCAGCCAGACGGCGAGAGAGGCGGACACGACAGTTGTGTTCATGGTCACGGTTCGTTTTCTCCGTTACATCTTCCGGGATGGATAACGCAGTTTCATTTTGGCAAGTGTCATGGTTTGGGCCTGGGGCGCCCCTTAGACCGTTCATTGACTGAGGCGGTTTCGTCGTCGCTTGCGGTGATTCTGCCAAATCTCCGCCCAAGAATAAAGCAGAATCCCATGCCGGGAGATGCTTCGCCTTCCGTTTCAGCCAGGATCTTCGGTGAATTGAAAGGCAAGCAGACCACCTTTTTTCATAGCGAGCAGTTGCACGGCTGGAGAATCTTGTTCCCTTGCCTCTCGTTCTGTGTTCAAATTTGTGAGCATGTCCACCGGAACGCCAGCCCGGAACAAGCGAAGGCGGCACGACCGGGCCCCCGGCTTCTCTCCGCGCCGCTGGTTGACGCGGAGCGGGTTCCCCGCCCTCGGCATAGCCTCGGCGCTTTTCTTCACAGCAGCTAAGCCGGCGTCCGCTCTGGCGCCTGGACGCATGGTCGAGACAGGCCGGGATCTTCATGAACTGCACGCGCTCATCGCGCCGCGCCCCTTCCTGGTCTCCGTGGGCTGCGAGGACGCGCCCGCGCGCTGGCTGGCCTTGAACCACCTCTTGGCGGTGAATCGATTGCTCGGCCGCACCAACCGTGTCGCCTTCACGAGCCGCGCGGCGCAGACGCCCACCGCGGAGTCCAACGAACAAATCTACGCATTTTTCGAGCATTTCCTCAAACCGTAACTTTACACACTCGGTTGACGAGTGGGGCGGGTTTTGGCGGGACGGTAAAAGCGAAGTGAAAAGCTGACCCCCGTTGCGTGCGGCAATTCGGTCCAAACAAGGCTCCTTGATTGTCCTAGCAAAGCGCTCCGCGATGGCATTCAAATTGGGCGAACGCGCCGGTAGTCGAACCGATTCGATGCCCGCAGCCTCACGGGTCGCCGCGAAATCCCCGCACGAACGCCACTACGCGAGCGCTCCGCCTCACCAAGTGCCCGGTGGTGCCGGATTTGAAACCGGTACCGCGGCCACCCCCCCCTCCCCCGACTGGTTTCAAACCCGACACCACCAGGGCAAATCTCGCGCGAACGGGCATTGCCAGCTTGCGTACCTCTTGCCCGCGATTCTGGCCGGCTTGATCATTCCACGATTACCCGGAGCCGAAACACCGTTCCCGCTTCAAACGGCGCCAAATAAAAGGCGGCGGCCTCTTTCCGCCTACCCCATCGGGGAAGCGCCGCCGCCGCCGCGCAACTTCCAGCCGGCAACCTACCCCTCGGCCGCCACCACGGGCAATGTCAATGCACCGGGCCAGAACCGCCAAAAGACCCGCGACACTTGCCCTTGACACCCTCCTCCGCGTCTGCCAAGATGCAGTCACAATGAACGGGACGCAAAACCAATTGTCCCCCACCAGTGCAGCCTTGACGAGGGAACGCAGCAAACGCGGGCAGGACTTCATGGCCATTTGCCAGGCTCCTCGCAGGGGCCGACACACAGGAAGCCGTTCGTCTGAAGCGCTCGCGGCCCGGCCCTACTCGGCCAGTGAAGGACAAGCTCAACTGGCGCAAGGCAGCAGATGAGGACCTCCCGTCGATCTGCTCATTATGGATGACAGCTCTTCCCATAAAGAAGCGCCTTTACCGTTTCATGGCTGCCAAGTGGGCTCTGAGAAGCATCGAGAAGCGCGAACTGCGCGTTGGTCGTTTGGTCGAAAGCAATGATCCCTTTGAGTTTGTGCCGGGAATCAAGGACGAAGATCTCCTGCCCGGCGCGCCCAGAGCCGCTGTCCTTGAACAACTCCGGAAGGCCCAAGCGGACTTGAATCCAATAATAGGGCTCCTGTCCTTCTCCTCAACGCCTGAAGAACCCACTTTATGGAGTCACTATGCTGAATCGCACAGGGGCATTGCTTTAGGATTCGACGTCACAACCAACGGTAATGTTCTCGCCCTCATGAAGGTCAAATATACACCCAAACGGCCGACTTATCCGCGCACTCTTCTTAATCGTCCTGCTTGGGAGAAATTCATCAAAAAGACGTTCACCACCAAGGCCCCCGGATGGAATGCAGAATCCGAATATCGCGTACTGGTTCCCATCACCCGTGCCGGTTGCCGACTGGAAAACGGCGATTACTTTTTTCCCATAGCTGATAACACCTGCGCCCTCGCGGAAGTCATTCTTGGCTGCAGATGCCCCCTCGACGACAGTTACGTTGACCAGACCCTCAGGCAACACGGTTTTGAGGGTGTACGCCTCGCTCGCGCAAAGCTGAGCGTAGATGCGTTCGAAGCCGAATGTTCGCCGGCGCGGCATGAAGAAACTCGCCGCGCGGGAAAAAGCACACTCTACGAATCGAAGCCAGAACGATGAACATGAAGATTATGAGACCGCTCGCCAGAGCAGGCTGCCAAGAGATGAGCGGCGCGCGGTCAAGAATCGCCCACCCGCAGGGTCGTGGCCGCCACCGATGAACCCGACGCCCAAAAGGCTCGCCGCCGGCCCGCACCAACCCGGCGCCCCGCCCCGCAGGCTCGTCACCAGGAAAGAAGTGGCGGACCTCGCTGGGGTGTCCTATGACGTCATCCGGCGCAATGAAGCGCGGCTTGGTCTCGACCGGTCCCGCGTGCAGATAAACAAGCGGATTATCTTCTACCGGGCCGACGACGCCCGCGAGGCCTTGCCAAGGGCCGGTCTGCGACGGGCGCCCGAAGCCCCACGAAGCAAAGCCGCCAGCTTTGCCGCCGCGCCGTCCTGGCCATCTGCCGCCTTGCGCCAGCTTGCCCACCCGCAGGCCGAAACGACATGAGGCCGATTTTCATCAAACTTGCCGGGACGAGCAACTCGCTGCCGCTAGTGTTGTTGCTGGCGCTGCCCGCCGTGGTGCATGCTCAATTCTCCTACTCGGCCACCAATGGCGCGATCACCATCACGGGATACTCCGGCCCTGGCGGCGCGGTGGCCGTCCCCGGCTCGATCGACGGCCTGCCGGTGACAAGCATCGGGGACAAGGCGTTCGGTGCCTGCCACAGCCTGGCCAGCGTCACGATAGCCAACAGCGTCACAGGCATCGGGGACTATGCATTTTATTATTGCACCAGCCTGACCAACGTCACGATAGGCAACAGCGTTGTCAGCCTCGGGAGCTATGCGTTCGCTTACTGCGGCAGCCTGACCAGCGTCACGATTCCCGACAGCGCCACAACCATTGGGGATTACGCGTTCTGTTATTGCACCAGCCTGACGGACCTCACGATAGGCGACGGCGTCGCCAGCATCGGGAGCTATGCGTTCGCGGACTGCGGTCTCACCAGCGCCACGATAGGCAACAACGTCGCCAGCATCGGAGACGACGCGTTCCTGGGCTGCACCAGCCTGACGAACGTGACGATAGGCAACAGCGTTACCAGCATCGGGGACTATGCATTCTATTATTGCACCGGCCTAACCAACGTCGCGATAGGCAGCAGCGTCACCAGCATCGGGGCCGGAGCGTTTGATCGCTGCTGCAGCCTGACCAACATCATGATCCCCAACAGCGTCACGAGCATCGGGCCCAACGCGTTCGCATACTGCGGCAGCCTGACTAGTGTCACGACAGGTGACAGCGTAACCAGCATCGGAGGCGGAGCGTTTGAATCCTGCGCTAAGCTGACCAGCGTCAGGATTCCCGACAGCGTCACCGCCATTGGGGGTTATGCGTTCTGTTATTGCACCAGCCTGACCAACGTGACGATAGGCAACGGCGTAAGCAGCATCGGAGGCGAAGCGTTTGAATCCTGCCGTGAGCTCGCCAGCGTCACGATTCCCAACGGCGTCACCAACATCGGGGACTACGCGTTCTGTTATTGCACCGGGCTGACCAACGTGACAATAGGCAACAGCGTTACCAGCATCGGAGACGACGCCTTCCAGGGCTGCAGCAGCCTAACCGAGGTCACGATCCCCAACCGCGTCGCCAGCATCGGAGACTCTGCGTTCACCAACTGCGCCCGCCTGACCAGCGTCACCATGGGCAAGAGCGTCGCCAGCATAGGGGACTGGGCGTTCTGCGGCTGCGCCAGCCTCACGAGCGTCACCATCCCCAACAGCGTCACCAACATCGGGGGCTGGGCGTTCAACTGGTGCAGCAGCCTGACGAACGTGACGATAGGCAGCAGCGTTAAAAGCATCGGCGACGAGGCGTTCGAGGGTTGCCAGAGCCTGGCCAACGTCACGATAGGCAACAGCGTCACCAGCATCGGAGTGTATGCGTTCGAGTACTGCAGCAGCCTGACCGGCATCTATTTTCTGGGTAACGCTCCAAGCGCTGACTCGACTGTTTTTGCCGCCGATGACCGTGTGACCGTTTACTACTTGGCCGGCACCAGCGGCTGGGGCGCGTTCTTTGCCGAATGTCCAGCGGTGCCCTGGAGCCCGCAGGTCCAGCCCAGCACCTTTGGCGTTCGGACCAATCAATTCGGGTTCACCATGGTCGGGACGAGCGGCCTGGTCGTCGTGGTGGAAGCATGCACGAACCTTGCCAACCCAACTTGGTCTCCGCTGGCGACGAACACCATCACCAGCGCCCCGTCCTATTTCAGCGACCCGCGGTGGACGAACTATCCAGCCCGTTTCTACCGCCTGCGCTCGCCGTGACGCGCGCCCACTGGCCGTCTCCAGGAGGGGCATCCAGTCGTTGGCGCCGGTGCCATTATCGGCTAGTGACCTGATATGCCGCGGGCCGGAGTTCGCGAAAGGGCTGCCCGGAACAGGCGCGGGCCAGCCGTCTGTCGGATTGAACCAACGTGCGGTCACGGGTCCAGCCAACTGGCCCAGGTCCACAGCCGGTCGCCGCCTGGCTGTGCCGCTGGCCAGGATTGCGGTCAGGAAACAAGGCGTCCGTGGCACGCGGGCGTCCTGTTCCAAACAGGCGGCGTACAGGTCCTCGCGATACTGATGGACGTTGACAGGAGCAGATTGAAGCCCTCGGCCGCCCGGTCGTCCAGGTAGAGGCCCACTTGCGCGGGCGTGGGCTCGACGATCAACGACCACAGCGAATCGCCGATGACCAGGAACCGCTCCTCCTTCCTGTCAACGAGGTACCGCCGGTCGGCACTCAACTTGAGCTGGAAAGCCGGAGTGGCCCAGGCAGAAGTGTGGGTTGCGCCCCGGCTCTCCGGTTCTGCCCCTTGCGCAGCGGAATTCAGGAACCGAACCCAGGCCGGCGCCGGGATCACTTTCGCGCTCCTGCAGGCCGAAGCCCATCGAATAACCTCCTGACTGTGAAGCTCCTCTCAGGGGCAACCGACGGCCCGCTTCTGGCGGCGGATTGGCCTTGACGCAGTGGCCTCGAGCAGCTTGGCTCTCGGGCATGCAGTTCCTCCTCAAAGCCACCACCTCGCGCCGCCGCTTTCTTGCCCGGTCCCTGGCGGCGAGCGGTCTCGCCGCGGTCACTCTGCGCGGCGCCTCTTCGGCCATGGAAACAAATCCCAAGAGCGGAGCGTTGAACGTGAAGGATTTTGGCGCCATCGGCGATGGCACCACTCTGGACACAGTCGCGCTCCACAAGGCCATCGATGCCTGCGCCGGCAATGGCGGAGGAACGGTCTGGTTTCCGCCGGGACGTTACCTGAGCGCCACGATCTTCCTGAAGAGGCGCGTCACCCTCCGGCTGGATTCCGGCGCGACGTTGCTGGGCAGTCGCAAGCTGGAAGACTATCCCTTGACCCTCGCCTCGACTCGCTCGTACACGGACAGCTACACCGAGCGAAGCCTGATTTACGCCGAGCACCTCGAACACATTGGCATCGAGGGCCGGGGCGTGATCGATGGCCAGGGCGGCGCGTTCAAGGGACCCTACAAAGTCCGTCCGTATCTGCTCAGGATCATTGGCTGCCGGGACGTTTCGGTGAGGGATGTCACCCTCAAGGATTCCGCCATGTGGGTGCAACATTACCTTGCGTGCGAAGGCGTCCGCCTCGACGGCATCACCGTGACGAGCAAATGCAACGCCAACAACGACGGCATGGACATCGACGGCTGCCAGCGGGTCCGTATTGCCAACTGCGACATCCAGTCAGGCGACGATGCGATCGCGCTCAAGAGCACACTCGATCGGCCCTGCAGGCATGTGGTTGTTACGAACTGCATCCTCAGCAGCGACTGCAATGCGTTCAAGCTGGGGACCGAATCCAACGGCGGGTTCGAGAATATCCTCATGAGTAACTGCGCGCTCTACGATACGCGCCTGGCGGGCATCGCCTTGGAGGTGGTGGACGGCGGGAGGCTGGATGGCGTCAGCATTTCCCACGTGACGATGCAAAACGTGGGGGGACCCATCTTCATTCGGCTGGGCAACCGTGGGCGAGGCTTCAAGGCAGAAATGGCCGGGCTGGGCATCTGCAGCCTTCGCAACGTCAGCCTCAGCGGTATCCAGGCCATACTCGCAACATGTGCCTCCCTGTCAATAGACCGCGTGGACCTTCACGGTTCCGCTGAGGTCGTGAAGACGAACGAGTTCCTGACCGGGATCGTAATCAGCCCATGGTTGGCCGCCAGCAACGGCGCAGCATCTCGGGCCTCAACAAGGAGGGGGAGTGGGTCCGAACCAAGTGACGGCGAGCCCGATTGTGGGCCGATGGGCGATAGCCAAGGGGGTAGCGGCGGCCGGAAGGCCAAAAGGTGTCGGCGGGTTGCGCAGAGGGCCGAGGCCAGGGGGAGGGACGGAGGGCTTGCGGGCTGAGGGTGTTCCTGGGGCCCTCACCCCTGCCCCTCTCCGATCGGATGGGAGGGGGGATCACCAAAAGTCAGAAGGAGACTCGCCCCGACAGCGTGCTGGAGCCGGGGAAAAGTCAGAGGGAGGCTCACCCTCACCCCGGCCCTCTCCCCCGGGGAGAGGGAGAACTTCCGGGCGCTGTTTGAAAGCTCGATAGCCTCGGTTGCGTCCGTCGCATTGCTGCCCTTCCGCCCAGAAGGCGAGAGAACACCCGGGCGCGTCGTTTTCCACAAGCGCCGCGCGCGCCTCCCCCTCTCCTGGGGGAGAGGGCCGGGGTGAGGGCGAGCGTGTAATCCATTCTTGCGGTTCCGCTCCGCCGGCGTAGGCCCTCCTCGATGCCCAACACCCACCCAAACCGCGCCCACCTCCCCCTCTCCTCGGGGAGAGGGCTGGGGTGAGGGCGAGCGTGTAATCCATTCTTGCGGTTCCGCTCCGCCGGCGTAGGCTCTCCTCCATGCCCAACACCCACCTCGCGCGCGCGCCTCCCCCTCTCCTGGGGGAGAGGGCCGGGGTGAGGGCGAGCGTGTAATCCATTCTTGCGGTTCCGCGGACTTGGGGCGCAGTGCGGGGGGCGTTCGGGCTGAGGGTGTTCCTGGGGCCCTCACCCCTGCCCCTCTCCCATCGAATGGGAGAGGGGAGGATTTTTGCGGGGGCATGACCCCAGGGCGGCGCCCGTTCCTCGCTTGCCCTGGGCTGGTACGGGGCTGCCCCTTTGGGGCGGAAGAGTGCCGCGCTCCGCGAGGGTAAGGCTGGGGCGGGGGCTGAAGGTTGCGGTGGATGGGATGGATGGGGAGCATGGGACCGATCGTGTGGGGGGGTTGGACGGAGGGGCGGGGGTGGCCGGACGGAGGGGCGATAGCCGATAGGCGATAGCCAATAGCCAATGGGGCGGGCGTTTCCGAGTACGTGAGGCGGGCTGAGTTTAACCGCAAAGAGCGCAGAGAGCGCAAAGAACGGAACGGGTGGGAACGCGGAAAGTGAAAAGGTAACTATTCAGCACCTGGGCGGCTACGGATTGGGAACGAGATAAGCCTGCGTCCATTCTGGCGACGGCGGTTCCTGGCCGTTACCGAGCATGGTTTGCCATTGGTCGTCGGTCAGCCGCGTCCCGGACGGCTCCTCGAACTCGTAATGGCTGAAAACCGGCCCGGCGTACACTATCTGGTCGGGGCCGTTATCGACGGCGATGAGCAGCAGGTGGACGTTGCCCACGCCTTCGTGGATGACGGCGCCGGGGTCGCAGGACCCCGCGGGGTCAGGCGCGTCCGTGTGGACATCGGTCACCAGCGCGTCCAGCATGGTACAGCCTTGGAGGTCCTGGAATTGTTGGTATTGTTGGCTAGCTCCAAGCCAGAAGACGTTCTGGTAGAACAACCCAGGATACCACCCGGACCATCCCAGGCCGCAAGTGCCAGAATACTCGATTATGCTCTTCAGGAAGTTCGTTTCCGCGGCGCTCAAGGGCTGTTGCGCCAGTTCCTTTGCGGAGATGCCCTGCAACGTCGCCACCTGGGCGGAGAAATTCTCGAGCGCCGCGACTTGGTTGGATTTGGCCGTGGAGAGGTCGCACATTATGGGTGCTGGGTATGGAAAGGTATTGGATCGGGTCATAACGGTGACCGGGCCGGAGAGCGGCAGGCTCGAGATAGCCGAGGCGGCCAAGTCCGCCAGTGCCTGCATGTTCTGCCAGAATTCCGGACGCGGCTCGACAAAGCCGAACGGGTAGCTGCAGAGGAGCGCCGGCGTGTACGATTGTTTCGCGTAAAGGACCGTGTCGTGGCGCAACTCGGTCCACGAGGCGAGTTGCGTGTTGAGCGTCCTCATGGCCCAGGCACGGGTGCGCATCGCCTCGGGATACTGCGCGTCGGTAGTGGGGGAGGAAAGCGCCCGCAAGGCGGCGAGCCAGGCGGTGTAGAAGTTGTCGGACCAGACGGCGTCGTTCTGGGTGTCGATCACGTTGCGGGCGGCGGTGAGGTTGTGTTGGTAGGGCAAGCCGTCGCGGAAGGGTTCGCCGTTGGTGCTCGTGATTCGGGCGACGATGTCGGGCACGGTCTGGTCGTTGCCGAAGACCGAGAAGGCCACGTCGAGACAGGTGGGTTTGCGGCGGATGACCTTCCCAAACAAATTGGTCATGCCGCAGTAAGCCATGGTATTGGTCGAAGGCCAGAGGACTTTGTCGAAAACCACCTGCTGAAAGGCCCAGCTATCCAGGATGAATTTCTGACCGAACACGGTGAACGAGCGGGGCAGCTCCAGTTCCGCCGGGCCCCAGGGCGAAAAGAGGACGTCGCTGGCGATGCTCTGCAGGCCAAGGTCGCCGGTGATCAGGCGCGTCTGGAGGTTGGTCAGCGCGGTGTAATCCGGCAGGTCGGCGGGCGAGTGGATGTTCGCGGCGGCCAGGAGTTGGTCCAACTGCGCGAAGGTCATCGAGTCGGTGCGGCCCACAAAAGCGCGCGTCACCTGGTCGAAGGCGGACCAGTTGGTAAACTGGCGGGATTGCTTGAGCAAGTAATCCAGGACGACCGCCGTGCCCAGTTCGCGCAGGTCGTCCTCCTGGTTCGGGGGGTAAGTGACCAGCCGCAGGTCGATGAACCCGCACCACATCAGGGTTTGGAAGTAGCGCTGGAGGCGGTACGAGTTGTTGTAATGCCCGCGCACGGTGAATTGCGAGAAATCAACTCCCGAACGAACCGAGCCGAAGATGGGGAAATCCTCGACCAGCGTCAGGTTGCTGATCGCCGTCAGCGTCGTCGTCACGGCCTGGCCTTGGCCGGGGACGGGGAGCTGAGAGGGCATTTGCTGGCCGAACCAGAGACTGCGCGCGACGGTCAGGAAATAGTCGGCGTCGATGATGCTGTTGCTCAGCGGCCCATGGCCAAACCGATTCCAGGCGGGCAATAGTTGCGCCGTCATGTTGCCGAGGATCTGGTCCTGGAGGGTCGCCAGCTCCAGTTCCTCGAGTTCCTCGAGCATGTTCAAATAGGTCCGGTGCCAGGCCTCCAGAATGGAATCGCTCGTGACGAACACCGGCAGATCATTGTGAAAAACCCGGTAGTAGATGCCGCCAAAGCTGGGCGATGTCATGCCCGATGGGTCCTGCCCCAACCGCTCGCTGACCACGAAGCCGTTGGTCAGGAACACCGCGAGTTCCGTGGCGTTCAGCCCAAAGGCGGCATTGGTGTTGAAGCCCGCCCAAAACTGCGCCGCCCTCGGGTCGAAGTCGATTTGCGAAAGATAGGATGGCTGAGGAAAATTCGTGACAAACCCCTCGACGGGCAAGAAGCCGGTCCAACTGAGTTCGTCGGCGAACCGCGTGTCGTAGCCAAACACTTGGCTGCCGCCGTCGCCGGTCGCTTGCGGCGCCGGGGAGTAAAGCTGGGCGTTGACGCGGAAGAAGCCGGCGCCCGGCGCCGAGTCCACGGACAGATTTAGCATCGGACCACTGCCGCCGCGCAGGCCGCGCAGTTCGCCGCCGACGGGCTGCCAAGTGCGCAAATCAGTGCTGCGTTCGACCGTGTATTCCGGGTACATCACCCCCATTCCTGGCGCCTGGACTGTCGAGGGCCACGAGAGAACCAGCTTGCCAGCCGAGCCTTGGAAATTGAGATAAAAGTTCGTGGAACTGCGCCCATTCTGAGTTGCGACCAACAGCACGGCCAACAGAAGGAAGCGCCTTGAAAAACCCCATACCCTGGCCTTCATGAACCCCATTTTATCGAAAACAAATCCGTGCGTCAAGAGCTAATTTAACGGGGGTCGCGGCGGAGCTGCGACCCCCGCTGGAGTTTGGACGTTTTCGCCGGCTTTTTCCCGGATTCGCGCTGGTTGCCCGAGGCTCATCGCGGAGCGATGTCTTGAAGGTAGGCGTGTGGCTTCAGCCCACGGGTGCCGCGCCCCGAATCAGTATTGCGTCGCGGAGCGACGCCTGCTACACCCAGCGCGTTCACGCAACCCAACCGCGTCAATTACACCATGGCCGATACCTTCACCAGTCTCCACTACCGCGTTGTCTTCAGCACCAAAGGCCGCGAGCCCTGGCTGCGGCTGGACATGCAGGAGCGCGTTTGGGCCTACCTGGGCGGCATCGCGCGGCAGA
>Ga0326727_10009907_pt1 | contig 23068 bp, 14 predicted proteins | sample MB2enrmetagenome_FD_207643 | JGI IMG/M metagenome (GOLD analysis project Ga0326727, IMG submission 207643) | Lab enriched peat soil microbial communities from McLean, Ithaca, NY, United States - MB29MY | ecosystem: Environmental > Terrestrial > Soil > Wetlands > Peat | place: USA: New York...
TCCTTTTGGCTATTATTCTGGGCATTTGTATCGCTCTTTTCGTGACCCGCGCCATTGTGCGCCCGCTGGCCCACGCGCTGAACATCTCCAACAAGTTGAGCGAAGGCGACCTGACCCTTAAAATTGATGTGGACAGCACGGATGAGACCGGACAACTGCTTACAGCCATGCAGCAAATGGTTTCAAAACTACGGGAGATCGTTGGAGAAGTCAAAAGAGCCGCAGACAATGTCAGTGCCGGAAGCGAGGAATTGAGCGCATCTGCCGAGCAACTTTCGCAGGGGGCAACGGAACAGGCTGCATCGGCCGAGGAAGTTTCTTCATCGATGGAGCAGATGACCTCAAACATCAAACAAAACGCGGACAATGCGCTTCAGACCGAGAAAATTGCGATCAAGTCAGCTGACGACGCCCGTCAGGGCGGTCAGGCGGTAAACGAAACGGTATCGGCGATGAAAGAAATTGCCGGAAAGATCTCCATAATCGAGGAGATCGCCAGACAAACCAACCTTCTGGCGCTCAATGCGGCAATAGAGGCGGCGCGGGCCGGCGAACACGGAAAAGGTTTCGCGGTGGTCGCCTCCGAGGTGAGGAAACTCGCCGAACGGAGTCAGACAGCCGCCGGAGAGATCAGCAAGCTTTCTACTACGAGCGTCGATGTCGCGGAAAAAGCCGGTGAGATGCTACTGAGAATCGTCCCGGACATTCAGAAAACCGCCGATCTTGTCCAGGAGATCAGCTCCGCTTGTAACGAGCAGAACACCGGGGCGGAGCAGATCAATAAGGCGATTCAGCAACTCGACCAGGTCATCCAGCAAAACGCGTCCGCATCCGAGGAAATGGCCTCGACCTCCGAAGAACTTTTGAGCCAGGCCGAGCAACTCCAGCACATTATAGCTTTCTTCAAGAGTGCCGATAACGCCAGACCGGCTCCTAGAGCCAAAACAGCCGTGGTGGAACATGGCGCGTCCAAGAAAAAACCGCCATCACGGTTGAAAAGCGCGCACACACTCCCTCCCGTTCAGGCGGAGCACGAAGCCAATGGCGACTCCAGAGGGTTTTCCCTGGATATGGGTAACGGCAAAGCAGATGCCGAAGACCACGAATTCGAAAGGTATTAGGAGGAGGTCACATGGACCAGACATCTATTACCGAAACCGGACAGTACCTGACATTCCAGCTTGATGGCGAGACCTTTGCAATTGACATATCAAAGGTTCGTGAGGTCTTGGACTTTACGACGATAACGAAGGTCCCGCAAACCCCGGATTTTATGCTGGGCGTGATCAATCTCCGCGGCAGTGTAGTACCCGTAGTCGATATGCGTCTAAAGTTCGGGATGACCGGGACCACGGTATCCGTCAACACCTGTATCATTATTGTGGAAATCGAGATTGACGGCGAAATCTCCCTGCTGGGCGCCCTGGCCGACTCGGTTCAGGAGGTATTGGAACTGGACCCCGGTCAGATAGAGCCGCCGCCTCGGATCGGGACCCGGCTCAAAACCCAATTTATTAAGGGGATGGGCCATCAGGGCGCTCAATTCGTAATCATTCTCGATATCGATAAAGTCTTCTCGGCCGAGGAACTGGCAATAGCGCGGGAAATGAGAACTGAGGCGGACGTGATGCAGGATGTCGCAGTGTGATGTTTTGTGAAATCAGGGAAACCGACTCTTTATAAACAAACCTGAAGATTTCACCCGGTCCGCCCTGCCTGAAGGCATCGATAGCGCGGACCGGGTGGATGGTATTTCACTTCAACGTGCCAATCAAAACTAACTTTTCCCTGATATTAGGTAGGTTGTTTACCACATCTTTGCCCCCATAATTCACCCCTTGTTAATTTGAAAATACTGTCAATATTGCAAATCAGATAAGTAACCCTGATTCAAGAAGGTTCCCGATTGCATCGTAGCTTGGGAACTGAGGCCGACTGATCTCCCTCATAACTTTGCCATTACGATCCGCAATCTTTGAGGAGGAGTTTATGACCTGTCCCACGATGGATAGATTGATTCGTCTACACCGAAGGGCCGAAAGGCATTCAAATGAATATAGAAAGATTTTGAGGGATTGCGGGGCTCAACCCGAAGCCCTCCGGCATTTGCATAAGGCGGAGCGGCTTTACTCCCAGGTTTCGAGCCTCATAAAGTGTTTTACATCGACACAGGCTGAGGAGGGCAATCTCTCGGATACCGGCTGATTACGGGGCATTCAAGGCAGGCGGCGCACGGATCGAGGATTGATCGGGCAGTGCCCGGGCTTGATGGACGCCTCATCATAGTGAATTATCCGGCCGGCTTCGCACGAGGCTGCTTTCGGATATCTGCGAAATATTGTTCATAAGTTGCCCCGGTATCTAGAACCTCAAACATTGCTTTGGAGTCCTCAAGAAGCCCCTGAGAAAATTCGAGTGCTTTGTCCAGATCTTCATAGGGAGTTTTTGAAACCCTCCCATGTCCCGGGAAAAACTCATCGATTTTAATGGCCTTCAGTCGCTGCAGCGATACTATGTAATCACTCACATTCCCGGAACCAAGAATACCCGGAAGCACCCCCCCCGCCAGTACCGTATCCCCGGTGAAAAGGAGCCGCATGCCCGGCTCATAAAGACATACACATCCTGAACAATGTCCCGGAGTGTGCATAACCTTGATTCTGTAGTTCCCAAGATCGATGACGGAGTTGTCATGGAGCCAGATGTCCGCCCGGAAGGGCTGCGACTCGGCGTCCAGATATCTGCTCATCATCACGAACTGGTCCTGTAGTGAAATCTTGTTTGCAGCAAGTGGGTGAGCGGCAATAACCGCAGTTTCGAAAAAGTATGAACATGCGCCGGTATGGTCGAAATGTTCATGGGTCAGAATGATCAAATGGATGTTCGAAGGCTTGAGGCCGAGTTCTTCCAGACCCCGGGCCAAATTGGGATAATTTGAGGACGTGCCCGTATCGATCAGGACATTTTTCTTTGAACCTTTGATCAGGTATACATGACTTCCAGGACTTTCCGCGCGAAGCTGGAAGATATTCGGCTTGAGTTCGACAATCATGGGCTTTTGACTCGATTCGGTCATGTCGCATTCCTTCATCACTGGTTGAGATTTTCCGCCGCATGAAAGGATCCGCTCATAGCACGTATTTTTTCGCAGAGCACGTGCATAACCACCAGGGCGAAGGTGGGCTGCTGGCTTACGAGAAAGAGGAATTTATCCTTGTCCAATGAAATAAGCCTGGTATCTTCTTTGAGGGCGCAGGCACTCGCACTGCGAGGAGCGTTATCTACCAGGGCCATCTCACCAAAAAACTCCCCCGGTTTCGATATCCTGGCAAGTTCAACCTCTGTGCCTTCAATAGTCCGGTAGATTCTTACACTGCCTGACCGGAGCACATACATTTCAGAACCGACGGTGCCTTCTTCGAAAATGACCTCGGATTCTTTGTATGTTTTCATGAATTTCTTGAAGTAGGCAGTATCATAAGCCATTTGCTGTCTCCTCCCTTGTCTGCGAATATTATCCTGCTGGGGAGAAATCTGTCGGCCGTCCGAAGGATTTCCTCTGCCAAACACTGCCCGGCACTATGGCGGCTCTGGTGACACCGGGCTCTCGGGTCAAAACGGTTCGGTATCCACGCTCCTCAGCTTTATACGAAAAATGAACCAGGTTAATTGCAGACGTAGTCTCACACCCGGACTCGATTCGAAAGACTTCATGAAATACCCGGAATGCCTGTCAATTACTACATCTTCATTTGACACGCAAGTAAACAGCGCAACAATGTGCAACAACCAACCGGGGTTTTGCGGTTTCAGACCGCGCGTTGTCCAACGGCAGACCTCACCGGCCCTCATGGTTTCGTTCCGCGTGAAGATTGAGAATATTTAATTGTATTATTCAAAAAAATCTTTAGAATCCGAGTTCTTTGTTAATACTCTTCCATATGAAGGAACCCATGGAAATCAGCATTCTCGGATCGGCAGGTTCTGAGGCCCCGGGGCTAAATCCCCCGGCCTTTCTAATTGATAATTTCCTCCTGCTCGATGCGGGCACGGTTGCGCTCACTCTGGACAAGATCGCCCAATGCCCCATCACTCATCTGTTCCTCACTCATGCGCATTTGGATCATTTAAAGGGTTTGCCCTTCCTGTTGGACAACCTCACTGCCATGAGTCCAACCTGCCAGATCCTGGTCCTCAGCGGCAAAGAAGTTATCTCCGATCTCAAAAAGCACATTTTTAACAACAGGATTTGGCCTGATTTTTCATCCATCCCTGATGCCAAAAACCCGGTCATGCGCTACCAGGTGATCTCGACACGTAAACCCGTAGTGATTGGCGAATATAAGATTCAAGCCACAAGGGTTAATCATTCGGTTCCGGCTTACGGATATCTGGTAGAGCATGCGTCAGGCGCATCCTTGCTATATACCGGCGACACCGGCCCAACCGAGGCGATCTGGAAAAAGATGCGCGGCCGCGCAGTAAAAGCGCTCATCGTGGAGGTTTCATTTCCGAATGAACTGAGTTCGCGTGCTTTGGCTACGGGTCATCTGTCCCCGAACCTTCTGGAAGCAGAGATCCGCAAAATGCCCATTAAGCCGGAAAAGATTTATATCTCGCACCTCAAACCTCCTTTCACATCCCAGATCGAGGCAGAGTTGGCCCACATCCCCGGCGTATCCCTGGAGGTTCTCGAGGAAGGCAAATCTTTCACGGTCGACTGAGTTTGGAAACTTGCCGAACCCACCGGAATGACCAAACGAACCACAGAGTTATACAGATGGCGCGGCATTCCGTAAGTTCAACCATATTTCGCCCACTGCTCATGTGGCTGCCGGGGCGGAAAGTTGCTATCAAACAATTTTCGAAATGCCACACTGCCAGATACGATGGGTATATTCGAAAGAATTAACCTGCCAGTCCTGATCCTGTTGCTATCCGAAGTTGTGCTCATCCTCCTTTTCCCCCCTTCCCTGATTTTTGAATCGACCGTCACAGCAGGGGGCGATACTCCATCTCATTTCATCTCAGCAGTGGCAATGGGCAGGGGACCGCAAGCACTTTTATCCCCGGTTGCCTGGATTCATGGCGCATACGGCGGTTTTCCCCTCTTCCTCCAGTATTTTCCTCTGCCGTTTGCCACAATGGCGATTATTTCCCTAGTTTTTTCACTCAAGATCGCTTTCAAACTCGTCACGCTGCTGGCGATTATCCCTCTGCCGGCCGCCGCCTGGTTTTGCCTTCGGCGCCTCGGCTACGGGCGAAATACCGCGGCAATAGGCGCCGTTCTGTCGCTGCCGTTCCTTTTCATTACTGAAAACTCGATGTGGGGAGGAAACATCCTTAGCACTCTTGCGGGCGAATTCTCCTTCGGCATTTCGCTTGTTCTATACGTTTTCTTCACGGGAAAACTTTATGACGACATTTCCAGGCGTGCGCCTCCCTGGGGCAACTCCATTCTGGAAGCCCTGATAGCAATGAGCAACGGGTATCCACTTCTCCAGGCTGCAATGGGATCTTCTTATTTCCTGCTGCGGGGCGGAAATGTGCGCTACGTTGTTCAGCTCCATGCCGCCGCGTTCGGACTTGCCGCATTCTGGCTGCTTCCGGTCCTTTGGCGTATTCCCTGGAACACGCCGTTCGTGCATGCCTGGCATTTCCGAAGCTGGGTGGAAATAGCGCCGCCCCTTATGTGGCCGGCATTTGCCGGCGTCCTGATGATTGCTTGCTCAGGCATACGCGCGCTTTTCCGGAGTAAAACCGAGGTTGCCGCCATTTTCAGGGAGTCAACCCAAGGGCCGGTATTCTATCTATTCTGGCAATTTGCAATCGCGCTGCTGGCATTCAGCCTCGGTTCTTCGGCGGGACTCGTTGATATCCGCTTTTTGCCCTTTGCGCAGATAATGACAGTGCTGCTTGGGGCTGTCGGGTGGTCTGAATTCATATCGCGTCTTAGGCGAACCAATCTGTGGCTTGCGGTATTTTCAGCCGGGATCATCGCACTGGCGCTAACCAGGACGGCAGCCATCGACCCGTGGATACAATGGAATTACTCAGGCATGGAATCCAAACCTCTCTGGAACTCCTACCGCCTGGTCAATCAGTATCTGAGCGGAGATCAAAACAGCCCAAGGGTGGTCTATGAACACAATCAAATAACTAACGCAGCCGGGACGGTCAGGGCTTTTGAGCTGCTGCCTTACTATTCGGGCAGATCAACCCTCGAAGGGATTTACATGCAATCGACCCTGAGTTCCCCGTTCGTCTTTTATATCCAATCGGAGTTGAGTCAGATCCCTTCCAGCCCTTTTTCACAGTATTACTACTCACGGCCTGATACTGACCGCGCAGCCGCCCACCTGCGCCTTTTCAATGTAAACCAGGTGATCGCTGTCTCCGGCAGCATGGCCGATGCGCTCGACCATTCGAGCCAATATGAACCGAGCATAACCATCCCGCCTTACCGGATTTACCATTTGAGAGAATGCGCCGGCTCTTACGTTGAGCCGCTGAGATTCAAACCTCTGCGTATCCCTTATCAGGACTGGAAAAAGGCGCAATTCGAGTGGTTCCGCAAATCGTCGTTGAAAGTGCCCCTCATTGTCGCATCGAAGGCCTCACCCGGAAATTACTGGAAGGAGCTGGAGAACTACGACGGAATACCGGAGCGCATCCCTGAAGCACCTTTTCAACAGATCCCCGAAAACTCAGGACCATTGGCCGAAATTCCGGCAACACCCGCTCCTCGACCGCCAGTTGACCTTCCGGCGGATGATATCCGAGCGAGCGCAGACCTGGGCGACGGCAGGATTACAATCGATACCTCAAGGCCGGGGCACCCGCTCTGGATAAAAGTCTCATACCATCCGGACTGGCGAATAAGCGAGGGAGCGGGGGAACTCTACCCGGCTTCTCCAGCCTTCATGCTGCTGGTGCCGCAGACACCCAGGGTGGTGCTCACTTTCGACACGGCAACCGGGATCTATCTCTGGGGAAGACTCCTCTCGCTTTTCACCATCGTGATAATCACTCTCAAAATCCTGTCGACCCGCGGGATGTTTCCTTTGCCGTTTTCCAGATGCCGGCCGCGGTGGATACCGGCGCGATGGAGCAATGACCGGCCAAAATGCCATGATGGAATTGAAGCCCAGGGTCCCCGGCATTCGAGGTTTGGAACAAGCTGGAGGTTCTTTTTGGCGCTTGTCCTGATGGCCTTTGTCATCCTGGGGGCATTATGGACGAGAAATCATCGCGATCCTGTCCTTCTATACGAGCTTGCCGCCGGCAAACTGACAGAGATCGACATGGGCCAATCGGCTCCCGCTACGTCTTCATCGTCAGAGAACCTGCGGGTCCTCGACCTTCTTGATGAATGCATTGAAAAATTCGGCCATTCATCGGTGATGGACCAAGCCATGTTCTCCAAAGCATCTTTGATTTATGCCCGGCATAGGTGGGATGATTTACACCGGATATTGGAGTCTTTTCTCGAAGAAAACCCGGACAGCCGGATCCAGGCGGCAGGCTTTGAGCTGCTGGGAGAGGCCTCTGTTAATATGGGCAAAAAGGTGGAAGCCGAAAGGTTTTTCAGGAAGGCGCTGTATTCCTGGCCCGAAAATGGCGCATCAAAACAAGCGGGTCTCCTATTGGCCGAAATGCTTGGAGATGGGCCGCTTTTTGAAGAGGCCCAAGACCTGATGAATTCCGGGAATAATCTTCAGGCATGCAACATTTACGGCTCACTCGCCCTGTCCTCCGACACAAAGGTCCGCGACGAAGCCGTGCTTTCGCTCGCGTACTGCTATTTTTACATGAACAGGTTCGAGGAGGCCTGCAACCTCTTTGTCCAGTGGCGGAACGGCAACATGGAATCGCCTGAGTCTGCCAGGGTCCAGGCCGATTTGACGAGATGCCGAGCCCTGCTTTTTCAAAATAATGAGTGGTTGACCGGGAATGGTTCCCGGCAGGACTCATCCACTTCTTCCGGTATTATCGCGCGCTTTTTCAACCGGGTCGCCCGGGGCATGCATTAGGAGCCGCGCACAGTGGGCCGCTTCACTTCAGGCGGTGTCTTGCACATAGAGGGTCTTTTTGAATATCCTGCTCATAAATCCGTCCTGGGGCGGCAGAATGCGATCCCAACGGTATAACCGCCGCTGGCCCCCGCTTGATATGCTCAACCTCGCGGCCATCCTGCGAAATGACGGACACACAATAGTTCTGCGCGACGCGCGGGCCGAGAGACTTTCACCGAATTCCATCTGCCGGCCGGCTGCAGCGGCAGACCGGGTGATAGTCACTACTTCGCCCCTCGACAGATGGCAGTGCCCGAATCTCGAACTCGACCCCCTCGTCGAATGGACCGGTTCCGTTCCGCAAGAAAAGCTGATTCTCTGCGGAGTCCACGGGACCCTTTTCCCCTCCAGGATGATGGACCTGACCGGCGCCCGAATAATAATGGCCGGGGAGCCTGAAGTATCGGGACCCGCTCTTATCCGCGCTCTTGAAAGAAACAAGCCGCTCACCGGCGTGCCCGGCGTTCATTGGAGGGAACGAGACACGATACACAGCGGTCCACCCGCTCATTTGGCAGACCTCTCGGCTTTGCCGCTCCCGGCTTATTCCCTCGTAAGCCCGCAAATGTACGATTATGAACTTCTCGGGAAAAAGCTTGCCCTTATCGAGACCTCCCGTGGTTGCCCGAACCTGTGCGCGTTTTGTCTCAAAACGATGTACGGATACAGAGTTCGTCTCAAAGACCCCGGACAGGTTGCATCTGAACTGGAAATGGTTCTTGCCCTGGGATACAGGACCGTCTATTTCATTGACCTTGAATTCACAACCATGCGGGAAAGATCGCTGGAACTGTGCGAAATCTTTAAGAGATATGATTTCCGCTGGTGCTGCCAGACCCGGATCGATGCCGTTGACCCTCATTTGCTGCGACGAATGCGAGAGTCGGGCTGCCGTCTCATTCACTACGGCATCGAAAGCGGGCTTGAGAAGACGAGAGAACTCATCGGAAAGAATTTCTCCAATGCGCAAATCGCGCAGGCGATTCTCGAAACCAGACAGGCAGGAATTGCCGCAGCCGGTTTCTTTCTTTTCGGATTCCCCTGGGAGACCCCGGCTGACTGGAAGGAAACCGGACGATTCGCCCGAAATCTGCGCCTTTCCTACGCCTCGTTCCACAGGGTGTTGCCCTATGCCGGGACTGCTCTGGGAAAAGCGCTCGCACAGGCGCCATGGTGGGAGGCCGAGCGGGCGGAGGCAGGCAAAGCTCCAGGCCTTACCGGGATCTTTCTCAGATTTTACCTGCGTCCCGCATACCTGTGGGAGACACTCAGCTCCTGCCCTAATCTCACCGGATGTTTCCGCTTATTTTCGAGCTTCTTATACGGCATACTCTAGTTTTTAGTTTTCAGTTTTTAGTTTTCAGTTTTTAGTTAAAAGCTTCGTGAACACGCTCCTATTTTAGAAGTGGAAAACGTCTCCCGGAAAGACAGGAGCGGGGAGCGGGCTCGATGATGAATGATGAATGCGGAATGATGAATAATAAATGCCTTCCACATCCGCCAGACCTGACAAAAGTCATGGCTTTGTTACATGTATTCGGTTTTCAGAGAACCGGCGCTCGGGCGGCCGTCGATGTCCGTTAAAAAAGTACATCCACCTGCAAATACAGGCTGAATTCAGGTGACAGGGTAGTTTTTAGACTACAGTTCTCAGATTCGAACCAACCCGTTCTGAGAGATTTTCTCTCACTATGTCAAAACCTGCCGACGCTCCTGTGCTCACCGCAGGCGCAGAGGACACGGAGAAAAGAGCAGAGGCAAGGCGGCGGCGCGTGCGTAGAGACTGTCGCAATGGGGAAAACAGTCAGGAACCGTTAGAAAAGTGGAAAGAAGACCCTGGTTCCCGGCTTTCGCCGGGAAGACGGGCGCTGATTGACGCCGGATTTCCACCTTTGAGTGGGAATCTTTTAAGAGCCCAACAATTCCGACACAGTCTCGTACCGCACGCTGCGGCGCAATTTTTTTCGGTAGCCTTTGCGGCCGTGGTGAATTCCTGCTTCCTTCTTTGCTCCTTGCTTCCTGCTCCCTGCTCCCTGCTCCCTGCTTCTTGAATTACTGTTATGCAAAGGGCCGTCAATTTAATAATACAATAATTATTTTGGGCTCTGCCAAACGGCATCCAGAAGCGGCAATAGAAGTGGCAAAAGAAACGGCAATAGAAGCGGCAAAAAGCAGGGAGCAGGGAGCGGGAAGCGAGAAGAAGCGACGCGGGGACGCGGAGACGCGGAGAGAAGAACTGGTGAGAGGAGCGGGGAGTAGTGAGCAGAAAAGGTTAAAATCAAAATCCTCCCTACCCCACCTTTGAATGAACCGGGGAAATTCTGCCGCCGGAAGGTTGGCCTTGAAGTACGAGAAATATCGGGCCGTTACAATCGACCACCGGGAAGGCGGGCTTTGAATATATGGGCTTTGACATCACAAGCGGAGATATTTCCGGAGAGCCTCGATACTATAATCTCAGCCGGCGTGTGGGCAGTCTCAAACGCACCATTTTTGACGTGCAAAGCGGGGATCCCCAGGACAACTGCCGTCATGGCCATTACCCATTGTGTCACTTGGTGTCCAGCGTAGTTATGCAAACCCAGTCTTCCGGGGGAGGAACGTCAATATATTCCGCGCACCTCCGCTGGTACAGGAGGGCCGGAGGGTCACCCGGCCGGTTTTGTTCAAATTCGGCAAACAGGTCGAGAGCCTCATCCCATTCTCTTTGCCGAAACAGCGTCATAGCGCGAGACCAGGTATTGAGCTGTTGACCAAAATCCGACTCCCTGTCCCTGGCACACAAGAGTTGATATATTTTTACCGGTTCGGTTTTTCCTTTTACACATACGGTATCGATTTCTCTTGCCGCGAATCCGTCCTTTGCCGCCTCCCAGGTGGACTCGCTTACAAGGATCGAGACACCGTATTGCTTGGTCAGTCCTTCGAGCCTGGAGGCCAAATTCACATTGTCGCCGATTGCCGTGTAGTCAAAACGCCTCTCCGATCCCATGTTACCGATAACAGCCAAGCCGGTGTTGATCCCTATCCCGATTTCAAACACGGGCAGGTTCCTGATCCGCCATTCTTTTTGCAACTTCGCCAGTACGTTCATCATGTCGAGCGCAGTCGCGCACGCGCGGAACGCATGATCGTCCTGAGGCAGCGGAGCGCCGAAAAGAGCCATTATGGCGTCCCCTATGTACTTATCCAGGGTCCCTTTATGATTGAAGACAACCTCGGTCATGTGGGTCAGGTAATTATTGAGTTCAGGGACCAACTCCTCTGCCGGGCGCTCTTCCGAAAGAGTTGTAAACCCGCGGATGTCCGAAAAGAGAATGGAAAGCTCCTTTTTCTCCCCCCCGAGGCGAAGCCTGTCGGGATTAGCCAGCATCTCCGTCACCACCGAGTGCGGCACATAAAGGCTGAAGGTCTTCCTGATATGCCGCTTTTCACGTTCTTCCTTAACGTAGTGGCGCATTGCCGTGCCCGAATATGCAAGCACAAGGTTTATGCAGGGATAAATATTACTGAGCCATAATCCTTTGGATAAAAAAACATAGTGTGTTAATCCCACATAGCCTGCGAGCAGGCCTGCGGCAATGGCGGCAAGAACAACGCCTCTGGCGAACCGCTGAGCGATCAGGAAAATCAGCGCCATTCCGGCCAGCGCCCCGATATCGAGCAACTGGGTCAACCCGGCGGGACGACTCACAAAAATCCCCTGCATGATGTTTTCCATTACGGTGCAGTGCAGTTCCACGCCGGGAAATATCGGGTCGAAGGCTGTCGTTCGAAAATCATGCAGCCCCATCGCCGTGATGCCTATCACAACCAGCTTGTCTTTGAGAGAATCGGGCGAGATTTCTCCACGCATGAGCGCCGTTGCCGAGAAGTGCGGGAAGGAGTAGGCAGGTCCGTAAAAGTTAACCAGGATTTCTCCCTTGCTGTTGGTCGGGACGTCCGCCGGACCGAGCCGGATGCCTTTCACTCCGCCCTCATCCAGTTTAATTACAGGAGGCATATCGGGCATTGCCGCCGAAAGGATCTGCAGCGCAAGGGAGGGGAAAATCCGGCCGTCATAGCGGACAATGAGCGGCATCCAGCGAACAGCGCCGTCAATGTCGGGGAAAACGTTGAAACTGCCGGAGCACGGGGCGGCCTCAGCGATTATCGCTATGTTGCTTTCCATGCCTGCCTGTTCAAGAAGCTTTCCCTCCGGAGTCGGTCCGTTCGATAAGACCACCCGGCAGACCGCTTTGTCGAGCATCTCCTTCGGCGGAGGCTCCGGCACGAAAGGACTGCCTTTTGCGTAAAAAAACTCACCCAGAACGAGTGGGGCCGTAAGCCCTTCAATTGTCTCGGCGAGAATCCGGTCCTCGTCTTGACCCGCGGCTATCGTTCCCAGGTTTTCGACGAGATCGGCCGCTCCCGTTTTCTGCTTTTTGAGTTGCTCCGCGAGTTCGAGAATGCCCTTTCGACGAAGATTCAGATCGGGTTCGAAAAACCCGAAATCAAGTCCTATTACGGCAGCCCCCGCTCTGTCGACGGCCTGGAGAAGCCTGGCCGTTTCACGCCTCGGCCACGGCCATCGCCCTTCTCTGATAACGCTTTCTTCGTCGATTGTTACGAACACGATCTGACCGGATGGTTTAACAACACCTCGGGAATAGAAATGAAGGTCCCAGCATTTGAGTTCGACATGCTCGAGCAGGGGAACACCTATTAAATACAGGATCGAAATTACGAAGGTCAGCCCTATTGTGAAGAGAAAATCCCACGAGGTAAAAAGACCTGCCAGTCTTTTTTTTAGAAGGGGACCGCTTTTTGTTGCAGCGATATCGATCCCGGTCATTTCTGGTTCACGCCATGCCCGCCGCGAAACACACCCGCGGGAGAAGCGCCGGGGCACGGCGACCCGGCTCCCATCAGTCCACCTCCACATGGCGAGGCGCCGGGGGGCAAAGTAGTGGTCGTAGTAGTGGTTGTAGTTGAAGTCACACTGAAAATCCCCTGATTAAGTCCCGGATTAGTCGATGGGAATTGACTTTGAATATCGGGGAGATCTCCAGGCGTTCCGGTGGAAGATCCGGTACCGGTTGTTCCAGATGGGCCGGACTGCCCTCCTTTTTTGGAAGCCGCCTGTGATGAAGGCGGGAGGTTGTTCCTGTTTCCGATCTGCTCCAGACCGCTCAGCAGCGCGGACAGTTCGGCTGAAGTCGCAAACCGGGGCGGGGTCGGCAAATTCACCCCGTATACCTGGCTTATCATGTTTGCGGTCAGGAGCGCGGGTCTATCCGGAAACTCAACACTGACCACGAATATAGAGTTTTCCAGACATAAGGCGCTCAGCAGGCCTTCGTTGCCGGAAACTCCCGGCTTAAATTCGACGATGAAATCGGTATCACGGCTTCCCACCAGGGCTGTACGGGTTTGCACCCGGAATCGCTTGTCACGAAAATCCTGAAGGTCCTGCACGGCAAACCGGGCTTTGCCGACCGTCAATGAAACGAGGCCCTGCCTGGTTTTTTCCGCGGGATTGTACAGATACTCGGTTATTTCGAGACTGGTATTCGCGGCAAGTTTCATCCTGCTCTGATCGACAAATACAATCTCGGCGGAACTGCCGGTACCGGTCTGCAGTCTGTCTTTAAGGAACAAAGGATCGCCCGGCTTAAGCACATCCTGTTTTCCCGCCCTCTCAAAGTTCACGGTTCCCGTGAGACTATCAGCTTTGCCGACAGGCTCGGGCGCGGCAAGCGCACCGGAAGCGCCAAGCAACAGCACGGCAGCCGCAAGGGCAAAAACACATTTCCAAGTGGACTTACCTGCTAATACTCGAATGTGAGCATACATGAAAAAATAGACCTTCCGTAGGTAAATGGTTCATAAGGACCACCGTGCTCAATCAGAGTTATATTTGAATCATTCCAGGCACGAAGGAACATGAACATAACCTGCATGTTATCGGAAACGACACCGCGCAGGGATACGTACAGGTCCTTTTCATGGTCCGTTCTGCTTATATCGGAGTAGAACAACGGGTCGTATCGGAAGTCTCGAAGATTATAGAACCCGGTGACATCCAAAAACCATTTATCCTTCCAGACAGGCCACTGGAAGCCGGCTGTAAACTGAGTATTGTAAAAGGAGCCTGCGTCAGCCGGCGCGGTATAGTCCACCCCCCAAAGCACACCGGCACGGAGGTTCGCCAGCCCGTTTCGCATCATGTAGTATTGTATTATGCCGGCCCCGTACAACTGATCGTCCGGAGTTGTGTCGTAGAAATCACGCCAGGCGGCCCATCCCATGACTTGAGTCCTCCATGACGGGCCGGCGTCGAACTGGAATGTAGGGTAGAGCGAATGGACATCAGCTTTGGAAGCGCCCCCCGCCCAAAAATGGCTGTACACATATTGAATGCCCGCCCAATAAGGAGGATTGTTCCAGTATCCATAAAACACCGGACTCGCCGCAACGACGCTCTCGGTTGGATGATTGAAATAGGTAAGATTATAGTGATTATACCCTGCTCCAAATACCCATGGGTCGCTCCGAATCAGATCGTAGCGCCCGGTTATCGAACTGACCTGCGCGGTATCCGCCTGGTTGCTCGGCATTTGGAGGCCTGCGGATGAGACGGGGTTCATGAGCAGATTCGTGTCGTACATGAAACCGACCAGGCCGCTGATGTGCCATCTTTTATCGTTTCGCTCACCCGCCCTCAATGCGGAGATCAAGCTCTCGACCTGATCATTCTCCTTTGCTGTGAGCGGCGTCTTTAAAAGCGATTCGAGCACCTTTATCGCTTCGTTCCATTTCTTCTGTTTAGAAAGGGCGGAAGCTTCATAGACCCTCGCCTGGAACCTGATCTCCGGCCTGTCGGACTGCACCTTGCCGAGCGTATCGACCGCTTTTTGATAATCTTTCAGTTCTAAATAAGTGACTCCAATTTCCAGATCTGCCCTTTCAGGATCTACAGGCCTCGCTTTTTCAAGAAAATCTATGGCCTCAAGTCCTCTTCCTCTCTTTTTTGCAATATGCGCCAGATCAAACCACACCTTTCGGAACCCGGCTTCATCCTGAGCTGCAAGGACCAGGAAAATACCTTCCGATTCGTCCAACCGGCCGAGATTGAAATAAATTACACCCAGCACATATTGAAATTCCAATTCTCCCGGGGATTGAGCGAGCGCATTCTGCACCTGGGCCAGCGCCTCTTTGTAATTGCCCGCTTTGATCTCCTGAAGAGCTTTTTCATAATAGGAGGCGCCGGTTGCAAGCTCAGCACTGCAGATCGATTCGTTGAAGATAAATACCGCCAAGACGATAAAGAGCAGCACCCACCGGCACTTCATCTAACTCTCCCTGACTGGAAATGAATGCTTGACCAAGCGTCACTAATGCAAAGTTGTTTTTAACCGGACAATGGCAACGCATATTACTACGGCAGCTTTATCAGTCAATGGGAAATGAGGCAGGGACGCGAGAGTTATCGAAAAATTCGTTTCTCAGCTTTAAACCGGCAAGCAACGAAGGAACCACACGATATCGAGATCAAGACCTTTCAATAAAGTGTGCAGATCAGTTTTTCCTGTCAGCCCGATCGGTGCAGTTGGACCGTTCCGTCTGTTTAAGTTCCTCCAACTTCCTTGACAAAATATCCGTTATAGTGTAGCGAAAAATAAATTCCGGATAATAAATATCGCAGACGCAGCCATATTCGTTATAGGCATCTGCCCCTGGTTAGTTGGCGCGAATGACACCTTGGATGGATTGTATCCAAATTGTAACCATGTTGTCTCATAGTGGTTGTCTACAGATCAGACGATGGACTGATCATCATTTCTTTAAGAATGGGCGACCATTCAGCCCGAGGGAGTTGTACTCAAATATCCGGGTCTGAGCGCATTTGAACTTACGTGATCGGGGGCGAGATCTATCCAAAAGCTCGAAGTCACCAGATCGCAAGGGCGACTTGAGGAGGGGGATTTTGGGTACCAGAAAATATGCCGGCTGGAACGGTTTAGGATTTCTCGTTGTTTTGGGCACGCTTATCCTTGGTATTGTCCTCGCCGCTCATGCACCGGCCCTGGTCCGGCTCTGGGCCGAGACGAAAAGTCTCATCAGCGATGGGCGTGACCAGCACACGGCCACCCTGTTGCCTACCACCTCTCAGCATCCCCTCGGCGCAGCGGGTATGTTGGCCTCGGCGACTGCGGCGCAAGCGAGCCCATCGAGCCTGCGGGAGTTGCCCGAAGTGCTCCAGGCAGCTGTTTCCGGCGCGCTCGGGCTGGATGACCGGTCGTACCATTTGGAGCGGGTTGGCGAGAGTTGCCGTGGAGTGAACCCCGCGCAGCAGTTCGAGGCCGCCTGGAGCGAGGGAGGCCTTGCCATTCAGGCTGGAAAGCTGAGTTGGGGTTTGCGGCTGGAAGCCTGGGGCTACGGAGAAGAACTCGCGTCTGCGGGACGTGCCGCACCGCAGGCGAATGCGCATCGCGTGGAATACCGCCGGAGCGGGCTGACCGAGTGGTACGTCAATGGTCCCCTGGGGATCGAGCAGGGCTTTACGGTGCCCTCACCGCCTAAGAGGACCTCTACCGGCGAGGCCCTTACTCTGCGTCTGGCCTGGACCGGGGAGGCGCGGGTCCAGGTTGGGCAAGGCGCGGCCGTGGTATCGAATTTCGCCGGCGAACCGGTCCTGCGCTATGGCGGCCTTAGCGCTCATGACGCTGCCGGAAGGGGCCTTCGCGCCTGGTTGGAACAGCGCGGGGCGGCCATCCTGCTTCGGGTGGACGACCGTGAAGCAGCCTATCCCGTGGTGATCGATCCCCTTATCCAGCAGGCAAAACTCACCGCCTCGGACGGGTCGTACAGTGATCAATTTGGCTACTCGGTGTCGCTTAGCTCTGACGGGAACACCGCCCTCATCGGGGCGGAGGCGGCTACGGTCGGCGTCAACGCGCAGCAGGGGGCGGCCTATGTCTTTGTAAGAAGCGGCACGACCTGGAGCCAGCAGCAAAAACTCACCGCCTCGGATGGCGCGGGATATGATGAATTTGGCGGGTCAGTGTCGCTTAGCTCCGACGGGAACACCGCCCTCATCGGGGCACATGGGGCTCTGACTACCAAAGGGGCGGCCTATGTCTTTGTAAGAAGCGGCACGACCTGGAGCCAGCAGCAAAAACTCACCGCCTTGGATGGCGCCTTATATAATTATTTCGGCTGCTCGGTGTCGCTTAGCTCCGACGTCGCCACCGCCCTCATCGGCGCGTACCAGGCTACGGTCGGCAGCAACGCGCAGCAGGGGGCGGCCTATGTCTTTGCCAATATCAGCGGGACCTGGAGCCAGCAGCAAAAGCTCACCTCCTCGGATGGCGCGGCAAGTGATTTTTTTGGGTGGTCAGTGTCGCTTAGCGCTGACAGCACCGCCCTCATCGGGGCGTATCGGGCTACGGTCGGCAGCAACGCGCAGCAGGGGGCGGCCTATGTCTTTGTTTATGGCGACGGGAGCTGGAGCCAGCGGCAGAAGCTCACCGCCTCGGATGGCGTGGCCGATGAGACATTTGGCTACTCGGTGTCGCTTAGCTCTGACGGGAGCACCGCCCTCATCAATGGAACACAAGGTTCCATTGGGGCGGCCTATGTCTTTGTTAATAGCCGCGGGAGCTGGAGCCAGCAGGCAAAGCTCACTGCCTCGGATGGCGCGGCACTTGATGATTTTGGCGGCTCATTTTCGCTTAGCGCTGACGGCAACACCGCCCTCATCGGGGCATCTCAAGCTACTGTTGGCGTAAATGATTTGCAGGGGGCGGCCTATGTCTTTGCAAGAAGCGGCACAACCTGGAGCCAACAGCAGAAACTCACCGCCTCGGATGGCGCGGCAAATGATCAGTTTGGATGGTCAGTGTCGCTTAGCTCTGACGGCGCCACCTTCCTCATCGGGGCATATCAAGCTAAGGTTGGCACCCATACTAGTCAGGGAGCTGCCTATGTGTTCGCGGCGCCGGCTACTACCTACTCCATCTCGGGGACAGTGACAAGGGGCGACTCCGTACTCTACGGAGTCGCAATGAATCTCACGGGAGCGGCAACGCAAAGCACGTCCACAGACACCTACGGCAATTACAGCTTTTCCGGACTGTCCAATGGCGTGTATACGATCACTCCGAGCAAGGCCGGCTATACCTTTTCTCCTGTATACTACAGCACCAATGTCAACGGAGCGAATATAACAGGGAAAAATTTCACTGCCGCTACGGCGACCACGACAACACTTGCCTCAAGCCCGAATCCTTCTAATAAAGGGCAATCGGTCACCTTCACCGCCACGGTCAGCCCCAGCGCAGCCACCGGCACTGTGACTTTCTGGGTGGACGGCGCAGGCGTTGCAAGCCCCCCTCTTTCGAGCGGCATCGCCACCTACAGCACCTCGTCCCTTAGCGCCGGCCCCCACAGCATTTATGCCGTTTACTCAGGAGACAGCACCTACGGCGGCTCAACCTCTTCGCCAGTCTCCCAGACAGTGAGCGCAGCCGCCACGGCGACAACCCTTGCCTCAAGCCCGAATCCGTCAAACCACGGGCAATCGGTCACTTTCACCGCTACGGTCACCCCGAGCGCAGCCACCGGCACGGTGAGCTTCATGGACGGGACCAATCCCCTTGGAAGCGCAAGCCTCTCGGGCGGCACCGCCACCTACAGCACTTCCAGCCTCAGCACCGGCACTCACAGCATTACTGCGGTCTACTCCGGAGACAGCACCTACGGCGGTTCCACCTCCCCGGCCGTCACTCAGACGGTGAATAAAGCCGGCTCAAGCACGACCCTTGGCTCCAGTCCCAATCCATCAATCATGGGACAGCCGGTCACCTTCACCGCTGCGGTCACCCCGAGCGACGCCACCGGTTCAGTGAACTTCATGGACGGGACCAGCCCACTCGGAAGTGCCACCCTCTCGGGCGGCACCGCCACTTACAGCACATCCGGCCTCAGCTTCGGAAGCCACAGTATCACCGCTGGCTACTCCGGAGACAGCAACTACAACGGTTCCACTTCCCTGGTCATTACCCAGACGGTTAACACAGTTCCCGGAGCACCTACCGGGGCCAATGCGACAGCCGGCAACGCCCAGGCGTGGGTCAGCTTCTCACCCCCCGCATCAAACGGCGGAAGTCCCATCACGGGCTACACCGTTGCATCCAGTCCCTCCGGTGGAGTGGACACCGGCGCCGGGACGACCTCGACCAACCACAACATTACCGGCTTAACGAACGGGACCGCCTACACCTTTACGGTAACGGCGACAAACGCGATTGGAACCGGTCCGCCGTCTTCTCCATCGAACAGCGTGACCCCAACCGGCTCGGCCACCACCCCGTCTGCCCCCATCAATGTGAGCGCAACTGCCGGAAACTCCCGTGCCACGGTCAGCTTTTCGCCCCCCGAATTTGACGGCAACACCCCCATTACCAGCTATACCGTCATATCCAGCCCCGGAGGCGCCCAGGCCACCGGCACTTCGAGCCCGATAACCGTGAACGGACTGGCCAACGGCACTTCCTACTCATTCACGGTGACGGCCAGGAACAGGGTCGGCAGCGGACCACCCTCTGCCCCGACAACCCCCATAACTCCGGCCACGGTACCGGGAGCGCCGACAAATGTGAACGCAACTCCGCGCGACGGCCAGGTGACGGTTACCTTCGACCTGCCGGCAAATAACGGCGGCAGTCCGATAACGGGCGTCATTGTGACGTCGTGCCTGGGAGATCGATACCCGTTTGCTTTGGGAACCCCGGCAGTCGTAACGGGTTTGACCGACGGCACCTCGTATAAATTCACGGTTGCGGCGGTAAATGCAGTGGGGGCCGGTCCGGACTCCTATCCCACCAACGGCGTAGTTCCCGCCAAATTACCGGGGGCCCCAACGGGGGTAAAGGCGCAAGCAGGCAACGCCCAGGCGATGGTGAGTTTCAAGCCCCCGTCCTCAAACGGCGGAAGCCGCATTACCTCATACACGGTTACAACCAACCCAGGCGGTATCGAAACCACAGGCGCCGCAAGCCCGATAACCGTGAAGGGCCTGCCCAACGGCACCCTTTATTCGTTCACGGTAAGGGCGACAAACAGGATCGGGACAGGGCCGCCTTCGGAACCGCCCGGCGCGGCTACGCCTCAAGCGAAATAGCGCGAGTTCAAGGAGCAAGAAGCGAGAAGCAAGAAGCAGGGAGGAAAGAACCGGGGAGAAAAAATGTTCTCTTCTTACACTGCTCGCCGGCTCCGGCGGCTTCCAATCTTTTCTCGTGGGCATGTGCCTGGTGTGAGAGAAAAACTTTCAGAATGGGTTTGTAGAAATCTAAGAGACGCAATCAAAACGTCTCGTCCAGTAGTTTCTCCGGCTCTTCGTTTTCCGATAACAAAAAGAGGTGAATGAGCAGAATTTTGAAATTCCGTCACTGAGAAGCCCGCAGGAAAACCCGACATGGATAGATATCCCGATAGGAGGCGAAATCCAAGGCAATACCTTGCTCCCCCATGGTTAGGCGCCATTCACCCGGCTGAGGACGCTTCCCGCCACTCCTGCCTGCCCCGGAAGTCCATGTTCGTCGATATACACAACTTGAACGTATCCGGCGCACTGATCGAATCTTCCAAGAGCGTCGATCCCGACTCTCACTGGATCCTGCTCTACAGAGACACGCAATCCGGAGAATTGAAGCTGTTTTCCGCGCGGGCTGCATGGATGAACCCCGGTTCCCGGGAAGGCGGTTTCAGGATCGGCCTCGAGTTCGAGAATGCCTTGAGTGTGGACTTGCATACCCGTAAGAATTCCAGTCCGTGCCCGAAGCAGGTTGAGTTTCTTGTCGGCATGCTTTTTATGGACTGGATCCCAAGACATGCATTTTGTGATCTTCTGAATTGTTTTCAACCCGCAAAATTTTGCGCTGGTGACAGAATCATCCGGCAGGGCGATCAGGGAGACTACCTCTATATTGTCCAGGAGGGTACATGCTGCGCCAATATTGAAAAAGATGGGTCAACCCATCGGGTAGGCCGAATCCAGGAAGGGGAAATCTTTGGAGAAATGGCAATAATAACAGGCGAGCTGCGTTCTGCGAGCGTCGACGCGGAAACGGAAGTAATTGCCTGGAAATTAAGTCAGAACGACTTTGAAAGAGTTGCGGATAAGAGCCCGAAACTGAAGGCCTTTCTCACGGAACTGGTCGCAAGCCGATTCGAATCAACCGCCCTCACCGCGGACCGCAGGATCGGAAAATATGTCATCAAACGGAAAATCGCCAGGGGTGGATGGAGTATTGTCTATGAAGGGTTGCACGAAAGCCTGCGATTCCCCGTGGCGATAAAAATGATGCGACACGATATGGCTCTCAGCCCCGACTATGTCGAATGGTTTAAAAAGGAAGCCTGCCTGACTGCCGGGATGAACCACCGGAATATTATTCGTGTGTATGATATCGAGGAGCGCTACGGGACAGTTTTTATAGTAATGGAGTATTTGGAGGGGCATTCCCTTGAGCACGTTTTGAACCGGTGTGGACGCCTTCCGGCCTCACGGGCGATCAATTTTATCATTCAAGTCTGCGCCGGCCTGGGCTACGCGCATCGACTCGGTTTTGTCCACCTGGATATCAAGCCTGCAAATATATTCATCTTGCCCGCAGATCGATTGAAGGTGCTCGATTTCGGCCTTGCATGCCGCCCCGGAAATGAGGATTTCGGGTTTCTGGCCTCCATGGGCACCATTGATTATTCCTCACCCGAACAGATCCTGGGGCGCCCGGTAGGGCCATATACCGATATGTATGCAGTGGGCCTGACCGCCTATGAAATGATCACAGGGGCGCGGCCCTTCGTGGGAGAGGATTTTATCGCACTCATGGACACGCACGTCGAGACGGACATACCCGATCCGGCTCACCTCGTCCCGGACCTGCCCGAACCGATTCGAAAATTCATATGTAAGGCCGGGAGAAAAAATATTGACGAGAGATATCAAAGCACCGATGAGGCACTGAAAGATCTCCTGCCGTTAGCTCACAGCCTTGGCTGCCCCGTTGACAGCGAAGCTCAACAGGCGCGCAAAGCCACCACCATCCTCCTGTCGTATTCGGAAGACCAGGAACTTCAGTTGAAACGCTCTCTCGAAAGATTTTGCATCGAACTCCGCGATCTGGGAGTCACACTGAGAAGCGCCGATTTTGATAAGGTCGTCGAATAACAAACCCCGGCTCGAAGAGCCGGGGTTTGTCCGAAACTGAGGCAGCCGCACCGTCCGGCTGCCTTTTTCAATTTTATTTACTGGGCGGGAACTCCCAACACAGGCTGCAAAACCTTCTCAAAAAGGATTTTGGCAAGAGACTGCGGCGTTTGGGTCGAGCCGGCGACACCGGCTGTGGACAGTTTCGTGCCGGACAAGGTGCCGGCAAGGGATACCGTCCCGGAAACGGGGGAAGTGACCGCTATGTTTATTGTAAATTGCCCGGAGGATTTTGTAGCGCTGGTTACTTTTCCAGTAAATGACTGTTTGGTAACGGTCACCGTGGCGGTAATTCCATACTCACTCAAGAGCGCCAACACCTCTTCCTGCAGCGATTCGACCCATGCACTCAGGTCGACGGTAAAGTTATTGCCACTCTGAGTGTATGTCCCGGTCATGCCGAGTACCGTATCGCTAAAGTTGTTGGAGGAATCATAGACGAACACATCACCGAGAATCCCGAAGTTTGGAAGAGTGAGCGACACTGTAACAATGCCGGCAAAGTTGGCGGACACGGTAGCCTTGCCGGTGATTCCCCAATTTCCCACAATCGAATAAGATGCAGCCGCGCCAGGCGTCGCCTCTTGCTGCGCGCCGGCGTTTGTCAACGTTCCCCAACCTGCGCACAAAGCACACACCATTAAAAGAGCAATAACTTTTCTCATGCCACTCCTCCTTCTTAATCAAGCGTTCTCTCAGACATCAGACTAGTAAGCAAGCATACGAAAGGACA
>Ga0326727_10009908_pt1 | contig 23067 bp, 17 predicted proteins | sample MB2enrmetagenome_FD_207643 | JGI IMG/M metagenome (GOLD analysis project Ga0326727, IMG submission 207643) | Lab enriched peat soil microbial communities from McLean, Ithaca, NY, United States - MB29MY | ecosystem: Environmental > Terrestrial > Soil > Wetlands > Peat | place: USA: New York...
TGTCACCGCCCGAAAACCTGTAAAATCGCGCGGTGAAAACCCTGGGGAAGAAGGGGGCCGGTTGGAAGCCATACGAGGACTAACAGTGCGAAGACTCCTACGATCAATTCAAACAGGCGAAAGTTACTGATGCGCGTGGGAGCGCTCGGTGTGGAAAGGGATGACTCTCTTTTCCGGCGTTTGTCATGGAAGTGGCGCACGATCCCCACGGCCGGAATCCCGATCAGAAAGACTGCCCACGTCTGCATCAACGCAATCCCTATGCTCTGCACGACATAATAAATATCGCGATGGAAGTCGAACGAAAGCCACAAGGCAAAGACACCGAAGGCAAGGACAAGTGCCTGGAAACCGGGGCTGGAAAGGAATCGCCCAGGCCTCGATAGGTCATTCGCCTCCCGGCGACGATCAAGCCATTTTCCGATCAAGTACCAGAAAGCAGCCACCAACGGGAGAACAGTCAACTGCGGTAGCGGAATCGGCAAACGGTCGCGAAAGGGCGCCAAAATTAAGGCGGCGACGATATACATCGGGAACTCGAGTCCCCATCCGATTAAATCACTAGGGATATCCAAAGACCTCGGAATCACTAGCGTCGTATGAAGCTCCCAGTACCAAAGCAAGCCTCCTACGCCGCAGAATAACACTAGCAATACAAAGGCAAGTTTCAGTCTGTGCATTGAAAGCCTTTCAAAACGCCGTTGGGGATGGGGACGGGCACCAGCATCCCCGGTTTTCCTGCTGTGAGGCGAGATGAGGGGCGCTCACCCCGCAAGCATGTTGCAGGGATGCCTCATTTCCCTGCCTTGCCGGCACGCAATTCCCCCTCCTTGCTCAACGCCTCGAGCAATTCTCTTTCGATGGCGCGAAACTTTCCCGGGTCGCGGACGTAGTCGGTGAGTCCCGCGACGGCTTCTTGCGACAAGCGCGCGGCCGCGGTGGGGTCCGTGGCTTTAAGCGCCACCAATAGCTCGTAATCCTCAATGCCTTGCAGCATGGTTTCCAGGCGAAGGGAGGAATACACGGACATCCGCCCCCGGTCGGGATAGACGATGTTCGAGTCCCCGGCGGGCAGCAGCGTGGCGTTGTCATTGATCACCGGCTGGGTGTCGAGGATGGGGTCGGGAGTCCAATAACTCCAGCCCCAGTGCAGGAAGCCGGTGAAACCGTAGCGGAAATCGAGCCATTGCAGCAGCCGCGTTTTGATCAAGGGGTAGTCCATGAGCCGGTTCATGTAGCGCCCGTTGGGAAACAAACACGTGTAGAACCACACTTCGCGGCCGCTCGCAATGCGTTGCTGAACCATCTCCATCTGCTCGTCGAAGCGGCCGAGTTGGGGGACCCAGAGGTCGCAATTCGCCCGCAGCTCTTCCGGCATGTGCGAAGCGTCGATGGCGTCCAGGGTGGGAACGCCGGGAAGATAGCGGTGCACCAGTGCCGCGAAGCGCGCGTAGTAAGGCGGCTCGGCGCCATGGGGTTCATCCAGGACGTGTTGGTAATAGATCGACTTCCAGCCCTTCTCTTCCAGGTGGGCGTCGAGCGCGGAAAGGAAACCGATCAGGAAGGGCTCCACGCGCGGGTCATCGGGAGGCAGGGTTTGCCTTGCCACCTTGCCGCTTTCGATTTGAAACGTGCTGACGCTCAGGCCGGAATTGTAGCTTGCTCCGCGCCCCAGCAGGTGGGCGCCTTCGATGTACCCGATGGCGCCGGCGCCCTGAAATGTCTTGACCCAACGGTCGAAATTGGCGAAGTCGTAAACCAAGCGGCCGCGTTCCACCTGGGGCTCGATCAGGTTCATCAGCGGCGTGATGATCACGTTCTGCCGATGCTCGGCCATGACCGCGGCGAGGTTCGAAATCAGCGTCCACCAGCCGGGTGAAAACTCGGCCACCTTGTAAAACTGCTGGGAGTTGGCGTCGTTGAAACCGAACCAGTTGGTGACCTTCAACGTGCGCCGGCTGGGCACTGTTGCCGCCAATACCTTGATGCGGATTTCCCGTCGCGCCACTTGCCGGGCGCCCGCGCGCAGCACCACCGCGCCACGATAATCTCCCGGCGGGGCGTCCGCGGGGACCGCCACGCTGATCCACAACGGCTGCGTGCGCCGGGCCGGAAGATTCACGGGGAAATCCAACAAGGGGTCAGGAAACCAGCCCGGCACTTCCCCCACCAGTTCGTCTTCCGGCGTGTGGCGTGAGTGCGAGCCCACCACCACGTAACCCTCCGGGCGCACGGTGGCGCCCGCCAAGGTCGCGCCGGCGGAGTCCTGGAAGGGACCGACCTCAGCCGTTATGCCCTCCAGAGGCCGCGCCGAGCGCACGGCGAGTTGCACGCTCGCGTGCTGGCCACGCGCCGCAGACAATTCCGGCCGGATGAGACGATGGCTTCCCGCAGCGTCGCCGGGAAAGATCTTGATGAGCGAGTCCACAAACCAGACGCGCGGGCCGGGCTGCTCGCCCGCTCGCGCCGGCGCGAGAGCGAAAATGCCCGAGGCCAATAAAAGGAAAATGGCAGAACGTGTCATGAGCAATGTCCTCGGCAGAATGAGCTGCGATTCTTCACCGGGCGGAGATGTTCTCACCGAGCGGTGGGAAGAGCAAGGAGGAATCCGGAGCAAGGTAGCGCAGTCAGGGGCGCATCGGTGAGGTTACCGGTTTCACCTTCAGATTGCAGATGCATTTTGGCCCGCAAGGCTTTATGAGGTATAATAGCAATTCGCCCATGGTTGTATGGCAAAATGTAGGTAGGGGAGGGCTATGAACACCGCCAACGTCCAGATCGGTGATTGGCTCGGAGTGCCGCCTCCGGCCACGGAGACCGAGATTCTCCGGATCGTCGAAGGGCGACTCGCGCCCAGCATCATCAATCGGTTGGTTGACCTTGGACTAGAGAGGCCTGAGATCAACGCCACCATCATTCCTCTACGAACCCTTCAACATCGCCGGTCCCGTCGTGAAAAGCTGACGATCGAAGAAACCGACCGCGTGCTGCGCGTGATCCGGGCGCTTTCCCTGGCAGAGTCCGTCTATGCAACCCGAGAGCGGGCCTTAGGCTGGCTGCGCAGGCCCCATGCGCGGCTCGATGGCCGCACGCCGCTCTCACTTCTGAGGACAGACACGGGCAGTCGGATTGTCGAAGAGCTATTACTTCAGATTGACGAGGGCATGTTTATCTGATGACCCTGTGGAGGATCAGCCGCCATCCTGACCTCAGGGGAGCAGGTGGCTTGAAGGTTCCAGGTCGCTGGCACCATGCTGGTCAGCCGATTGTCTATCTCGCCCAGAGTCCGGCCGCTGCGTTGCTGGAAGTGTGCGTTCACACCAGTGCGAATGACGTGCCGCCGGAATTCATGCTACTGAAAATAGAGGGGCCGGATCAAAAACTTTCGATTATTACACGGGATGACCTGCCGGAGAATTGGAGATTCCGCCTCGAAGAAACTCGCGATCTTGGCACGTCGTGGCTCCGAAAGAAGGAAACCGTCTTGCTGCAAGTCCCCAGCGCGATCGTACCGGAGACAGCGAATTTTCTGTTCAATCCTTTGCATCCCGATGCCAAAAAGTTCCGCATCGCAGGAACATTCTCTTATCCATTCGATGCGCGTCTCAAAAGGTAGCTAGCTCCCCGTGCTTCATCACGAATCGGCAACGAGGATGAGGATACTTCCTCTCCCAGCACTCCTGGCGGAGCAGTGATTATATTCCTTCCACCAGCGTAGAAAATATCGGAAGTAATCAACCTTGATGCAGGCCCAACACCATAACCGCGGGGGGCGGCTGATCCTCAAACTCCAGCGCCTCGGACTTCGTCAGCACTGCGGTTCGCTTCCTGGCGAGCCCGGCGGCAACTAGCAGAATCGCGATCATCATTGCATAGCTTGCCGGGTGCTGGAGCGCGCGGAGCTCAAGTACTGCCCCTTGGTCGACGAGAAGGCCAAAGGCCAGAGCGCAAAACCAGAAGGTAAGGTGGAGGTTCGACTTCCCCGGCAAATAGGAACAAGTGAAGGGAATCTTGCGAAAGCCCGCGAGCGTGACTTCAGCGGCCACGATCCCCAGAATAGCGAGGACGGCAAGGTGACCCACCGCCGGCCACCGGGGCCACAGCCAGAGCAAAATCACGGCCCATGCCGTCCAGATTGGTACCACGGAGAGCACGAGCAGGGCACGCCGATTGGCCTGCAAACATTCCGTCACCCCGCCCACCGGAGTGACCCGAAAAATCCAATTAGCCGTGAGATCCAGCGGCATGGCGAACCCAACCCGGGCGCCGAGCACCCCGAAAAACATCATCACCACACTCGAAACTAACAGCCCCGCGTTCGGATGACGCCACAGGTTGTTCGCGGATGCCACCCCTCGCTGTTGTAGGTTCACAAGCAGTCCCACGAAGAGGATCGTGAAGGCGAGACCTATGCCCAGGTAGAAGGCGAGAATGAGACGATGCTTCCGGCTGCGCAGCAACGTTCGAATGCTGAACTGTCCAATCGCGGTTTCGAGCTCGCCGCCAAGGCGCGGCAACCATCGCAAGCGATGGAGTCCGGGGACAATATCCGGCTCCTCCGCGATCCGGCCGAGCACCCGAAAATAGGAAAGGGAGTACACAAGAGCGGTTCCACTTCCGGCAATGGCCAATCCCTTCCAGGCTCGTATGGCCAAGGGGGCAAGAGCCGGGTGCATGGACCCGTTCAGTTGTTGGAAGAGGCCCAGAAACCAATAGGACGGCAAACACGCGAGCCACTGCTGATTGTGGGCGGCAGAGAGCGCTTCCGGCGAGGCCAGTGACGGCTGGAGGAAGTATACGCTTACGAAGAGGCAGAAGGCCGCTATTTGTAAGAACGACGACACCCGCAGGAACTGCCGTCTCGGCAGCACCTGGGCGGCCAGTCCTTGCAGCCCTAATACGCAACAGAGGATGAATGCGCCAGCAGCGAATATGGTGATCCAGTAAGCAGCGAACGACCGAGGCAGACCGATCAGGCCGGAATTCGGGGCCGCAAATGCCAAGGGCGCGGGGAACCCAGGCAGCAAATTGAAGACAGCCACCGTGATGGCGAGCCCTGTGGCGATCGCGGCCACTTTGGCGAGGAACATGGTGCTCGCCCGCACCGGCAAAGGTGCGAGCACCAGGACGTCGCGCTGGTCCGGCAACAGCGAATCCCAGCTCAGCACCGCGAACAGGCCTACGATCAGCATCGTTGTGGCGATAAGGAAGTGTTCCATCCCCCAAGAGGCAATCAAGCGTGCCTGGGCAGGCATGTCGTCGCCCGTGAGGCCCCAGACGGCAAATGAAAAGATCACGCCGAGAAAGACCAGAAGCGAGGCAAACTGCCCGAGCAGCTTGCTGGTCTCTCCCTGCGTGGAAAGGAGTTCGAGATCAACGATGCGGAAGAGAAATTGGCGATAGAGGACGCGGAATTGCGTTTTGAACACGGGGATACCTTAGGCGAGAATCAGGTCCACAATCTCGCGCGAGGTGCTGACCGGGTCCTGCTCAACCGCGAGTTGAGAAAAAATCTCTTCCAGCGTGGGCAGTGCCATTAGCGTCCGCAGGCGCTCGATGGAATCGTCCGCAACGACCTTGGCGCGATGCAAAATGACGACGCGCGTGCAGACGCGTTCCACCGTCTCGAGTTCGTGGGAGCTAAGCAACACCACCTTGCCGCGCTTGACCATTTCCTTCAGTAAGTTTCGGATGACGAGCGCCGAGGCCACATCGAGACCGGAAAAGGGTTCGTCCAGAAGGATCAGGTCGGGATTGTGCAGCAGCGCGGCCGATAGCAGCACCTTCTGGCGCATGCCCTTGGAATAAGCGGAAAGCGGCGAGTGGCGGCTGCCGTGGAGCCCGAGCAACTGGAGCAGGCCGTCGATCCGTTCCGCCGTACGCTGGCAGGGCAGGCCGCGCAATTGACCCACCATGACCAGGTACTCCAAACCGGTTAGATGGGCATACAGGTGCGGCTCTTCCGGCACGTACCCAAAGCGCCGTTTATAGTTCAGGAGGTCACGATGGATGTGGGTGCCGTCAAAGAGGATTTCTCCACTCGTCATCCCAATGAGCCCGGTGATCATTTTCAGGGTGGTGGACTTGCCGGAACCGTTCGGCCCGAGATATCCCGTGACCTCGCCCGGCCGTGCCGCAAAGCTGACGTTGTCCACGGCGGTGACGGCGGGAAATCGTTTGCAAACGTTACGCAGTTCAAGCATAGGGTCTGACCTCAAGGACCTATGTAGTATTCTGTCTAGCTTTCTGCTTGTCAAGTAGTATTCTACTTAGGTACAATCCCCTCATGGCAGGCGAGGTCAAACTTTCCCATACGGCGGCGATGATCCTTCAGGCCCTCAGCGCCGGTCACATCTACGGCTTCAGCGTGATGGAGGTAACCGGCCTTCCCAGCGGAACGGTTTACCCCGCGATGCGGCGCCTGGAGCGGGACCGCTTGATTCTCTCGCAATGGGAAAAGCAGTCCATTGCGGACGCCGAGGGGCGCCCGCCGCGAAAATATTACAAGCTTACGAGCTCGGGCAGGACCACCCTGGAGGCCTCGCGCCGGCGCTATCCGCTCCTGGCGAAACTCCTTCCAGCAGAGGAGGTTGAAACGGCATGAGCAGCGCCGGGATTGTCCCTTCGAGCTCCGTGCACTTTGCGATCCTCTGGGCTGCCGCATTGCTGGTGCCCAGGGAGCGACGCGCGGAATGGCTGGCAGAATGGAGAGCAGAGCTTTGGTACGCCTCCAAAAAATGTGGTCAGGAGCTTGCCCCTCGGTTGGGTGGCCGGTGGTATATAACCGCCTTTTGTCTCGGATCGTTTAAAGACGCGCTGTGGCTTAGGCGAAATGCGCCCCCCTCGGAGGAACGAGCGACACTTCACTTGGAATCTCCGAGGCAGTGCATCGCTTTTCTGGCAGCTCTGGCAGCCTTAAGCATGGCCATCACATTTCTTCTGTGGCTGGGGAATAGGGATTTGATTTCATTAGCCGACCTCTATCATCAAGTACTCATCGCTTTCCCGTGCTTCCTCGTTTATCCCAGTCCGATCTTGTTGGCGATCACATCCCTATCGCTTGGCGAGTTTCCGGCGCACAGCAGATTGCGCGCTTGGAGAGGAAGGCTTCGGCGCGGGACCTTTTTCCTCGGCAAAGTCGCGTTGGTCATGCTGATGGTGTTTTGCGGGTTGCTTATTGGGGCTTACAACGTCCTACCGTCCATTCTGATGATTCTTCTGTTTTTTGGCATGTTTGGGGGCTACCCCTTTGCACTCCGATGGGCATTGAACGACCAACGGGGGCGGTGCCCGGTTTGCCTCCACCTACTGACTCAACCTGTCTCGCTGGGCGCCCGCTCAAGGTGTTTCCTGGGGTTGAACGGTACGGGCCTCATGTGCCCCAAGGGCCACGGCCTCCTCCATTTACCGGAAAGCCCGACGTCCTGGTTCGGCACGCAACGCTGGCTCGGCCTCGACTCTTCCTGCCGTGACCTATCTTAGGCATGTCTGGCGTCCGCCGGGTCATGGCGACGAGGGCGGGAGCGAACGAAAGCGCTTGAGGGCGCGGTGCAAGAGCAGGGCGGTGGCCTCATTCGACTTTCCCAGCCGCTCGGCCGCTTCCGACGTGGTGAGGCCTTCTACCTTCATCAGCAGAATTGCCTGCCGGTAGTCTTCCGGCAGGGATTGCAGCTTGTCCAGCAGGCCGCGCACGCCCTCCGCCTCGGCCAGGATGCGGCTGGGCGTCTTGCTGTCAAGGGGCTCGGGGCCGGCGGGGTTGCTGGCGGAGCGAAAACGCAGCATCTCGGCGGCGTGGCGCTTCTGCCGGCCCTGGGAACGCGCCAGGTCCGCCAGAACGTGGTCGGCAATCCGCGCCAACCAGCTCATGAAACTTCCCGGCGTTCGGTAAGTGAACTGGTCGAAGTCGCGAAAGGCTTTCAGAAGAGTCTCCTGGAGGATGTCGTCGACCTCGTAGAGACGGGTCAGCTCGGGGCCCATCCGAAAATGGATGAGCACCGCGAGGCGCGCCCGGTGCTTTCCAAAAAGGGCCGAAAAGGCTTCCTGGTCGCCATTCTTGATCCGCTCAATCAGTCCGTAACTGGAGGTTGCAGGTTCCATGCGTACCGCGCCGAGATCGCGGCCTTCCATCGTTCTCCGGATTTCCGTGCCGGGAAACCCCGTGCCTGTGAGTGTACATCGCCCTCCGCCACTTTGGGAACCTGTGAAGGGAGGAGTCACGAAAGCGGAGATTACAAGAGATCGCTGGCAGAGGGGTTTCGAAAATGAAGATCTTTCTTGTTTTCTATATTCTCGCGACGCGGGCAACCGTGGAACCTATTTTCCTCAGGCCCGCGAGCGTGCGGCCACCCGCCTGATTCCAGCCTCAGGCTTGAGCCAAACACCGGGCCGGGTAGTGATCTTCATGGCAGCCCGGCAAGGGGGGCGAGTTTCATGGCGTAAGCGTAGCCGTCGGAACTCAAGCCATAGAAGGTGTCGCCTTGAACGAGAAAATAGCTGGCGTCCCACAGCAACGGATACTCGGCAAGTAGGCGACCTGATTCTGCATCGAGTTCCGCCAGTGTGTCATCATCGCGCAGACAGTAAATTTTGTCTCCTTCTACCCTAATTCGTTCCACACGATGCTCTTCGGGGAGGGGAAATCGCCAGAGGATTCGATCTTTTTGACGGGGATTCGCGCCAAGGTCCATGGCCAGGATTTCATGAGGTGCATAGAGGTAGAACGCTGACCCTCGAAGCCGATCCGGAAACAGCCAGTGTGTGTAGTCACCTTGAGGCAGATCGATCGTCCGTGACACTTTGCCGGTGGCTGCGTCGAAGACTCCCAACTGGCGGTCACCGAAGGTGAAGTAGACCTCAGAGGGATCTCCGAGTGATTGTGCAAGGCTCGTGATCTGAGACTCCGAGCTTCCCTGGGCGAGCGGTTGTCCAGTGGCTGGCGCAATTGCGTGGAGGGTGGTCCCCGCTGCGTAAACGACTTGTTTTTCGCCTGCAACAGCACCAATAAGATAGTCGTCAGGCTTCCCATCGTACTTTGTCTGCCAGAGCAACTTCCCTGAGGCTATATCGACGCAGAACAGCCTCCAGTGTTGGGGCCCAAACAGGGTGCCCCCACTGGCCCAGAGCAAGATTTGCTGCTTGCTGGCAGTGTATGCGATGAAAGAAGGTATTTCCTGCAAATCGACGCTGGAGAGCATTTTTTTCTCCCCGCTCGTCGCGTCCACCTGCCAAAGCTGAATGGTCTTACTGTCCTCCGAGGGACGAGTGACAAGGATGATGGGCTGCGTCGGGCGCCACAGGGTCCATGCATTGGGGTCACCTCTCTCGTGCCACACAAAACCCCCACTTTCAGGATCCAGCACGGTGTGCAATCCGCTATCGCCCCATAGGTGCAGAAACTTACCCGCACTATCGGATGCCATTTCGTCCGCTTGTTCAACATCGGTGCGCCACTTTAGGCCGAAGTTCGTCTTGAGCTCCTGGAATATGTGTTGTGCGAGTGGATTTGTTGGATCGACCAGGGAATAATATGCCAACAATTCTCGTTGCCGGTTTTCGCGGTCACCTCGCTGCCCATAGATCCGTGCCAGCATCAAATGGGCCTCCGGATAATCCGGATCGAGTTCGCGCACAACCCTCTGCGCCTGGGTGAGCGCTTCGTCCGGCCGGTTCAACTGGAAGAGGCATTGAGCAAGCTGGGTCACGACCTCTGCTTGTGCTAGAGATGTCCCGGGGTCAGGTTTAGGAGCAATGTACTCCTTAACGCCTGCAACATCACCGACGAAAACGGAGTCTTTTCCGGGAATAACGATGGGAGCTTTTTCTCCCAAGTGATGCCAGAGGGTTACCCCGGTGGCAGCGTTGAGAGCCGTGATCTCTTTCTTTCCGCTCTGGAACAACAGCATCCCCTGCATGTACACTCCTCTGCCGTCCTGTTGCCAGGTCTTGCATTCCCACGTTTTCTCTCCCTTCTTGAGGTCCACACCGAAGATGCGGTTGGAGGATTCAACCCGGAAGATCGCAAGGTCACCGCGTGCATGGATAGGGAACACATCCTCGTCGCCTATTCTTATCTTGTTCTCAACCTTGCCTGAAGACCGATCGACCAACACGAGGTAGCCGTCTTTCGTTACGGCCAGGATTCGATCGCGGGTTGCAAACAAATCGCGACGCACATCAATCGGCGCCTTCCAGAGCAGGCGATTATTAGCGGGCGCCTTCTCGCTGAATGCCAAGGCATATAACATTCTGTCTTTTCCAGCGACGTACAGAGTGTTCTCCTTCACGGCATAGACCACGTGTTCTCCCTCGATCCCGTATTTTACTCTCTGCAGCGAGATGGGGAGGTCAAACAGCTTTTGTCCATTTACAGCCCGGTAACCCCTCACCAGGCCAGCTTTGGCGTCAAGAATGAGCAAGTTCTGCCCAACATGTTCCATGTCCCAATCTTCGCAGTCCCCTTTCAAATTCCACATTTCACTGCCGTCACTCCCGCGCAGAAAATACAGTTTCGCCGGATTCGTAGCGCAAACGGCCCCGACATCGCCATATCCGGCTACATCAAAGATGTCGCCGCGAAAAAAGTCTATGGTCAGGGACTTCTTCCAACGCTCTTGACCGGTTGCCTTGTCTTGGGCAACTATCACCCCTTGAGACGAATACGTATAGATGCTCGTATCTGTGTTATACCATCCGATCGTGCCGCCATTTACTTGGTACTTAAATTGCCAGCGCAGAACCCCTTCATCAGGATCGATTCCATATCGCTTAATGGTCATCGAGGCGGGGTCTCCACCGCCCTCGACGTTGAATATGGCAATGCCAGATGTCTCTCGACCGTATACGTACTGCGCGGCGTCGGGATCGGGTAGGGGTACTTGCTTGAAGCTGCGTGTGAAAGGATTGACAAAGTAGAGGACACTGGTCTTTCCGAGCTTTTCGCCGAAGACAAATCGTCGCGCATTGGCAAGAATGCTGATGTCATCCTCTTCGTCCCCGGACTTTTTCTTTAGGTCCCTTTCTTCCTTTGTCAGACTAAACACAATGGCTCCTACCGCGCGCTGGGAGCCAGGCTTTTGGTAGGGTACGTCCCATTCCCACATCTGTCGGCTCGTTCCTTCCGCACCCAGAAGGGCGTTCTTAAAAGACTGCGCGGCATCTTCCCAGCGGTACTGCTTCTCCAAAGCGAGTCCTTTGTAAAAGTGGGCGCGGCTATACTGCGGGTCTTGTTTTAGCGCCGCATCAAATTTTGCTGCGGCATCGGCAAACAACTCGTCGCGGTACAACTTGAGTCCGTCTGAAAAATCCTGGAAGGCTTCGAGGTTCGTTGTAGAAGGGGCAACGGGACTGCTTTCTTCCTCGGCGAAACCGCCAGCAACCCCCTTTCGCAAGCTCTCCGCCAACTGGTCTTGCAGCCCCATGAGATTCGAGTATTTTCCTTGGGCCTTGGCGCCTAGCAAATCCTTTCCAGTTTCAACCTCTACCAGCCGGGCGGTGAGGCGGATGTCGTCCTGAAACTTCTGGTATCCGCCCACCACCATGTAATCCGCTCCGAGCAATTTTCCGATTTTCTGAGCAGTGACGCGATCGACGTATTGGGAGCGATCGAACTTCAATTCCTTGAGTACTACGTTGAGTTCGCGCCGCTCGATCAGATTGACTCCGCGGACGCCCGCCAAGTCGGTCGAGATTTCTTCCATGATGCCGAGGCCTATAGAATCGAGCGAGCGGTCGCCTGAGGCGTTCTGAAAGTCGACCACGGCCAAAGTCTTCGGTCGCGAAGCGGCGAGCGCGGCAACAGGCATCAGAAAGCAAATTGCCAGGCAAAGCAAGTGAAGCAGTTTTTTCATGGCTTCGCTCCGGTTACGTCCGGCGGCAGCGCATGGAGGAATTTAAGCGCAAGCTGGTCTGGAAGTTTCAACGTTTCCGCGACAGGACCCATTACTTTTTCCGCTCCGACCACCTCACCGGTTTCAACCCGAATCAGGCGGGCGTTGAGGCGGATCTGCCCTTGCCAGACCTGAAAACTTCCGACCACCAGATACTGTGCACCGATCAATCGCCCGATTTTCTGCGCGGTTGCCGGATCCACATATTCGCTTCGATTCAAATTCAGCTCATTCATCACGCGGTCTAATTGTGAGCGTTCCACGGTGCGGAAACGCCCCGACTCCACCAGGGACTGGGTCAGGGCATCTTCGACTCCCGTTTCGAGGTTGGCAAATTTGGGGTCTTTGCTGAGGTTGGAAAATGGCAGGACGGCAAGCGAAGGCTGCGCCGCAACTTTCGAGTTCATGCTGCCGGCCGCCACAAGCGAAGCTCGCGACTGGTTACTGGAGACCGGTGGCCCTGGTCGTAGGCGCGCGCTGCCCTGCCAATGTGCCCGCCACCATAAGGCCCCGCCGAAGAGACCTATGACACCGAGACTCACCAGCAAGGCACTCCGCCGCGAGAGTCGCAACCTGTTTGCGGGCGGCGCCGGTAATCGTGTTCGCCCCCATCCGAGGGCAGACGCTGGCGAGACCATGATGAAATCGTCAAGCAATTCGGTGGCGGATTGATAGCGCCTCGGGCGATCCTTCGACAGAGCTTTCGAGATGATTTTCGCGATGGCATCGGGAACTTCCGGGCGCAAGACCTCGAGGCGCTCCGGCTCTTCGCTGAGAATGGCGATCATTACTTCGGCGGGCGTTGGCCGGGCAAAGGGGAGTTTGCCGGTGAGGGTTTCGTACATGACCACGCCCAACGAGAAGATGTCGCTCAACGGGTCTCCCCGTTCGCCACGTAACTGTTCGGGCGCCATGTAGGCAAGCGTCCCGGACATCACCCCCGAGGCAGTCAACATGTGGGAGGCAGTGGCGCCCGATATCAGGTGCGAGAGCCCGAAATCGAGGATCTTAACCTGCCCTGAGTCCGTCACCATGATGTTCGAGGACTTGATATCTCGATGCACAACGTTGTGCTGGTGAGCTGCCTCGAGACCCGAGGCGACCTGGGGGATGATCTCAAGAAACCGCTCAAACGTAAGGGGCCCCTGAGCAATCATCTGCTGCAAGGTTTTTCCCTGCACGAACTGCATGGCGACGCAGTAAGAGTCCGCCGTTTGCTCCACCGAATAGATGGTGCAAATATTGGGATGGTCAAGGCGCGCCGCCACGCGCGCTTCCCTCAGCAAGCGGGCCTGCGCTTGTGAGTCTCCAGTTTGCGTGCGCGCCACGAGTTTGAGCGCCACGATGCGGTCAAGGCGCGCGTCCCGCGCCTTGTAGACCACACCCATTCCTCCCTCGCCCAGTTTTTCCAGTGCCTCGAACGACCCGAAGTGGGTGATGAGCGGTGGTGCGGCAGAAAACGTGGCGGTCGGGAGCTCTCCCCCTGCGGCACACTCATTGCCTCTGCTCTGGAAGTCGGGCGCCTTTTGACTCTCATCGTCGCCCATGGCGCTTCACGTCCTGCACTGCGCTCGAACGCCATCTGTGGATGCGTGGCTTTGATGATAGGAGTCGAGGGGGTGAATGTCAACTGCTTGCGCAAAATCGCTTGCGCAAAATCGACCCCCGCCTCCCTCCCTCAGATGTTGCTCAATTCAAATGGGCGCGCTCCTGGGTGCGTCCGTGACGGGCTCTTTACACCGCTGTAAAGCATCGTTGCCTTGGGCGCTCGTCCCCACCGATTAACATGCCAACAAAAAGATGAAGATCTATCCTGTAACTTATTGAAAACAAAATGGAACAAAGGGCTACCGGGATAAATTATTGAAAATAAATGGGTTAATGTATTGCCGGGTCTACCATTTGCTGGCATGAGTGGGCCTTCGCGGAATATCCATAATTAAATCTGGGGTTCGGAGTTCAGGTGTTGGAATTCAGGAAGTCGAGTTTTGGGATTGATGGTCCAGGCGTTCGAAGAATCGATCCAGGAAGCGCGCGAGGATTGTCAGGACGCGGCGGCTCTGTTGCGCGAGGCGGAGGAAGTCAGGGAGGAATTGGGGGCGGCGCGCCAATTGCGCGAGGATTCGAGTGATGCGCACTTGCCCGTGCGCGTCCATGGCCGCTTCGAAGTCGCAGGTCATGGGCATCTCCACCGGATCGAGAATCACGCGCAGGGCAAGGGACGGGATGCCGCAGGCTGACCATTGCTTCATCAAAGGCAAGCTCTCCATATCGGCGGCGTCGCCGATGCTGGCCAAGCGCACCTTCTGCGCCGTCGTGCGCGCAATGCGCGGCAGCGTAATTAGCACGGGCGCAGCCTTTGCTCCGCATTGCGCGGCGAGATCGACGAGGTTCGGAGCCGCAGGGATTGCGGCCGCAGCATCCGGGCTCGACACCGATTGCGCCACCAGCAAGTCGCCAGGCCGCCACTCCGGCTTAAGGCCGGCGGCCACGCCTGTTACGATTCCGAGAGAAGGCGTGAAATGCGTGGTCAATTCATGGAAGCGATGCGCGTCGGGCGCGCCTGCTCCAGCGAGCGCCACATAGACTTCGGTGGAGCCGAACGAGGTCACGGAAACGGGTTGCGGTGAATCTGCAATCCCGCGAAAGCGATGACTGCGCCGCCAGGGAGCAAACTCCTGCTTCATGGCGAATGCAACCAGGACTTTGTTCATGATGATTCAGGCCGCGCATTCCCGGGCGGCGCGGTCCCGGAGGGGTTCCTTTACGTAACCATTTTCACTGTACCAGCGAATGGCGCGCTCCAGTGCGGCTTCCAGGGGGCCAGGGTGGAATCCCAATTCGCGTTGGGCCTTGGAGCTATCCACAAACATTTTGTGCCGAGCCATGCGCACACCTTCCATGGGAATGCGCGGCTGGCGCCCGAGAAGGCGCGCGGCCAGCGAGTCCGCAAGCGAGGCCAGGAAGGGCACCGCATGGGGCAAACGCAGGCGTGGCATGGGACGGCCGCTGAGGTCGGAAAGGATTCCGAGCATTTGCTTCAGCGTCAGATTGCGGTCGCCGAGGATGTAGCGCTCCCCCACCTGCCCGCGCTCGGCCGCCAGCCAGTGTCCCTTGGCCACATCCTCGACAGCAACGAAGTTCAGGCCGGTGTCGACGTAAGCGGGCATCTGGCCGTTGATATAGTCGAGGATGATGCGGCCCGTGGGTGTAGGCTTCCAATCCCCCGGGCCCAAAGGGGCAGTGGGATTGACGATGACCACGGGTTGGCCGTTGCGGGCCGCTTCCATAGCTTCTTGCTCAGCAAGGAATTTCGAGCGCTTGTAGTGCCCAATCATGTCCTTCAGACGCAAGGTGGTTTGTTCATCGGGTAACTTCCTGGGATGGCGGGGGACAAGCGTTCCCACGCTGCTGGTGTAAATGAAGCGGTCAATCCCGGCTTGGCGGGCGGCGGCCAGCAGGTTGCGAGTGCCGGTGACGTTGCTCTCGTAAATTTCCTGGGGATTTTCCGCCCAAAGGCGGTAGTCGGCGGCAACATGGTAAACGCGCTGCACAGTCCTCAACGCTGGGAGGAGGGAATGGACTTCTCGTAAATCCGCATAGGCGAACTCTACCGGGAGCCCCTGCAGCGAGCGCACGTCACTTTGCGGGCGAACCAGCACCCGAACCTTTTCACCCTGCCCGATTAGGAAGTGCGTTAGGTGGCTTCCGATGAATCCGTTCGCGCCGGTAATAAGGGAGAACATTTTTCCGTCTCATTGCCATTCGCCCGAGGGCGGCCATTGTTTCCCCCGGAGAGCTGCCACTTGAGCAACCTCCAGGTATCGCGAAGTCTCCGATTCGCCCCCAAGACTGCGGAGGGCTCATATCCCACGTGCACCATGCAGTGCTCGCAGCGGGGGTCACGACCGCGGCCATACTTGTCCCAGTTGGTTTTCTCGATGAAATCCTTGAACGTGGCATGATGGCCGTCGGTGATCAAATAGCACGGCGCCTTCCAACCGCGTGGGTTGTAAGTGGGATTTCCCCAAGCGGTGCACTGCATGTCTTCGCGGTCACCTTGCAGGTAATCCAGGTAAATCGGCGAAGTCATCAGGGAGAAATTCTCGAGGACCTTTCTCGCCAGGCGGAACTTTTCATGAATCTCCTGACGAGACATGAAAATCTCTTTTTGTTGCACGGCCGCATAGGAGTAGCTGGGCGCGATGGTGTGGCCATCCACCCCAAATTCTCTCAAGTACGCGAAGAGTTCAGCGATTTCATTGAGGTCGGTTTGCTTGTAAATCGTCGTGTTGGTGCAAACCATGAATCCCGCTTCTTTGGCGGCGCGGATGCCGTCGATGGCCTGCCGGAACACCCCTTTGCGCTCGACGCACATGTCGTGGGTTGCTTCCATGCCATCCAGGTGAACGTTGAAGAAGAAATGCGAGGTGGGTTTGAACTCCTTCAGACGCTTCTTGATAAACATGCCGTGCGTGCAAAGGTAGATATGCTTGCCGCGATCCAGGATTTCGGTCACCAATTGCCCCAACGGGCGGTAGATGGTCGGCTCGCCGCCGCAGATGGAGACGATGGGGGACCCACAATCGTCCACGGCGTGCAAGCACTGTTCCACCGTGAGCTGATCCGTGATGCTTTCCTTGTATTCGCGGATGCGTCCGCAACCGGTGCACGTCAGGTTGCAGGTGTGCAGCGGCTCCAGCATCATCACCAGCGGAAATTTCTCCACCCGCCGCAGCCTCTTGCCGGCGATATACTTGCTCAACTTGGTGGTCATGCTGAGCGGAAACTTCATCGACTCCTCCCATTTCCATTCCCATTTCCATTCCGCGGAGCGAACTCTTCCGGCGAGAAGCGCAGGACCTCAAGTTCGGGCGCGTCGTCCAACATGTTCCGGTACCGTGCCAACGCATAGAGGGGGAAAGCATTCCGATACAGGTGGTAGCGAAGATAGAAGACCCGCGGGAAGCCGGTTCCCGTAAAGGCGGCCTCCGCCCAGGTCCCATTCTCGCGCTGTTGATCCAAAAGGTAGCCCACGGCCTGCTTCACGGCGGGCTCGGAAATTTCCCCGCCCGCCAGCAAGCCGATCAGCCCCCACGCTGTTTGCGAAGCCGTGCTGTGGCCGCGGGCCTTCAACTCTTTATGATCGTAAGACGCGCACGATTCGCCAAAGCCGCCATCCGCATTCTGCACGGCTCGCAGCCAGGCGGCCCCTCGCTGACTTTCGGCATTCTTTTGCAGGCCCAAGGTCTCCAGCGCTCGCAAGGCCCCGCTGGTTCCATAGAGGTAGTTGACTCCCCAGCGGCCATACCAGGGGCCTTCGGCGGTCTGGTCCTTTTGGAGAAAACGTATGGCGCGCTGGATCCTGGGATCGGAAGCGGGCCATTTGCTCCGCCCCAGGTATTCCAAAACCCGCGCCGTCAGATCGCCGGTGGAGGGGTCGATCATGGCATTGTGATCGGCGAAGGGAACGCGCGTCAGGAAGGTGGAATCGTTGTCGCGGTCAAACGCCCCCCACCCGCCGTCGCGGTTCTGCATGGCGAGCACCCAGGCGGTGCCCCGGCGCAAAGCCTGTTGCAGCCGAGCGGGATCCGGATAGGCAACGCGTTGCAGCGCCATCAGGACAAAGCCCGTGTCATCTACGTCGGGATAGAAATCATTGCGAAACTCAAATGCCCACCCGCCGGGCTCGACATGGGGATTGTTGATTTGCCAATCGCCGCCCCCCAACACTTGATTGTCGAGCAGCCAACTGGCGGCTTTGACCAGGGCGGGGTGGTCGGGCGGCAATCCGGCCTCTTGAAGGGAAAACATCGTCACGGCGGTATCCCAAACCGGGGATACACACGGCTGGACACGCACGGTGTCGCCTTCTTCGATTTCAAATTGCGCGAGGTGCCCAATTTCCCTTGCCGTAAGGGGGTCGTCGGCAGAATAACCCAAGGCACGCAGGGCAAACACCGAGTTGACCATGGCGGGATAGATGGCGCCCAGCCCCTCGGTGCGCTCCAAGTGTTCCAGCAGCCACTGCTTGGCGCGGCGCAGGGCCCGTTGGCGAAGGGGTTTCCAGGGGAGCTTTTCGTGCAACTTGAAGAGCCGGTCCAGCACCAGGAAGAAATTACGCCAGCTCACCAGCCGGCGGTCCCATTCGAAGGCAGGAATGCGTCCGGAGGGGTCGCGAAAGAGTTCCTCCACCCCGGCATTGGGAGGCAAATCCCAACGCGGTTTGCAAGCGTAGACGAGCATCAAGGGTACGACGATGGCGCGCGTCCAGGATGACATGGAGTAAATATTCAGAAAGAACCAGGAGGGCAGAAGGATCAACTCCGGCGGTATCGCCGGCACGTAGGACCACGGCAGCACTCCGCCCACCGCCAAATAGAGGCGTGTGTAGGAGTTGGTTGCCTCCACGCCGCCTAATTCATGAATCTGGCAGCGCGCGCGTGCCATGTGGGGAGCGGCAGGGGAGTCCCCGGCCAGTTTAAGGGCGACGTACGCCTTGACGGTGGCGTTGAGCTCCGACGGCCCGCCGGCGTAAATATTCCATCCCCCATCGGGGAGTTGCCGGCGGCGAATATAATTTGCCACCTTGATGCGCCGGTGATTATCCAGTTTGCCCAAAACATAAAGGAAGAAAATGTAATCAGATTCCAGGGTGGTATCCGCTTCCAGTTCCGCCACCCAATATCCCTCCGGGGCTTGTAAGGTGAGGAGGTGATCCACGGTTCGCTGGATGGCTTCCTGAAGGGTTTCGTCGAAGCGGATTTCCGGGTATGTAAGCCTCTGCCCTCGTTGTCGCGTTGCCGGTTCGGCTTGGCGTTGTGGTTTCATGAAGTGCTTGAGTTCTCCCTATGAATGTATGTTCAGTTTGTTAATTCCGCCGGCAAGGCAAATCGGACGTCCTCCTGGGTCCATTCGACTTCCCGGATGCTGGTAAATCCCCAGCTTTTTAAGCGATTCACCACTTGCTCGACCAGAAAATCGGGCGTGGAAGCGCCGGCGGTGATACCCAAATTTTGCCGACCTTCGAGCCACTGGCGTTGAATGTCAGCAGCGCAACTGATCAGGTACGCATCCGTTCCCGCCCGGCGCGCTACTTCCACCAAACGGTTGGAGTTGGAACTGTTCTCGGCGCCGACCACGAGAATGGCATCTGCCTGCCGAGCCACCAGCTTGACGGCGGCCTGGCGATTCTCCGTGGCATAGCAAATGTCCTGGGCGGGCGGCCCCTGAATGGCCGGAAAGCGCTGTTTGAGCCGCGTCACAATTTCGGCCGTATCGTCGATGCCTAAGGTCGTTTGCGTCAGATACACCACGCGTTCCGGGTCGTCCACCTCAAGCGCGTCCACATCCTCGACGCACGATAACACCCGGATGGCGTTGGGAGCCTCCCCCAGCGTCCCGATGACCTCATCGTGGGCCCGATGCCCGATCAGGACAATGGTGTAATTATCGCGGGCGTAACGGATGACTTCTAGGTGGACCTTGGTGACCAAAGGACACGTGGCGTCAATCACTTGGAGCCCGCGTTCGCTCGCCGCCTGGCGGACGGACGGGGAAACTCCGTGCGCGCTGAAGATCACCACCGCGCCGGAGGGTACCTCATCGAGCGAGTCTACAAAGACCGCGCCCTTTCCCGCAAGGTCTTCCACCACGTGGCGGTTATGGACAATCTCCTTGCGCACATACACCGGCCGGCCCAACTTCTGCAACGCCAACTCCACCACTTCGATCGCCCGGATCACCCCGGCGCAGAATCCTCGCGGCTGCAGCAACAGGAGGGTTGCTTGGTCGACAACGGGCAACATTTTTCCTTCAGCAGTCACGGCCACCCTCTGAATTTTACTTGCTGGAGGTTCTCTTCCAGGCACGCCCCAGGCTAAACCGGGCCAGAAAAGACCATGCAGAAAAAACACAACCAAGGGCAGTTTAACGTCTGATTAGAAATTTTTCAAGCTTCTTGCTACAAATCAAATTTTGTCATGACGTTGCAGCCACCTACCGACCGCGGGAGGGGGGTACAGGACCCGCCGACGGGGCGTGACAAGCAACGGTCCAAAGTGCCCCTAGGCCATAAAGGGGAGGCTCCCGGTCCCGGCCCGGGCAGGGTAATAAGGGCGGGGACATCGATTCAGGAGGCCAAAGCCGCCTGGAGCATCGCCCGAGTATAGCCCACGTTGTAGGCATAGCCGACGTAAGACCCTCCCCCCGGATAATGGGACTTGAACCCGGCGATTTCGCGGTCCACCTCCAGCCCCCGGGGATGTTCCGGGTAGATCAAGCGGGGGTACTTCTGCCGGGTAAGCTCCTTCATCACCGCGAACATATCCACCTGGCCCTCGTCCAGAAAGACCTCCGTGTATTTCTCGCGCGGGGTTCGCACGCGGACGTTGCGGAAGTGCACGTGGTTGATGCGGTCGCGGCTTCCAAAGTAGCGGCAAACTTCCACCGGATCTTCCCCCAATTCCCGCGTTACGCCGCAGTCAAACGTGATGCCATTTGACTTGCTGGGAACGATCTCAATCAGGCGCTTCCACCCCGCCAGGTTTCCCATGATCTGTTCCGACCCGCGGCTGAGGGGGGCAGGCGGATCGTTGGGATGCAAGGCCAGCCGGACCCCCGACTGCTCCGCCACGGGCACCACCGCTTTCAGAAAGTAGGTGATGTTTCCCCACATTTCCTCCAGTTTGTGGGCCCCCTCCTCCGGAAGGGGCGGCAAATCCTTAACACGGTTGTAATCAAACGCCGTCAGGCCCGCACCCGCCCTGCCGGTTTCCGCGTAGTAGCCTTCCACCAGGCGGTGGGCATAGAAGTTGTACTCCACCACCGGGACTCCGGCTGCCCCCGCCGCCCGAATGGACTCCTGGACCCTTTGAATTTCCTCGTCGCGGCCCGGCCTCCCATAGAGAGCGTTGGTGAATCCCGAGATTATCAAGTTGCCCAAGATCAAACCACCCGATTTCAGGCGGTCTGCCATCGCACGGATTTGAATTTCCTCCCATGGGATCTTCGGCCCTCCCATGGCCACATGGTCTACTCCCAATTGCTTCACATGGCGCATGCCGGATTCATCGAATTGTCCTGCTGCCACCTGCCCGCTAATCTCCAGGCAGATTTTGGGCGTTTCCGGCCCCTCCTGGTGCAAAACGGGCAGGCCCCCCGGACTACGCGACGGGCTCAGCAGTGCGGCCACTCCTACGGTCTTCAGGAGGGATCGCCGGGTAACCAGGGAGCGCATATCTTCTTCCTTTCTTATGATGCAATCCATGGACCATGGGCAACCTGCATGTTATCGCGCCCAAACCGTTGCCTGTTCTGCCTTCCGCCTACTGCTCTTCAGAATCCCACCCGAATGGTTTTTATCTCGAATGGTTTCACGGGCACAATTACTTTTGTCCCCTTGATTGCAAACGATTTTGCGGGCACAAACTTATCCCATTCCATCATGTCGGTTTCACGCGCCGTGCGGGGAGTGCGCGTGAAGTTAAGGACAGCGGTAGTGGCTTTGTCCGCAGTCTCATAGAGCCGCACGATGTATTCGTTCGAGTCCTCGGCTTTCTTGACCGATTCCACGGTGACACTCGAGGGAGCCACGTCGAGCACGCTGTAAACAGTGGCAAGCTGCCCGGTGTGGGAAGGCTCGGATTTTGGCAACAGCGGTTCGTTGAACTCCGCGCCCCGCCGCGTCGCGTTGACGTCCTGCCAGGAGCCGCGATGTGGAATGAGCGCGTACTTGATGTGGTGGATGCCCACGTAGGGTTCGTCCGATTGGTCTGACCAAGTGTCCGGCATCGAGCGATACCCGCGGCGTGGACCGCGGATCAGGCTCATGCGCAGCGTATTTTCCTGGTACGAAAACCCATACTTTGAATCGTTAAGCAGCGTGACCCCGTAATCGCCGGCCTTGTTGCTGACGTCCGCCCAGCGTTGCCCCGCCACTTCAAATTTCGTGCGGTCGGCGATTTCCCACCCGCGCGGAGGCGCCGTCATGCGGATGCCGGGGTCCTCTTTCAGCGTCCAGTCGTAGCGTTGAATGGCGCCGTAGGGAATCTCGTACGTCGCGTAGACATTTTTGAAATTGACCGGGAAAGCCACTTTGGCAAAGCGGTACTTCTCATGCCAGTCGACGTTAAGGTCGAAATCCACGCGATCGGCGTGACTGTAAAGAACGATATTCTCTTCGAACTTGGAGTCGCCAAAAGACTTCTCCACTTGCACGACGGCGCGGATGGGTCCGGTTTCGACCACCTTTACACTCTCGGCTTTATCCAGTTTATTATCCGCACCAAGATAGATATTCCACGCTGGCTCCCCATCCGGAGCCTTGGGGGGCTTGTCCTCCCAAACTTCCAGCGCCGCACCGGGATTGTCCTCACGCAGGAAGTTCGTATCCATGCCTTTCCTCTTCAACGATTTCAGGTTGCCGGAGTCGGGGTCGATCACCACTTCCACCTGGCTGTTGGCCAGGGTGAGGCCGGAGACCGAGAGGTCGCTCGAAAACTTAGGCGGCTCGTGGCTGCCCACCACGCGATATTCCTTGTACCCCATTCCCGGGACATTTTCGGCGAAGAACAGAGCATTCTGGGTTTTGATTTCGCTGTCGAACTGGTAGGGCACAGCACGCCCAGTACTGTCGAAACCCAGCGCATATTCTCTCCTCGACATTCCGGGCATTTTTTCGTCCTCGAGTTGGTATGGCACGGAATGCCCGGCGGAATCGACGATCTTAAAATGCTTGAACCCGCCAAAGTACTCCGCATCCAGGGAAACGAGCCCGGTCCTTTCCCACGGCAAGGGGTTAAAGATCAGAACAGCGCGGCCCTCGCCCTGGGTGTTGACATGCTTGGCGATGGTGGTGAGAGCCGAGTTCAGTATCTTTCCGCCAAAATACTTGATATCGCCATAATCGGTCGCCGCATCGCGATAGACTTCCGCGGCCGCGGAACCATCAATATTGTCGTGCACCTGTCCGAAGAGCACTTTCTCCCACAATTCCTGGAGGTGCTCCTGGGGATAGGGCTGGCCGAATTGCGAGGCGAGCAGGGAGAATTTCTCCGCGTTCATCAGCAGCACTTCACTCAATCGATTGTCGCGCTTCACTTGCGAGTCGGTGGTGAAGGTCCCGCGATGGGTCTTGACGTAGAGTTCATCGTCCACCACGGGGAAATCCTTGCTCTGCGGC
>Ga0326727_10009909_pt1 | contig 23066 bp, 17 predicted proteins | sample MB2enrmetagenome_FD_207643 | JGI IMG/M metagenome (GOLD analysis project Ga0326727, IMG submission 207643) | Lab enriched peat soil microbial communities from McLean, Ithaca, NY, United States - MB29MY | ecosystem: Environmental > Terrestrial > Soil > Wetlands > Peat | place: USA: New York...
AGCCCGGTGCGGGAATACCGCCCGCCGGGATCTGTGAGGGGGGCACCGGGCAACCGGTGTCCCTACCTCAACGAGCGCTCGGAGAAGACGTGCGTAAGCGAGGGTGAAAGTCCCTCAAGTCTGGAAGCCAGGCTTCCGGAGTTCGGAATGAAAGTGAAGAATGGAAAAGTCTAACCAACTGCCCAAGACCGAGGGTTGCTCGGCGGAAGGAGAACCGGTGGACCTTTGGTACTATCGGGACGAACGACCGTCGAGAAGCGTATCCCGGGATAAGCGCGAGCCGCAAGCGGGACCCGCATCCCGCTTAAGCAACTCAGCCTCGAAAGCAGCAGACGCAAGCGGGGACGGTGTCAGTGTACCGGAACCCAACACGGAGACGCCCGTAGACGGTGAGGGCGTAGCCGGCTTGCCGGGGTCTAAGAGCGTGGCGCGCGCGGAAGCAGACGCACGGAACCGAGGAGGCCCGGAGAGTCCCTGCCGCACTAACTACGAGGGCCAAGCAGGAAGGGCGGCGCAACGACAAGAAGCGCCGTCTGACGCTCCGGGAGTCGGATCGGTTCATAGTAACCAGCCGCAAGGCGCAAGCCCCGAAGCTGGAGAAGGGGCCGACAGGTCAACGCAGTCCGCACAGGCAACCAGCACCGTAAGAACGACGGAAAACGACTGGCAAACCTTCCTGCGGGCCATAGCCGAGAAGGCATATACCCACAAACACCACCGCTTCGGCGACTTATATCGGCGGCTTAACCGAGACGTTCTGCGCCTGAGTTTCTTTCGCCTACGAAAGGACGCAGCCAGTGGCGTGGACGGGGTGACGTTCCAGGAGTACGAAAGGAACCTGGAAAGCAACCTCGCAGACTTGGAAGGGCGGTTGAAGCGCAAGGCGTATCGAGCGCGGTTGGTGCGACGCAAATACATTCCCAAGGGCAAGGGGAAACTTCGCCCTTTGGGTATCCCGGTGCTGGAGGACAAGCTGCTGCAAATGGCAGTGACGCAAATCCTGCTGGCGATATACGAGGTGGATTTTCTGCCGTGCAGCTATGGCTACCGGCCAGGGGTGAGCGCCCACGATGCGATCAAAGCCCTGAGCAACGAGTTGCAATTTGGCGGGCACCATTTCGTAGTAGAAGCGGACATCAAAGGATTCTTTGACAACCTCCGATGGGAGTGGTTGGAGCGGATGCTGGAGCAAAGAATCGCTGATGGAGCCTTACTGAACCTGATCCGCAAGTGGCTGCGGGCAGGCATACTGGAGGAGGATGGCAAGGTAATCCATCCCCTGACCGGAACACCGCAAGGCGGAGTGATCTCGCCGGTGCTGGCCAACATCTATCTGCACTACGCGCTGGACCTGTGGTTTGAGCGAGCCGTGCGTCCCCAACAACATGGGCGCTGCCGGATGATTCGCTATGCGGATGATTTTGTGGCGTGCTTTGAGTATCGGCACGAAGCCGAAGCCTTTGAGAAAGGGCTCAAAGAACGGCTGGCCAAGTTTGGGTTGGAAGTGGCAGCGGACAAGACCAAGACGCTGCGCTTCGGGCACAATGGCGGGCCACACAACGGGCGATTTGATTTTCTGGGATTCGAGTTTTACTGGGAACCGGATCGGCAGGGCAAACCGAGGGTGAAACGACGCACGGCCACCAAGAAATGGCGGGCCGGGATACAACGGATGACCGAGTGGGTCAAAACACACCGTCACCAGAAGCTGAGCCGGATGCTTAAAACGCTCAAGGCCAAGCTCCAAGGGACGTGGAACTACTATGGGCTGATCGGCAATTATCGCCGGATGCAGCTTTTCTACGGGGCGACCTGCCGGACGCTGCACAAGTGGCTCAACCGGCGCAGTCAGCGCCCAAGTTTGACCTGGCCAGCCTTCAATCGGATGCTGGCACGTTTCCAAGTGCCCAGACCGCGCATTGTGGAGACGTACAAGCTGGGAATGCCTTGCCAGAAGGAACTGAGTTTCTGCCAACGGTTGCTGGACTTCAGGCGGCCTGGGGCCAGCCGGCTGGCATATGCGAGAGCGAGTTGACTTGAAGAGCCCGGTGCGGGAATACCGCTCGCCGGGATCTGTGAGGGGGGCGCCGGGCAACTGGCGTCCCTACCTCGACAAAGGAAACGGCCACGGACCATAAGACCATTGACCACCAAGCTGTGAGACCACGGGGAGCACGCGCCGGCAGACTAACGTGGACGCATCTTTGCATCAATGCATATTAATGTCAACCGCCCCCCGTCACTTCCGGACTCGGATCAGCTTCTCCAACTCGCGGGCGAGAGCGGCTTTGGCCTCTTCCGGGCGTTCACAGCCAACGACGGCCACCTCGAGGAAGCGCTGGCCGTAATTCCGGCTGCCGGCCAGGGCCGCCGCGACGCGGCTCCGGAAGTCTTGTCTGCGATTGGCGAGTGTGGAGCCTCCGGTTGGATCTTCGTATATGCCGTAGAACACGTGGAGTTTTGACCCTTCAGCGTTAAAGACGTACTGCCGCATGGCCAGTTCCATGCCGCCGGCGGGGACGGTGATGATCCCGAGGTCGGCGCTCATGCTCATGCCCACTGCCGGAAGGCAGATCTCGGGTCCGTGCGATTTGGCCAACTGAATCTCGACCCTTTTCTTGAGTGAATGCGCGGGAAACCACCGGAAGTAGTAAAGCTGCCAGGAATTGCCGCTGCCATCTTCCCAGCGAACCTGGGTGCTTTCGTCGTCCTTAAACTGGCCGCGGATGCCAGGCGGGATTTTCTCTTCCCTGTAATTCGAACTCTGCGCCGGGCGTTGCACAGACCATTCTAGGTTGGCACCCGGCGCTCGCTCGTGGGAGCGATACCAGAGGTCGGTGCCGGCTTCGACGACCAGCAACCAAGCGATGAGGAAAATGCTGAAACGCTGAAACGCTGAAACGCTGAAAGGTGCGGAACCGGGGACTACGGGACTACGGACTACGGGACCACTGACTTCGAGACTGCGGACCACGGACGGCGGGCGCTTGAGGAACAGGGCCAACACCCAGATGGAGAGGAAACACGCGACCAGGATGGTGACGCCGGCGGGGTCGTGCCAGGAAGCCACGGCGCTGACACCCTTGGCCGCTGCGACCCGGGTGAGGAGCAAGGTGCGGCCGACGTTGAAGACGAAAGCCAAGGCAAAGCCGGCGAAAACGCAAAACGCGCGGCGCCAGGCCGTGAGGGCATAGAGTTCGCCGAGGAACAGGGAGATCATGAGCGTCGCCTGGAGGGAGCGAATGCCGCTGCAGGCCTCGTCAATACCGACCACGCCGCGGCCGACTTCGATCACGTTGCCGTGCTGGAGGGCGGGCACCCCCAACAGGCCAAGCAAATTGACGGTCGTCGCGCTGTTGAGCCGCATCAGCGACTGGGTCACGAAGTTCTCCAGTCCAGAGGGCCAGGGCACCGCGACGAGGAAGAAGCAGATGGGGAAGGTGAAACTTGTAACGTGAAACGTGAAACGTGATGCGTGATGCCTGGTGCGTGAAGCGTGATCGGCAGTCCCTGGTCCGGGGCAAGTGGTCCGTGGTCCGTAGTCAGTGGTCCTCAGCAGAAGCAGGGTGATCGCGATGACTTCCAGGGTCCAGAGGAGGGTCGTGAGGCGCCAGATGGGGTTGGCCTCGTGGAGGAAGCGCGTGGGGGCGTAAAGCAAAGCGCATACAACAAGAGACCACAAGACTACCGGACCACTGGACCACGAGACAACGGAACTAACGGAAGAGGCGACCACAGGACCACTGACCACGGGACCGCCCTCGCGGTCCGTAGTCCGCCGTTCGTGGTCTTGTGGTCGGTGGTCTTGTAGTCCGTGGTCAGTGGTCTTGTAGTCTCTACTCCTTGCTTTTCTCCAAATCAGATAGAGGCAAAGGAATGGGACCGCCCAGCCGTAATGGTATTGCTCGTAAACAGACCACTGCGCCCCCAGTTGGTAGATGAGGACCAGCCAGTAGGCGGCGAGCACGCAGAGCGCCAGCGCTTGTTTACTTGAACCGGAGTGAGTCGTCGTCATCTTGATCAGGTGGCGCAGACGCAGGAACAGCCGGCGCGGATGCGGGAGCCGCCGGGGCGGACGCAGGACCAGCGGTCGCGGGTTGAGGCAGTTCCATGCTTCTCTTGTACAGCAGCCAAAGCGGCAAGGCGATCAAGGAGAGAAATACTACGGCAAAAATCAAACACACGACGAACGTGCGCTTTCGCCCACCTCGCGGCACCCGATGGTGTCTCGCGTGGTGCGATCTGTGATGCGATCTGTGATGCGATCTGTGATGCAACTTAGAAGGCTAAAAGAAACAGGAAGCCGAGATCAAAATACAAAAACTGAAGCGCTGAAATAGATCCGAAACCGAGGCTGTGGTCCGGTGGTCAGTGGTCCCGTCATCTCGTGGCCCGTGGTCCTTGGTCGGTTGTCTCCTACTTGCTGCTTTGAACGGGCGCACTCAGCTTTTCAGCGTTTCACCTTTTGCCCCGATTTCCCGTTGCCTGATCAAGGCCGCCGGGTTGCCCTGGTAGATGCCGCCGGGTTGAAGGTCTTTGGTCGCCACAGAACCGGCCGTCAGGACGGCCTGAGTGCCAACGGTGACGCCGGGGCCAACGAAGGCGTAGGCGCCGATCCAGGCGCCGGGCTCAACTTGAATCGGCTTGGTGATCAGGTCAAACGTTGGAGAATTGAAATTGTGATTACCCGTGCAGAGGAAGGCCCGCTGGGAAATGCAGACGTTGGCGGCGATCGTAATCGGCGCAAGATTCAGGAGCCAACATTCCTCGCCCAGCCACACGTGATCACCCAGAGCCAGCTTCCAGGGAAAGGTGATTTTGACCTCGGGCTTGATGACGACACCGCGTCCGACGCGAGCGCCAAAGAGCCGCAGGGCGTGGCATTTCAGCGCCGACAGTTTGAGCGGGCATAGCCGGAACAGGACCAGGCTGACCATTAGCCAGACCAGCTCCTTCACCGGGCTTGCGCCACGCTCGAATTCACCCGTCGAGAACTTCGATAAGTCAACCGGCAATTCGGGCTCTGGCTTTTGAGTTCCGATCTCTGACCTCTGGCTGCTTGTCATTTCTGCTTCCTGCTTTCCCAATTCCTCATTTTCACAGCACCACACACCCCGGACGCTCCTCTCGCCCGAAGAGCCACTCGTAAACGTGGATCAAATCCGCGGCGATGCGCTCGGGCCGGAAACGCTCAACGATCGGTAACGCGCGGCGCCCCATGGCCTGCCGCTGATCCTCTGGCAGGGAAAGCGCCTCGCCCAGCGCACGGGTCAGGTCCGAGACCGTCGGCGGCACCCACCACCCGGCGCCGGCAGCGCGCAGCGCTTCCCAGGGAGTGCCGGTGGTGGTGATGACGGGAATCCCGCAGCACATCGCTTCGACGATGGCGTTGCCAAAGTTCTCGAAATCGCTGGGCATGACGAACAGGTCTGCGGCCCGATAGGCGGCCCATTTTTGCCCCTCGTCGAGCTGGCCGGTATAGATGACGGATTCGGCGCAGCCACGCGCCCGGAGAGTCGCCTCCAGGGCAGGCCGCATTCCCGCCTCGTCCGGTCCCGCCAGCATCAATACCCAATCTCCTGCCGCCTGTCCCAGGTCCTCTGCTTTCTGCGTTTGAATCCTCGCCCACGCTTCGACCAAACGCGCCACGCCTTTGACGGGGTGGAGCCGGCCAAGGAAAAGGACGGTGCGGCTGTTGGGGACCACAGACCACGGACCACGGACCACTGGACCGCCGGCAGGGGGCGGAGCAATCGGGTTAGGGATGATGGCGACGGGGTTGCGCAAGCCGAACTGTCGGATCTGCTCGCACTCCTGCTGAGATTTGGCGTGGAGACAATGGGCCTCGCGCAAGGCCCGGTCCTGGAACCAAAAGCGTATGGGGGCCTTCTTCCACCAATGACGGCGGAGTGCGCCGGGAGCCAACATGCCGCAAGGGGCGAGCACGTGCGGAAGGCTGCGGCGCCGGGCAATATCCCCCGCCAGCCGGTTCACGTCTGTCCACAGGGCGTGGGAATGGACGAGGGCGATTTCGGTCCGCTGCGCCCGCCGCCACAGCGCACGGCTGCGGCGAAAACCTCCCCAGTCTGACCCTCGTTCCTGCACCAAACGCACCCGGGAGTCCAGGTGGATGGAGTCGCCGTCCGTCCCGTTGGACGCGCTGAACACCGTAACCGGGTAACCGGAATCCGCCAGAAGACTGACGTACGCAGCCATCCCGATGACAGGACCTCCCATGGCGGTGCCGGTGTAGGGGATGAAATGGGCGATGGGGGGCAAGGGGCTACAGGACTACGAGACTACTGGACTACGAGACCACGGGACCACGGGACCACGGGACCACGGAACCACGGGGATAAAAGCAGAAATTTGGAGAGTAGAAAGCAGAAAGCAGAGGGCCGTGGCCAGTAGTCAGTGGTCAGTGGTCAGTGGTCGGTAGTCTGTAGTCAGTGGTCTGTGGTGAGCGGTCGGGCGGTGGGGGCGGTCGGCGGCGCGACGGCTTCTGGAGTATGAGCCCTGGCGCGCAGGCGAGGGCTGAAGCCCGGCTTGGGCTTCGGGCTCGACACGGTCTTTTCCAGTGCGCCGGGCGGGGCCGACAGAGCCGCTCGCAGGGCGGGGGAAAGCAGATAGACCGCGGCGGCTATTAGGGAGGCTTTGACCACCCAGTTCACGACCTCGGCGATGCCCTCTTCGGCCTTGAAAGCGACGCTGCCGACATAGGGCAGGAATACCCACCAGAGCGGAGACCGCAAAGAACGGCGAGCCACCCAGCGGAACGCCAGCCCCAGCAGGGCGGCATAAATGAAACAGCCGGCAATCGCCCCGTAATAGCCGAAGTTGGCGTAAAACTCGCCGCCGTAACCCAGGTTCATGCTGGCGCCTTGCATCTCTATCCCGGCAAACCTGGCCATGTGCACTTTTCCACCTGCGGAGTATTTTTGTGGCGCCACGACGCGCGGCAGCAGCGCCGCTTTGGCAGCGGTGACCAGCGTCTCTCCCTTGGCATAGGGCTCTTCACTCGGCACTTGGCTCATTACCCGGTTGACAATCCATCCCTGGTTATACCGGACGATCGTATCGGAAAGGAATTGGCTTTCCATATCGAGCGTGGCGGCCTCGTAAAAGCCCTCGGCGAGATACCAAAGCCAATCAAAAGTGACCGTAAGAAGGCCGCCGCCAGAATCGGTGCTTTGCACGGGCGATTCCAGCAGGTCAACATCCCAGGTCCTCTCCCGGAGTCTCCACTTAGCCTCCTGGAAGGCAGGCAGCAAGAGCAGGCCCAGGCAGATGTAAGCAAACACCACGCCGGGCCTTGGCCGAAACCGGTAGAGGTACACCGCAAAAGCGGAAACCGACCACAAAAGAAGGGCATGGAACATTCCTTCCTTGGTCGCCAGCAGCAGTTCGAGGGTGAGCGTCAAGCCAACCCGCCATTGCCAGCCCGGGCCGTTGACCAGCATCCGGCCCAGCGAACCGACATAGCGCAGGTTCGCGCAGAGAAGCAAGAGAAAAGCCAGGCTGGGGGAGGGGATGAACCGGGCCCCCACGCCGCAGAGCAGCCCAAACCAGAACAACCCATCCAGTTCCGTTAACAGCCTGGGCGAAGACTGAACCGTCGGGCAGGGACGACCGTTTGCGCCATACAAAGCCGCCGCCCATCCGAAGACAACGGCGATGGTGACGCCGCTGCCGAAGGCAAGATAGCCGGGCAGTTCGAGACCGATGTCGTAGGCTGCACTACCCGAGGGGAAGTAAAACGAGAGCCAGGCGGCCACGACGTATTGGAGCCCGGCGATGAGGATGGCGATGTGGGGAAAGGGCACGATCAGCCGGGAAGAAAACACCATGTGGCAGGCGGTCATCACCATCAACAGGAGGACGGCCCCCACCCAATAAGACACGTGCTGGTACCACGGGAAGGCCAGGCCGCTGATGGCCAGGCCGGAAACCAAGGCTACCATCCATTGGTGAGGGGTGCAAAACAGGATGGTGGAGGAGTGCGGTCCGGGGGCTGAATTGGTTCGTATCATGTTAGCTTTGTTGCCGCAAGGGTTTCCGCCGCCTCGAGCGGGCCAGCGACCAGGGACGCAGCCTGCGTGTTCCGCCGGTGCGTGGTCAGCAGTCTAGTATTCAGTGGTCCCGTGGTCAGTGGTCCCGTGGTCAGTGGTCCCGTAGTCAGTTGTCTCGTAGTCAGTGGTCTAGCATTAGTTACTATCCTCCGCGCGATGGCTTGCGGCCTCTGGGCCCTGGTCCCCAGGCGCCGGTTGAGGCCGGGCTTGGGTCTTGCATTGGGGGCTCTCCTCTCCAGGGCATCTGGCGCGGCCGAGAGGGCGGCTCGGAGGGCTGGAGAGAACAGATAGACCGCGGCGGCAACCAGCGTAGCTTTAACCATCCAATTCAAGACCTCGGCGACACCGTCTTCGGCCTTGAAAGCAATGCTTCCGACATAAGGCAGGAAGACCCACCAGAGCGGAGAGCGCAAAGCCCGGCGGGCCACCCAGCGGAACGCCAGTCCGAGCAGGGCGGCATAAACGAAACAGCCGGCGATGGCCCCGTAAAAGCCAAAATTGGCGTATAACTCGCCGCCGTAACCCAGGTTCATGCTGGTGACTTCCATTTCCATTCCAACAAATCTTGCCATGTGCAGTTTTCCGCCAGCAACATATTTTTGGGGCGCCACCAGGCGCGGCAGCAGGGCCGCCTTGGCAGCGGTCACCAACGTCTCTCCCTTGGCATAGGGCTCTTGGCTTGGCACCCGGTTCATTACCCGGTTAACAATCCATCCCTGGTTGTACCGGACAATCGTATCGGCGAGGAATTCGCGGTCCATACTGAGCGTGGCAGCCTCGTACAGGCCCTCGGCGAGATACCAAAGCCAATCAAAGGTAATCTGAACTGGTCGGGCGCTTGAATCCAGACATTCGTCGAGAGACTCCGTGGCGTCGCCATCCCAGGTGGTCTGCCGGAGCCTCCACTTTGACTCGTGCAACGCCGGCAGCAACAGCAGGCCCAGGCAGATGCAGGCAGTGACCACGGAGGGCCGCGGTCGGAACCGGTAGAGGTACACGGCAAAGACGGAAACGGACCACAACAATAGGGCGTGGAACATGCCTTCCTCGATGGCCAGGAGGACCTCGACGACGAGCGTCAAGGCGACCCGCCACTGCCACCCCGGGCCATTGACGAGCATCCGGCCCAGTGAACCGACATAGCGCAGGTTCGCGCACAAGAGCAACAGAAAGCCCAGGCCCTGGGAGGGAACGAACCTGGCCACCAGGCCGCAGAGCAATCCAAACCAGAACAACCCATCCAGCTCCGCCAACAGCTTGGGGGAAGGGGAGAGCGCCGGGCAGGGGCGACCGGATGCTCCGTATATGGCCAAGGCCCAACCGAAAACAACGGCGATGGTGATGCCGCTGCCGAAGGCAAGGTAGCGCGGGAGTTGGAGGCCGATGTCGTAGGTGACAGTTGCCGCTGGAGCAAGATACTCGGGCGAAGGCAGACCGATATCGTAGTTCAGGCCAGCCGAGGGGAAGTAAAACGAGAGCCAGGCGGCCACGGTGTATTGGAGCCCGGCGATGAGGATGGCAATATGGGGAAACGGCACTATTAGCCGGGAGGAAAACACCATGTGGCAGGCGGTGATGACCATCAACAGGAGGACGGCACCCACCCAATACGACACCTGCTGGTACCAGGGCCAGGCGAGCGCGCCGACGGCCAGGCCTGCAACCAGGGCGGCCATCCATTGCCGAGGGGAGCAGAACAGGATGGTGCGCGAGTCCGCGCGGAGGGCTGAAGCTGTGCGGCTCATGCTAGCCTTTTCGCCGCGAAGGTTTCCACCGCCTCAAGCGTACCGCTCACGGCGGATGCAACGCAATAGGTGCGCATTTTTTCCGCGAGCGCGGGCCGAAAGTCATGTCCGTGCTGTTTCATTTCCAAAAGTGACGCGAGACGCTGCGCGAGCTGGGCCGGGTCGCCCGCAGGGAAAGTAAAGCCGGTCTTCCCCGCCTCAATCAAGTCCGGCGCGCACCCGGCGGCGTCCGAAACGACCGCCGGTAGGCCGCAGGCCATGGCTTCGTTGACCACCAGACCCCAGGTTTCGCTAATCGAAGGCAGCACCAGGACATCGGCCGCCACGTAAGCTCTCGACATCTCACTCTGATTGAGGAAGCCGGCGAAGCTGGCCGGGGGAGGCTCAGAGACCACAGGACCACGGACTACAGGACCACTGACGGAGGGGTCAGAGACTACGGGACTACGGACTACGGGACCACTGACTACGGGACCACTGACTACGGGACCACTGACTACGGGACCACTGACGGAGGGGTCAGAGACTACGGGACTATGGACTACGAGACTACCGACTACGGGACTACTGACTACGGGACCACTGACCTCGGGACTACGGACTGCCGATTCCGCGTCAAAGACGACTCGGGAACGCGCGCGCAATTGGGCGCCAAGTTCGCCACTGCCTACAAACAACAGGTGGATGGGGGGGGGCATGGAGCGGGGAGCGGGGAGCGGGGAGTTATGAGGCGGAAACATCCGCGCCGCTGCTACGAGATCAAGGGGGCGCTTCTTCGGGATAAGCTTGCCGCAAAATAAGAGACAAAACGCATCCTCAGGAATTGCCCACTGTCTTCTGATTTCTGTTCTCTGCTTCCGCGCAATTTCGGCTTTTTCATTGAACCACTCATTGTCCACCAGATGCGGCACGAAGAAAAGCCCGTTATCGGGCGCACCGTAGTGCTTGAGGTACTCCCGGTTTCGCTGGCCCACATACAGGAAGCCTTGAAATTGCCGGACCAGGAAGCGATGAATGAGTTCCTTGGCGATGCGTTTGAGCGGGGAGCGTGGGGTCAGAAGCTGGGAGTCTCCGCGGACGAGCACTGGCACTCGCGCCCGGCGGCAGGCTCGCACCGCCTGCCAGTAGCTCTTGAGCTGCCAGCCACTGACAATGAAGGCATCGAAACGCTTGCTGCGCTGACCATTGACCACTGACCACTGACTACTGACCTCTGACCCCTCTTCCGGTCCTGTCGTCCCGTAGTCCCGTAGTCCCTTGGTCCCTGCGACGATGTCCGCAATCTCGGGGGTATCGCAGCCGGTGAAGTGGTTCACTCCGGGCCGGGCGGAGACGTTTCTCAGGAAGCGATGTTGGTAGCCGGAAAGCAAATCCACGTCCCAGTCGAAGGCGACGCCAAAGCCGCCGGCCGCCTGCCCTTGCGCGGTTTGTCGGTGCGCGAAAAAGACCTCCAGATCGAGCTTCGGGGCCAAGCCACGGAACCAAGGAGCATGGTACTGGATCGGATGGCTAGCCAGGATGCCAAGGCGCATGGGCTGAAATAGGGACTACAAGACCACTGACCACGGACCACGGGACCACAGGACTACTGACCACAGACTACTGGCTGAAAAGCTGAACGGCCGAACTCAGTAGTCGGTGGTCTTGTAGTCAGTTGTCGCGTGGTCCGTGGTCATTGGTCAGTCCGTTGTGCGATCACGCGGTCAAAGACGGCGCAGAGGCGGCGGGTCATTTCTCGGGCGGTGTAGGGCTCGAAGGCCTGCCAATCGGTCTGCGGGGCCGGCACCGGCCAGCGCTGGAACCATTCGCGGCCAATTGCCTCGCAAAGGGTCTCCAGGTTATGCCGGTCGTCAAAAGTCACCACAACCCCCGCGCGCGTCTGGCGCAGGACGGGCACCACGCTGCTGGCTTCGTGGAAGATCGCCAGGAGCGGTTTCCGGGCCAGGATGCAGGGATAGAGTTTGGAGGCGGTGTAGCCCCGATCGTCGGACCCGGGAACGACCAGCGCCTGGGCGTCACAAAGGCAGCGCAAGGCCTGAAAGTAGGGAACCCTCTCAGCCTGCTCGGTGACCATGTCGGCAACGCCGCAATCCTGTGCCACCGGTTCTACAATCTTCTGTGACCGGCCACCCGCGGCATAATTGGTTCCGATAAAGTGAATTCGCAACCGTGACCGGAGTTCGGGAGTTCGATCGGCAGCGCATTTGAGCGCGAGGAAGAAGGCGCGCGCGGGCATGACCATGGACGGGCTGACGGCCCCCACATACGCCCAATGAAGCCTGCCATCCTCGTGGTCGAACGAGCTTTGCCGAACTGACAATCGCTGGAGGTCATCGAAATCGGCCTGGGCCGCGCCGAATGGCAGCGTCGTGAATTGGTCTTGGCGCAGTTCTTGATACCGGCCCAGGAACATTTCCGGATAGGCAGGCGAGACGCAGAGAACGTGGGCGGCGTCCAGCAGCGTTTTCCGTTCGAGCCGTCGCGCCAGCCACTGCGCAAAGCCGTGTTTGAGCCTTCCGCCGGGCGGCCTCACTGCCGGATGCCGTTCGTAATAGTCGTTTACCCAGGGGTCGTGGAAGTCGAGGACGTAAGGCACGCCATGATCGCGCCGCCAGCGTGGCCCCAGGGCCATGAGCGGGAATTCGGTGGTGGAAAAGCAGACCAGGTCAAACCTCTCCCGACGCAACAGTTCTCCGCCTGCCCGGGCGAACGCGCCCGAGGCTCGAAAGGACAGGCTCCCAACGCCGACCAGGCGTGTCCATCGCGCCGGCAACGCCTTTACCCGCTCCACTCGCAAGCCAGGGGGCAGCGAACGCTCCAGCAATGGGTCCTGAACACCCTCAACGCAATCCGGACGCACGGCCAGCACGGTGGCTTCCCATCCAAACTCCCGCAGGTAGGGCAGCGCCATTCGCACCCGCTGATGGTCGGGCGCATTAATCGGCGGAAAGCGAGGGGAAATGATTAGGACCTTGTAAGGCACGCTTGGGGCGCAGGCAGTGAGCGGCGTCCAGGGAGAGGTGAACCATGTTCAACTGTGTCCATCTGTGGTTACGTTGAATTGTCAGGGCTTGGGGCCACCGGCCTTGCGATCACGCCAGGCGACGTAGCGCAGGTAGAGCGGCGAGAGCTTCAGTCGGAACCGCCATGCGGTATCGCCATCATGCACCAGGACGCGCCGCATGGCGTAAGGCGAATGTGTTACCGTGGGCTCGTCGGAGAAGATTGTGACCGCGCCGCGATACCCGGCCTGGGCGAGCAAGGGGAGATGTCGGCGGGAGTACCGACCGTAAGGGTAGGAAAAGACATCGGCGCGGACGTCCAAGCGACGACGGATTTCCTGTCGCGACTGGACAAACTCTTCGGCCAACTCTGACTCTGCGCACGCGGTCAAATCCCGGTGGGCCCAGCCATGCGAACCGATCTCCATCCCTGCGGCCACTATTTCCTTAAGGGCGGCCTCATTCATTAGCGGACGTTGCGGAAAGCCTTCTGGCAAGTCCCAGCGATTGATTCCGCCGATTTCACTAGCGACGACGAAGACCGTCGCGGTCATCGCGTGAGCCAGCAAAGCCGGCAGAGCGAACTCACGGAAGCTTTCGTAGCCGTCGTCGAAAGTGATGACCACGGCTCTTTCCGGCAGCGTGCGTTTCCCGTCCAGGGCTGCAAACAACTCCTGGAAACTCAGGGCCACAAAGCGTGCCTTTTTCAGAATGTCGAGTTGCGACGCAAACAGGCTGGCATGGACCGCATACGGCGTGATCACGGCGCCGTCCTGTTCCAAATGGTGATACATCAGGACGGGGAGATCCAGGGAAAGGCTTGTTACCATGTTTGCCGAGGGCAGATCAGGCAGCGCGTTCATTGATAGGGCATGTGCAACAGCCTGTACTTGAGTATCTTCAGTTTGGCAAACGCCAGCCGCGAGCAGAATCGCGATGATTTCTTTAGCGCGCCGAAAGCCAGCCGGCTGTAATAAAAATCGTTATAAAACTGGATGATATCATATCTGCTGCACTTCCTAAAGTCGGTTGGCTTGATTCCCGCCCAGTGGACCACATAAGGCAGGCCTTGCTTGCGACGGATACTTTCCAAGCTGATGCCGTTCGCCTGAGGCGACCCCGGCCAAATCCAGAAATCCGCGTAGGCAAGCTTGAGCTTGCCCGCTTGACGGGCTTTTCCAAAAACATAATTCAGGGCACCTTGGTCGCCGTGCTTAAAGATCTGCGGATACTTATTTGTGATCGCCGGCTCGAAACTGATCACCTGAGCGAAGTCGGCTTCCCGCAGCAAGCCGCTCGTAACTACCATCTGGCCACCATTGAATCCGAACCCCGGAAAGTCATAGGACGAGTCAAACTGCTGAACCTTTTCCATGTCAATATAGTGGGCATTGATATTATGACTCGTGCGCGACCCCCGAATCCCGGTTACAACAAAGTCAGCGTCATATTCGTTGAGGCGGTCTAAAACCCTCCCGATCAATACGGTATCCGAGTCCAGGAAGAGGTATTTCTCCCGGCGGTCATGTAAAATGACGGCCAGCTTGCTCCACGGCCAGCCAAAATCGCGGCGTGAAGTTGGAAAAATCTTCGCCTCCCAGACTTTCTCGATCTCGTCGGTTGAGAAATCCCCTCGAATGTGATCTTTGAGTAGGTAAATCTCAGCGTCCGGGTGCCAATAGCGCACACTCGCGACACATGAACGCACAAGGAACAGGTCATGCCTAAAGCAGGCAATCACGACCTTGTTGAGGTTTATTGGTTTATTCAAATCCTGGTCCTCGGGATTCCGCACCCACACTGGAGGATTCGCGTTTCAAGGTTTCTTAGCTACTGCGCCATATAAGGCACCGATCGAAGAGGCATCTGCTCTTTCGATGCCAATTTTGATTGCGCGATAGGCGACACGGAGCGGCATTTTCCATCCCCAGAAGGGGGGAGACCACAGAGTTGTTCTCACTCCAATTGGATTTGCAGATGCGAATGTTAATCCGTTGTCGGGCAGCATCCTAAGAACTACGTGTTTCCAGGGTGTGAAAACGTGATGATTAACCTCCATATCTTCGTGGGTCAACATCGTCAGCACGCCTTTTCGCAGAAGGCTAAATCTCGAATCGCTCCAAGCCGGGTTGGTAGCGCTAAGTATGAGGTAGCCGCCTGGCTTGATGGCCACAACGATGTTTCGTAACCCCAGCCAGGGTTTATTTTAGTGTTCTATCACTTCCAGGAGGATAACGACATCCGCCCTTGTTCGAAACGGGCATGGAAGCTCCACGTTCCACTCGATTATTCTATCGGTGCGCGGTGATCTATCGAAGGAGGTGTATTCAAAACCCAGCGAGTCGACCATGTGCCGCATTCCTTCAGCTCCGGCCCCAACGTCGAACACGGTTCCAGAGACGCTCTCCTTATGAAATTGACAGAGCCTTTCAAAGCCCCATCAGAATCTTTCGTGCATAACGTGAAAACTCTGTTTGGCCTATTCGCGCAGCAGCATCGCTTTCAGCCGGCGCAGCTTCCTCAGCGTGAGGCGGGCCGGCCAGTCGGCTGCCGTCCCTTCCAGCAGGTGTTTAGCAGCCTGGTAGAATCTTCGTGCCACCAACGCCACTGATGGCTTCTCGATGCTTCCCTCCATTACCGGGATTCCGCCGGAAGCCAGGCGGTGCTTGTAGAGCTCATCCCCTTTGCCGAGATCAATACGCTGAATGCCCATCGCGGGCGCCTGCTCCGCCATACCCAGCAGGAGGATCAGTCCCGGGGAGTACTTGGCGAACTTCGTGTTGTAGGCGGGAAACCAATAATGCCAAACCGTTGGGGACCGCATTCCGAAATGGACGGCGGCCGGTTCACCGTTTACGGAGAGGACCGACAGCATGCCAGCAATAGTCGGGCTCTGTGTCTTCAGCAGCACCTCAAGCAGCCCTTTCGTCCAAACAAAGGAAAAGAGGTCCCGAAAACCAGTGGCCAGGTACTGGCTGCTCTTCCATTGGAACATCAGTTGGAGCATTGCATCCTCCTGGACGTGAGCGCGGATGGTGAGGCTGCCAACTTCTCTTTGAAGTTTGCGTCTCAAGGCAAGCACCTTTTTGATTTGTTCAGAGCCGGCCTCCCGCCTTTGGGCACAATACTGGTCATACCCTCCGGTGAGATCCATATACCGGGAGACATCTGCTCTGCGCTGGAACGGCCGGAAGGTTTCCTGGTCCGCTGGCAGGTGGTCGAAATCCCAAATCTTCAACCCGCACGCGCTTATTAACTCCCGGGCCTCGACCTGCTTGCCCGGTTGCAGGATGAGGCCGTGGAAATCTGAAAAGAACCCTGCGACAGGACAACCGGCTCCCACTCGGTTGCGCTGAAACGGGAAAAAGCCGACAAGGTCCGGCCCTTGCCGGATGACTGCGACATATACGTCGTCTCTGACCACTGCCGCCGCGCGGGTGAAGCCCGGACTGAAGTAAGGGCTTGCGATCGCGGCGTTAGCCGCCTGGATACTTGACCACGCGTCAATAAGCTCTGGTGTGAGGCGGTCACCCCTGGTTACGGTGATGTTCATTTATATGGGGCCGCGGCTGCAGGCGATATCGGCACAGTCAATCTTCATCAATCGGCCGGAACGGCGCCCGGATTCAGTTGGAATCGCAGACCGCCCGAACGGCCTTGACCAGGCGGGGTTTTTCCTTGTCCCAGCAAAAGCGTTCCTGGCCGTAACGCAAAGAGCGCGCCTTAGTGGCTTCCAGGAGGTTTGGATGCTTCTGCCACAGGCTGAGCCTGCTCGCCAGCGAAGAGGCATCGCCGGGTGGGTAGAGGACACCCGCGCCGGACGCCTCTTCCAAGATGCCTCGCTGCCCCGGCACGTCCGTCGCCGCCACGGCCAGGCCCGCGAGGAGATAGTTCAGAAGTTTATTGGTCACCGCAATGCGGCGGTTTTCTGTCAGGCCCGTTTCCAAAGCCAGCCCGACATCGTGTTGCGCTGCCCTCTCGACCAACTGACCGGGTGGAGCGGAAGGAAGGACGTGAACTGCGCGCCGGACACCCAGTGCCTGTGCTCGTGAAAGGAAGGCCGTTTCATAGCCGTTGGCCCACTTCCCGCGGAGATGCAGTTGGATTGGGCCCTTTACCAAGGACATCGCCTCCAAGACGTCATCCAGGCCACGGTCGGCGCCGATCACTATGCTGTACCAATAGAGCGACATGCCTGAACCGCGACGCTCACCCCGCAACTCCTCCGCCGGGGTGTGGCCCTGGCGTTCAGACAGGGGAAACACGTTAAGAATGGTAACGGGTTTGGGCACATTGAGCGTCCGGGCATAGGCCTCAGCAATTCCATCCGAGGCGGCAGTGATATAATCGCAGCGGGGGATGTATTTCTCTTCAATTGCCATGATCAATTGACGAATGGGCGCCCGCTTAGCATTGTCATCGGCAATCTCCCCGCGGTGGAAATCCTCCGCATCAAATCCCAGCTTGGCCTGCCAACGGCGAGCGGCATAAGCCGCCGCCGGCAGGCCGTGCAGATTGTGTGCGATAAAGAGATCGGCGGGCTTGCGCGCGGCCAGGCGAGACAAATCCGGAGAGTAGCGCCAGAACCTCTCCTCAAAGCGGGTGTCAGGCTGTTGGAGCCAAGGCAACTGCGGATGCAGCCGCTGGCGTAGGGCTGCTCGAAGCCATGTGAGTCGGCCCACCAGATTGTCAGGGCAGGCATTTAGCGTCTCCAAACACCAGGACCGGTTCGTCATTAGACTCTGGTCCCAGGCGGCCAGGGCTGCCACCCGTTGGGTGGTGACCACCCGCACCCGATAGCCGGCCTCGTGCAGTGCGTCCGCTTCCTTCAGGAGACGCGGGTTGTAGGAGAGATGCGCAGGCGTCACCAGGCAAACCTTCTTAGTCCCACTGGGCATTTGAAAGTCGCCCCTTCCGGCTTAATCGGCTTCTGGGAAAGTCGCGGCTTCCACTACCGTCCGCCTTGGGGCCTCCGCGACACGGCGATGAGACCGGGTACCCTCCACCGGTTTCGACCGCGCCCGTTCAAACCTATCGCCTCCAGGATGCCGTATTCGACGCGTTCACCCACGTCACGGAACGGGCTTATTCGAGGCTTGGCGCCTGGACAAGCGAAGAGCACGTGACAAATTCCACGCCAGGGATGCCGCGAAGCCGCTCGAGGTTCCGGGCAAAGCTTGGGAGGCCTTCGCCTTCGACTTCTTCGGGGTGGAAGAAAAACGCCCACACCGGTCCGGGCGATTTCGGCAGGTCTGGCCACGGTTGAGTGATCGTCAGGGTGCGATTCCGCAAACCGGCCAGCGAGAGGCAGCCGTGACTGAGCCGCCAAAATCCGCGGCGCGCCACACCGGAGACGGGGTTATGGAACTGGGCGATGGGAATTTCGAGGAGCTGCATCCGGCCGGGGCGTTGGTAATCCTGGGCAGCCGGGCAATAGGGAGTCCCGGGGCAACGCAGCCAGTTTACGAGCACGGTATCAGGCCCGGCATGATGCCAAACGATGTTTCCGGGCAGAGCCGAAAAATCAACTTGGACTCCCAGGCGCTGCAATTCTCCGAAAAGGTGATTGCTGCCGTAATCCCATCCGGTGCGCGTGGCGACGATGTTCACGTGCGCGGCGAGGGCGGCGTAAGCCGGTGGGAGCCACGCGGGGGCGGCATCAAACGCAAAACACCGCCTGGCGTGATCGAAGGACATCAGATGCATGTGCCAACCGACTTCGTGTCCCCGATCAATCAAGGAGCGCCAGAAAGAGGCGCGGGCAAGAAAACCGGAATCGAACGCGCCCGTCGCGAAACGAACGCTCTCATCGCTGCGAATCAGCCAGGTGATCGGCGGCAGCGCGGGGCCGAGCGATTCGACCAACCGGTCCAGCAGTTTCAAACACGACCAAATGTCCTCAGAAGGCGGACTCGCGAGGACCGCAGGGAGAACCGGGTCAACGTCGCAGCCGATCAGGATCTTCATCACCGCCGTTCAAACACTAGACTTTTTGGGCGACGAGAAATTGGGATGGTGCGAGGCGGACTTTCCCCATCAGGCGCGCGCGGCGGAGGGAGGGTTTGCAGACGCGGCCCAGCCCAGGAAAGGCATCTACGAGTTTATCCATGACGCCGGTGCCGAATTCGGCGATGATTCTGAAACCCGCCTTGGCCAAAACCTCGTCCACGTAAGCGGGGTGGTGGCCGAAGAGCACATGCGAATAGGGCTCGATGTTGCGACCGAAGGGATTCGGCGCGCGCCTGATGAGCCATTGAATAATGCGCTTGAGATTGCGCTTGTTGCTGTAGTTAAAAACGAGCTTTCCGCCCGGCTTGAGCACGCGATTAATCTCGCACAGGGCATCCGTAGGGTCACCGAGATGGTGAAGCACGCGAATCATCAGCACCGCGTCGAGCGAACTGGGGCCAAAGGGGAGGGCGGTGACACTGGCGTCATAGTACTGGGCCTTATCGCCGTATGTTCGCTGGGCGATCTGACGGAGATTGCTGGCAGGCTCGACGAGATTGACCTGGCGATATTTGCCGACGTAGCAATTGGCGAGCCGCCCGAAACCCGCTCCGATGTCCGCGATGGCCTCGCCACCAGCGAGGCATTGCCCGACCACCAAATGCTCCAGCTCGTCCAAGTATTTCTTTCCTGGGCCAACCCAAAACCGTTCGTAATCCTGGCCTTCGTAAGCTTTCCAGTCCAACCTTTGGATTCTATCAGCCATAATGTTAAATGCGGGACGGTTTGCCTGGGAGGTTCATATTGCGAGAGTATCCACTCGGTTGGGGCGTGACAAGGGCAACTGCTGTGTCCGATCGCAGCAATACCTCCACGATCCGCCGGCTGGCCTGGCCATCCCAGAGGCGCGGAACGGCGCCGGCTTTGTACTTGCCCTGGGCGATCTCGGAGACCAGGGCGGAGAGTTTTCCCAAGTCGTCACCCAGAAGGGTATTCGTTCCCTCCTGGACGGTTATGGGGCGTTCAGTGTTGTGGCGGAGGGTCAGACAAGGGATGCGCAACGCGGTGGTCTCCTCCTGGATGCCCCCGGAATCGGTCAGGACGAGCCTGGACCCGGCCATGAGGCTCAGGAATTCCAGGTAGCCCAGCGGCTCGCAGAGCACCAAGGACGGGCTCTCGACCGCCCCATTCATGTTCTTGCGGGTTCGGGGATGGACGGGAAACACGACCGGAATCTGCTGCGAAACCCGGGCAAGGCAGGTAACGATCTCCCGGAGCCGGTCGGCAGCATCCACATTTGATGGGCGGTGGAGGGTGACCAGGGCATAGGCGCCATAGGACAGGTTAAAAGCGCGCCATTTTTGCATGGCGCGGGCCTTGTCCAAATGGGCCAGGAGGCTGTCAATCATCACGTTGCCAACCAGCTTGATTTTTTCCGGGTCATGCCCTTCGTGGACCAGGTTGGCCACGCCGGCCGGCTCGCTGACAAAAAACAGGTCGGCGATGGCATCGGTCAGGATTCGGTTGATCTCCTCGGGCATGGTGCGATCAAACGAACGCAAGCCGGCTTCGACATGGTCCACCGGGATACCGCGTTTGGCGGCGGAGACGGCACAGGCAAAGGTCGAGGTAACATCGCCCACCACCAACACACGATCGAACTTCACCCGGTCGCATAGTGCGTCGAACTTCGCGATAATGGCGCCGGTTTGCTGGGCCTGGCTGCCGGCGCCCACCCCGAGGTAATGATCGGGAGCGGGCAGGTCGAGGTCTCGAAAGAAGACGTCGGACATTTTCGCATCATAGTGCTGTCCGGTATGGACCAGGACAGGGTGAACGCGGGTGGGATGGCGCGACAACTCTTTGAGGATGGGCGCCATCTTGATGAAGTTCGGGCGCGCACCGACGATACAGGCCATTTTCATTGGAAAGACTACAGGACCACAAGACAACAGGACCACTGACCACTGACCACGGGACTACGGGACTACAGGACCACTAACTGCGGGACCACGGACTACAAGACCACGGGACTACGAGACTACTGACCACTGACCACTGGACAACGGACTACGAGACCAGAGGACTGGTGAACAAGCGGGCCAGGCTGATCGCGAGAAGGCTGGTGACAGTAGCAGCGAACTTGTTGAATTTCCCCGCTTCCTTCTCCACCGCATGAATGAGACCATGCAGGCAACCAAAAACCTGTTTCGTTTGGCTGTGCAGTTTGTCTGCTTCCTCGGCGGACAGATAGCCGAGTCGCCGGGCGAGATGGATGAAGTACTGGGTCTCCGACAACGACCCTCGTGCAATGTACAGGAAATGCAGGTAGTCCTTCCTGGATTCACGGGATGAGCCTTCGACGATATTTGCCGGGACGGAGTACGAGGCCCGGCAGAGCTGGCTCGTGAGGCCATACACTTCCTCCCTCGGGAAAGACCGCGTGCGTTCATAGAGCGCGACGGTCAAATCGTCCGCCAGTCTCCAGGCCTCAATCTTGGTGTAATCTCTCATAGTCTGTGGTCTTGTAGTCTCGTCGTCCCGTAGTCCCGTTGTCTAGTTGTCCCGTAGTCCCGTGGTCTCGTTGTCCCGCAGTCCTGTGGTGGGTGCAGTTCGACCGCCTCCCGCAGCAGGGCGGCCAGTTTGCGAGTGAGTTCGCGGCGGTGGAGCGTTTTCAGGAAGGGGATGTTGGGCTCCAGCCGGAGCTGGCCGGAGATCAGTTGGTCCAGTTGGCGGGCGGAGTCGGCGGGGTTGTCCGGGTCGCAGATGACCGCCAGGCCGCTCTCCGCGAGAAGGTCTTTCTGCGCGCCATCAGCCACAAAACCGACAATGGGTTTGCGCATGGAGAAATACTCGAAGGTCTTGCCGGCAATGCTATAGTCCGCGCCGCCAATCACCTTGGACGAGGTGACGAGCAAGGCGTCGCAATCCTCCTGGAACTTGAGGGCGCCGGCGTGGTCGAGCAGGCCGAGGAACTCGACATTCCCCGCCAGGCCGAGTTCATTCACCTGGGCCTCAATCCAGTCCGGCTTTTGCCCGGCGAAGCGGAGGCGCAAGCGAGCCCGGTATTCGGGGTGATCGGCCAGCAATCGCGCGACAGCCTGGAAGAAGAACCAAGGCGAACGATAGAGCCAATCCTCTCTGCGCGGGGAGTACTGGATCATCCGGTTGGGTTTCTTTCGCCACCAGGGCTGCATCATCGCGGCGCGGGCGGCAGGCGAGTAATAAAAGGTGCCGACGTAGCCGATGATGAAAGGCCGGCCAGGTGTCGCACACGAGCCCGATGCCATAGCCCCTTCTCCTTCATTCTCCTCAGGAAGGTAGGGACGCGTTCCACCGCGTCCCTCTCTTCCTGCAAGGACAGGGACGCGGTGGAACGCGTCCTTACCTGTTGGGGGGCTTAGGCTCCAGTCGCTGACGTCGCGATCATAGCCATTCGTGATCACCGCGATCTTCTCTGGTGGGACTTCAGGATGGACTCGGAGAAAGTCACGCCGGGTCTGCTGGGAGGTGGTTATCACCCGGTCCGCCGACAGGAGACACTCCCGCTCCCGGCGGAGTGTCAGCCAGTAGTGGAGCCAGGTCGCGTAGGGTCCCACTCCCCACTGTGACCAGGCGTCGCGAAAATCCATGACCAAGGGCAGAGACAACCGCCGGGCGATCCGACACGCCAGCGTCGCCACATGGAAGGGCGGAGCCGTGGCGTAGATCGCTTCCACCCGGTGCTGCCGGGCGATCCGTTCCACGGAAGGCATCAGGTGCGGTTCCCAGAACCGGGGACCTTCTTCGACCAGCGAGAAGAAGATCCTTCGCCACTGGCCAAACCTGGCTTTCGGCAATGGTTTAGGCCGGGGGCAAGGGACACGGTGGACGATGGCGTCGTCGGGAATGCGGGCAAGCAAGGAAGCGTCGAGGGGAGGATCCACGATCACCTGGCGGTAGCTCTTTTCGTCGGTGCTAACCACCACCGGCTGGAGGCCGAACTCCGGAAGATATTTCAAGAACGCCAAAGGGCGATAGACCCCGCCGGCGGCGAGCGGAGGGAACTCGAACGCGATGAACAGCACGTTCATCGTACAGGGCTACAGGACAACGAGACTACAGGACCACAGGACCACGGGACTACGGGACTACAAGACTACTGACCACAAGACCACGGACCACGGGACCAAGCGAAAAGCTGAAACGCTGGAGCGCTCGGAGAAGACGTGCGTAAGCGAGGGTGAAAGTCCCTCAAGTCTGGAAGTCAGGCTTCCAGAGTTCAGAATGAAAGTGATGAATGGAAAAGTCTAACCAACTGC
>Ga0326727_10009910_pt1 | contig 23066 bp, 20 predicted proteins | sample MB2enrmetagenome_FD_207643 | JGI IMG/M metagenome (GOLD analysis project Ga0326727, IMG submission 207643) | Lab enriched peat soil microbial communities from McLean, Ithaca, NY, United States - MB29MY | ecosystem: Environmental > Terrestrial > Soil > Wetlands > Peat | place: USA: New York...
TACGCCTGTCCAAGGGCCGTGCATTCGTTTTGGAGTTTCCTGCCCTCATCAGCAAGCTCGGAGATCCCCAATGCCACCCCCTCCTCTGACATTCGAGGGTATGTCTTTCTGGCACTTGAAGCTCTGTGAGACTTCCTTCATTCTGCCAGAACCACGCGCTAGGGATCTGTCCGTACAGGAAGGACACGCGGCCTAACGCAACCCCGGAAACCCTATTCTTGAGGGCGTCGTGTTCGGCGGCAAATCTCGAGTTGTTGACCGACTCAGGCGGCTTTCGCGCGCAGAACAAGGGCGACCGAGCCTCTCCCGGTCCCCGGAACCGAACGCTTAGCCAGTGTCTTCAAGACCTACCGAAGCATCGCTGAGCGAGGGATCGAGATGACAGGAGAGCACAAGGAACTCGTGGCACTGCATCGGGAGCTCGATGCGCTCCACAAGGAAGTCGACAACATCCACAAGAAGGTTCACGCCGAAGTCGACAAGCTCCACGAGGTCGTGGACGCCCTTCACAAGGAAGTCCACCGCAAGAAGAAGTGAGCTTCGTCAGGTCAGCCTACCTCCAACCCTTTCCATTCCGACTTCCGTTGATTGGCTTGTGTTCCTCATCTGACACCGAAGACGAGTGGCTTCGCGGAATCTCGATCGCACGGAGCAAGACGCCCGACCACTACATCCGCGCCGTCAGTTTACGACTTCCACGCGATCGTCGCGACGTTGAGCTGCGCGCGTTCCGGGCTCCGCCATCGTGCTCGTTCTCGATATCCCGTACGACGTGCGTTTCGGTGTCGTTGACCATCGGGAGGTTCACGATAGCATCGATCGGGCCGTCCATTTCCGCCAAGTCATGACCCTCGACGATCGCGATGACCGGCGGTCCTCCGAAGAGTGCGTCCGCTCGAACCACCCCCGGTATCTTTCTAATTGCGCGGCAGGCGGCTCGCGGACCCGGGTTCGCAGTGCTAACAAAGACGTAGGCTTGTACGCTCACGGTTTCGAAACACCCTCCACCCCATCAACGGGCAACGTCAACTTAAGGGACACTACAGTCGCCTGAACCAGCGGAGTGAGCGGCGCGATCGCACCCATGCCGCGTCACGCTCGCCACGCGCGTCCGCGAAGGGGTTCCTCGACCTCGAGGGGGTCCGCGCAGGGCTTATCGCCCCGCGTCCGTCTGGAACGGTGTGACGAGGTCTATTCGAGCCCTTGAGGGTCGCATCCTCATTACCGGCCCGTCGGGCTCCGGGAAGAGTACCCTCTGTCACTTCTTCCGCGATCGGGGTGTGAATGCGGTCGATGGAGACGAGATCCGCGGCCTGGGCGGTCCCGTAGACCTACACGGGCACTCCCTCCGCCGCATTACCAAGGAACAGTGGCGGCGGATCGAAGGTTGGCGCTTCTTCTGGAACGAAGCCGTTCTGAAGCGGTTCCTGATGCAGAACCCGAACGTCGTAGTCTTCGGAGCCTCGGACAACATGTTTGACCTCGATCTTGCCCATCTCTTCGACCGCCGAATCTACTTGCACGCGACATGGTCGGTGATCCGGGCGCGACTGAATGGTCCGACCCGGGACAACGATTGGGGTAGGGATAGCCAACCGGCTCAACTGGAGTGGGTCAGGAGAGCCACTCGCGAATGGCCCGGCAAGGCCAGGGCGTGCAGGTTCGAGTTCATCAACGCGAAGTTGTCTCCCACACGCATCTACGGGCTGGTCTGCGACACTGGGGACTAGCCGTTCGGAACAGATCGCCGGGGTTGCCGGTCTGTTGCCTGGCTGGGTACAAGAATCGTTGTTTCCTGAGTCGAGGTCGGGTGCAACGACCATACCACCATTCGAGGTCGAGCTCTCTAAGCCCCTTTGGAAAGTGGTGGGATTCGGGAAGGCGGGATATACCGTCATTCGCTCCGGTCTCTCGCGGAGAGAGATGCCGATGTCACGAAGAATCACCGCCAGTCTGTACATGACGCTGGACGGCCGCGGCGCGTTCCCGAAGTACCCGGGCTCCGACAGGCAGACGACGGAGGCCAACGAGATGTGGCGAGAGATGTGGTTGAATCGGTTCGACGATGTCACCACCGTCATCATGGGCCGGAGGTCCTTCCTAGGTCACCGACGCGTCTGGACCGAGAGGGCGCGAAAACTGAGCGACCCGAAGTACCTGATCGATTACTCTCGGTGGCTCGACCACGTCGACAAGATCTGTTTGTCGAACCGTTTGAAATCGCCGGGATGGGAGAACTCCCGGATCATGAAGGGTGACCTTTCAAGAATTGTTGCGAAACTGAAGCGAGAGAAGGGCGGAAACATCATCGCGGAAGGAGGCCCGCGACTTATCCTCGAATTCCTCCGGCAGGGGCTCGCGGACGACTACTGGCTCGTCGTGCAGCCCGTGGTCTACGGGAAGGGTCCGCAGTACTGGGGTCCGATGAAAGCGCAAGCGACCCTCAAGCTTCTTTCGTCACGGACCATGGAAGACGGAGAGCTACTCCTGCACTACGAAGCCGTTCGGGGGTTCCGCGCCTAGCGCGACGCGGGGATCGTCGGAACCTCGGAGCGCAGCGGGGGTGTCCATCCGGGAGCCGAAGCTTCACCAGATTATCGCGGGCCGCCCGGCCCGACCCGCTCAGTTCGGGGTGCCCCCGCACCGAGTCGCAACAATTGACGCATCCACTCTTGAGCGAGAGGTGCCTCTAGGCCCGAAGAATGGAAGCCCCCAATCACGCTCCGAAAGAGTCGACCTCTTGGCTCTGGATTGTGCTGATGGCTGTCGTGGCGAGAGCGATCTTCACGTTCGGATTCTTCGTCCTCTGGGGAGCTAGCGTTCCGTAGTTCTCGCTCTCCTCCGGCTTGTGGAGTGTTCTCCCGCACGCAGGGGCAAGGGGATTGGAGAGTGACTAGCCCGGCTAGGTGCAGCAGGCACTTGACTTCCCGAATCCTATCCTTTCACCGTTTCTTACTGCAGCAAACATGGACGACCGAGTTCGGAAGAGTCCGGCCGTTTCGTAGCGGGATCGACCACGTCTGATTCACGAGAAGGGACGCATCGCGCGAATAATCTCATTCTTCCCGGTGGTTGCTCCACCCTGACAGCGCAAAGAGGTATCGTCGGGACTTCCCCCAATGAAAGCAAGACCGCTGAGTAATTCGCGACGATCCCCGCCGACAGGATCGGGCGATCTAACGACACAATCGGTGACCTATGATGCGACTTTCGAGTTTTGGCACAAGCACTTACCCTTTCGGCCAGCAACCCGTGAGTTGCTTCATCGCGGAAGATGTTCCCACCCGGATTCTTGAGGGTCGCGGCGAGGAGCCGCAGGTCTAAACGTTCTTTTGCGAGCGGTGTTGTCCCACAAGTGTGGGGAGCGCTTCCGGGACGGGCAGGGAGGCTCCCTCAGGGCGCCCGCAGGAACCGAGGCATCGGCGATTACGAATCGGGTTGGCGATCGCTGCCGTGGCCATCGTACTCTTGGTGGCCGCGATCGGACTTGGGGTCCTGCCGAATCCCTTGAGGTCATCCCCCTCGAGTTCGGGAGCGCAGTGTCTCAAGCCTGACCCGGAAGTGGCGGACCCTGACGCACCGCACGGCCTGTTCATCTTGAACCCCCCGACCAAGGCCAGCCAGCCGTACTTCTCGGATTCGGCACAGTACCTCCAGGATAATCCCACGGTGTGCGGGGTCGATTTCTGGGTCCACTGGGGCGACATCGATCAAGGTTCGCAAGCGCCGAGCGAGTACAATTGGACCTCGGTCGCCAACGAAATGGCTCCCTGGGTCTCCGCCGGCAAGATTGTCAACCTCATCTTTCAGACCGTCGGGTACGGCCCGAACCAGTCGTGGATTCCATCGCACGTGCTTCCGCAGGTCCGTACGATCCAGTGCGGCAACTCTCCCGTGACACCTCTCTTTTGGGAGCCTCCGTATCCTCAGCTGTACCAATCGTTCATCCGTGCGGCCGTCGAGCACTTCGGAGGAACCCCGGGCATTGGGTACCTCCGGTTCGGACTTGGGACCGGTGGAGAGACCTTCCCGCTGTACGATGTAAACGCCCCGGGGTGTGAGGCAGCTCTCAATGCCACCGGATTCACGACGGCCAATTGGACCCGGTATCTGCTCGAGATGCTCGACTTCGAACACTCGCTCGCACCTCCGGTCCAGTTGATGGTTGCGCTCAACGGAGTCTTTCCGGGAATCCCGGACAACGTCTCGGAAACGGTGGCGTTGCGGGCCGCTCTGGATGGTATCGGGTTCGGGAGCGAAGGGTTGGAATCCTCCAACGTAGATTTCAACGCAAACGGCACCGCGGCGTGCCGAGGGGGGTACTGCAAGCTCTTCGACGAATTCGCCGGCGATGTCCCGTTGGAGCTTCAGACCTACAGCGCGAGCGATCCGAATGGATCGGGACCAACCGGATCGCTGACCACATTGATCCCCTGGGCTCTGGACGAACACGCCCAGATCTTCGAACTCTACTTCGTGGATTGGCTCATCGCGTTCGACCCCAACTATCCGGCGTACGCCCAGTACCACTCCGGCTACTCGGCCACTCTCTTTTCGGCCGCCGGAGTGGTGGGGGGGTCGGGTTAACCCGTTACGCGACTGGAATTCCGTGCGCGAGCGAAAGCCGATTCGACTTGTCCGAAGCAACGTAACTAGGATGGATGTAGCCGCCAATACGCCACTCAGCGAAAGCACACCCGATGCAAGCGCTCCGAACCGTCTGTCCCCGCTGGTTTCGGGGGTGAGGAGGGACCCGAAGTCAGTGGGGCTCATGCCGACATACGGCGGGCCCGTTCAGACTCCGAAGTAGGTCGAGCGGCTCCAGACCTCCCGTCACTGCGACGGCAAGGATCGGTTGTAAGCGAGGATTGCACTTGCTCCCCTCGGAGCACGACCAACGAGCCGGTGCCACTCGAATCGCTCGCACCATGCGGATGAGAGGACACTTTCCCGCGGCAGTTTCCTACCGCAGAGAGAGAGTGTGTCCTCCTGGGCCCGTGGGCTTCGGTCGGGGTCAGGGCAAACGGGGCATCCACTTCCGCAGCGCGAGGTACCCGGCGGCCACGGACACCGTGAGAAGGGCAAAGGTGCCCCAAAGCACGAGCGCGTTGCCGGTGCCGAGGAGCAGAGTGCCCAACGACGGGGCAAAAACATTGGCCCCGTTCGTGATGGCTGTGTACGCGCCGAAGTAGCTCCCCCGGTCTTCCGGGCGCGCCATCGCGGCCACGATGGTATTCTGCAGCGGACTGACGATGTTCTCTCCGATCGTCAGAACGCCCATCGCGACGAGGAAGGCTGCGTACACCAACCCGACGTAGAAGATCATGTACGCCGCTCCGTAGCAGAGAGTTCCTATCGCCATCCACAATAGATGTCGGCGCCTGAGACCCCAGGCAATCGGCATCTGAAGGGTCACTACGATGACGCCATTCAACGAGTAGAGCCACCCGACCTGCTCGTACGAAAAGTGGCGGACCCCCACGGAGAACAGCGTGAGCGCGGTGCCGAACTGCCCGGCCGCCAGCGTGAGGCCGACACCAAGCACGCCGAACGCGAGGAACATGGAATCGTGGAACGGGAACGACGCCCTCTCCCTTAGCGGCCGAGAGGACGGAACCTTCTCCCGGTGGGTCTCCTCGAGGTAGAGAGTGAGGAGCAACCCCCCGCTCAGGGAGGCGACGCCCGCGACCAGAAAGACCACGGGGATTCCGAATTGGGTAGCAAGAAGTCCGCCCAGCGCGGGCGCGATCGCGAAACCGACGTTGCCGAAGACGCGAAGGACGCTGAAGACGCTCATCCGTCGCTCTTCTTCCGAGACGTCGGTCATCAACGCGTTCTGAGCACCGCCTCCCACGTTTCCGAGGAACGTCGTGGCGGCCCAGAGCCCCATCACGACCGCCAATCCTTCGCTCCAGTACGTGAAGAGAAGGAGAGAGACCAGGGCATTGGCCAGCGGCGGATACGCAACGAACGGCCGTCGGCCATACCGGTCCGACGCCGCTCCGCCGATCAACGCCGCGAGAAGGGAGACCGGGATTACGAGGGAAACGAGGAAGCCGACGTAGAGGAACGATAGATGGTAGGCCGTGTAGAGGAGGATCGGAAGGAAGAGCCAGGCGGCCGAGCGGCCCGCCGACATCACGAGATTGGAGGCCCCCAGGAGGTAGATGGTCCGAGAGAAGCCGAGGAAACCCTCGCTCCGGCCAGCGTTGGTCATGAGAGCAAGGGTGGGGCTGCCCTACTTGGGATGCCCCTGTGCGCCACGGCTGTCATTCTCGGACCGGATGCTGAGGGTCCTGGCTCTTCCACGCGACGGGTCCGACCAGCGCGCGCATCCATCGTCAAGAGAGAAGCGAATGTCCTAGGAGCCCAATGGTCAGGGACCGGGAATCAGCTCGAAGCCGGTTTCCCCGTCCCATACAGAGGTTGGCCAAAGGTCCTGGTTCCAATGCGGTCCGTCAGTACGAGAACACCGGCCCGCTCCCGCTGCTCAAGGTTCATGACTTCAAATACGCATCCCGAGTAATTCTCGTTTCTGTCAACCATTGCGCCGTGCGACCGAGGAGCAGTCTATTGTTGTCCATCCAACTCCGTAACGAGGATGCCAGAACGCGCAACGATCGTTACGAGTCTCCCACGGCTCGCGGCGGGGGGAGGGATTGCGCGTTCCCGGGCGATCACTCTGTTAAATACGCATTGATGCGCATATCTGTTCCTTGGGGACGGATGCCGATGGCACACATTCAATACCGGGCCCGAGATCCTGGAGGCTATCCCGGCCCGACCCGAGAGGAACTCGGGGATCTTGCTGGGTGGGTCACGGAATCGGAGTTCGCCGAGCTGCGCACCGGTTCAAGAGCCGCCCCTTCTCCGACCCCGGTCCCAGAGGCCCCAAGGGTCCGCCGCCAGGATCCCAAGCCCTACGTGGGACCGACTCGAGAAGAACTCGGGGACCTGGCCACGTGGCTCGACGCACGGGGTTCGCGCAGGAGTGCCAACGGTCGGGGTTCCTCCCCGTCCGCACCATCTTCGCGGGAGATCAAGGCGGACCTTTGGTCGTCGGAGATGGACGCCATCGGAGCCAACGCCGTTCGAGAGGCCAAGGCCACGCTGGGACAAGCACTTCCCTCGTTTTCGTCCGACCCGTTCCTCAGCCAGCTGGACGAGATCCAGGTCGCCCTCAGAAAGCGGGCTTTCCAAGAGCACGCCCGAAACGCGAAGTCGACATTGGTTCAGGTATAGGGGGTGCCCGTGGCGGGTTCCCCCACACCGGAGATCCTCGAATCTCGACAGTAAACCGAGCCTGACCTCAATGGTTTATGACGCGATATCGGTAGAGGCTCGATGCCGGCGAGGAAGTGGAGAATCGAGGGTCTTCCGGCTCACCGACCTGCGAGCGACCTGCGAGACAAACTCCGGCTGTTCGGGCAATTCGTGGGCGACTGGGACATCGTGGAGCACCGGTCTCCCCTCAACCGGCTGCGCGCGAAAGGAGAGGTTCACTTCAACTGGATCCTCGATGGGCGCGCTGTTCAGGATGTTTGGGGGTCGGTCGATTCGAAGACCGGTCGCCTAATTCCCTGGGGAACGACCATCCGGTACTACGACTCCAACCTCGGTTTCTGGCGGAGCACATGGGTCGCGCCTCGCCAAACGGCCGTACGCCGATTTATCGGGAAAGAGGTGGGAAAAGAGATCGTGCTTCAGGAGGAGGATCGGGGCACACGCACCGAACGGTGGGTATTCTCGGACATTCGGCCGAACTCTTTCCGGTGGTACGCGATGAAGAGGTCCCGTAAGGGAACGCCTTGGCGGGTGATTGAAGAAATGAAGGTCCACCGCCGGGTTGAGAGTCGAGGCCGACGCCGTGCCGAGAGACATTGAGTGCGCTGCGCGCCCCTGAGAGGCGGATGGGGCTCACGCGCAGTCCATAACCGACGACTGTACGGCATGCGATGCAGTCGAGCGGATCGAACCTACGGCTGTGCCTTTTCCTCGTAGTCGAAGTAGATGCGCACAAGAGCGCGGAACTCCGTCACCTTGCCCTCGTGGATCGCTCCCTCGAATTCGGAAACGCGGAACCACTTCATTCCGCGCACCGTATGGGAGGCGGTGGTCACGGCGTTCTGCACGGCTTGGGCAAAGCTTTCGGGATGGATTCCGACGACTTCCGTCACTCGCTGCACCATAGTGGGCCTCGGGGAGCGACATCGTTCATCAGATAAGTAAAGTGAGCGGCGGCTCCCGTCTCAACTGATGAGGGGGGCACGACAGTCCCTCGGGATGCGATTGGTCCGGACGTAGACGGAGCGATTGGTGCATCCAGCGTTTCTCCACCAGGGGATGACCCACCTGGACCCGCGACGGCCCACGGCCCAGCCGATTGGGTGGAGTGGGGTGTGAGAGCCGTCGGTCCGATCGGACCTCGATCCTGTCACTCAGCAGACTCTGGAAGTCGTGAAGACGCGGACAAACGACCGATCACTTTGTTGGGTACGCTCTCCAAGTCCCCAACGGCATCTAGGACCGCGCGAACCCTTCGACCGACCGTGTTCTTCCCGCGGATGTCCACGGAGGAAACGCGTCCCGACCCGACATGGACATCGAAGACCTGCGGGGTTGTGGGCATCTGCTTTTCCATGCCTCGGCGTGAGTACACAGGAACCCAACCGGCAGGGTCGTAGCCGTACCAGGCATAGACCATGTCGCTCTCGAACGCGTGAGTCCTTGGTAGATTCACGAGTCCGACGACGATTCCCAGGAAGCCCAGAAAGAAGAACAACGGAGCCACAGACGAGCCGAGACTTGTGAAGTTGAGGATTGTGAGAACGGCACCGATGGCAATGAGCGACACCATCCAGGTGAGATTGCGGCGAGAGGTTCTCGTGTCCTTCGAGAGGTGTCGCTCTCCCACCATGATCCCTTCGAGAGCGTGACGGACCGAGCCTGGCTCTCGGTTCCGGAAGCGCTCTCCGATCGGGGGCTCGGTAGGGCCGAAGTCGCGCGCGACGTCGAATCCAAGGTTGTCGAACTCATCTTCCAGGTCTGACTTCAGTTGGGCCACGGTCATCGGTCCAATTCTACCGGAAGCTCGGAAAGGGAGGGCCAGTCTGCGTAGGTCGGGAAGGCTGAGGTCGTTCGCGCCTACTCGCGCCGCCGGGTCATCGTCTGAGGACACCATGTTCAGTTTGGGCGGGATTCGTGATGAGCCGGAGCCTCTTCATATTCGTGAGCTTGATGTCGGCCCAGCGAAGCGCATTGTTCGGCCACCCAAGAAGGTTGTCGGCTCAATATCGCCCTCCGTCACAAATCGACTGTGCTGGCCCGACCGACCCGTCTCGACCTGGGTCGGGTCGAAACAGCCCGAGCCGTCGCCCTACCGGAAGACTACCTGGGAGGTTACCTGTCGAGATGGGTCGTTCGAGGGGCAATAACCGGCCGAGTTTTGCCTCGGCCGGGCCAGGTCGTGGTAGTAAGCCCCGTTCCGTTTCAGGCAGCATTCGACTGCGCGCTCTCCTCGACGGTCGCGGAAACGGTTCATCCCGCCTGTCAGGGCTTGCTCCCGGGGAGTCGGCCGTTTCACCATATCCCGATGGAACCTCCGGCGCAACGCCTTCCTCGTACCACCGGGCTGTGTCGTTTCTGCTCCGGAGCTCGGACTCTCGCCCGTCGGGCTCCCACCCGACCCCGTGTTTCCCGGAGCGGGGACTTTCCTCAGCGGCCGGTCGTTGCCGACACGGACCACCGTCAGCTGCCCTCCACCTCCTGGCCCTACAAAGACCGATTCGGAGCGGAAAAAGCCTCCGATAGGGTTGCCGGAGTTCGTCATCGACCTCCCTACGCCTCGCCCTCGCGTATCTACGGCCCAATCGCGGACCAATCGACCGGTTCCCTCGGGCGGGCGGACGCGCGTCGGGGCGAAGACCGAATAACCCGCTCGCAGTCCCTATCGCGATGCCCGGACCGAACCCCTCGAACCCCGGCACCCTTCCTTCGAAGCCGGCGCGGGGGCCGTCGCTCATGCCCTGCCTCCTCCTTCGAAGAGGGGAAGTATGCCTTCCCGGGCCCGACGGGCCGGTGACGGCACGTGCCCCGGACGGCGCTCCGTTCGACCCGTTCGACGTGGTGGACCGACTGGCGGAAGGGTTCTCCATGCTCTATCTCGTTGACCTTGATGGTCTCGAGCATGGGGATCCCCAACTCGACTATCTCCAGGAAATCTCACGGGACATGACGCTCTGGGTGGACGGGGGCGTCCGCACCGCGGAGCAGGCGATCGACATCTTGGTCTCGGGAGCCCGACGGGCGGTGCTTTCGAGCGCGTACCTCCACGGTCCGCGTCAGCTCAAACGCGCGTGGCGCCTGTCCACGGAGCTCGTGTTCGAACTGGAGTTCGACGCCAACGGCCACCTTTCCCTCGCGGACCCCTCGTGGGAGACCGAGGACCCGCTCGCCCTCGCTCGCATCGTTCGCGAGATGGGACCCGACCACCTCATCGTCTCTCCCAGGGAGGCCGACCCCAACTGGAACCTCATCTCCCAGATCGCCGCCGGAGGCCCTACCTGGGTCGATGGTTCTTTCCAACGAACGGACGCCGAACACCTCCGCTCGGCCGGAGCGTCCGGGGGGATCTTCCACATCGACGATATCCTGACTCACTGGAACGAGAGGCCGATCTCCGGCGGACGGCCCCCCGAATGACGATCCCCGCGCGCGATGATGAAAACAAGAACCAGCTGAAGCATGATGAGTAATGGGCGGGCTGAGCGCACGGGGAAGCCGCCGATCCACAGGGGCACCGCGTGAGGAGCGAGCCCCCGAGGCCGCGCCGGTAACCGATGGGAACTATCCGGCGCCGGTGGTCGCTCCCAGAGCCTCTCGCAGCTTCGTCACCTTCGGCGCGAAGTCCGGTCGGTACTCGAGCACACCGCTCTGTAGCGCCTCGGAGAGACGTGTTCGAGCCGCCTCGTCGTCTCCCCGGTCGTGCGCAAGGAGCGCGAGTCGAAGCAGGACTTCGGACGAATCGGACACGGCCTTCTGCTCGCGCGCGAGCTTGAGCGACATCTGGTAGTCCGATTCGGCCGAATCGTACGCGCGGTCGGCCTGGTCGATCATCCCCCGCGCCATCCAGATCTGCTGCTCCGCGGTCTTGTCCCCGATCGGTTCGAGGACTCGGCTCGCCCGCTCGACCGCCGCGCGGGCGAGCTGCGTCTGGCCGATATCCGCCTGCATCTGCGCGAGGTTGAACTGGCACCAGCCGATCCAACGGGCCGAGTGAGCCCGCTCGGCCGCTTCGATCGCGAGGTTGAAGTCCGTAAGCGCGGCGCTGGTGTGGCCGCCTTCCCACTCGAGGACCGCCCGGTTCATCCGTACCCGGGCGAGCGCGATCGGGCTGTTCGCTTCGGCGAACAAGGCTGCAGCCTGGTCGTAGAATCGAAGCGCCAGCTGGAGGTTCGCCTCGTCGGACGGCTCGATGACGTTCGCGACATCGACCAGTGCGTGGCCCTGCTCGACCGCAGTTCCTTCCCGTTCGGCGAGGTCAAGGACGACCCGGAGATGGGTGCTGGCCAGGGGGAGGTCGCCGCGTCGCCAACAAGCGAGCCCGATCAGCCGGTGGGCAGCCATCTCGTCCCGAGGCGTACCCGCTTGGGCGAGCAGCCTCTGGGCCTCGTTCGCGAGGCCTTCGGCGCTCTCGTACTCGCCCCGCTCGTACCGGGCCCACCCCAGGGCGAGCAGAGCGCGCGCAAGCTCGACGTCGTGGCCTTGCGTCGAGCGAGCCAGCCGAACCGCCTCGGTGAGGGGCGCCTCGGCCTGGTGGGGACTTCCGGCTTCCGTGAGCAGCCGTCCCTGCTCGGTGAGCAGTCGGATCTCGGTAGCGATATCCCGGGCGCTCCGGTGGCGCTCCGCTTCGAGCGCGCGAGCAAAATGGGTCGCGGCGGTCTCGAACGCAAACGCGCGGGTCTCCGTTTCGGCCGCTGCGAGATTGTGCTGGAACGCACGTTCGTAGTCGTGCCCGAGATAGAAGTGCCGAGCGAGCTCGGCCTCCTCGGCGCGGCCCCACGCCTCCAGGGCAAGTCCGACCTTCCCGTGGAGGATCCGGCGATGGGTCTCGGTCAGGTCGGAGTAGATCCGGGCGCGCGCCGGCTCGCTCGTGAATTCGTAGACCTCGCGACCCCTCTCACGGAGGAAACCGTGTCGAACCAATCGGTCGACGCTTTCCGTGACCGACTCCTCGTCGGATCCGGTGACCGATTGTAGCACGGCGAAGTCGAACTCGTGTCCCAGTGCCGCCGCGTGCGCGAGGACACGTCGCTCCCGGGGGTCGAGCTCCTCGAAGCGCGCTGCCAGGACCTCCGCCAGGCTCTCCGGCCGGTCGCTGGACGGACTCGCCTCCGTGTCCCGAAACCCAGTCATGGTCCGGACCAGCAGACTGACGAACAGCGGGTTCCCGTCCGTCTGGGAATGCCATTGCAACACCAGATGGGGGTCCGGCTCGCGACCGCCCGTAATCCAACGCACCAACTCGGCTACCTCGGAGACGGTCAACGCGCGCAGCGTCGTGGAGCGGAACGAGGGAGACCGACCCAGCCCGTCGATCGCATTCCAGGCCGACCCGGGAGCATCGGCCGCTCGGTCGACCGTTGCCACCACGCCCGTCGGCAGGCCGCCGAGGTCGACCGCCAGACGCGAGAGGATTTCCAGGGACGAGCTGTCTGCGAGGTGAAGATCATCCACGACGATGAGCAAGGGTCGTTCTCGCGCGAGGTTCCGGAGGAACCCATCGATCTGGCCGAGAAGTTGCTCGCGCCCTCCGACGTCCCGCTCGATGACCGGGGCCAGGAGCTGCTCGAGGTCGTCGACCCGAGCCTCACCGTCGGCCCGGCCGCCGGCCGTGACCGCTTCCTCCGGAGCCCCATGGTCCATAGACGGGGCCGACGCGAGGGGAGGTAGACCCCCTTCCAATCGGGAGCTCGACCGAAGGTCGTCGATGGACGCTGCGAGTTCGCGGATGAGCGAGAATGGTGGGGGAAGGTCAGAGAGGTGACCCCGTCCCGAAAGGACACGGAACCCTTTGCGAACTGCATGCTCCTGGATCACGGTCAGCACGTGGCTCTTCCCCGCGCCCTCGCGTCCGTCGACGAGAAGGCCCTGGCCGTGGCCGGTTTGAACTTCCGAGAGCAGGCGGTCGGCCTCCGCGATGACCTCCTCTCGGCCGAAAAGAGGCGGAGGGTCGCGACGAGGGGATTCTCGGAACCCCACCACGGAATTCCATGGAACGCTCGAGAATATAACGGTCGATGAATCCCGCCCGATGACGCGGAACACAGGGCCCCGGACTGCCACCGGAGGGCTGTCACTCTCTCACCAGCCCGCGGCGGCTCCTCTCCTTCCATCTTCGCTGCGGACACGGACCCCGCGGACGACTCTTGCTCGTCCTATACATCTGGAATCTCGAGACTCACCGACCGTATCCCCGAAGGAGCTCCCCGGTCCGGACCGCCTTCCCCTGGGGACCAGTCCTCGGAAGGTCATCTTGGACCAAAGGTCCATCCCGCGCGCCGCCCGACGGGCCGTTTGTGGTCCCACGGACGGCGCGTGGCCCCCGCCCAATCCTTTTAGGTGAGGAGACGGTCGCTCGCGCGCGCGACCCATGACGGAGCCCGAGAGGATCCGCATCCGATTTCCCGACGGGACGGAGGTCTCGTTCCCCACGGGAACCCTCGCTCGGGATGCCCTTGCGCGGTGGAGCGAAGCACAGCTCAGGACCGCCCTCGCCGCCTCGTGGAACGGCGTCCCGTTCGACCTCGCCACTCCGCTCTCCTCCGACGGGGACCTCGCCCCGTTGACCTTCGAGGACCGGGCCGGCCGCGACATCCTCCAGCACTCCTCCGCCCACCTGGTGGCGAAGGGCCTGCTCGAAACGATCCCGGACGCTCGACCGACCCACGGCCCTCCGACGGAGGAGGGTTTCTACTACGACTTTGACGTTCGACCCCTCACCCCGGAGGACATCGACTCGGTACGGAAGGCGATGGACCGTGCGATCCGAGCCCGGGAACCGTTCGTCCGGAGGGAGCTCGGTCGGGCGGATGCCGAGAAGCTCTTCTCCGGTAATCCGCACAAACTGCGGTACATCGCGGAGACCCCGGCCGGGGAGACGATCTCGGTCTACGACACCGGAACGTTCACGGACCTCTGCCGAGGACCGCACGTGCCGGACACGAGCTGGCTTGAGGGGGTCCACATCCTCGGCTTCTCTGCGATCGGCGGCGAGGACCCGAGCGTCCGTCCCCTGCAGAGGATCCGCGGCGTCGGGTTCCCGACCCGCTCGGAGCTCGATGGCTATCTCAAGATGCGCGCGGAGGCCGAGGCCCGCGACCATCGGCTGATCGGCGCGAAGCTCGAGCTGTTCACGTTCATCGAGGAAGTCCCCGGGTTCCCCATCTGGCTCCCGAACGGAATGGTGATCGTGCATGAGCTCGAGAAGTTCGTTCGCGAACACCTCGCCGAGGCGGGCTACTCCGAGGTCCGTACCCCTCTCCTCTACGCCCAATCCGTCCTCGAGACGAGCGGACATTGGGAACACTACCGGGAGGACATGTTCCTCACGGACATCGAGGGCCGCAAGTACGGCTGGAAGCCGATGAACTGCCCGGGGTCGATGCTGATCTTCCGCTCGCGCGCGAGGAGCTATCGCGAGCTCCCGATGCGCCTGGCCGAATTCGCTCCGCTCCATCGGCTGGAGGCGAGCGGCACCCTCCACGGGCTCACCCGCGTGCGCGAGTTCGTCCAGGACGACGCGCATATCTTCGTCACGGAGGAGCAGGTCGAGCCCGAGGTCCGCATTCTCCTCGCGTGGATCGAGAAGGCATTCTCGACGTTCCGTCTCTCCTGGAGCTGCGAGTTATCGACCCGCCCGGCCCAATACATGGGGGAAAAGGAGACCTGGGACCGAGCGGAAGCGACGCTGGAACGCGTTCTCAAGTCGAGCGGGGTGAAGTACCGGATCGCCCCCGGAGAAGGGGCGTTCTACGGTCCGAAGATCGACATCCACATCCGCGACAGCCTCGGCCGGCCCTGGCAGACGGGGACCATCCAGCTCGACTACCAGATGCCGCTTCGGTTCGGGCTCGAGTACCAAGGGCCAGACGGGCAGCTCCACACGCCGGTGGTGGTCCACCGAACGATCCTCGGGACGTGGGAGCGGTTCCTTGGCGTCCTGCTCGAGCACGTAGCGGGTCGGCTCCCTCCCTGGCTCGCTCCCCTCCAGGTGCGGGTCCTCCCGGTCACGGAGCGTCACGCGGCGGCCGCCTCGGGACTCAAGGAAGAGCTCGCGGCCCAGGGCCTGCGCGCCCAAGTGGCGGGAACGGAGGAATCGCTCGCGAAGCGTGTCCGCACCGCGGAGGTGGAGCGGGTTCCCTACGTCGTGGTGCTCGGCGACAAGGAAGTTTCCGAGGGGACGGTCGCGCTGCGGGTCCGGGGCTCGCGCGAGAACCGGACGCTGTCTCGGGCGGAGTTCCTCACCTACGTCTCGGACCGGGTCCGCCGGCGCGAGTTCGACCCGTAGGAAGAATCCATCCATACCTACGGGCCGTGAGACCGCCGCGAACGGCGGGCCTCGATGCGAGCGTCCAGGTACATCGTCTCGAGCTCGGAGGACCCCACCTGGTGCTCGGTCCGAAGGTGCTCGCGCATGTGGGCGAGCTCGACCGGTTGGCCGCAGACTTTGCATGCGACCCGCGAGCGTCGCATGTCGGAATCCCGGGAGCTCGTCGGCTGCATGCGATAAGGGAAAGATACCCAGCCATAAAACCCCGCTCGGGCCTTCGTCCGCCGGCGGTACCGCCGCCGGCGGGATAGGTTTAATTACGTATTCCCTTCGCCGCGTCGATCTCGAGGGAACCTATGGATTTGTCAACCGGTCAATTCGAGCTCCTGATCCTGGTGGCCGCGCTTGTCGGTCTCGCGTATGCGGGACTCCAGACCGCCCTGGTCCTTCGGGAGGACGAAGGCACGGACCGGATGCGGGAGATCGCGGCCGCGATCCGGGAGGGAGCGCTCGCGTTCCTCCGCCGGGAATACATGTTCGTCTTCGCGGTGGCGGCCGTTCTCGCCGTCGTCATCGCCTTCGCGTTCGGGATCACCGGGGACGGGGCCAAGCTCGCCATCGGGTTCGTCTTCGGGGTCGGCGGGAGCGCTCTCGCGGGCGCCGTAGGGATGCTGGTGAGCATCCGCGCCAACGTGCGGACCGCGGCCCACGCGATGAAAGGAAACCTCGGCGCCACGATGCGCTACGCGTTCCGCGGTGGGAGCGTCACCGGGATGTCGGTGGCCAGCCTCGCGCTCCTCGAGCTCGTCGGATTCTACTGGGCGTTCGGAGGGAACGTCCTCAACATGGTGGGGCTATTGTTCGGCGCCTCCCTCATGAGCCTCTTTGCGCGGGTCGGGGGCGGCATCTACACGAAGGGTGCCGATGTCGGCACGGACCTCGTCGGAAAGGTGGAGGCCGGCATCCCCGAGGACGACCCGAGGAACCCGGGCGTTATCGCCGATAACGTTGGGGACAACGTCGGCGACTGCGCCGGGATGGCGGCCGACCTCTTCGAAACGTACGTCGTGACCGCGCTCGCCGCGATGCTCCTCGCCTACCTGATCGCGAACCCGCCCGCGGGCACGAAGATCCTCTCGAGCCTTCCGAACGTCTTCCCGAACGCCGTGATCTTCCCGCTCCTCGTCTGCGCGTGGGCGATCGTCTCCACGATCGTCGGGACGTTCTTCGTCCGGATGCGTCAGAACGGGACGATCATGGGCGCCCTCTACCAGGGCCTCGGAGCGACCACCGCGGTCGGCCTCGTCGGCCTCTACATCCTCGACTACTACTTCATGGGCGGGAACATCGGCGTGTTCATCGCAACGGCGGTCGGGCTCATCGTGATGGTGCTGATCGTCCTCATCACCGATTACTACACGAGCGCGAAGTACCGGTCCGTCCACAAGATCGCCGAATCCGCTCAGGCAGGGGCCGGTCCCACCGTGATCAGTGGGCTTTCGGTGGGGCTCGAGTCCACGTGGTTCCCCGCGATGGTCCTCGTGGGAGGAACGCTGGTCGCCTACGCCGCGGTCGGCTGGTACAACGGGTTCTCCTGGACCCAGGCGCCGGACAGCTACTTCGGCCTCTACGGGATCGGGCTCGCGGCCGCGAGCATGCTCTCGGTCACCGGGATGATCATTTCGATCGATGCGTTCGGGCCGATCACCGACAACGCCGGCGGGATCGCCGAGATGGCGAAGCTCCCCGAGACCGCCCGGGCGATCACCGACCCGCTCGACGCGGTCGGGAACACAACGAAGGCGATCACGAAGGGGTACGCGATCGGCTCGGCCGTCCTCGCCGCGCTCGCCCTGTTCGCGGCATACACGTTCGCGGCCGCCCAGGACTGGGGTCAGCCGTGGGCGTCGTTCACGAACCTCTTGACCCTCTCCACGCCGCTCGTGCTAGCGGGCCTCGTCATCGGGGCCGCGCTCCCATTCCTGTTCACCTCGTTCCTGATGAACGCGGTCGGGGTCGCCGCGGAGAAGATGGTCTTCGAGATCCGCCGGCAGTTCCACGACATCGCGGGGGTCCTCCAAGGGACCACGAAACCCGACTACGGGAAGTGCGTCGACATCGTGACGCTCACGGCCCTCCAGCAGCTCGCCGTGCCGGCGCTGATCGCCGTCGTCACTCCGCTTGCGGTCGGATTCCTCCTCGGTCCGGTCGCGCTCGCAGGCCTCCTGCTCGGAACGATCGCATCGGGCTTCCCGCTCGCGCTCACCATGACCACCGGGGGAGCTGCGTGGGACAACGCCAAGAAGTACATCGAAGGCGGTCACTTCGGCGGCAAGGGCTCGGACGCCCACAAGGCCGCGGTCGTGGGCGACACGGTCGGCGACGCGACGAAGGACACGGCGGGTCCCGCCATCAACCCGCTCATCAAGGTCGTCAACACGATCTCGATCCTGTTCATCGCGCTCATCGTGGCGCATTCCGTGATCGGGATCTAGGCGGTCGGGAGCCCTCTCGAACGTCGACCGCGAGGTTGATAAACTCCGTCGGGCTCGTCGAGGCCGGCAACCATGTGCGACACGTGTGGGTGCAAGTCCAAGAAGAAGCCCAAACCGTAGGGCTTCGGTCGATCGGCCCTCTCGTGGGTCGACGAGACTCGCAGGCCGCCCGGCGAGGGGAGCGCCGGTTCTGTGCGGCGCGATCTGGGCCACGCGCCCGGTCTTATAGGTAGTGGACGCGGCTCTCCCGTTCCTTCTTGGAGGCTTCGCCCTGGCCGCTGCGTTCCTCGCGACGGCGTTCCTTCTCGCACTCCTCCTCGGTGACCCACAGGAACTCGAGGTCCTCTGGGTGGTCGTGAGAGACGTACGCCCCGGCCTCGAACGCGCTCGAGAGGAGTTCCTCGAGGTTGTCCCCCTCGCTCCCCTCGAGCCGGCCGGCGGTCCTCCAGTACCAATCCGGGGCCTTCCCCGCCGCTTGCAGGTACTCGGTGATCAGGTCGTAGACCGAGGTCCGCTCGTCCGCCAGGCGGACGTGGAGGTGGCGATCCTTCTCGCTCGACGCAGGGGCGTCGGGGGCGCTCATACCCCGCGGAACGGGCGCAATGCTATAACGCCTCGGCCCGGACCCTGGGGACGACCAACTCTTCAAGAGCCGTTGTGTCCTGGGGCTGAACGTGATGCCCCCCGAATCGGGCTCCGAGACGCCCCCGCCGGGGCGTCACGCCTCGCGGAACGTGCGGCACGCGTACCTCCTGGGACGCCTACGGAACCGCCAGATCACGATGGAGGAGGCGACCGAACTGTTCACGATCATGCAGGAGATGCTCCAGACGAGCGAGGCGGCACGCCTCGCCCTCCTCCGGACCCCCGCAGCGGGTCGACCGGCCCTGCCCCCGACCGAGCCCTCCGAGCGGCCCCGTGCGGCCGCCGCGGGGGGAGGGGATGAGCTCCTCCTGGTCGGGCTCCTCGCGATGGGCGCCGGGGCTGGCCTCCTCGCGGCGATGACGAAGCGGATCACGGAAGCGACCCCCAACGCCGGGTCGGCCTCGGCGTCCCGTCCCCCACCGGGCGTTTCGTCCGGAAAGGGGTAGGGGATGGGGCGCGACCGGTTCGTTTTTGCTCACATCGCGGACGCGCACGTGGGTGCCTGGCCGCGGGACCTCGCGGTCCGAGCGGCCCTTCGGGAGAGCCTCCTCTCCGCCCTTCGGGTGGCGGAGGAGCGAGGGGCCGAGTTCCTCCTCATTTCGGGGGACCTCTTCCACACCCCCGTCCCGGATCCGGCGGAGGTCGCCCCGGTCACCGCGGCTCTCCGTCACTTCGTCGACCAGGGGCGTCGCGTCTACGTGATCTACGGTTCCCACGACTATGTCGCGCACCGGACGAGCTGGCTCGACGTCCTCGCGGAGACCGGCGTCTTTTTGAAGGTCGCGCCGGAGGCCGTGCGGACCGAGGGAACCCGCTGGAGCTTGCCGTTCTTGGTCGATGCGCCCACCGGGTGTCGGATCGCGGGGATCTCCGGTCGCTCCCACGGCCTGGACCGGGAGTACTTCCGAGCGGTCGACTCCGAAGCGTTCCGCTCCGAGCCCGGGTTCAAGATCTTCCAGTTCCACGCCGCGGTCGAGGAGTACCTACCGGAGGGGCTTCGGGAGCACATTCACGGCATCCACCCCGAGGACCTTCCGCCGGGCTGCGACTACTACGCGGGCGGCCACATCCACTCCACCTACGTAGGGGAGGGGCCGGGCGGGGGGATCCTAGTCAATCCGGGGGCGGTCTTCGGAACGAGCCGGACGGATCTAGAGAACGGACAGGAGGGGCGGACCCACCAGGGGATCGTCATCGTGACCGTGGACGCGGGACGCCCGAGCATCGAGTTCGTCGACACGGCCCCCCGAGGGACCGTCCACCTGGTCGATGTGGACGTCTCGGGGAAGACGGCGGACGAGGCCCGGACCGAGCTCGAAGAGCGCCTCACGGCCGAGAGCGAGCCGGGCGCGCTCCTCTTTCCTCGACTCCACGGGACGCTCGCGGACGGAACGCTCGCGAGCCTCGCGCTCGCTCAGGTCGCACGACGCCGCAGCCCCGAAGCCGGGTCCGTCCACTGGGACGTGCGGGACCTCGCGCCGGCCCCGAACGAAGAGGGAGGGGTCATCACCTCCGAGTCGGAGATCGAAACGGAGGAGATCCGTAGACTTCTCGCCCGGACGGCCCCGGGCCATTCGTGGCTCGAGGGGGCCGAAGGGGAGCGTCGGGTCCGGGATCTGCTCCGAGAGCTGGGCCAGCCGAAATCCGAGGGGGAATCGCGCCCCGTGTACGAGAACGCACGGCGCGAGAGCGCCCGTCGGATCCTCGGAGTGCGAGCCGAGCCCGGAGGATCGTAGGGGCCCGCGATGCAGCTCCGTCGGCTTAGTGTCAAGAACATCCGAAGCTACGAGTCGGCCGACCTCGAGTTCTCGGACGGAACGACCCTCATCGCGGGAGATGTCGGGGCGGGAAAGACGAGCCTCCTCTACGCAATCGAGATGGCACTCTTCGGCGTGGCCGAGGTCAACGCGGCGTACCTCGTCCGGCACGGCGCCACCCATGCCGAGGTCCTCGTCGGCTTCGAGGGGCCCGGGCACCGCTACGAGATCTTTCTACGGTTTCGGCGTCTCCGCCGGAAGGGTCAGGAGACCTTCGAGGCGGAGCGGATCCGGTTCACTGAGAACGGAGCCGGGACCGCGTACTCGGCGACCGAGCTTCGGCAACGGGTGATCGACCTCTTGGGATTCCCGGACAACCCAAGTCCCCAGGCGCACTCGGACCTCTGGCGCTGGGCGGTCTACGTCCCCCAGGAGCGGATGCGGGACATCCTCGGCGCCCGGCCGCAGGAGCGGCTCGAGACCGTCCGAAAGGCCCTCGGAGTCGAGCAGTATCGGACCGCGGCCGAGAACGCTCAGGGTCTCTCCGCGGACCTTCGGCGGAGCGCGGTCTCACGACGGGCCGAAGCGGACCGGCTGCACCATTACGAGGAGCAATTCGCGGAAGGGAGCGCCCGCGCGGCCCAGCTTCGGGAGGAGCGGGACGCGACCGAGCGGTCCCTCCGTGTCCATGAAACGGAGCTCGCTGCCCGAGAACGGGCCCGCGCCGAGCTCGAATCGAGCCGGCGTCACGCCGAGGCGGACGTTCGAGAGCTCGCGGGCCTCGAGCGGGAGCAGGAAACGGACGCTCGGTCGCTCGAGGAGCTTCTTCGCGTCATGGCCGAGCAGACCGCGCAGGCCGAACGGCTTCGCTCCGACGCCCTCGCTTCAGGTATTGAAGCGGACGCGCTCGAAGCGCGGAGGACCGCGCTCTCCGCCGCTCGGGAGGAGGTCGCTCGCCTTCGAAAGGAGATCGAACGCCGGGCCGACCACCTCCGGTCGCTCGCCGAGGCACGGGCGCTGGTCGCGTCGGCCGAGCATGCGGAAGTGGAGGCGAAGGCGCGCCTCGATCCCCTCCGATCGGAGGCGGACGATGCGAAACGCGCGCACGAGGCCGCTCTCGCAGAGGGCCCCGCGAAGGAACCTCCCGCACCGACTCCGAGGACGCTCGCAGCGCTCGACGCGCGGCTCGTGGCCGCCCGGGAAGCGGAGGCACATGCTCTCCAAGCGACGACCCAGGCCGAGAGCTCGCTCGGGGAGATCGAAGAGCTCCTTCGCGCCGGCGTTTGCCCGCGGTGCCAGCAACCCGTGCGGCCGACCGAGTACGAACCCCACCGGGCCGAGGCACTCGCGCTGGCCAAGGACGCGAGGGCGCACCTCGAGGCTACCGAGCAGGACCGGAAACGCATCGAAGAGGAGCGGCGGGCCCGGGAGCGGTACGAGCGCTCGCTCGACCGCTGGAACGAGGTCGAGAAGCGGCGGGCCATGACCCGCGAAGCGCACGACCGCGCGATGCACGCTCTCGAGGAAGCGGAACGGGCGGCCGAGTCCGCGAAGCGGTCCGTCGCCGCGAGCCGAAAGAGACTGGACGACCTCCTTCCCGAGGAGGAACGGGCCTCCGTCCTGCGGGCCGAACTGGCCCGGGCCGAGCAGGCCGAAGCCGACCGGTCGCGCGACCTCGAGAAGAGCGTGGTGGCTCGAGAGCAACGACGCGGCACCGACCGCATCCTCGAGGGTCTGGAAACCCAGCGATCGCGCTCCCAGCGCGAGGCGGCGACCCTGCGGGGCCGCATCGAGGCCCGAGTCGAGCGTAGGAAAGCCCTTCGTGGCGCGACCGAGGGAATGGAAGCGCTGCGTCTCTCCGCGGACCGCGCCGAGCGAGAGCTCGTGACGCTCCAAGAGCAGCTCAACGCGGACCGGAAGGCCGCGGGAAGCCTCGAGTCGCAGCTCGAGTCCGCACTCGAACGCGTCCGCGAGGCCGAAACAAGGCGTCGGGAGCGGGCCGAGCTTCTCGCCGAGGCTTCGGACCTCGAGGAGAAGGCGGTGTGGGTGGGGGACGCCTTCCGGACGACGGTCCTCGAGATGGAGAAGAAACTGCTCACCCACGCCCAGGCGATCTTCGAACGGGAGTTCGCCCGGTACTTCGCCTCGCTCGTCGACGACCCGGCGCTCGTCGCGCGCACCGACCCCGCCTTCACGCCCCTCGTCATGATCGAGGGGGAATGGACCCCCGCCGAGGCACTGAGCGGTGGCGAGCGAACGAGCCTCGCGCTCGCGTTCCGCCTCGCTCTGGCCCACGTGGTCCGGTCGATGGGTAGTTTGCACCTCGACACGATCCTCCTGGACGAGCCGACGGACGGGTTCTCTCCCGAACAGGTGATCCGGATGGGAGAACTGCTCGAGGAGCTCGCGCTCCCTCAGGTGATCATCGTCTCCCACGAGAGCCAGCTCGCTGCGATCGCGGACCGGGTCGTCCGCGTCCGGAAGGTCGATGGTCGCTCCTTCCTCGAAGGCGGTCCGGCCCTTCCCGATGAATCGTCGGAAGGGCCCTCGGCCACGCTACCCTGAAGAGCCGAAACGGTCTCGCTGTTCGTTAGGACCCATGCCCCGCCGGAAATATGG
>Ga0326727_10009912_pt1 | contig 23064 bp, 18 predicted proteins | sample MB2enrmetagenome_FD_207643 | JGI IMG/M metagenome (GOLD analysis project Ga0326727, IMG submission 207643) | Lab enriched peat soil microbial communities from McLean, Ithaca, NY, United States - MB29MY | ecosystem: Environmental > Terrestrial > Soil > Wetlands > Peat | place: USA: New York...
CGCCCGACAGTGGCTCCACTGAGGACCTGAGTGGTGAGAGGTTCGTGCCTGTGCCCGAACCCCATTTGAAGAGCATCCCCTCAGTCTTGGCCAGAGTCAGGATGCTATCGAGGTTGTCTTGGACGGAGTTAATAAAGCAGGCAGAGCACTGCGGGTGACGATAGGCCTCGGTCTCCTTCTTGACGCCGCCTGTGACCGCATCCCAGTACCAGCCGCTGCCTTGCGAATTCCGATGGTACTTGTGCCACAGGCCGCAGTTAAACCATACGGGTGAATTGAATGAAGCTTTTTGGCGAATCAGGAGGTGAACCAGTTCCTCGTGGAAGTTCTCGGCATCCTCCTCAGTGCGGAAGTAACCGCCCTCCACCCCCCACTGGGCAATGGTGTCAGCCACGCGGCTGATGAGCTGCCGCACGCTCGATTCGCGCTCCGGCGTGCCCAGCTTTCCGTGGAAGTACTTCGAAGCCACGATGTTGGTGGCGGTCTGTGACCAGTCGCTCGGCACTTCCACATTGCGTTGCTCGAAGATCACCAGCCCCTTTTCGTTCTGAATGGACGCCGTCCGCGACTCCCACTCGATCTCATCCAAAGGATGAACGCCGGGCTTGGTGAAAAAGCGCTTCACATTAATGCCCGCTTGGCTTGCGCTCTCCCTCGTTGGAGTCTCGGCTTCTTTTGCCATGGAAACGGCATCCCTCTCTGCCATGTTGGCCTCCTCCTGTAGGAACTGGCGGTTAGTCTCTGAATTGCGGTGAGTCGTGGTCCCAATGAGCCTTGGGGTCGCCCGGCTTCTCTGGCCGCGCCCCTCTCCGAGCGCGACCAGCCCCCGCACTCGACTTGCAGGAATTTAATCCAACCCGTTCGGTTTGTCAAGCCGAAAAACACAACATATGGTATCTCTCCTCCAAGGACATGCAAAATGTTGTGGAAAGCACTTTGGCCCGAAAGGGGGATTGATCTTGCGCTAAGCCGGGTCGACGGGCCTGCAGGGGCGGTTTGAAAACAGTCCTTGCCATGACACTGAAAGGCAAGCAGATACACCCACCCGCCCCCATCTTCGGGGTAACCCAGGCTTGTCGGGAATCCAGGCGCTGCAAAGGCAGCCTGGTTCAAAAACAGATTTAGCTCGGGAGAGGTGCCTTCAGATTAGATTTGTTGAGGGCTCGGACGAGTTGGCCTTCGACTGCCTCTTTCGAACTCCCGCGCGCCACGGCAATCTCATCAACCAGGAGTTGCCATGCGCGATCCATCATCTTTTTCTCGCGGAAGGAAAGAGGCTTGGCCTGGTTCAGGATGATGAGAGTCTTCAGGACTTCCGCGACCTGTTGAAGCGACCCGCTCCGCATCTTCTCGGAATTCGCCTTGAACCGCCCCTTCCAATCCTGCGGAGACTTGCTCTGCCCCCTCTGCAAGTAGTCCACGATGGTGCTTATCTCACTGGTCCTGGTCACCCGGCGCAGACCTACGTTGACCACGCTGCTGATAGGAACGATCACCCGCATGCTGCCCGAGGTGAGCCGAAGCAAATAAAACATTTCGGGCTGACCAGTTAAGTTTCGCGTGGAAATCTGTTCGACAATACCCACACCCTGATTGGGATAGACAACCTTATCCCCTATCTGAAACGGCATAAGTGTCCTCTGTGGTAGTAAGGCTGATTGAATCCAATCCTTAGAGTAGCTCTGCCGCGGTTGAAAGTCAATGGGCTCGCACACGCGGCGCTCGCACATGGGGCGCTTACACAAGAGATGCGGCTCCCGCCGCGTGCCAACATCAGAATGCAAAGTGGAAAGCATTGTATACTAAGGGTGGAGGTTTCCAGGGCTGATTCCATATGTTGCAGAGGTTTTTAGTCGCCAGCGCGGTGGTGTTGATTTTAATTGCCAGCCAGATTTTCTGGGTTCGGCAAATGCGAAAATGGGTGACATCCCTAATCCCGAGCGCCACTTGGCGCCGTCGCGTTAGCATCGCGGGCTTGGTGTGTTATCTTCTGTTGTTCGCCTATAACTTCCTGGGTGGCCTACGAAGCTCCGAAGCCACACATCTCACTCTACGCGCCGCTCTGCTCCAAGCGCCCTTCGGTTGGTGGATTATTTGCTCCCTAGCGGGTTTTCTTATCGCGATCCCTTTGGGGCTGGCGGACCGGATTGCCAGCGCCGCCCGTTGGGTTTACCAGAGGGTCGTCCAAGCCGGCCGCGCCATCCCGCTCCCAAGCCCCGTGTCACTTACGCGGCGTCGTTTCCTTGAGAAAACGGCCCTGGCGATGACCACGGCCCCCTTCGTTGCGGGCGCTTACGGGATGTTCTACGAGCGTCTGAACCTCGAAGTCTCTCATCGGCGAATCAAGATACCCCGGCTCCCCAGTGTCTTCGAGGGTTTCCGGATCGCCCAGCTTTCGGATATCCACATCGGTCCGTTCATGCCCGCGGAAGAGATTCGACGCTACGTCGGCGTCGCCAACGGGCTCAAGCCAGAACTCGTCGCGCTCACGGGCGACTTCGTCACCTGGGACCCCTCCACTCAATCCGCTGTGGTTGCTGCGCTGGCGGGGGTCAAGGCCCCCTTCGGAGTTTACGGCTGCCTCGGCAATCACGAGATGTGGGCAAAGGTGGAGGATTCCATCACCCGCCTTTTCGCGAGCCAAGGCATTCGCATCCTGCGGGGCGAGCGGGCTCTCATAAGGTCCGGGGGTGCTGTCATCAACTTGCTCGGAGTGGACTACCAGACGCGCTCCCCCATGGGACCACGGGGCCAGCGCTTGGTGCGGGAGTACCTTCAGGGTGTGGACCGCCTGATGGCGCCCGGCACGGCTAACATTTTGCTCAGCCACAACCCCAACACTTTCGACCGCGCGGCCGAGCTGGGGATTGACTTCAGCCTTGCCGGACACACCCACGGTGGTCAGGTGACGCTCGAGTTTGTCCATCCGGACCTCTCCCCCAGCCGCCTCATTACTCCCTACGTCAGAGGATGGTTTGAGAAAGCAAGCAGCCAGCTCTACGTCAATCGAGGCATCGGAACCATCGGCGTTCCTATCCGATTCGGCGCCCCCCCCGAAATCACCGTTTACGAATTGGTCCGCTCGTAGCAAAACTGGTGGCGATGCTCCAGGTCGAGGCGGGCCCTGCCTCGGCTGGAGATAGGGGTGTAAGACTCCCCATGGTCTACCGAATTTCGCACGGAATATCCCCCACTCATGCTTCGTAACTCTTTCTTGGAGCGTATGCTGGGCACTGCTCTGGCACCCCAGCGTCGCGTCAAAGTCGCGGAAAGAGCGGCTCAGCTCCGCCGCGGCGGAGCAGAGCCGCTTTGGGGCCTTACCTTTCGGGGACTTTGGCGCGACCCAGGCTGGCACCCCGCTCCGAGTTGACTGAAATGTGGTCACGGCCTATGATGTTCACGCCGCACTGGAGGTAAGATGGATAAACCCATGGCACGGCTTTCCCTTCTGCTCATGGTTCTCCCGCTATGGTTGATCGCCGGCTGCAATACGGAGGATTGGGATACCGGCCCACCGCAAACGGAATCGCAGACCGTCAAGCTGGGTGATGCCAAGTCGGCCCGAGTCGAGATCGACATGTCCGCAGGTGAGCTAAGCGTGGGCTCTGGCGCAAAGGAGCTGCTCGAGGCTGACTTCTCGTACAGCAGGCCTTCATCAAGACCTGAGGTGGTATACAACGTGAGCGGAGATCAGGGCCGACTCACGATCCGTCAGCAAGGCTCAGTTCACGGTCGCGGAAGTGGTCACAACAATTGGGATTTGCACCTCAGCAATAAGGTGCCATTGGAACTGAAAGTGGACCAGGGCGCAGGCCGCGCCAGGCTCACTCTGGGAGGCCTCTCACTCAGCAGGCTGGACGTCGACCTTGGAGCGGGGGAAACCATCGTGGATTTGACCGGCGATTGGAAGAATAACCTCACTGCCAACATCGATGGTGGGGTAGGCAGAGCTACCGTCCGGCTTCCCAGCGACGTTGGCGTTCGTGCCACCGCACACGGCGGCATCGGCGCCATCAACGTCCGCGGCCTGATAAAAAATGGCGACGCCTATGTCAACGAGGCCTACGGAAAGTCGCCTATTACGGTTGAGGTGAAAGTCGAAGGCGGCGTCGGCGAAATCAACTTGGAACTCGGCGGCGCCCCGCCCACCGTGTGAAGATTCCAAACCTCGAGGTGAAGTCATGAAGGTTGTCGACCCGGTGTGCAAAATGACGATTGATTCCGAGAAGGCCGCTGCCACCAGCCAACACAAAGGGCAGACCTTATATTTCTGCGCCAAGGGCTGCAAGGCGAAGTTCGATCAGGAACCAGAGAAGTACCTTGGGAAATAGCGGCGGCGCTGCGCTCCGCCGCAAGACCCGGAACCCCATCCGGGGGGAGGCAAGTGCTCCTAGGCTCGCACCACCAGCAGATTCTCCCTGACCTGCTTTTCGTCCACCATATTCGAACTAGTTAATTGAGGAGCCGATTTCCAGGCCGCTGAGGTTCACGGCCAGCACTCATTACGCCGCAGGCGATCCCACGCTCACCTGAAGCGGAGGCTCAGGCTCGTTGCTCATGCGTTCCCAAAGGCGACGCTACGTGACAACGACTTTCAGCCTTTGCTGCCCGGTGGCGCCATCGGGGAAAATATCTCGTGGTTCCCAACCCTCCACCATGCCTCTGCCATCGATGGCACGGACCCGAATCTTGTAGGCGCCAAGCTGAGGGTTGACCCAGAGATACTTCCAAAAGCTCCAGGTAATTGGGGAGGGATTGCTGAAGAGGTTGGTTTTCTCCCAGCTCTTGCCGTCGTCGAAGCTGATTTCCACCGCCTTGACGCCATCCAGATTGCCAATCGCGTAACCGGTCAGCTCAAAGCTTTTTCCCGAGATTTTCGCGCCGTCCTTCAGGTCCGTGAATCGCGCCTGCGCCCGGCGTTCGCACTCATCCGACCAGCCTTTGGACTCCCAGTAACCCAGGTAGGTTTTATCAACGAACTGAATGCGGGTGATCCACTTTGGCTGCTTCATTCCGAACTTGCCGGGGATGAAGATGCGGACTGGGTAGCCGTGGTCGGGTGGCAAGTCGGAATCGTTCATCTGATAGGCGAGGAAATTCTCAGGGTTCCAAATCCGGGCGCTGGGATGGCCGGTGGAAAACCCGTCGGCCGCGTAAATGACCACGTTCGCAGCTTGCTGGGTGGGTTGTGCGCGCTCGAGAAAGGGCTTGAGGGCGGTCCCCGTCCATTTCGCGTTACCGAGGTAGTTCCCGCCGATGGGATTCGAGATGCATTCCAGCGTCAACGTCTTTTGGATTCTTGGGAGCTTCAACAGTTCATCGTAAGTCAACGTGAAAGAGTTGGCGACGAGGCCGTCGACTTTCAGCCGCCACTTGGAGGCGTCGAGATACGGCGTCGTGCCTTTGGAGGTCACATAAAAGTCATCATTCGGAGTGATGGCCACCAGCGCCGCCTGCTCGCCGAAACGCTTGTATGCCTTGACGGAAGCGCCCCCGGGAGCGCGAAGGCTGTTCATGTAACGAGACACGAAACTGTACTCCAGCAGCCCGATGCCGCCCGCTACCGCGCCAATGATGAAAGTCCTGCGTTCCATGTCCCACGCTATTAGATGGGACAGATACCCGCAAAGGCACGCGGAGAAACAAGGAAAGCAGAGTCACGGCAAAGTCGCATAGGAAACGGCTCTGCCGCCTGATGTGCGGAAAGGCGAAGCCTTTCCGCACATCAGGCGGCAGAGCCGCTTTGGGATGTTACGTTTCGGGGACTTTGATGCGGCCCTGACAAGGAAAGCAGAAACCTGCAATTAACTCATGTAGAATTAGGATTGCGGGGATAAGCGAGGTGGCAGATCCAGCGCATACGGAACGGACTAGTTGAAATGAAAGAAATGAACGGCGGCAAGTGGCGACGGTCAGGCAAGAGACTCGGGGCTTTGACGACCTTGGCGCTTCTTCTCCTGGCGCCTGGCATGGCTTGGGGTGTCGAGAGCCTGAAATCCAAGCCGGGCTTCAACCTTTTTAAGATGCAGCAGGACATCCAGTTGGGGAAGGAGAATGCTGAGCAAATTGATAAGGAGCTTCTCCTCGTAACGGACCCGCAGGTGCTACGCTATGTCAACGATCTGGGACGGCGGCTGGCTTCACTAGCGCCCAATAACAATTCAGAATACGCCTGGACATTCAAAGTCGTAAATAGTTCTGACATCAATGCCTTTGCCCTTCCGGGCGGGTACATTTACGTGAACCGCGGCGCCATCGTGGCGGCCGAGAATGAGGCGCAGATTGCGGGGGTGATGGCGCACGAGAGCGGGCACGTGGTGATGCGCCACGGGACGCATGAGGTCTCACAGGCGTTGCTGGCCCAGGTACCGCTGGTGATCCTGGAAGGAATTCTTGGCCAGTCGGGGAGTTTAACTTCCCAGTTGACGGAGATGGGCCTGAGCTTAGGCTTGAATTCGGTTCTGCTGAAGAACTCGCGCAGCGCCGAATCACAGGCTGACGAAGTGGGGACGTACATCCTCTACCAGGCGGGTTACGATCCTCACGCCATGGCCCAATTCTTTGCGATCGTCGAGAAGAAGTACCCGCAGAAAACGATTCAGTTCTTCGCCGATCACCCCGTTCCCGAAAACCGCATCAAGGCCGTGGACAGCGAAATCCCACTGCTCGGGCCCGCCAAGGCATGGAGGACCGACAGCCCGGAATTTGAGGCCGCAAAAGAGCGCCTCCTGAGTCTCCCGGCCCCACCCAAGGCAACGCCTGCGCCACCCGCTTCTGCCGGTTACTCTGGTCCTCCGCCTGTGCCCTCGAGCCGGTTAATCAAGTTTGAGGGCAAGGGATTCTCAATTGATTACCCTGACAACTGGCAGGTGCAGCAAAATGAAGATGCCGTCGCTCTCGTTCCGCCCGGGGGAAACGTGGAGGACGCAGAATCCGGTTCGGCCCAGGCTTATGGCACTTCTATTAGTCGATTCCAACCCCCAAGTTCCCGGCAGGGAAATTGGGGATTGGTCGATGCTACGCAAGAATTGCTGGATACGATGCGCCTGTCGAACCCCAACCTGCGGGTGATTAAGCAAGGTGGCATGAAACTCGAGGGGCGTGCGGTCCTTTCTACCTTGCTTGAAACCGACTCGCCGCTTCAAGGTCAGAAAGAGCGAGACCTGCTGGTCACAACGCGCCAGAGTGACTCCCTGTTTTCGCTCATTTTTATTGCCCCCGAGTCGTTATTTGACACCTACAAGCCGACCTTCGACGCCATGCTGGAAAGCCTCGAACTTCAGTAGAGTAGGTGTCAGGCGCCGGGTTTAAGGTGTCAGAGGCTCAAGCAGGAGTCAGGAGTCAGGATTCAGGGTACAAAGGGCAAAGTGACAGAGGCTGGGGGAGCCATAACCGAGAATTCTTAGGTCCTGCCGCGCTCCGAGACTCGGCGCGCTGTTCATGCGCAGGGTTCCGTCAAAGTTCTGGGGGGCAGGAATCCGCAGGCCCCGCAGGGGCCTTCCGTGAGTAGCATCAGGTTTCAACGTGCGTGCAACGACGCCGGGGGGTTTCGGGTCAACCCCAACGGGGTTGACCTAAAGTTCGGCCCCTGCAGGGCCGGTATAGTTTTTCCGCTTTCCTTCCGTGGGTTTCATCCCGCAGGCGCGGGACTACTCACGGTTTGCCCCTTCGGGGCAATTTCCACCGTCTTGTTTCGACTCACTAGCACTGCGGTCCTTTGTAACATTGCAGTTCGGCAACTTTGGCGGATCCCTCTGTTCATGCACGGAGCAGGTGTTTTGCGGGAAGCTTCATGATATACTTATGAGGTTGTTTTGCTAAAGGGCAGGGTTCTCTAAAATCGAATAGAAAAACCCTTCGCCGCTCTTCGTAGAGGCGCTGGGTGGCACGGGCGTCTCGCCCGCGCATGGGTCAAGGGAAAACCCAAAGCTCACGGGCGAGACACGCGTGCACAATTGGACGGAGCAAAGCTGGAGGTGGTGCTATGAATCCGCAAAAAACTAATCGTCGGGAGTTTTTGGGCAACGCGACGTTGGGAATTGTCGCAACAACTGTAGGTGTTCCACTGCTGGAGCACGCGGTGGCAGCTCCGCCGCCCGCCGCTGGGGCAGGCGAGATGTTTTACCGCACGCTGGGACGCAGTGGCGAGAAGGTGTCGCTTGTGGGCTTGGGCGGTTACCATATCGGCACCCAAAGAGACGAAGTGGAGAGCATTCGCATCATTCGAACCGCCGTCGATAAGGGCATCAATTTTCTTGATAATTGTTGGGACTACAACCACGGCGAAAGCGAAGTGCGCATGGGTAAGGCCTTGCGGGATGGTTACCGGAAGAAAGTTTTCCTGATGACCAAGGTTGACGGCCAGGTGAAGGATGTGGCTGCAAGGCAGATTGACGAATCGCTCCGCCGACTGCAAACGGACGTGATCGACCTCCTCCAGTTCCATGAAGTCATTCGCCCCGGCGACCCCGACCGCATTTTCGGTCCCAACGGCTCCTTCGAAGCGGCTTTGGAAGCGAAAAAAGCCGGCAAGCTCCGCTATATCGGCTTCACGGGGCATAAGGACCCGGACATTCATTTGAAGATGTTGGATACCGCCTTCATGCACGGGTTTACCTTCGATGCCGTGCAGATGCCTTTGAACGTTATGGATGCCCACTTCAAGAGCTTTGGCAAGAAGGTGCTTCCCGTTTTGACCAAGCATGGGATCGGCGTGCTGGGAATGAAATCCATGGGCGACGGATTCATCCTACGGAGCAATGCAGTGACGCCGGTAGAGTGCCTGCACTACGCCATGAATTTGCCTACCTCGGTTGTCATCACGGGCTGCGACAGCCTGCCAATCCTCGAGCAGGCGCTGGAAGCAGCACGAACCTTCAGGCCTCTCGGGGAAGAACAGGTCGCCGCAATTTTGGCCAAGACTGCACCCCTTGCGACAAAGGGCGAGTTCGAGCCCTTTAAGACGAGTAATCAGTTTGACGGGACAGGCCACAACCCACAATGGCTGGGCTGAAAAGAAGGAGACAGAAGACAGGAGTCAGAAGACAGAATCTTCTGTCTTCTGACTCCTGTCTTCTGTCTCCTGCACTTCAGAAGGGAATTTCTTGCTCGCTCTGGACTTCCAACCCTCCGGGCGTGATCGTGTAGATCGTTTGGTGGCGTGGGGGTTTTCGCCGGTGGGCCTGTTCGCGCGCATATTCCTCTTCTCTTAAGTAGCGGATCACCACTCGGTCCTTATCGAATTCGATCTTGCCATCGTACACATCGTGAGCTTCCCACAAAGACTTCAGGTTCTGCCCATCGAAGGAGTAAAAGATGGCGGTCAACCGGGGTTGGCTCTTGCCCGATCGGAAACCATAAACAAAGAACCGCAGCGCGTCTTCCTCTTGCTTCCCTAGGAACGCATAATGGAGGTCGGTGCGCGGCACGAAGTTCGTGACCGTAGCGAGCCGGCTGTGGCCCAGCCGGCTGGAAAAGATTGCGACCACGTTCGTGCGGTCATAGTCACTCCAGCCCAGAGTATATCCTGCGCCGATCACCACCTGACCCTTCCACGGTTGGGCGAAGGCCGCCGGCTGTCCAAAAAGTGGGTAATGGAGCTCGGAGAAGGCCATTTCCAATTCGCGGCGCACTTCGACATCGGAAGGCGTGCGATCAGACATCCATTCCTGGAGATAATCGAGCACCAGCTTCTGGATTTCGTCTGTGATGGGCGTGGCGTCTTCGAGCATCACGCCGTAGAGTTGTTGAGCCAAGTAGTTCACATGGCCCGGCAGATCCGCAGGGGGCGGGGGAGGCGTCTTCTTCTTGCCTTCAGCCACAACACTCACAAGAAAGCTGAGCACCACAGCAAAAAGCAACAAGGCGTACCCTGCCCAATTTGAACGTGGTTTGAATCCTAATCGTTTCTGGTTCAAGCGAAACACCTCCGCCTGTTTACGGCTCCCCTCCTCGGCGGAGGAGGGGGTTCGGGGGTGGTGGGTCCCGGAGCCCGAGCGCCGAGCAACCACCCCTTAACCCCTCCTTACCAAGGAGGGGTATTACCCCGCAGCTCACGTCTGAAGCCTGTGAGGCCTAAGGAATCCGGAACTAACCCCGCCTTAATGCAAATCTACTAGCCAAAAGTATTGGCCAAGCAGACCTTCAAGCAAGCGGTTCGCTCCAGATATTCAAACGCCTCAAGGCCCTCCTCCAATGGAAACACTTTCGAGAGCAGAGGTTGCACCTCGACCTGCCCCCGCTGAAGCAAGTCCAGGGCGGTGGAAAAGTTCCCACAGCGCGAGCCGAGAAGCGTGATCTCGTCCACCACGAGCTTGGTGGCATCAAAGGGCGCGGGGTCATGGAAGGTTGATTTCATCACCACCGTCCCTCGCGGCTCAACCAAGCGGAAAGCTTCTGCGAGGCCGCGTGGTGAGCCGGTGGCTTCCACAACCACTGGAACGCTGGCCGCCTCCAACTCACTCTGGCTGTCGGTCATCACCCTGACGCCCCAAGGGCGCGCCAAGTCGAGTTTCCAACCATGCTTGCCCACCAGGATGACCTGGGCTCCAGCGCTTTTCAAGACTTGGGTTACCAGGAGACCCAACCGGCCGTCCCCAAGAACCACCACGCTCGTGCCGGGCTCGAGGCGCATCTGCTCGAGAATCTCAGCGGCGGCGGCCAGAGGCTCGACAAAGACTGCCGCCTCATCCGGAATGGCGGCGGGAACTCTGTGCAGATTCCGCAAGGGCAGCGCCACGTATTCGGCAAAGCAGCCCGCACGGCCCACGATTCCCATAACTGTGCGGCGAGGGCAGTGGCGACCGAGGCCGCGCAAACACCACGAGCATTCACCACAGGCGATGTTGATTTCGCCCACCACCCGCTCGCTGACCCACGCTGGGTCAGCGCATTCCACCACTTGCCCGACGAACTCATGACCCATTACACCCGGGAAGGCAGAGTAGCCTTTCAGGATTTCGGTGTCCGTCCCGCAGATTCCCGCCAGCGTGACCCGAATGAGCGCCTCGCCAGAATTGGGAATAGGCTTGTCGATGTCACGCAGGGCCAGTTTTCCGTCAAAGACAAGGGCGCGCATAACAATATCATTTGGCTTTGGAGTGCGGCCCGCCGCAGTGGGCTGTCGCTTTTCCCGCACGGCGGGACCAGCATGCTGGCCGCCGGACTTGTGGATTCCGCTCCTGAGAGGCGCGCGAGCAAGCTCGCGTCGAAAAGAGCGGCGGCAAGCCGCCGCACTCCAAAGACTGTCTACTCAATCGCCCCCAAGGCTCGGAGGAGCTCTTCGTCTTGTTCTTCAAACACGGTTCGCAGGTCAAGGAGCAGGGTGTCCTGTTCAACTCGGGCGATAACAGGGGGCGAATTCTGCCGCAACAATCTTTCCAGTTCCTGGGCACTATGGCCTGAATGCGTCACCGTCAGCAAGGCCGTGGGAAGCGCCTGGGCGGGAGTTGAGCCCCCGCCAATCAGCGAATCGCCATCCTGGACTCGAGCCGAGAATTGCGGGTGGGCCGAGATTCTTTCTGCAAGCCGCGCAGCACGCTGGTGGATTGCTTCCCTGGAAAGCTGGATCATCCGCAGAGCCGGGATGGCCTGGGTTTTTCCCTGGAGGTAAAGAGAAATGGTGGCTTCCAGGGCCGCAATGGTGAGTTTGTCCACGCGCAGGGCGCGGAAGAGCGGGTTCTTGCGGATTCGTTCCAGTGGCTCACGCTTACCGGCCAGGATTCCGGCCTGTGGGCCACCGAGCAGTTTGTCCCCGCTGAATGTGATCACGTCCACACCAGCCTTCAGGCTGGCGCTCGCGGTCGGCTCATCCCGGATGCCATGAGGCGAAAGGTCAACCAGGCATCCGCTGCCAAGATCCTCCATGGAGATCAGGTTATGGCGTTGCGCGAGCTCCACGAACTCTGCCAGGGAAGGACGCTCCGTAAAGCCCAAAATGCGAAAATTGCTGGGGTGGACGCGCAGCAGCAAGCGGGTTCGTTCACTAATTGCCGCCGCGTAATCGCCGATGCGGGTGCGGTTGGTGGTTCCCACGTCGCGAAGGATGGCGCCGCTCTTGGCGCACACGTCGGGGATGCGAAAGGAGCCGCCTATCTCAATGAGCTCACCCCGCGAGACAACAACCTCCGCCCCCTCGGCCAGAGTGTTCAAAGCCAGCAGCACGGCGGCGGCGTTGTTGTTCACCACCAGCGTCTTTTCCGCACCGAGAAGCTGGCAAAAGAGCCGGTCCGTGTGCGCGTCCCGCTTGCCCCGCGCCCCGCCGTCCAGATCGTATTCCAGGTTGGAATAGCACGTGGAAACGTCCGCAAGATGCTCTAGCGCTTCGCGCGCCAGGGGGGCGCGGCCCAGATTGGTGTGCAAGACCACTCCGGAGGCATTGATGACGGCTCTCAGAGAGAAGCGGGTGGCAGCTTCGACCTCGATGACAATCTCTTGTTCCAGCGCCTCAAGGGAAACGCTTGCAAGACTGCCCTCCACGATCCGATTGCGGAGACGCCGGAGGACCCGGCGCGTGCACTCCACTACCAAACCGCGGCCCGCCTGCGCCTGCAGATCTCTCAGGGCCGTTCGATCCAGCAGCTCGTTCACCGCCGGGATCTGGCGGAGTAGCCCGGTTGTCGCTGGCCCGGCATCACCCTCGGAGTGTTCCATTGCCTTCTAAATCCCAGCGTCATTTGAACATAGTTGCGCGGGAGCGTCAACGGGTGTAGCGCGGGCGTCTCGCCCGCTGGGGCGTGGGCATCCCTTCGTTGCACTCAGGGCAAGCTCTGCCCGCGCTCTCGCGGGAGCGAGACGCTCCCGCCCCTGCGGGCGGGACGCCCGCGCTACTTTCCGATTGCTGGCCTTACTTCAGCATGGGTATAATTTGGATTTGCGAGACATGCGAGAGGCGCCTCTGTGACTATCGATGAGGAACTGAGTAAACTCGAAGACGACCTTCGCCGCCTCAAGATTGAGTACGAGGTGTACTTCAACGGGAACACCGACCGCCCTCCGCGCGATCGAGTCTATCGCGTGGAAACTTTCATCAAGCGTTACACCGGCGACCAGTCCGACCTAAACTTCGGCCAGCGTTATAAACTCAACGCCTTGGCGCAGAAATATGCCGTCCAGAGCAACCTCTGGAAAAGAAGATTGATGGAGAAGGAAGAAGGGCGCGGCCAGTTCGCGCAACAGAGACGCGAGCTCGAAGAGTTGACTGCCGAGAAGACAGTGCGCGTAGTTTGCTCGGACCCGGAAGAAGAGCCGGAGAAGGTCGACCGGATCTTCAAAGCCATGATCAACGCCCAGCGTAAGGTAGGTCAGAAAGTGGAGAACCTTGACCCGGCGAGATTCCGGAAATACATTCGCGACAAGACCAAGGAAATCAAGGCTTCGCTCGGCTGCGACAAAGTGCAGTTTTCCGTAAGCGTCGAAAATGGCAAGGTGAAATTCAAGGCGGTCAAAGCATAGCAGGAACTTATCGAGGTTCTCCTGCGTCTTTCGCTTTCCTCGGCAAACAATTACAATTTTGGGTTCACCTACTCTCTCGTAGGGGGGCTTCGCCGGACTAGACATCTTCACGATCCTTCCCGGAAATACGCCGGCGAAGGGCGGCGAGGCGCCCCACGATTTCAAAACTCGAATTCTAAGGAACACTCATGCGAAAAGTTTCTCGGGCACTGATCAGCGTTAGTGACAAAACTGGAGTCGTCGATTTTGCAGCCGGCTTGCTTGAATTGGGGGTCGAGATATTATCCACGGGCGGCACGGCCAGGCTACTCCGTGAGAGCGGCCTCGAAGTCCGGGACGTCTCGGAGGTGACCGGCTTCCCGGAAATGCTCGATGGGCGGGTGAAAACGCTCCATCCCAAAGTCCATGGCGGCATTCTTGCCATTCGTTCCAATCCCGAACACCAGAAACAGGTTTTGGAGCACGGAATCCAATTCATTGACCTTGTGGCGGTGAACCTCTATCCCTTCGAGAAAACGGCGGCGAAACCGGGGGTGACACTCGAAGAGCTTATCGAGAATATTGATATCGGCGGCCCTTCCATGATCCGGTCGGCGGCCAAGAACTTCAAGGACGTCACCGTGGTGGTGGATTCAGCCGATTTCTCGATGGTGCTAAGAGAACTGCGCGAGAACAGGGGAAGCATTTCACGGGAGACCCGCGCCCGCCTGGCACGCAAAGCCTTCGCCACCACGGCAGCTTACGACGGGGCCATTTCCACCACCCTGCAGCGCTGGGCAGATGGCACCGCCCTGCCGGAGCGTCTCCACTTGAACTATCGCAAGAAGTTGGATTTGCGCTACGGCGAGAATCCCCACCAGCGGGCGGCGCTTTATGTGGACCCTGCGGCAGGAGGACGCGGCCTGGCCGCAGCGCGCCAATTGCAGGGGAAGGAGCTTTCTTTCAATAACCTCGTGGACCTGGAGGCGGCCTGGCAACTGGTGCGGGAGTTTGACGAGCCGACTACCGTCATCATCAAGCATACGAATCCTTGCGGCGTCGGCTCTGCAGCAACCCTTGTGGAGAGCTACCAGCGCGCGCTGGAGGTGGACCCGGTCTCCGCTTTTGGGTCCGTCATCGCTGTCAATCGCCCGCTGGATGTAGAAACCGCAGAGGTAATGTCCAAGCTGTTTGTCGAAGCCGTGGCGGCCCCAGGATACGAGCCCGCCGCCTTGGAACGCCTGGCGGAAAAGAAGAACCTCCGCTTGTTGCACATGTTGACGGCCGCAGGTGAAGAGGAGGGATTGCAGCTCAAAGTCATCGGGGGAGGATTGCTGGTCCAATCGCCGGACACCTTAGGCGCCTGCCCCCAGGACTGGAAATGCGTCACCCAGCGTCAACCTACCGAAAGCGAAATGCGCGGCCTGATCTTCGCTTGGCGTATCGTGAAGCATGTGAAATCGAATGCCATCGTCTATGCGCGTGAGGGAGTGCTGGTGGGCGTCGGCGCGGGCCAGATGAGCCGCGTGGACTCCGTAAGGCTGGGCGCCACCAAGGCGCGTGAGCTGAAGCACTCCCTGGAAGGAACCGTGGTTGCCTCGGACGCTTTCTTCCCCTTCCCAGATGGGGTGGAAGAGGCGGCGCAGGCTGGCGCTTCCGCCTTTGTGCAGCCGGGGGGGTCAGTTCGGGATAAGGAAGTGATTGAGGCCGCGAATCGCTTGGGGCTGGCCATGATGTTCACCAGCGTGCGGCACTTTCGGCACTAGCGGAAAAATAGTGAATGGTGAATAGTGAATTGTGAATGTGAGTTATGAATCAAAGAACTGTCGCGGCTGGGGCGCACGGTGGGCGAAGTCAACTCTGCCTCCGCCAGTCACAATTTACTATTCACCATTCACTATTTCCTACGACTTCGGAGCGTAATAGCCTTCGCGGGCGACAACGCGGTATTTGACGAGTTTCCCCTTCGGGCTGACGACCCGCAAGGGGTTACCCTGCTCATCCACCAGGTCAACCTTCAATTTGTGGAACTTCCCGTCCTTCGCAGGGTTGGTGGGAACGAAACCCAGGCCATATTGCAGGCGAAGTTGCCCGGAGATCTGCTCGAAAATTCCCGGCAGTTCGCCTTCGAAGCGGGGAAAGTAAGCCTGCCCACCCGAATACTTCGCCATCGTCTCCAGCGCGTTGCGTGCCTGCAAGGCGCCGATACCCTCTCCACGGGGAGAACGCACCGTCATAAACTCCAGGATACTGACCGGGTAAATCGCGGTGTCAGAGGATTTCACAATCTTCAATATCTCATCGTAAGTCAGCTTGCTAAACGTGTCGAAGCCGGTACAGATGAGGAGGACGGCCTTTCTCCCTTTTATGTCTTTCATGCGATCCAGCGTGAAGGAAAGAGCGTCGTACACGCAAATCTCGCTGAAGCCGGGGATTCGCAACGTATCCAGCGCCCCGCGCACCTCACTGCGGTCCTGTGTGAAGTCCGTCAGGATCTGCGGCTTCATGTCGAATGAGACCACGGCAGTCCAGTCCTTTGGCTGAATGAATTGGAGATAGTTGTAAGCGTATCTCAGGGCCAGATAAAGAAAGGCCCAGTACCTATTGCTGAATTCAATCACCATGCAAGTGGTCATGGGGGCTTGAGATGTACCGAAGTTGGTAACGGTCTGTGGGACGCCATCGTCGAAGAGCCTGAAATTCTTGCGGTCCAGATTAGAAAGGGGATTGCCGTCTTTATCGAGAACCATCACGTCCACATTTACGAGATTGGTCGTGGTTGACAGGGTGAAAATCTCATTGGGATTGATGCGCTCCGGCTTCTTTACAGTTTCCGGCGGTGGAGGTTCGGTTTTCTTGGGAGCCAGGACGGTCGGGCCAACCTCAGGGTTAGGCCCCGTAGATGGCTGCTGCTCGCCATTGGATTGGGCGTACCAGTCCGAGGCGGAACTGCTGAACAACAGCAGGCCCGCCAACACCAGAATCCCTTGTCGTGAACAGCGGCTTCTCATTTCGCATCACCCCCCGGTCCGCAGGGACCATCCAATCTTATGATGCCATTCACTGCCGTCACGGTCAACCCGAGTGAGAGGCTGCTCCTCGAAAAGCGCGGAACCCCAGAAAACTGCGGCTTCGCTGAGAGTTGCGCCAGGACTCGAGTGGGTGGAAAGGGCAAGAAGAATGCTCGGCACTTGGTGCTGGATGCCAGGGGTCAAGAGGGTTTGCAAGCCGGTACTTTTGTACTGTTGCAGAGTACATTCAGTTGGGCTATAACCATAGCGCAAGATGTGAGAGGAGGAAATTAGCGGATTCAACCAACGGCTTAAAGAACAGGGTGGAGTGACAAATTGTCGGGCGTCAAGGCCTACTCAAAAATGTATTGACTTTTGAGAAATAAAGGTATAGGCTTTCCCACGAACCGGTGCTCTATGTGCCGGCATATGTGTTTCTTTGGGGAGAGCCTAAATGAAGAACCTGGTTTTGACGTTCCTTCTTGCAGTGCTGGTAGTTTTGACGTGCGTCACCATCCGGCGGATTGTGAGTGGAAGTCCGACCTTGGCAGGGCAGAAGACCACGCTGGTTGCCATCGGCGCTGACCCTGTTCCTCCAACACCGCCCAAGCCGTCGAATTAAGTTCCTCCGAATCGCGTGAGCGATCCGGAGGGTAGTGGTTTGAAACCGCGCTCTCGGATCGCTCATGGACAGCTGGGTAGTCAGTTACGGAATTCAATACGTCGGCATATTAATTGAGGCCGGCCTGATTGTTCTTGTGGCTCAGAGGAGCCAGCGGAACCGGCCTATTAGCGTGCTGTTATACCTTTCCTGCCTGCTTGCCAGCGCTCTGGCGCGTGCGTATGCGCTCCGCGTATACGGCTTGACCTCGCGGCAATACTTTTACATTTACTGGTGTACAGATTTCCTGCTGGTCATCAGCGCCTTCATCTTGGTGTGCCTCTTCTTCCGACGCGCCTGCTTGCATGAGGAGAAGATGTGGCGCTTCGCCCGTTTGTTGCTCGTGTTCGTCTTTGTAGTGGTCCTCTGCATTTCAGGCCTGGTCTTCTCACGCAATTACAAGGACCTCTTCCCTTACTTCGTTTACGAGTTCAATCAGAATCTATACTTTGCTTGCCTGGTTCTGAATACCCTGCTGTACCTCCTGTTGCAACAAATCGAATCTACTGACGATCAACTGGGACTGCTGGTTTGTGGAGTGGGCATCCAGTTCGCTGGTCCGGCTGCGACTTTGGCCCTAGTTCACATCACCTCATCCGAGCGTTTCGCCCTGTCGTTGAATTCCTTCTCCATACCGATGTGCACTATTGGGATGCTTCTGGTGTGGGCTTACGCGATCCTACATGTTAAAGAGAAGGCAATTCAGGTCGCCCGGCGTGAGATCCCTGTTCTGGCCGAGGTCGCGGCGCATTTGAACATCCAGATTTAGGTGGAAGGCCAATGATTCTTGCTGCGCTTATCCTGATACTCTCGACGGCGATGTTCTTCTTCTACTTCCAAGTCACCTGCCAGAAGATTCTGCGCCGGCAGTTTGACCGGGAATACTTTCAATCCATCGTAAACGCGAACCGTTTGGAGTTTCCGTCTTTGCGAAAGTCGCTGGAGGAATTCGGCGCGCCGGTCGATTATCCCCGGCTGCGCATGATGCTCAAATGCGACTTCCTCGCCCTGACGTACCTCCTTAAGAATGCCGCGAATGTGAACCAACGCTACTCGAACGAGGAACGGCTCTTGATTCTTTATTTCCGCTGGCAGTTCCTTTCGCTGGCAGTGCGACGTTTACTAAAGGTTGGCGAGAAGAAAGCAGTCCTGAGACTGACTTCAGTTCTTCAATACTTCGCTAATGTGGTTGGCCAGCGCGTGGACACAGTGAGGTTTGGGAACTTGACGGCAGCCGATTATCTTCTCAACCTTTAATCCAACCCGCCCCGCGGCTCCCCCGGGCCGCGCCTTCCTTCTCATTGTGTCGCTGAACCTCTTCACATCATGGCAGTGAATCACTTGCACGCCGGCCGCGCACAAGCTGCGGTGTACCAAGACCCTGGGCACCCCCGGACCCGCCCAGGACTTTCCTCGACTCATTAAGCAAATAAGGCTTCTGCGCTGCTGGGTTGGGATGGCAGTTGACCTGGACCTTCATTAGGTGTATGAAGCAGACAGGTTAAGTGTTTGGCCCCATCGATTGAAAGGCCAGGTGCGACTGCGATGAAGACGGTTTTGCGGGTGGCAATTCTGGTTTTGTGCGCTTTGACGGGACTTGTAGTGGCCGGTCACGGCATAGCGGAAGCGGCGTTAATTCACGCGCCTGGCCATGGCGACCTCATGCGCCATCTCGTCGAGGGAAGCATCTCCATCGCCGCTGGGGCCTGCGTGGTTGCGGTTGCCATTGACCAACTCGAATGCTTGCGCACCCACCGCAAGGGCGGCGACATCCTGTAGCTGAGATCCTTCGTCGTCCGCCAATAAGAATGTCGGACTCCTTAGGGTGACAACCGGAGAGTGCGGGCGCTCTCGCCACAACACACTCCGTCTCCAACTTATAATTTCGGGTTTAAGCAGGCAGCAAATCACTAAACCAGAAAGCGTCACGCCGCACGGTTTCCCCCAACTTGAGCTTAATCTTCTGGGGGAAGATCGGACCGTCGAACACGAAGGAATGAAACTCCCCGTTTTCTCCGCAGGGATCAACGCCGGCGGGAAGGCGTTGCAGGAACTCGGTATCGAGCATCTTCCCGGCAAAGCTCTCATCCAGGTGTCGCGAATCGACACAAACAACGACCGCTTTGAACCCCAGTTCAACGAAAGACCGGGCGAGCTCGGCAGAGTCCTTTTTCCAAATCGGGAATATCCCTCTCATCCCGAGTTGTCCAAGATTCTTCTCTCTGTATTGCCTGAGGTCCTCGAGAAAGATATCTCCAAAGGCCACCGAAACCACGCCCTCATGGCGGTACCGTTCCAGGACCGCCTGCATCCTGGCTTCGTATTCTCCGTTGGTCGCGTCCTTGGGAATATAAATCTTCTCGAGCGGCAAGCCGATGGCTTCTGCCTGGCGCTCCAGCAACTCCCTGCGCACCCCGTGCATGCAGACTCTGTCGTAGCCTTCCGTGACGGTACTCAACAGGGCGGCAACTGAATACTCCCCCCTCTGTTGAATCTCGTAGAGCGCTCTTGCACTGTCTTTCCCGCCGCTCCATGACATGAGAATGTGTTCCGGTAGTTTTGTAACTCCAGTTTGCATGCTTCACCTCAACGAATCAGTTCTGTTACAGCGCGGAAGAGCAGGCTTAATTGGTTCGCTGCTGATTCCTCTGCCGCCGCGGCGCGTCAATCCGCAGGGAAAGTGAACTTCACGCCGGCAAGGAAATTCAAAGGTAAGGCCGGGTAACCCAGCACTTCCTCATACTTCCTGTCCAAGAGGTTGTCCAGGTGACCATAGATTTCAAGCCCGTGGGTCAACCGGTAAGAGAAGCCGCCGTTTAGAACGACATAACCCTTGTCGGGAAACAGGCAGGGGAGGTCATAGTACGAGCACGCGTACACACCTTCATTGGGCTCCAAGTCAAGCGTCCGCCCCCTCAAATAGGCATTGGTGTTCAGCGTCAGGCGCCGGTGCTGCCAGGTTATGTTGAAGCCGCCGGAATTCTTGGGCCGGCGTATGAGCTCCTGCCCAACATGGAAAGGCGCCTGAACCAGCGACGAGCCGTCCAGGGTCAGTATAGCAGTGCCGAGCAGCGTGTATTCTCCCGACACCTGTAACGAGCGGGTGGGACGCAGGCGAAACGACGCCTCCAGCCCTTGGGCGCGCGAGTTCCCGAGGTTATCCGAGACGAAAGTGCTGAGGTTGGTGAGTGACCCACCAAGCGTCACAATTTGGTCGTCGAACTTATTGTAGAAGTAGGTGAGGTCCACGAGCGCTCGGCTGTTAATGAACCTCTGCTCGAGGCCGCTGTCGAAGCTGATGCTCTTCTCCGGCTTCAGATGAGGATTGTTGGTGGTTGCCAGTTCGAAGCCGTCGGGGGCGCGAATGCCCGTCCCAAAGCTGCCGTGCAATCGCGTCGCGCCGAGCCAGGAGTCAGAATCCGATTCGCGAGCCATATACGCCACCGAGGCTCGCGGGTTCAGTTTGGTAATGGAGCTGGCAGGAATTAGCGGACGCACCCCGTAATCGCCGGGCGGGAGCTTTCCCGTGCGCAGGTCATCCACCCTCAGACCCGCCATCACGAACAGCCGGCTCGAAGGGCTCCAGCGGTCTTCGACGAAGTACGCCAGGCTGGTGCGAGGCAACAGAAACGGATTGTAGTTCGAGTCCTCCACATAGGTATCTTTGAAGTGCTCGTGGTTGTATTCGAAGCCGGCCACGAGAAAATCCTTATTCGAGATGGCCACTTCACTTCGCGTGTCGAAGACGCCGCGCAGGTTGTCCTCGAACGAATCGCCGCCGTCGCTGGCAGGATAAATGAAATAGTAGTCGTTCGTCGCGACCGTACCCGTCACCACCTGGCGAAAGCGGGAGGTGAACTGCTCCGAATAGCTTCCCTCGTAGCCAAACATGTTTTGCTTGTTGCGAGCCACCAGGCCCACCTGGTAGTCGGACGGACCTCCGGGATAGATTGGAGCGTTATGAAGATCGTCAGGGTCCGAGCCGTAAGGGCCGGGGTCCCCCACATCATTGGCATTGCCGAAGAAGTGGAAGTCAACCTGCCGCCGCTCGCTGCGCCGGTACCCGAGGCTCACGATGGCGCTCTGGTTTCTGTACCTGTCATTGGTGACGGTCCCGCCGGAATCGAGCCGCGAGAGGTCATAAGCCCAGCTCAGACCGTGGGTCAATCCGCTCCCGCCCGTCACGAAGCGGCTAGTGGTGAAATTTCCCCCCTCCGCCTGCACTTCGAAATGCGGCAGACCCTCACCGCGTCTGGTCACAATGTTAACAACCCCGGTAACGGCATTCGAACCGAACAACGCGCTTTCCGGACCCCGCGTGACCTCGACATGGTCCACGCCGTCTGCCGGCAAGGGGGCAAAGTCAAAGTCGCCGCCAAACTCGTTCAATTGAATTCCATCAACCATCACCAAGTTGTAATTCGAGTCCCCTCCTCGAATGAAAGCCCCGGTGACGCCCCCGCGCCGCCCGCTGTCGTCCAAAGCAACCCCGGGAATCCCGCGCAGCACGTCAGTGACGCTTTGCGCGCCACGATCGTCGATTTCTTGTTCGGAAACGGTAGACACTGAAGAGCCCAGTTGGGGAGCTAGCGCGCCTTCAAGAGACGCCGAAACCACCACTTGCTGCTGGACGGCGCTTAGCGCCAGATGCAAATCCACGCTTCGAGTCTGATCCTCGCCAATCTCCACGTCCGCCGTCGAGGCGGAAAACCCGGGTGCATTGGCCACCAGCCGATATGATCCCCTTGCAAGTCCTTCAAACTGGTATTCCCCTTTTGCATTCGTCTGGCGCTCATCAAGCGCGACAAGCGATTGCAGGAGGCTGACGCGTACGTTGAGTACCGCGCGACCGCTAGGGTCATAGACTGTTCCTTTAATCGTGGCGCCGTGTGCCGCCCCGCTGACGAAGGGGATTGAAAGAAGTCCCAAAAGGGTGGCGCACACGCGGTTCCGCCGGCTTTGACTTTTGACCTTTGACTTTTGACTTTTGACTTCTGACACCGGTCATACTCCTTCTCTCCCGCTCGCGCGGCGGGGATAAGGACGGAAGAAGTCCGGAGAGAAGGCAAAAAAATAAAGCCTCCCAATTCCTCGTTCAGGAATCAGAAGGCTCGGGAGTCTTCCCTCTTTCCGTCGAAGAGTTAGGCTGAGTCGTAGTTCCCAGGCAGGTTTCCTGGCTCTCGGGTCATCGCCCTCTCCTCGGCCTTCCCTTTCCGCCGCGGCAGAAAAGTGGCTGTCCGTCGGTTGACGGACTGCGAGGACCTGGCTCGCCGATCACAGTGGCGGGACCGCAGCCGATTTTCACGGCCTTCCCTTTTTCCCCGGTCAGCCGGGGCACCACGGGAACCAAAGTTCTCAAAGAACAATTACGAGCAGAGAAATTAACACCGGCCCGCCTGCCTGTCAAGGACTCCGAGAGCCAGGCGCTGTCCTAAGTGTGTGTTGATCAACACAGACGCTCTCGAAGCCCCAAAGGGGCCTGACAGCACAGCCCAAGCCAACGGCCTGGGTGAACAGATTGGCCCGTCGTCCCGAGCCCTGAAGGGGCGATCTACAGGACTCTTGGCGAGCGCGCCCCTTCAGGGCTTGGCCCCGGAAATGAAATTACGCTTCTGACCCAGGCCGTTGGCCTGCGCTGTGCTAGGTCGCCCCTTCGGGGCTGAGCATGGTGCACGAACGACTGCTGTCAGCCCGGAAGCGACGAACACACATTCAGGACACTACCCAGAGCCAAAACTTCTTGTGGGGTTCGCGATTCAGATTGAAATGAAGTTGGCTTTTCCTCGCTTTTTGTTGCTCCTTCATTTAGCGTCACCGCGGCTTTCCCGCTTTTGCAGGAGTTTCCTCAAAATTTGGCATGAATTCGGTGTAAATACTGAAAACAAGGCGGATACAAATCTCAAAAAGTGATGGGTTGCGAACACTTCAATTTCGACTCCATAAGGACGGTCTAGCCGCTTT
>Ga0326727_10009915_pt1 | contig 23057 bp, 17 predicted proteins | sample MB2enrmetagenome_FD_207643 | JGI IMG/M metagenome (GOLD analysis project Ga0326727, IMG submission 207643) | Lab enriched peat soil microbial communities from McLean, Ithaca, NY, United States - MB29MY | ecosystem: Environmental > Terrestrial > Soil > Wetlands > Peat | place: USA: New York...
GATGGGGCGTTCGATCCCGCGGGGAAGGATAGCGGCGGTGGTGCCTGCGACGCGGGGGGCTCCACCGGTTCTACCTGAAGCGACCGGGGCTTGACCCGCACTTGGATCGTTTCGGCCTTGGGAGTGATCAGGTTCCAGCCCGCCTTGAGAATCGAGCCCCCGATCATCCACTCGAGAAAAACGACGATGAAGATCTCGCCGACCTTCTCCATGTTGGTGAGAGAGGAGCCGAGGTTGAGACCGCTGAACAACCCGCCGAGGATCGTGCTCGTGGAGGTGCTCGGCGAGCTCTGGCCGGAGGTGATCAAGCCCGGTCCGACGTGGACAAGACCCGAGGACACCGCGGCGGCACCGCTCGTGTCTTGGACCGCGAGAGTGACGTTGAAGATCCCGGACTTTGTGTAGACGTGGCTGGTGCTGTTCGCGTACGTCGTGTTGCCGTCCCCGAAGTCCCAGTAGCTCGAGGAGATGGTAGCCGATGCCCCCGGATGGGAATCGTCGGTGAACGTGACTGAGAAGCCGTTCGCGGTCCACGTGAACGAGGAGGTCAGCGCTGTCGAGCTCGAGCCGTTTTGGGGCAGATTCTGGTAGAGCGCGTACGCCTGACTAAACCCGACCAGCAGTATGGCGACGCCCAGTACGGTCAGGACCGTACCCACGATTTTCTCGTAGCGACGTTCCACGCAGAGACATGGGGCACGTTCCCCCCTCTTAAATGGGGACTTCGAGTGGCATTCATCCAGGGCCAACTCAGGGAGGAATCGCCCGAGCCGCTCTTCCTTGACCGGGAGCCCCTTCGAAGTTCGTCCGGGGGAGCATCTACCTCCGCGTGGAGCACGCCACCCTGAACACGCAATGCCGGTTGCACGCACCCCCGCAGCAGGACGTGCGAATGGTCGGCCGGTCGAGCCTAGGGCACACTAGTGAGGTGTTGGCGTGGGCAGGAGGCCGAGGTCCGCGAGCGTCTGGCGAGCCGCGTCTTCCACCTTTGGGATGGGCCCGAAGAGCTCCCCTTGGAGGCGGGTGTCGGCAATGTACTTGCCCGTCTGGAAGAATCGGGTCATCTCCAACATCCCCCGGATACCGGGGCTGAACAGCGCCGCGAACCTCATTCCTCCGCCGCCCATCGACCGCATCTTCATCGGCCGTTGGAGGAGGCGCCCAACGAGCTCGGTCAGTTCGAGCCCGGACAGGGGGCGGTCGGACCCCAGGTCGATCCGCTGGCCCAATGCGCGGGGTTCGTCGACGGCCATGGCGAGAGCACGGGCCACCTCATCGGGTGCGATGTACGTGATGCGCACGCCCCCCTGGGTCATTCCCATGACCTGGCCTTTCCGGAGGCCCGAAACCATCCATTCGCGGTACCGGCCCGAAGGAGCACCGAGGAAGGCGCCGGGGCGAAGGGCGACGAAGGGAACTCCCTGTTGTTGGAGGTAATCCTCGGTCACCTTCTTCGCCCAGAAGTGCGGCACGTCCGGGGCTTGGTCGCAGGCGAGGATGCTGAGGAACACGAATCGGGGCACCGCGGTCTTCTTGGCGGCGTCCACGAGATTGCGGTTTCCCGCGAAGTCGGTCTGGATCGAATCGCCCTTCTTCCGTTGAGAGTATCCGATGGCTGAGCTGACCACCGCGCTCACGCCGGACATCGCAGGAATGAGCGACGGAGGGTCCAACATGTTCCCTCGCACCACTTCGACCCCTTCCTTCGGGAGTCCAGTCGCATCGCTGCCGGGGCGAACGAGGGCCCGAACGACCTTTCCCCGAGCTCGGAGCGCGCGCAGAGTCCGACCCCCGAGATCCCCGGTTGCTCCGACGAGCAGGACGGGCCGTGCGTTTCCTGGCGAGGTGACAGCCATGGCGAGCGCACCTAAAGGGGTGCATATATCGACTTGGACGGCCCCGGCACGGTCGAATCGGCGAAGAACTCGGGGAGAGATTCCGGCTCCGTAGGAGTGAGGCTCGTTCCACCCAGGAAAGGAGTTCGAAGGCCAAGCCCATCTGTGGAACGAGAACGCGAGGAACGAACGGCCACGTCCCACATTTCGCCAGAGGAGCAAGCCTTAACTTCAATTGAATCAATTGACGCTCGTGCTCGATGACCCACCCACCACGATCACCGTCCGCAGCTCGACTCTCAAGGCACTCTCTCTCTACAAGGTGGGCCGTCGGAACTATGACGAGGTTCTGCGCGACCTGATGGACGAAGTCCCACCCGCCTCGTTCCTCGAGTGGGCCCAAGCGGAGCTTCACCGGCCGGTCCTGGACCTCGCCGAAGCGAGACAGCGCCTGAGACTCCCCAACCCCTGATGGCCCGAGTGACATTCTCGCCGGAGGGTTACCGTTCCCTATCGAAACTGCCGGTACCGTTTCGCCTGCAATTCAACGAGAGCTTCACGATCCTCGAGAAGTCCGGTCCCGACCTCCGACTCCTCGACACGCACCGACTCTCGGGGACACGAGACCTTTGGACCTTGAGAATTGGCGTCTATCGAGGCGTCTACCGGTGGAGTCTTGACGAAGCGCGGTTCCTCCGCTTCGGTCACCGGGCCCGGGTCTACCTGCGCCTTCCGAAATGAGGGGGAGCTCCTAAGAAGAGTGACCGCAACCCCATTTCCCGCGGGCGATTCCACTGTACCACGCTCATCTCGTTCACGAATCGCGCGGGCGAGGTTCTGTCCGGAGGAAGGGGCCGATGAAAGAAGCCAACCGGTCGAGCCCCGCCCGCATCTCGTCCTCGTCCAGACCGATATAGTGGACCGTCTGATCCAGGGAGTTGTGTCCGTAGAGGTTCTTCAGTTGGACGAGGTCCATCCCCGCCTTGTGAGCGAGACGTCCAAACGTCCTTCGCAGGTCATGATGCGAGACCCGCAGGCCGAGGCTGGGAAACCCCGCTCGGTTAGCGGCACGACGCAGCATGAGATCGGCGCCGGACCGTGAGAGCGGGAGTACCCTCGAGTCCTCGTTCATCTCCGAGGATGCCGGGAGAAGCACTCGAGCGGTCTCGGAGAATATTGGAAGCGTTCGCCATTTGCCTCCGTTGCGTCCCTTCCCGAGGACTCGAACGCGTTGACGCCCGAAATCGATGTCTTTGGCACGCAATCGTAACACCTCCACTCGACGCAGGCCGTTGAACCCCTCTAAGGCGATGAGGACTCGTTCGCGCCCACGAGCTGCTCGGTAGAGCCGGGCAAGTTGTTCCGGCGCGAGCCACCTTCGACGACCGGTAGACTCAGCAGGTACCGCCCACAGTCCGCGGCGTGTCGAGAGCGGGTTGTGCGCCCAACGAAGGAACCGGCGCAATGCGTTGAAGTGGAGAGCAAGAGTTGCAGGGCTCCAGGGCAAGTTTCGTTTGAGTCGTTCCACGTGGTTTGCCGTCAATCTTCCGGGGGTCGGGGGCGGGGCGGTCACACCTACCTTTCGGAGGAGAGACGGGGTGCGTTCGATTTCGTAGACTATTCGTGTCTTCCATGCCTCCCCGAGGGATGAGTTGGCAAGATCCTCCTTCGCAAAGCGCCGGATCGCTCCGGACCACCGTTCCCCAGAGGAGGGGCGCGGTTTTCGGTGCTTTGAATGCGGTCGTTTGGGTCCGTGCACGCTCCGGCAGAGGGGCCCTATCTTACCTGCCTACCGGTCCCGGTGAACACTGAAGATTGGGTGAATCGGTCATTGCGACCTATGTCGCGGTGAAGGACGACCCTGAGGAAAGAGCCGGGGGGAATGTGGACCCACTCCGTCTCCGAGGCGAACTCCTGCCTACCGTCCTGGTTCCGTCAGGTTCCACGTTCCGTCCGGGCGCGAAGTCTTATGCTGCATGCGCGCATGCATGTAGGCGATGAGCGGGGCCGAGACCTCGGTGAGGGTCTCCCGAGAGACTGTGCGCGACCTGGAACACCTTCGGACCACGTTTGGTGTTCGCACGGCGGACGAGACCATCCGCAAGCTCATCCGTGAGCGGAGGTCGCGAGCCCTAGATCGCCTCATCGGAAGCGGGAAGGGACTCCCCCGGTTTACGGAGGCCGATAGGCTTGATTCTCACGATTGATACGTTCGCCTGGGCCGAGATAATCCGAGGGAGTGCTCTGGCCCTTCAGGCCCGCGAAGCGATCACAAGCGCTGACCGCTGTCTCACGCCATCCGTCGTCTTCGCAGAGATCGCCTCCCTGTGCGTCAGGAACGGGTTTGCTGACCGAGTAGTGAATCGAGAGTTGGACGCCGTGCGCGAATCCTCCGAAATCGTTCCCATCGACGCGTGGATAGCAATCGCGGGCGCCCACGGTACCGAGGAGCTTCGGGAGAGTGCCCGAGCACGGAAGCTTCCCCTTCCCGGCCTGGCCGACGGCTTGGTCTTGGCGACCGCCCGAAGGTTTGGATCCCGGTTGCTGACCGGAGATCCCCACTTTCGCCAGTGCCCCGAAACGGTATGGCTCGGCTGATTGGGGAAATCTTCCCATCCCTCGATCCACTCCGGCCAACTGGTTGCAAGCGGGGATTACGCTCACTGTCGAGGCGAGAATCAGCCCCTATCGTGGAAGTTGGGTGTAAGTGCTGTCACGCCCTCTCGCGGGTGAGCCACCAAGAAACGATATGAAACCCATCCCGAGTCGATCTTCTCCACTGTGGACACGACGGCGTTTCGCCACACGACGGCCGTTTCCGCCTGACGTAAACTCGACGAATTCCAAAGTTCTTTAGGGGATGGTTGGTTGGCCCGCCGCAGGAGAATCGTATGTCGTACCGAACGACGATGACCGGAAGCTGGTTCCGCTCGAGCGACCTCGTGGCATTGCTGGCGCAGAGCCCGACCGGCGAACTCGGTGTGGAACACGAGAAGGTCTATCTCGCGGCCGAACGGGCAGCCATCCGCGATCAGCTCCACCCGTTGGGGTCCAGCGTGGGTCTCGACGAGGTGTCGAACGGAGAGCAGCGTCTGGCGGGCTACACGATGTTCCTCCCGAGCCGGTTCGAAGGCTTTTCCCCGAAAGAACGGGTGCCGATGCCGTTCTCAACGGAGATGATTGCCGAGTTCCAAGAGTCGAACCCCGCGATGGCGCAGCAGATGGCGTCTCTCGGCTCCCTGCTCTCCCTCCCGAAGATCGTAGCTCCGTTGAGGTATACCGGCGCCGAGCGAGCCGCGCGTGAGGCAAAGGACGCGGTTCGAATCGCCAAGGAAGAAGGCGCCGGCAGCGTGTTCCAACCGTCGCCCTCGCCGGGCGTGATCACGATCTTCTATCCCAACAATCCCGCAGTCTACCCCGACCACCTCAGCTACCTGCGTGCCCTCACGAAAGAGCTCCACCGGGAGTACGAAGCGATCCTGAACGTTCCCGGAATCACGCTGCAGATCGATGCGCCCGACCTGGCCATGGGCAAGCAAACGGCGACGGACTGGGGGATCGACTTCTACGCGGCCCTCCCGCATCACGTGGACGCGATCAACGAGGCCATTCGCGGTCTGCCGAAGGACCGCATCCGCGTCCACTACTGCTACGGGAACTATGCTGCCTCCCACATGAGCGACGCGGATTTCGGGCGGGTTCTACCCGAGATCACCCGTCTCCAGGTATCGAAGATTGTGGGCGAGTTGGCCAACCCCCACCACCAAGGGGACGTTCGGATTCTCGCCCGGTATGTGAAGGACCATGGTTGGCCCAACAACCTTGGGTTCGTGGGCGGAGTGATCGATGTGAAGACGCCGGTCGTGGAGACCCCGGAAACGGTCCGACTGCGCCTAGAGTATCTGGGTGCCGTGATCGGGCATTCCAATGCCTGGGGTGGGACCGACTGTGGCTTCGAGACCTTCGCTACGGTCCAATCCGTCACCCACGCGGTGGGGCTCCGAAAGCTGCAGGCGTTGGCCGAGGGGGCTCGTCTCGGCGGCTAGGGTCGGGTTCGGGGATTCGGTCGAGCCTCGGGAGGTTCGTCCAAGTGCCTCGTTGCCCCGGGCAGCACTCCCAAGTGCCAAGCTCAGGTATCAGGGGACGACCCGAACCACGAGATTCGTCGATGGACCTAACCAACAATCCCCACGTCATCCATATCGGCGGCAAGCGTTCGGTCCAGCGATTCTGCCGCAAAAGGGCCGGCTGGGTCACGGTGAGCTCCCTTGACCGAGTCCTCCGGCCAGCGGCGGAGCAAGTCTTGAACCATGTACTGCCGGCACTTGCCGGCATCAATTCCAACGTACCATTACGGGTAGAACATCACGGGGGCGGATGATCAGACGACAACCGGGTTGCAAGTGCAAATACGCTCACGCCTCGTCGGATTCAGATTCCGTTAGGTGCTACTTCAGTCACACATACCCCTCGGACATCAGAGTGCGGTTGTCGCGTGGCACATGACCACCTGTACCCTGAGAGGCGCGGGTTGCGCCCACTGGGGAAGGCGATAATCTCCGAGAGAAGCCTCCTCGAAGCCAGAGCGAGATTGCCCCGAGTCATCCTAAGCGACTCACTGGTGGCGGTTCAGACGCTTCCTTCGCTGTTCACAGTCTGTTCGATGCCAGACTTGTGAAACACACCCACCAGCGCCACTGGCATCATGGCCTGGCCCTCAGCGGGCTTCACCTCGCCGTGCGGAGTAAGCGACTCCAGCTCGAGCCTGAGATCTCGAGCGGCACGGCGAATCTCTTCTGCCGTCCAAGGAACGTAGGCGTCTGCGCCCAATTGGTTGACGAATGATGTCTGTAGTGCGGCCACCGTCAAGAATGACAATATCATTCGACCTTCTGGATGGAGGGTGTCGCGAAGTTGCGCGATGTAATCACGGACCACAGCTTTCGGGAGCCTTTCGAATACTCCGAAAGAGAAGATTATGTCCGGTGCGGGCACAATCCGAGGCACGGTCCTCCCATTGTATGTCATGAAGTGTACATTCTCTACGCCTACTCTGCGTGCGATTCGTTTCGCAATCCTCGGATAGAACGGGTTGATGTCAATCCCGTAGCCAACGGAAACCAGATTGGCTACTGCGATTAGGTTTCCCCCCAGTCCCGATCCAAACTCCACAATTCTGGTGCATCCTGCGATAAGAGAGGAGAACGTGTCCATCTGTTTCTTGCAGGATGCGACGTAGTCCGACGGCGGCTCGAAGTATCCGTGAGTGGCGATCACGGCTGAGTAGTATGTTAGGCCGGAAAGGCGCCAGACCAGGTCGGAGCGCAGGATTCTCTTGACTAATCTCACCAGAGGGTCGGTCCTTTGAGGATTGAGTCGCATCGTGCGCTTTAGCGAGCGGTATCGGTCCAAGATTCATCCATTAGGATCTAGAGGGGAGTCACGAAACTCCTTTCTTCGTTCTTTCGCATGGTTCAGTTCGGCCCAGCCAGAACCCATTCGAAGTCGACGTTCAGTTGATTTCAGCCTGAGGTTCTCCAAGGATAGCCAGTCCAAGTCTGTTACCTATTCTGGTCTTCCAAGAAACTCGTTTGGACGTGCAGAATTCGTCGAACGCATTATTCCACGAAATATCGTCGGAAGCGAGCAAACCGCCGGGTCGGATGTAGGGTTCGGCTGTCCGGTATTCCCAACTCATCAACTCGTAGGTGTGCTCACTGTCGTGAACAAACATGTCGATGGAACCAAGCGATTCAAGGAGGGGGGGAAGGACATTTCTCGTATCTCCAATTCTGAGGGACCAACGCGATCTGAGCTCGAAAGGGACCGCGAATCCTGTCTCCTCCCCAGGGAACAAAGGTGAAGAATCGGGGATCCCACTTGTTGGATCAACATAGCTGGTTGATGGGAGATCGACACTCACTAATTCCCCGGAGCCGAGGTCCGCCAATCCTGCGAGAATGAAGGCGGTGCTAACGCCACGATACACTCCCGTCTCTACAACATATCGAGGTTGGATTAACCTAACCGCATGATACAGGTATTCCTGTGTTGCGCCCATCTTGCCTAAGGTGGTCACGAGCGGTGTCTTCGCGAGCTCCAGGAAGGTTTTCGGAGCCGGAGCCTCCCGGATTTCGCGCAATGAGGTTGTCACGACGGCTCGAAAGAGAGAGGATCGCCCCCCTTTCAGGAAGGAGACAATCCATCTTGGATGCGTCAGGACAAGTCGAAGATGGCGGAGACCGGTCTCATATTCCATCCATCTCATGTGCTTGGGCCCCGCGTCACCTCCAAAGGCCGTCTGTCGAGGAGGATTGTGTGGGCTCTACATTCAAGAGAAGGCAATGAGCGTTTTCATCGCCGCTTCCCATCAAAGAAGCAGCTGCTTGCATGGGATTCACCCACAGAAACCACGGCTTAACGTCCAACCCGTGACACCGGGGCGACTCTCGCTGCGCGGAGTTCATCCGCACTCATTGGCGCTATCTTACCCAAATCGTTTCCAGGATGCGGTGGGTGCTGTCGGACCCAACGCTATTTCTGGCAAGAAGAACGATGCCGACGGGAATGAGCGCCAGAACCCCAATTCCCGACACCGACCTGACATCTCCTCCCGAACTGCCACCGAATGCCTTCGCACAGATGTCTGAGACCGGGACGGTTCAACTGTCTGTTATAGTTCCCGTCTTGAACGTTGGACGGACCATTGGCCAGACGTTGGCGGGCGTCCTCAGCGAGAATCGACCAGATGTTGAACTCATCGTCGTCGACGGAGGAAGCACCGACAACACTCGAACTATATGTGAGAAATGGGGCGCGCGACTTGTTGCCCACGTCTCAAGAAGGTCCACCGCACGAAGGATAGGCGCGGAGCTCGCGCGAGGGGAATTCCTGCTGTTCCTGGATGGGGATCAAGTCCCGGGACCGGGCCTGTTGGAGGAGTGCGTCGTCCGGACGCGTACCGAAGCGATAGATGCTCTCAAGATCCCCGAGCTCGATAGCGCGTTCGGCTTTTGGGCTGGGGCTCGCCGGCTTGATCGATTCGCTTCAACTTCGGAAGAGACTACGTACCCGCGCCTGTTCCGTCGGACAGTCTACTTCTCGGTCGGCGGCCACCGGTCGGACCTCGAAGACTACATGGAAGACCGAGACCTCTTCCTTCGCCTCCGGCAGCGGGGGTTTGGTTGGTCTTGGTCGCGGTCTTCGGTTTTCAATCTGATTGGAGAGATCAATCCGCTCGAAATTGGAATCAAGGGAGCTCGTTCTGCGCAAGATTCCGCAAGTTACTATCGCATGCGCCAGTCTCTCAAAAGCGACTTGCAAGTCGTTGTCGTTGCTCGGCTTCGCGCACTCGCACGCGCCATTCAATCGGGTGCGTCTCTTGGGGACGTTTGTCTCTTGCTTCCGTATACTGTCGTCGCCTATGGGCCGCGACTCGTTGCAATACTGACGAGTAAATCTGGAGCGCAGACAACCCCTCGTCACTAATCACTTGGGTCTCTCATCATAGAAAGTTGAAGAACGTCGCAAGAGTCTGAGTGGGCACTTGGGCTAGGGCATAACCCACGATCAGCGGATATACCAACCCCCACGCCCATTCTCGCCGCCCCCCCCTAAGTAACTCTACGACTGCGCGTGCGGGCGCTCCGAAGACCGAGGTAGCGGAATTCGTCTTCAGGCTCGATCTGTCTGCCTCATAATCCGCGAAGTATGCACGCAGTTCCGTGCCGGTCATCTTTCCGAAGCGTCTCGTGCGGGATTTCAACTTCCGGACAAAATCGCGGGGGCTTTCTACCGTGTAGTGGGCGTAGTGACTCGTGTTCACGAGTGCCGCTCGAGATCGTCCCGCCCGTCGCAACCGTTGGAGGGTTCTGACATCACTGTCATAACCCCCCACTTGCCGCAATGCTTCGGTCTTAATCAGAGAACCGTTACAGAGGCCAAACTCGAGATCTGGGAACAGAGTCCAATTCCCCATGGCCGTTCCCCTGGACTTCATCTCGGTGACCTTACGCTGTTCTTCTAGTGCAAACCAGGTTGAGAGCGATGAACCGTGCTCTTGGGGTGAAATCTCGGGAAAAGATATGGTAAGAGCTGGGTCCTGAATGAAAGGACGAACCAGTTCTCTGAGCGTGGTTTGTTCGAGAAGGATGTTGTCCGAATCGATCTGCCAGTAGTACTCTGCTTTGCATAACGATAGCCCGTAGTTTCGGGCGCCGTGAAGCCCAGTCGCATACATCCCTGGGCGAACGAAAACATCTGCACTGTGCTGATTGGAAACGAGAAGGGTGTCATCAGTCGATCCTCCATCAATCACCATGATCCGGATTCTTCCCTCGTATGACTGACATCTGATGCTTGAGAGACACTCTTCGAGATGCACTCCTGCGTTCAGAGTCGGGATAACCACATCAACATCGGGTTCAGTGGTCATCTCGTTCACAATTCCTCAGATTGGGGCAAGTCCGCGTACGGAGTTCGGTCGCCCGATTCCAGAGTGGGTCGAGGGCCACGCAAGACTCATGGAGGACTCCCTTCTGACCAATCTTCCTTTGCGGTTGCCTGGGAGGTTTCCTCCGACCAACCCCCGGATGTGGTCGAGCGGGATGCTGCTTCCTTTGTCGAACTCTTGTTCTGCCTCAGCATGCGGCGCAGGAATGTCGGGAGTCGAATATGACACGGTTCAACGTGAGCCAAGTAGATCCCTGTTGAAATCAAAGAAACGGCTGTGGCGAAGGCAACAATGTAACCTACAACTTTCAACACTTCTTGTCCATTTAGCCCAACATGGACCTGATAATCACCCGCCGGCACCAGGAACGTACTTTGGCCTAGAAGGGACTCGTAAGGCGGGAGAACCTGGTTGTTAGACAGAGTTGCCTGCCATCGGGAGGAGTACTGTTCATGCAAAACGAGGAGACAGCCAGCGGATGAATCAACATCTGCGGCGAACGATGGCTCGTCCGTCGATTGAAGCTGGGACAGGAGGCACGGACGCGTTGAGTTTACCACAGCAGTGGGAACCCACGCGAGGCCGGCCACTCCAAGGGTTCCATTGAAAGATATCGTGAGACCGTCGTGAACGTCGAGACGGGCTATCTCGACCCACTCGGGAACTGACCCCGAAATGTCGGTTCGCTGCGCAAACCCTTCGGAGGAAGCTCTCACCCACCCCGAACCTTCGACATCAATCCAGAGCTCGCCGGATACGCCTTCAGGGTCGGAGGCGATTCTGGTCGACCCGGAGTTGATCGCGAATACCCTTCCCGAGAAGGTTCCCGGGGACGATTGTAGTTCAGAGTAAGCTATGGATACGTTCGAGATAGACACCGTACCAGAGGTTGAAACAAAAGCCCTAAGCGTGAAGAGGGAAGTGTTCACCGGAAGGATGCCCGAGAAACGATACTCGGTCACCGATTTCGTGAGTGCAAGCGAATTCGTCGAAAGCTGTTCCAGATTCGCCCCGCTAGAGTTCGAGGCGACTACGTTCAGTGTTATGGTAGACGTCGACCCGGTGGGGGACTCTGCATCGACGGAGACATTGAACGTAACTTGTGCTCGGGGACTAACCGGAATGCCGCGAGTAGATCCTGTCACTAGGGCGGATAGGTAGTTCAGAGATACCGATGCGGGAAGACCTGTGTGCGTCAGCATGAGCGCGCCTGTGGAATTGGATGTTGCGTTTATCTCTCCTGAAGGCAGACTCCAGACCGCAACCGTCCAGTTTGCGTCCGGCGCGGGGAGCCCGACTTCGCCGGTACCCGTCAGCGCAAGCTCGAAGCTGCCCCGAGTTGCTGGCGTGAAACCAATGATTCGGTTTGACGGTGACAATTGAGATAGGTTTCCGGAAGTTCCAATCAGAATCGTGTTCGAAGACAGTCTGGAGTCCGCTCCCAGGAAAGCCACCGTATTGGGGGCTACCGGGAGACCCCACTGATCGAGGACCGGTTCGAATCCTAGTTCGCTGAGGCCCCCCAACAGGACTCCCGCATTCGATAGAGATCCATTATAGTCCAGCCCGAGTTCATTCACAGAGAGTGAGTTTGGCGATGGAGGAACGACTCCAAAGACCCACGTATTGGGTGGACTCGACCAAATTGGCTCGATTCCTGGCGAATCCTCGAAGAAGTCAACAACGCTCAGAAGATTGGAGACGCCGAACTCACGATTGACTTCGATCGAACTCATGTTGTCAAGAATGACATACTGGATACCGTACGCTTCAAGCAATGGGAGTGTGTCGGACGTGAGATTGCCGGCGATTAGCTCGCTAAGACCGGCAGGTTCTGCGGTTGGTTGGGGAGAGTCGAGGCTGAGGCTAGGAGTCGAACGATTTGACCACGGGTACGTGAAGCCACTGGCACCAGGCCAATACACAACGGTTTGATTCGGGAGATTTGAGAGGAAGTCCCAGGCCACCTTATCCGAGGCTGGAACCGAGACTGGCGAAGAACTCCCAATGCTTGGAACCGAGTTGGGATTCGCACCTGGCGAGAGGCCTCCGGGGTAGTACGAACCATCGAAAAATTGCCACGACGCGAATAGGACGATCGCGACTACAAACACACTGACGACTAGCGAGAACCGGCGAGCCTGCCTTGAGGTGGCTCCACCCGAATGCGTGATCTGGATGGCAGTGTTCCGGGTTAGCTGCAGGTGGATTGCGGATGGCTGGGCTTGCCTCCAATGCCGAACAACACGTTCTATCTCGATAATCGTGATCAACAACATTGGAACATAGACCGCCGCGGTAAGGACCTGCGCAAAGGATGGTACTCCGAACGTAGTCTGGAAGATGGACCCAACCGTCGGTAGATTGCCCAGCCCTACCTCGAGGCCTACACAACAGGCGACGGGGAGGGTGGAGCCAACGGCGACGATGATCGATCCGATGGCGATCAAGCCGAAAGGCAGCGCCGTTCGTCGAGAACGAGTCGGAAGTAGGCTACTGAACGCCACAATTGGAATCGCAGCGAGTGCGAGAATCCAGAGCATGCTTGCAGGGTCGGTGAGCGCTAGAGCAAAGGGAGGATTCCCGACGGTTGGCAAGCTACCGATACCACCGCGATTCCATAACACGCTCGGCGACGAGTAGGTGATTTCAGAGATGTAGTAGCCCAACAGACTGAAAACGTTGAACGGTTGGCTGTTGGTCGAGAGACCTGCAATAGAGGCGTAAGAAGCCCCTCGCGCGGTTCCGCCGAATCCGGCGCCGGCTAGTGCATAGCTGATGTACGTCCAGATCGCGAGGGGAAGTGATACACCCACGAGAATGCCGAATCTTCGGAGCGTTGCTAACCGATTTCTACGGAAGGTCAAGGCCCCCAGTCCAATCACCACTATCGACGCGAATCCTCCGATGTATAGTCTGGGGTCGAGGGTCGCTGAAACCCCGAGAAGCAATCCGGCGATGGCGAAATAGCGCAGACCTCGCCCTTGGACGCCAAGGAGCGTTGCCAGTATGATTGCACTCAGGAGTGGCACTCCCCAGAAGAAGGGGACAAGCATCCCTGCTTCCCATTGTAGAGACGCGGGATTGACGAAGATCAGTGTGATAAACAGCGCCCGCGTAGCTTCGGACTGGACAGTTCGTCGGCGAAAGCCGTAGAGTCTCGCAAAAAGAGTCCCCGCCGCGAAAGCGAGAAGGAAAGCTATCAGAAACACGTACAGGACGAACGCTTTCTCAGCATCGATGGTCGAAGGCAAAAGCCCCCCTATGAGGATGGCCGGCCAGTCGAAAATCGATCGTGTGTAACCCGCCGGGTCCGGTCCAATGGGAGCCCAGGGGGTCGGAGAGTAAACCCCCTGCACCTGGGGCGCGAGATGGGTCCCGACCGGCCACGGCCAGTTGTGATAGAGGAGGTATCCAGATCCAAACAAGAAGTCACGTTCAGGAAGGACAATCAGCACGAATCCGAGCAGGGCGTATCCGAGAGGTAGGAACCACCAGGAGTGGATCGACACGAATCCCCTGACCCAGGGAATCAGTACCTTTTGCATGGTAGCGGGGGTGGTCAACCTTCGGACCGCTTACTCCTTGTGCCTGTTGACGGCGGAACAGTAGTTACCTGGACGGACGAAGAAGGGGAGAGGGAGGACAATGGATGCGAAGGTGTTGCGACCACAAACAATCCCGCGGCAAGTTTGGGGAACACTGACATCGTGGCGTCCAGCCAAGCAAGCGGTGCGATAGGAACAATCGCCCCTTCGACGGGGAGACCCCGCAACTCGATAACTTTGAGTCCGTGGTAATCGAGGAATTCCTTTAGGGCCCTGTAGGTATACAGCCTCAGGTGGCCGACTGGGCGGGATCTTGGAAGAAACCCAGAGCGTCCGAACGTCCATTCGACGCTGGTTTCGGTGAAGAGCGGCTGCGTCCCGGCGAATAGCAAGAATCGATTGAACCATGCTGCAAGATTTGGAGTGGTGATGTACAATAGACCGTCCGGTTTGAGTACTCGCTTCGCCTCGATTATGGCAAAGTCCGGGTCGATCAGGTGCTCTAGGACCTCACTCATGACGACGACGTCAAAACGCCCATCTGCGTAGGAGGTTCGCTGCTGCGAGATGTCGACGCATTCGGCCTGCCATCCTTCCGAACGAAGAAGGCTCACCGCTCGTTCTGAAATGTCGGCAACTTCAAAATTGACGGGTGGCACCTGAAGCTTGTTCGATAGGTGCGACGGGCCCATGGGTGATTCTGCCCCAACCTCCAGTAGCCGAATGTCCTTGGCTGGCCTTCTCATTAGGATGGAGTCGGCGATGCAATCGTAGCGGTGAGGAACCTCATGGACCTTCTCTGGTGGATGGTAAGCGAAGTGGATCCGGTCGGCGTAGAGTTGCCTCATTCGTCGGACCCGCGTACTCAGTTATCGACCGACAGGAACTTGAGTCTATGGGACGCGCCCTGCTCTGACGCGCGGTTGCGCGCCGCTTGATGCGTCGCGCATCTTGACCATGGTTAGATTAATCCGCTGGCTGATCTGATTCTGCGCGATTGTATCTCGGGACAGCCGTCTATCGTGAATCGAGCCTAGCTCGTTGGGTGCGGGGATGCCGAGATCAAGTGACTTGCGAGTCGCCTGCATCAACTCTCTTCACTTCCATCGGAGGATTGCAAACGTTCGGGCCGAGGATCAGGAAATCTGGATTCGTTCTTGGTTGCCTCGTCGGGACGCAACTTCTCGTAGCAGACTTTCGATACGGTCGCCGTGAACACCCCAATCGAATTGGGAAGCGAATCTTCTGCATTCTATAGCCATGCGAGCTCTCAATGCTTCATCTCGGACGAGCTCGTCCATCGACGCCACGAGCGCGCTCAAATCGCGTGGAGGGTACATCAGGCCGGTGCTCCCTTCTATGACGGAATCTTTGAGGCCGCCAATCTTCGGAGCGATAGTCGGTGTTCCACACGCTGACGCTTCGATCGCGCCGAGTCCCCAACCTTCGCGATCCGAGCAGTAGAGCAGAGCCCAGGCTTCTTGAATCTTCTGAATCTTGATGCTTTCCGGCAGGAAACCCGCAAAGTCAACAGCCCCGGCAATCCCGAGTCGATTTACCAATAGTTTCAATCGGTCAAGAATGTCCCCTCTTGCCCACCCGGTCAGAATGAGTCGAGCATTCGGAACTGCGCGCCGGACCAGCGCGATTGCCTTGATTGCGAGGTCCTGGTTCTTGTACGACTTAACGGGACCGAGCATAATGAACGTCGGCTCCGGTGACTTCTGGCCCTTAACGGTATACGTTGCGAGATCGACGCCAGGGGGGATTATGTGAGAATACTCCCGTCTTGCTCCCAAGCTCTGGAACTCTGTCGCGGACGAGGGTCCGAGGTACACGCAATCGGTTCGTCCGTAGAGGATTGGTGTCGCGAGTTCTGTAGAAAACCCGATGAGGGAAATCGGGAACGGCAACTCTAGGAAGAACGCGCTTCCGACAAGGTGGTAGAAGATCGCGACGTTCGGTACTCCTGACCAGAACGGGCTAAACCAAGGGATTCCGTTGACGTGTTCAACAACGACGTCGAACTCGCCCTTATTAGTACGATCCTTCAACACCCTGGCGACGCGTGGATACACTGAGAACCTTGAGCCGTAACGTTCAATTTGGTACTCGAGGGACGAATCAATCGCGGCAGATCCGGGATATCGTGCGGTAAACAGCGTCACTGAGTGTCCCCTGCGAATCAACTCGCACGCACTCTCGTGAACCAATCGTTCAGCACCGCCGGCTTCCGGATGCGTTAGGTCGCGCCAGTTCAGCACCGCAATTCTGAGCGACTCCATGTAGATGCTTCCCGAACGCCTATGGTGGTTCCGCCCCTACTGATTCAGCCGCGCACATTGACCGGCTACCTGCTCCATCCGATGGCAGGCGTTCAGTCACGGGACCCGCTCACGAACCGCCGAATTCACTCAAGAACCAATGGACGAGCTTCGGTGGGATATGCTTCCCGACCCGGGAGTTCATAACTCGCACCCCGACAAGGGAAACGAACATCACCGGAATTGCACGGCCGATCGGCATCCGCGTCTCGGGGTCATACTTCCACTGGACGGGTACCTCCTTCACTTGCCGTCCGGCTTTGCGGACGTGGTAGAGAAGATCGACGTCAAAAGCGCGATTGGTCAGCGTCACGGTATGCAGCATGGGCCGAACCACGGAGGCTTTGAAGAACTTCGCGCCGGCCTGTGTGTCTCCTAGGGGAAGGAAGAGCAGAGAGCGGGTCAAGAAGTTCCAAGCGCGACCCGCAACGCGGTTAAGGAGCGGTTCCGCATCAGCCCCGCTCGCTCCGCGAATCCACCGAGATGCAACAACGCAGTCGACGTCTTTCAGGTCGCCGACGAGGGTGAACATCTCCTCTGGTGATATTGGTCCATCGGCGTCGAGGTACCCCACGTACTCAAACCTGGCTTCACGCAGGCCGGCGAGAATCGCCCCTCCCTTCCCGAGCTTGGTCGGGAAGCTGAGGACGCGAACGTAATGATCGACGAAGGTCGCGGCCACGTCGGCTGTACGATCTCGCACTCCATCGACAACGACGATAACCTCAAATGGACCGCCGTGGGCTTCGAGCGAAGGGATGTAGCGGTCTAGTGTCCGAGCCAGGCGGTCCTCCTCATTCCATGCCGGAATGACGATGCTGACCCCGTCTCGGTCCTTGCCCGGATTCGTCACTTGGTAGGGCAGGAAGCGGGTCCTATTTCGTCCTTCCGCGACGACAGTCCCCGTTCCGAACACCGATGTCTACCTCCACTGCTCCGGCTCCGCAATCACCAATCCCTTGTGCCCGCGTGAATGCCCTGCGCTCCGCGATTCCCCTTCAAACCCTTGAATGGGGCAGATTAACACGTGGCAAGGGGAACCTTACAGAACACGCCAGTAGTTCAGGACATCTTCCAAGGTTTGTTCGAACGGAACTTTGGGTGTCCATCCTATTTCCCGGAGCCTGCCGATATCGGCGAGGTGAATGGGTTCGTCAACTTTTCGAATCCGGGTATGGTCCAACTCCTGAGTGACCGGAACTTTGGCAAGCGCCATCAGTCGAGCAAGCGTCTCGCTTACCTTGCGGGGAATCCCGCTTCCAATGTTGTAGGCCTCCCCCGGCTCTCCGGCCTCCACCACTCGAGTCATGGCACGAACTGCGTCCCGCACATCGGTCACATCGCGGGACTTCTCCAAATCTCCCACTCGAATCACAGCAGAACCCCTCTCCTGCTTTTCCGCGACAGCGATTTGGCTCGCGAAGTCGTTTACGGAGTCACCACGTTTCCCTGGCCCTGTTGTCCCGAAGATTCTGTAGCGGAACACAGGAAGTCCGAAGCTCCGGTAGTACTGATAGCAGAGCAAGTCGGCAGCGGCCTTGCTCGCAGCGTAGGGACTAGTGGGCTTGAGCGGAGCTGTTTCGGGGGTCGGGATGGTCTCCGCATCCCCATACTCGGTCCCGCTTCCAGCAAAGGCAAAGCGTGCGTCGGGAGAGTGGTGTCGAATCGCTTCGAGCAGATTGAGTGTGCCAAACACGTTGGTCGCTATTGTCCCTTGCGGGTCTTCCCACGACGGGGCAACGAACGCCTGACCTGCAAAGTGATACACAGTATCCGGTCGGAGTGCCTGGATCAGTCGATCGACCTGGGAATAATCTCGGACATCCAGCGGTTGGGTTGGAGGCACTGTCGCTGTCGACGATGGGCCCGTCGACACACGAGGCAAATCTGTCGCAATGACCTCGACCCCTGAGGATCGCAGGTATCGAACCATCCAAGATCCGAGGAACCCACCGGCTCCCGTCACTAAGACCTTCAACCCGGTTCACCTAGTCTCGCCCATCCACCGGGGCGGGTAAAATACTCGACTCTCGGACCATCGGCATGAGACTCCGGCCGCCCACTCATTGCCGACCGTGTTGAATGGGCCCTTGCATTCATTCGAGATGGATGCCCATCCAACCCGTCCTGAGCGGCTTCGCGACTCTGAAACGACTTCCGGATTGCAATGATGATGACGCCCCTTTATGCTGCTGGGTTCCTTGACTCTCATTGACGACGATTGCTGGGTTTGGGGTGAGGAGCCAGTGCCTCTGGACCGTAACCTTTCTGAGTCGAAAATCGACCACCTTTCGAAAGCTGCAAGGTCCTGAAGCTCATCAACCAGAATCAGATCGAATCACTACTCAATGTCCACGCAGGATTCCAGCTCCACTTGGGCTCCTGTACCGTCCGCCGGAAACCTCAATCGCCCCTTCCCGTTCTGAAAGAGAAGCACGAGCGGAGCGCCCCTGTAGCCATTTGTGATGCAACGATAGCGCCGAGACTCACTACGCCAATTAATGTCGGGGCGGAAACGACGTAAATCACTATAGTCTCAGGTGGTGCCACCGTGAGTGACCCCGCACCGGTGCTAACAAAATTCGGTCCAAGAGGGTCGTTGTCGGTGGTCGCATTGACGCAACTGCTCAGCGGCCCCTCCCCATAGTTCGAGATCGCTGCCACTTCCCAGCTGTAGGTCGTTGACGGCGACAGCCAGCCCCATGAGAGGTTTGTCACCGGCGACCCGGCGTCGTAAATCCAGAACGGCGAGCCAGAACAGGACCCGCCGTCGTAGGCATAGATCCAGTTGTTTACCATCATTACCGACGGGTTCGTCCAGCTCAGGTTGACGCCCGAAGTGCTCACTGCAACCACTGCCAAGCCGGTCGGAGCACCGAGCGGCATGTTCCCGGTCGTGAATTCGACCTGAGCCATGATCTCGCTGCAGTTCATCGGAAAGCAAGTGTATCCATTGAAGTGTTGATTGTAGGCATTCCCAGAGTAATTGCTAGCAAACAGTAACCCGCAGTAAGGCGTGTTTGGCGAGAGGCTTGACATGTTGATGTAATGTTGTGTCGCCCCGGAGGTCCCATACGCCACAGGAAGGAATGCCGGGGAGCACCACGAGCCCGTCGTCGTGTAGAGCTCGACAGTGTAGCCAGTTACGAGCCCAGGGGAAGCCGAGAACGTCACGTTCGCAGCGGTGTCGTAGACCTTCACTGAGGTGTTGTTAGGCGCCCGGGGAAACGACTCGTTTACCCATGTGAACGGAGATGAGACGGGGCCGTTCCATGCCTGCACGGCATAGCAGTAGTTCGTCCCGTCGCTGAGTCCGGTCGCCTCGAAGCTCGTCGCGGCCTCACCGGTCGAGTTGATCGAGAGCAGATAGGTCGGGTTGCCGCACCAAGAGGTTACGAGACCATCCCATGCGTAGACCGTTACGTTCGTCACCGCACTCGAGGGATTCCTCCACGTCAGGTGCGCGGTTTGCGGACCGCTGCGAACCACTGCCAGGTTGGTCGGAGCGGCGGGCACCATTGGTGCCATTGTCACTGCCACCCCTTGATTCGCACCGTTGACGACTACCGTCCCGTTCGCCGGGGACGCTACATATCCAGACGGAGCGGAAACTTCGTACGAAAAGGTGCCGTTGGGCATCGAGAACACGATAGAACTGCCGCTCGAGCTCTCGGTCGTGCCGTTCAGGGTCACCGACCAGCTCGTGCCGCCGGGTAACCCGCTCTCGGTGAAGTTCACCGCGTTGACCGATCGGTATCCCCATGTGTACCATGTCTGGGTACCCAGGGCCCCAATCAACGCGTTTGTGTTGATTGTGGTCGGATTGATCCAACTCGCGTAGGAGTCGAGAAGAATCTGCTGATCCGCGTAGACGTAGAGCACGAGCCCGTTCGCGATGTGCTCGGCCAAGTTGTAGTAGAGGGTTCGCTCCGAACCGATTGGCATGGACGCCGATTGATCGATCGCCCACGTCATGACCGCGTAGGCGGTCCCCTGGCAGTTGTTCGGGACAATTGGCGTTACGTCCGCCCAGTACACTAGGTCCGTGAAGCTGTTCGCTGCATAGGCGGAACATCCGCTGTAGGTCCCACCGAACTCGTCCTTCACGAACGTCTCGTACAACGCCGAACTCCAGGTGTACGAGCCATCGGGCACGTAGAACGGTGCCATGTAATCCGTTGGGTCGGGGTAATCCGGCGCCCATCCGTCAAGGGAGGACGTGCAGGGAGAGGATCCTGCCGTTTCCCCCAGACAGACGGTGTAGACTTGAGAGAACGTGGGGTCCCACCGGCTGATCTGGATCGCACCCCCTGTGATCGAGTTCACGAGCTGGCTCCACGCATCGATTCCCTGGTCCCACGTTGTCGAGCCCTGCTCGGAATTCATCGGGAAGTGGCACGTCGTGTTCTTGCACGCCGCGGCCGCCGGGTCGTAATAAGGGCTCACCGGGGACGTGATCTGGGCCCACCACCAAGCGGCGCTTCCCGGCGTCGAGGGGTTCGTGTTGGGGTTCTGCCAGGTCCCGTTGGATAGGCCGGGCCAGGAGACGTTCGTTGGATAGTAGTTCCCCATCCCCTGAGGAATCGCTCCGCCCACCCCTTGGATGAAGGGGACACCGTCCTGTGTGTTGTACTGGTTGATGAACGAGTTGTACGGGAATGCCTTGGCAAGGAACTCCCTCATCCCCACGTACGAGAAGAAGTTACCGGGGATGTTCGTCGTCAATCCCGTTTCGTTCTTCGTCATCGACGCGTCGAAGTGGTAGTAGAATCCCTCCATGTACAAGGTCAGAGTCGGGACGGTGAGCAGCCCGATCTTCCCCTCGGACTGGAGATTCAACACGGTCGGGACGTCGGGTTGCAGGGTGGTGGCCGCATCGGCCTGATTCGCCGCGTACTGATCGAGACCCTCCGTATCGCTCGACTCATAGGTGACGACAACGTTCGGCTGGTACGCTCCGACTGCGGGCTCGCAACCGCCGCCGACGCCTACGCAGCCGGTCGGCTGCTGGTAGTGCGGGTTCGCGTCTAGGGTGTAGCCGGTGCTCTGACCCACGGAGGCAAGATAGTACGGCCCGGACCCGACCGCGGCGAAGCGCACTCCGGGCTGCACGTTCGGGGTGTTCACGGCCAACTCCTCGAAGGAATCCCATGCCTTCGGCGAGGTTTCGGTCAGGTAGTTCTGGAATCCCGTCTGGCTCGTGCTGGTCGAACCACCCGGCAGGAAGCAGGGACCGTCCCCATCCACGACCGACGTTCCGGCGAAGCCGGGGACTGTGGCGTTATGGGCCGAGAACCATCCGCAAGGTTCGATTCCGGATCCGAGGGCATCCGCGACGAGTTCGTTAAAGAACGGCCAATCCGTTCCCCCACCGTTGGCGTCGAATGTGATGCAACCGTTCTCCGCGAGCGCGACCGTCGGACAGTAGGCGCTGTCATTGATCAACATCGTTCCGAGAACGTTCTGCGGCGTGTTGTTGAAGGGGTTGTGAATCCCGCTATCCCACGCTGCGTTGCCGGACGGAAGCAGCGACTGTGAGATGATCCATCCACTCTGCGAATACTCGGAGGGAAGGTTCGCGAAGCCCTCCGTCCGAGCGATGGAGAACATCACGTCGGATGGGTAGACATGCCAACTGACCCCGGTCGCTGGATCGTAGAAGTGGGCGGCGGGATCGATCGGGAAGGTGAAGTACTGGGGCTGCCCGAGACCGTTGTTCACGACAAGGCTCTGTCCGTAAATGGCTTCGCAGGAGACGGAGGGGGTCGACTGGCTGCCGTCGCTCGGCCCCGGGACGCAGGTCGACACTTCGGGCACGAATCTCGATGTGCTGGAACCGTTGTAGGCAACAAGCGTCTGATAGACGTTGATGATCGGTTCCTCGCTGACCGAATCGTATGCGACCGATGGGTCGAGGGACGTGATACCGGATGTGTTTTCATAAATCTCCAGGGTACCGGGATGAGGGCTCGACGCCCGCACGTCGAACGTTCCCGCCGCAGTGACCGTCCCGTCCGCCGATGTGTGGACCCCCATGCTGTAGGTTTGGTTCGTCGTGACAGATGGCACCGTCATCATGCACGAGAACGAACCGCTGCTGCCGACCGTGCCTCCGCTGTTGCAGGTGTACCACGTTCCTCCGAAGATTGGGATGACCGTGTCGCCAGGAGTGAAGCCGGTTCCCACCAGCGTTACTGAACTCCCTACGATCCCACTCGAGGGACTGAATCCTACGGAAACGGTTCCCCTAAAGGCGATGACCTGCTCGCCCCAGTTCCCACCGCTGAGTAACGACGGGGCTGAAGTGTAGGTACCGATGCTCCCTGCCGGCTCGCTTTCGGCATACGTTCCTCCATGGTACGCGTACGCGGTCGCGATTGGCGTGAAACCCGCGGTGGTCCCCGTCCCTCCAGATTGACAGGTCCATGAAACGACCCCGACCACGGTGTCGTCAGGTTCGGTCGTAGTAACGCTTGCGCTCGCGGAGTACGAATTCCCAGTGGCGAACGTGCCAACGTCGTCGATTGGTGCGCTTGGATCGACGTTTTGAAGGACGAAGAGAATGGCACTTACCGTATTGGCACTAGGGCCGGTCACGTGGACTGTGTCAGCGCCGGAGGAATGATCGAAGGCGTAGAAGATGTACTGAGTGCAATAGGGCGGATCCCCGCACGCAACCCAATCTTGCCCCGGTTCCATAGCCCACGTCGAGTTGGCGGTGTCTGAGATGTTCCCGGTCGTGAGCGCCGCTCCACTCCCAAAAACCGTGATGGCCAGGACGAGCAGATTACCGGAACTGGTGGGTGTTACGACTGGATTGAACCAACCGGCAGCGGAGCACGGGCTGCACGAGGTAATGGTGTTCATGCCGGGAGAAGGGTCGAGCCGAGGGCCAATT